>Ga0307515_10000367_pt1 | contig 111166 bp, 106 predicted proteins | sample 17_EM_MG_FD_194513 | JGI IMG/M metagenome (GOLD analysis project Ga0307515, IMG submission 194513) | Populus trichocarpa ectomycorrhiza microbial communities from riparian zone in the Pacific Northwest, United States - 17_EM | ecosystem: Host-associated > Plants > Roots > Unclassified...
GGGGGGCCGACTGCGCTGCGATGCTCGGCATCGGGCGGCCCCGGGGCAACTCGCTTCGTTCGCTGCGCTCTCTGCGCTCAAACACTCCCCGGGGAGTCAGTTCACAAGGCGCGCTGCGCGCGCTCCGCCCAATGCCTGGCCTTGCAGGCCGCGCTGGGCCTCGCGGCCCGGCCGGACGCAAGGCACAAGCGGTCCCCCGGACCGCTTGTGTCCCTGCGTCCCTTCTCGCCGACTCTCTACTCACCCTCAACGGGCACCGCTCGCCGCGCCAGCCAACACCGGTGGCGGGCCGACAACGGGCACGCCACCGCTGCTGCTGCAAAGCCGGCCCGGGCAGGCCTGCGGCGCGCATCTGAGGCGACGAGGAACGGAGGATTCCCGGCCCGCGCGCGCAGCGCGCTTCGTCAACTGACTTTGAGGCGGGAGTGTCTGAGCGTAGAGAGCGCAGCGAACGAAGCGAGTTGCCCGCCGGGCCGGGATTCCGAGTACCGCAGCGGAGTCGGCCCCCCAGGGCCGACCGCCGAAGCTAAGCGCCGCGGGCCTGCCCGGGCCGGCTTTGCCGCCTCGGCCTTCGCACGCAAGAGCGGTCGCACGCCACCGGCAGCAAAGGGCCGGACGCGGCCGGTCGAACACTGACATGGATGGAGGCCACGATGACACGCTTCAAGCAGGTTCTGTGGGCCCCATTGCTGACCGTGATGTTGGCGCTGGCCAGCGCCCCGGCCGCGGCGCAGCTGAAGTCCGGCGACAACCCGGAGGGCAACCCGGTGTGGCAGAAGGTGCGTGCCAGCCTCTTCGCCGGGCGCACGATCGAGGCCGCCAGCGGCGACCTGGTCAGCATCGACGCGCCGGCGCGCGCCGAAGACGCAGCCATCGTGCCGCTGGCGCTGCGCACGCGGCTGCCGGCCGGCGATGCACGCCAGGTCACGCGGCTGTACCTGATCATCGACAACAACCCGTCACCGGTCGCCGCCATTTTCGACTTCGCGCGCGGCAATGGCCAGGCCGACATCGAGACCCGCGTGCGCGTCGACGAGTACACGCATGTGCGCGCCATCGCGGAGCTCAGCGACGGCCGGCTCGTGATGGCCACGCGCTTCGTCAAGGCCTCGGGCGGCTGCTCGGCACCACCGAGTAAGGACGCGCAGGCCGCGCTGGCCAATTTGGGCAAGATGCGGCTGCGCGTCGATGGTGAACTGCGCCGCGGCCAGCCGGCGCTGGTGCAGCTGATGATCAGCCACCCGAACCATTCCGGGCTGGCGATGGACCAGTCGACGCGGCAGTTCACGCCGGCGCATTTCGTGCGCCGCGTCGCGGTCAGCTACGCCGGCGAGCCGGTGCTGACGGCCGACCTCGACTTCGCGATCAGCGAGAACCCGAACCTGCGCTTCCATTTCGTGCCGCAAGGCGACGGCGTGCTGAAGGCCGAGGTCGTGGACACGCAGGACCTGCGCTTCGAAAGCGTGCTCGCACTGGTGCCGGCCCGCTGATGGCCACGCCGGCGCTGCGATGCTTCGCTGCGGCGGCACTGCTGCTGCAGGCCGCGGCCGTGGCCGCAGCACCTTTCGCCTACATCACCAACCAGGCCAGCCACGATGTCTCGGTGGTCGACCTGGCCAGCGACCGCGTCGTCGCGACGGTGCCGGTGGGCCGCTCGCCAGCCGGCGTGGCGGTGGCCGGCCGCACCGGCCGCGTGTTCGTGTCCAACCCCGACAGCAAGACGATCTCGGTCATCGACATGCAGCGCCGGCAGGTCGTCGACACCTGGCCCGCCGGCAGCGGGCCGCTGGGCATCGCAGTGTCGGCCGACGGCGCGCGGCTGTTCGTCGCCGACTGGTACACGAACCGCTTGCTGGTCTACGACACGCAGGCAGCGCGCGCCGAACCGGTCATCGCGCTCGGCCGCGCGCCGGCCGGCGTGGCGGTGCTGGGCAACGGGCCGACGGTGTTCGTCGCCGAGCGCGATGACGACAGCGTCGCCGTCGTCGACAGCGCCGCGCAGCGGGTGCGTGCCCGCGTCGCCGTCGGCAGCCATCCGTTCGCGTTGCTGCACGACGCGGCACGCCAGCGTGTCTATGCGTTGAACGTGCAGAGCAACGACGTCACGGTGCTGGACGTGCGTGACCTCGACCGCCCGACCGTGCTCGCCACCGTCGCGGTCGGCAAGGCACCCTACGGCGCCGCACTGGCCGCCGGCGGCCGGCTGCTTTACGTCACGAACCAGCACGACGACAGCGTCAGCGTCATCGATGCCGACACGCTGCAGGTGCAGCGCACGCTGAGCGGCTTCGGCTACCCGGAAGGCGTGGCCGCGTTCGGTGACAAGGTCTATGTCGTGAACTGGATGGACGACAACCTGAGCGTGCTCGATGCGCGCAGCGGGCGCTTGCTCGCCACCGTGGCCACCGGGCGCAACAGCCGCGGCTTCGGCGACTTCATCGGCGAAACGATTTCAACGCCTTCAACGATTCCAACCCCCTGAGGAGACCCTTCGCATGTTTCGCAGAATCCTGGCCGCGTCGATGATGGCGCTGCTGTCCCTGCCCGGTGCCGCCCATGGCCCGACGCGCCAGAAGGTCAGCGAGAAGGTCACCATTGCCGCACCGGCGGCGGTGGTCTGGGCGCGCATAGCCAACTTCGACGCGCTGAAGGACTGGCATCCTGCGGTCGCCGAAAGCAGCGCCGACCAGGGCAACGGCGAAGGCTCGGTGCGGCGCGTGGTGTTGAAGAGCGGCGGCCAGCTGATCGAATCGCTGGAGAGCTACAACGCGGCGTCGATGAAGTACAGCTACCGCGCCAAGGACGGCGGCGCGCTGCCAGTGACGAACTACACGTCGACGATCAGCGTCAGCGCCGACGGCAACCAGTCGGTCGTCGAATGGCGCGGCGCGTTCTACCGCGGCTACCCGAACAACGACCCGCCGCCGGACCAGAACGACGAGGCCGCCGTCAAGGCCGTGACCGATGTCTACCAGAGCGGGCTGGCCGCGCTGAAGGCGCAGCTCGAACGGCACTGATGCACCCATGACGATGCACCGCGCCGCCCCTTTGCTGCAACGCCGCTCGCTGCTGGCGGCGGCGGCCGGCGCGCCGTGGGTGGCGGCGTCGGCCCAGGCTGCCGATGCGGCCGTCGAAGTCGAGGCCGGCGTCTACCTGCTGCCGGGGCAGCCGGGCCAGCCGACGGCGGCCAACGCGGGCCGCATCGGCAATGCCGGCTTCATCGTCGGGCGCAGCGGCGTCATGGTCATCGACACCGGCACGTCGCACCGGCACGGCCAGGTGCTGCTGGCGGCCGTCGCGCAGGTGACGCCGCTGCCGGTGCGGCTGGCGCTGGTGACGCACGTGCGGCAGGAATTCGTCTTCGGCGCCAGCGCCTTCCAGGCCCGCGGCATCCCCGTGCACATGCAGCGCGACGCCGCCGCGCTGATGGCTGCGCGCTGCGAAGGCTGCCTGAAGGCGATGCGCGCCGAGCTCGGCGAAGAAACGATGCGCGACACGCGCGTGTTCAAGCCCGACCAGCTGTTCGACGAGACCCACGTCGTCGAAAGCATCGGCCGGCCGGTGCTGGTGCAGCACCACGGCCACGCCAGCGGGCCTGGCGACAGCAGCGCCTTCGACGTGCGCAGCGGCACCTTGTTCGCCGGCGGCCTGCTCGACAACAAGCGCATCCCCGACATCCAGGACAGCCAGCTCGACGGCTGGCGCCAGGCACTGGGTGGGCTGCGCAGCCTGCGCCTCAGCACCATCGTGCCCGGGCACGGGCCGGCCGCCGGGCCGGAGCTGATTGCCAGCAACGAACGCTACCTGGCGCAGCTGGAACGCCGCTGTGCCGTGCTGCTGAAGGAAGGTGCCGCGTTGAGCGAGGTGCCCGACGCCGCCGCGCTGCCCGAGTTCAGCCGCTGGGACCAGTACGACACGGTGCACCGGCGCAATGCATCCATCATGTTCCTGCGGCTCGAACGCCGCCTGCTGCTGGACGAGCCCGGCCAAGGAGCCCCCCGATGAGACCCTTCCGCAGGTCCTTGTTGCTGCTGCTCGGCACCGCCACCGCCGCGACACTGCACGCCGCGCCCGGCGGCCTGCCGTCGGCCGCCCATGGCGACAGCTCGCCCGAATGGGACAGGCTGCGCGACAAGCTCTTTACCGGCCGCCGCATCGACGCCACGGCCGAGACGAACAAGGTCCAGCTCATCGTGCCGCTGCGGGCCGCCTACGGTGCGTCGGTGCCGGTGAAGATCGTTTCGAAACTGCCGCAGACGGCGGGCCTGTACGTCCGGCGGGTCTACCTGATCGTCGACAAGAATCCGTCGCCGCTGGCCGCCGTGCTCGACCTCACGCCCGACATCGGCCAAGCCGACTTCGAGACCCGGCTGCGTGTCGACGAATACAGCCACGTGCGTGTGGTCAGCGAGCTGTCCAACGGCGAGCTGCACATGGATTCGCGCTACGTGAAGACCTCCGGCGGCTGCTCGGCGCCGCCGAACCGCGACGCGCTGCACCTGATCGGCAAGACGGTCTTCAAGCTGCCCGATGGCGTGAGGCCGAACGCGCCGACGCCGGCCCAGGTGACCGTGGTGCACCCGAACGACACCGGCTTCGAGCTGAACCAGCAGACGGTGATGTACATCCCCGCCTACTTCGTGCGCAGCATCAAGGTCAGCTATGGCGAACGACGGCTGTTCGATGCCGAGCTCGACTTCTCGGTCAGCGAGAACCCGACGCTGCGCTTCAACTTCGTGCCGCAGGGCGGCGGCGCCGAACTGAAAGCCGAAGTCGAGGACTCGAAGGACCGGCACTTCGTCGGGTCGCTGGCCGTGGCGCTGCCGTGAAAGCGCTCTGGCTGGCGATGGTGCTGGCCGTCGCGGCGCCGGCCTGGGCCGCGCTGCCGGTGGCTTATGCGCCGCTGGTCGTCGAAGCCAAAGGGCTGCCCGAGCGTGCCGAGTTCGACCTGACCACAGCGCTGCGGCGGGCCGGCCGCGAGCACAAGTCGCTGTACGTCTACCTGGGCGCGCGCGACTGCCCGTTCTGCCGCCGCTACGAAGCCTTCCTCGACAAGAACGCGGCCGAACTGGCGCCGCACTTCGCGGCCAAGTACATCGTCGTCGACCTGCGCAGCGCCTTGTCCATCCAGGCGCCGCGGCTGTTCTTCCGCAATGGTTCGCGCAGCCTGGCCTACGCCGATTTCCTGCGCGAGATGGGCGACGAACGCGCGCGCCAGCTCGTCTACCCCAGCGTCTGGCTGCTCGACGCTCAGGCGCGCCCGCTGATGCAGATGCCGGCTGGCACCGGCACCTTCGAGACGGTGGAAGAGCAGCTGGAGATCCTGCGCCTGCAGCAGTAGCCGTCAGCCGGCGGGCGCCAGCCGGCGCGAATTGGCCGGGTCGCGGAACACCAGCGGATGCTCGGTCAGCGCCGGCGCGCCCGCCTCGGCGCGCGCCACCGCTTCGGCCACGCGGTGGTGCAGCGGGCTCTTCACGCACACCGGGTCGGCGGCGGCCGGGTCCTGCGCCAGCATGTAGGCCTGGCAACGGCAGCCGCCGAGATCGACTTCACGCTGGTCGCAACTGACGCAGGGCTCTTTCATCCAGCCCGTGCCGCGGTAGCGGTTGAAGCCTTCGGACTCGAACCAGATTTCGCGCAGGCTGTGTTCGCGCACGTTCGGGAAGGCCAGCCCCGGCAGCATCTTCGCGGTGTGGCAGGGCAGTGCCGTGCCGTCGGGCGTGACGTTCAGGAACATGCTGCCCCAGCCGTTGACGCACTTCTTCGGCCGGCCGTCGTGGTAGTCGGGCGCGACGAAGAAGATGCGCATGCGCTCGCCCAGGCGTTCGCGCCACAGCGCGGTGCTGGCCTCGGCGCGGCGCAGCTGCTCGCGCGTGGGCAGCAACTGGTCGCGGTTCAGGTAGGCCCACGAGTAGTACTGCGTGTTCGCCAGCTCCAGGTATTCGGCACCCATCTCGGCCGCCATCTCGATGATGCGGTCGACATGGTCGATGTTCATGCGGTGGATGACGACATTCATCACCATCGGCCAGCCCTGGCCCTTGATGGTCGCGGCGACGCGGTTCTTCAGCTCGAAGGTCTTGGTGTGCGAGAGGAAGTCGTTCATCTCGCGCGTCGAGTCCTGGAACGACAGCTGGACGTGGTCCAGCCCCGCGGCCTTCAGCGCCGCGGCGCGCTCCGGCGTCAGGCCGACGCCCGAGGTCAGCAGGTTCGTGTAGTAGCCCAGGCGCCGGGCTTCGGCCACGATGATCTCGAGGTCGTCGCGCAACAGCGGCTCGCCGCCCGACAGGCCGCATTGCACGGCGCCGAGCTCGCGGCCTTCGCGCAGCACGCGCAGCCAATCGTCGGTGCTCAGTTCGTTCTGCGTTTGCGCGAAGTCGACCGGGTTGTAGCAGAACACGCAGTGCAGCGGGCAGCGGTAGGTCAGCTCGGCCAGCAGCCACAGCGGTGGGCCGATCGCGGTGCTGCTCATGCCCAGACCAGCCAGCGCTTCTCGCCCGCCATGCGCACGAAGGCCAGCACGTCGCCTTCCAGGCCTTGCGCGGAAAAGGCCTGCTCCAGGTCGGCGACGATGGCGGCCACCGAGCGCTCGCCGTCGCAGCGCTGGATGATGTGCCCGGCGCTGCCATTCAGCTTGACCATGCCTTCGGGGTACAGCAGCACATGGCAGTCCTGCGCGGCTTCCCATTGCAGCCGGAAGCCGGGGCCGATGCGCGGCTGGCTGCTCGACGTCAATGCCGTCACGCCGACACCCCGTAGCGCGTGGCCATCGCGTCATTCATCGCCCACAGCACGTCGAGCTTGAACTGCAGCACCTCCAGCGCGCGCTGCTGCAGCGCCCGCGTGTCGAAGTGCGCCAGCGTGATCGCCAGGCCTTGTTCGACATCGCGCCGCGCCTGGCTGACGCGGTTGCGGAAGTAGGCCAGCCCTTCGGCATCGATCCACGGGTAGTGCTCGGGCCAGGTGGCCAGGCGCTGCTTGTGGATCTCGGGCGCGAACAGTTCGGTCAGCGACGAGCACACCGCCTCCTGCCACGGCGCGCGGCGCGCGAAGTTCACGTAGGCGTCGACGGCAAAGCGCATCGCCGGCACGACATGGCGCAGGTCTTCGACCTCTTCGCGCTGCAGGCCCACCGCCTGTGCCAGCCGCAGCCAGGCTTCGATGCCGCCGGCGTCCTTCACGCCGCCGAGCTCGAAGCCGTCGTGGTCGAGGATGCGCTGCACCCAGCCGCGGCGCACCTCGCGGTCGGGGCAGTTGGACAGCACCGCGCCGTCCTTCACCGGAATGGCGATCTGGTAGTAGAAGCGGTTCGCCACCCAGCCGCGCACCTGCTCGCGTGTCGCCTTGCCGGTGTTCAACATCACGTTGAACGGGTGATGGATGTGGTACGACTTGCCGCGCTCGCGCAAGCGGGCTTCGAACTCGTCGTGCGACCAGGCGGGTTCCAGGCTCATGGGTTCACAGCTGCAGTTGTTGCCCGTCTTCGCAGACGGCGATGCCGGCGCGCGTGAGCGCCGCGCGTTCGGCCGAATCTTCGTCGAGGATCGGGTTGGTGTTGTTGATGTGGATCAGCAGCCGCTGCGTCTGCGGCGGCAGCCGCGACAGCCACTCGATCATGCCGCCTGGGCCGTGTTGCGCGAGGTGGCCGATCTCGCTGGCGCGCTTGCGGCCGACGCCTTGCGCCAGCATCTCATCGTCGGTCCAGAAGGTGCCGTCGACCATCACGGCGTCGGCGCCGGCCATGGCGTCGAACACCGGCGGCGTGATCTCGCCCAGGCCCGGCGCGTAGAACAGGCTGCGGCCGCTGACCTGGTCGGTGACGGTGATGCCGATGTTGTCGCCCGGCACCGGGTTGTCGCGGTGCGGCGAATAGGGCGCCGCCTTGCTGTGCAGCGGCAGCGCCCGCAGCGCGAGGCCGGGCACGCCGGGCAGCTGGAAGGCCGTGCCGTCCAGGCCGATGCGATGCCGGTCCACGCCGCAGTAGTGGCCCAGCACGCGCAGCACCGGGTTGCCCTGCGTCAGGTCTTCGGCCACCGGGTCGGTGCACCACAGCGGCAGCGGCGTACCGCGTTCGCGCAGCATGAACAGGCCGGTGGCATGGTCGATCTGGCCGTCCATCAGCACGACGGCGGCGATCGCCGTGTCGCGCAGCGCACGCGCCGGCTGCAGCGCGGGGTTGGCGCGGATCTGCGCCAGGATGTCGGGTGAGGCGTTGAACAGCACGCCGTCGTCGCTGCCGTCGGGCTGGATGAAGATCGACGATTGCGTGCGCGGCTTCGTGCGCAGCGTGCCGGCACGCTGGCCGGCGCAGTTGCGACAGTTGCAGTTCCACTGCGGGAAGCCGCCGCCGGCGGCGGAACCCAGGACGGTGATGCGCATGGTACGAAGCTCGGCCGGTGCCGGCGGTTCAACGCCGGCGCCGGCCGATCAGCCGCTTTAGCGGTTGGCGACGTACAGCGAAATCTCGAAGCCGAAGCGCCAGTCGATCGCGGTCGGGGTTTGCCAGGTCATGCAAAGTCTCCTTGGTTTCAACCCACAGCGCCGGACGGCGCTGCGAGGGCGTCACCGCCCCGTGAGGCATGGTCAGGCAATCGCCGTCGGCCGAACAGACTGGACATCATGAATGGGACTTCATGATTTTCATGAATCGCCGTCAGGGCCACAGCCGATAGCATCGGGCGGTGACCCTGTACGCCGATCAACCGCCGTTTCGAAGCTGGACCCTGGAAGCCGGCCAGGGCCACCGCCTGCATGTCGACGAGTGGGGCACGCCGCAAGGCACGCCCGCGCTGCTGCTGCACGGCGGCCCCGGCTCGGGCTGCTCGCCGCTGCTGCGGCGCTTCTTCGACCCCGCGCGCTACCGCGTGATCGGCCTCGACCAGCGCGGCGCCGGGCGCAGCCTGCCGCGCGGCGCCACGGCGCACAACGACACCGCCCATCTGCTGGCCGACCTGCGCCTGCTGCGCGAACGGCTGGGGCTGGCGCGCTGGCTCGTCGTCGGCGGCTCCTGGGGCGCGACGCTCGCGCTGGCGCATGCGCTGGACGAACCGCAGGCGGTGGCCGGCCTGCTGCTGCGCGCGCTGTTCTTGCCGCGGCAGGCCAACGTCGATGCCTTCTTCGCCGGCGGCCCGCCGCTGGCCGAGCGCGCCGCCAGGCTGAACGGCCCCGACGCGCGGCGCAGCGCACTGGCCTGGTGGCGGCACGAGCTGGAACGCAGCGGCGGCAGCGGCAGCGCACCCGAAGGCGCGGCGCTGGACGCGCTGGCCGACCGCTACCGCGTGCAGGCCCACTACCTGCAGCACCGCTGCTGGCTGGACGCCCCGCCGCTGCTGTCGCGCTGCAGCGCGCTGCCACCGGTGCCGACGCTGCTGCTGCATGCGCGCGACGACCGCGTCTGCCCGCCCGAGGCCGCGTCAGCCTTGCAGGCGGCCTGTCCGCAGGTGCAACTGCAGTGGCTCGAGCGCGGCGGGCACGACCCGGCGCATCCGGACATGGCCGCGGCCATGGTGTCGGCGCTGGACCGCTTCGCCGCGCACGGCCACTTCGGTACGACCCCGCGATGACGCTGCGCCTGCAGATCAACCTCATCGTCGGCGTGCTGACGCTGCTGTTCGTGGCCGCCGTGCTCGGGCTGCAGCTGCGCAACGTGCGCGAGTCGGTACGTGAAGAGGTGGTCGCCGCCAACCGCGTGGCGGCGCAGCTGCTGGACCGCACGGTCTGGCGCTATGCGGCGCAGGGCACGCCGGCGATGCTGGCCTTTCTGCAAAGCGTGGGGCGCGTGCGTTCGACCGACATCACCTTGTTCGACGCCGGCGGCCAGGCGCTCTACGAATCGCCGCCGTCGCCGTACAAGGCGGGCCGCGACGCGCCAACGTGGTTTGCGGCGCTGGTCCAGCCGCCGCTGGCCGAGAAGGCCATCGCCTTCCCCGACGGCCGCCTGGTGGTGCGTGCGAACGCGTCGCGCGCCGTGCTCGACGCCTGGGACGAAGCGCTGACGCTGCTGGTGGTCGCGGCCGGTCTGTTGGTGGTGGTCAACAGCGGCGTCTACTGGCTGGTCGGGCGCACCGTGCGGCCGTTGGCGCAGATCGTCGGCGCGCTGAACCAGGTCGAAGGCGGGCGGCTGGACACCGCGCTGCCGCCGCTGCCCGGCCACGAAGCGGCGGCCATCGGCGCGGCCTTCAACCGCATGGTCGGCGAGCTGCAGCGCCACATGGCCACCGAGCGGCGGGCCGTGCGCGCCGAGATGGAGTTGTCCGACAGCCGCGAGCTGACACGCTGGATCGACCAGCACGTCGAACAGGAACGGCGGCTGATCGCCCGCGAGCTGCACGACGAACTCGGCCAATCGGTGACTGCGATGCGCAGCATGGCGCTTTCGATCGCGCAGCGTGTGCAAGGCCTGGACGCGCAGGCCGAAAGCGCCGCGCGGCTGATCGCCGACGAATCGTCGCGCCTGTATGACGCGATGCACGGCATCATCCCGCGGCTGTCACCGCTGGTGCTGGACCGCTTCGGCCTGGTCGACGCATTGAACGACCTGGTCGAACGCACGCGGCGCAGCCAGCCCGGTGTCACGATCGAACTGCAGGCCGCGCTCGGCGAAGCGCCGCTGCTGCCGGATGCGGCCTTGGCGCTGTACCGCGCCACGCAGGAAGGCCTGACCAACGCGCTGCGCCATGGCCAGGCGACCCGGCTGCAAATCCAGCTGGCAGGCCAGACCGACGGCGTGGAGCTGACGCTCACCGACAACGGCAACGGCCTGCCGCCCGGCCATGCCGGCATCGGCGGCGAAGGCCACCACGGCCTGCGCTGGCTGGCCGAACGCGTGCAGGCGCTCGGTGGCCGCTTCGCGCTGGTGCCGGCCGCGCCGCGGGGCGCGCAGCTGCAGCTGTGGCTGCCGGCCACCCGCATGGAGGCCGCATGATCCGCGTCATGCTCGTCGACGACCATGCGCTGGTGCGCATGGGCTTTCGCATGCTGCTGTCCGACGCCCGCTTTGAGGTCGTCGCCGAAGCCGACAGCGGCGAACAGGCCTGCGCCGACTACGCGCAAGCCCAGCCCGACGTGGTCGTGATGGACCTGTCCATGCCCGGCATGGGCGGGCTGGAAGCGGTGCGCCGGCTGCTGGCGCAGGACCCGAAGGCGCGCATCCTGGCGCTGTCGGCGCACGAAGACACGGCCCACCCGCGCCGCGTGCTGCGCGCCGGCGCCTTGGGTTACCTGGCCAAGCGCAGCGCGCCGGAGACGCTGATCGCCGCCGTCACCGCGGTGGCCGCGCACCGGCCCTACGTCGACGCACAGACGGCCCAGGCGCTGGCGCTGGCCCAGGTGCGCGGCGACGCAAGCCCGGCCGAAGCCTTGAGCGAACGCGAGTTCGCCGTCTTCGTGCAGCTGGCGCGCGGCCTGAGCGTGGCGCAGATCGCCGACAACCTGAACCTCGCGCCCAGCACGGTGGGCACGCACCTGTACCACGTCAAGCAGAAGCTGGGCGCCAGCAACCAGTCCGAGCTGACGCTGGTGGCGCTGAACTGGGGACTGCTGCAGAACTGATCCCCCGGATGAGGGTTAACCCTCGACCTCGGCACACTAGTTGCACCCTCACCGGCAGGGCGTCGTCAGACGCACACCAACGAGGTGCAAACCATGGGTCGACGGGGGTGGTTACTGGTGTTCTGTCTGGTCTGCGCCCCGGCGTGGTGCCAGGAAGACATCGTCGATGTATTGCGGCGCTCGCAAGACATGCGGCTGCAGGCGCTGCCGCTGGCCGAAGCCGATGGTTCGCGCGCGGCCACCGTGCGGCGCAGCTTCGACGCCTTGCTGCAGGCGATGCACCCCGCGCCGAGCGTCGAGTTGCGGGTGATCCGCGGCCCGGTGGTGGCCGAGACGCTGCACGGCCACATCGTCGTCGCCAACGAAAGCCTGGCCGACATGCCGGAATCGGTGCGCCTGTTCATCCTGGCGCACGAACTCGGCCATGCCGCGCAGCAGCACTGGCTGCAGACGGCGCTGCTCTACCAGAAGTGGATTCCCGGTCCGGTAACGCCCGAGCACACCGACCCGGTGGCCGGCAAGCTGGGCCGCGAAGCCTCGGCGCTAGCGCACGAACAGGAATTCGCAGCCGATGCCTTCGCCGCGCGCACGCTGCAGGCGCTGGGGCGCGGCGACGACGACCTGATGGCGGTGTTCCTGCAGCTCGGCGTCACGCAGGACACGGCCACGCACCCGGCCACGCGCAAGCGCATTGCGTCGCTGCGCGCGCTGGAACCTGGGCAACGCTGAACAAGTCCCTCGCGGGTCGCGCGCCTCGCTTTGGGCGGTCCGCCGCGTTGCAAATCCTCGCCATAGCTGGGCTATGGCTGTGGTTTGCGCCTTGCGGCCCATCCCAAAGCGAGGCGCGCGCCCTCGCGACGGACTTGTTCAGCGTCGCACTACGCCGACACGCGGAACGAGCTCATCGACGCACTGAGCCGGTCCGACTGACCCTTCAGCGACTGCGCCGACGCGGCGAGCTGCTCGACGAGCGCGGCGTTCTGCTGCGTCATGCCGTCGATCTGCTCGACGGCCTGGCTGACTTGGCCGATGTCGCTGCTCTGCGATTCGCCGGCCTCGGCGATGCGCTTGATCAGGCTCGACACCTGGTTCACGCTGGTCAGGATCTCCTGCATGGTGCGCCCGGCATCGCCGACCAGCGCCGAGCCGGCCTCGACCTTTTCGCTCGAATCGCCGATCAGCGCCTTGATCTCGCGCGCCGCCACCGAGCTGCGCTGCGCCAGGCTGCGCACTTCCGACGCCACCACGGCAAAACCGCGGCCGTGCTCGCCGGCACGGGCGGCTTCGACGGCCGCATTCAGCGCCAGGATGTTGGTCTGGAAGGCAATGCCGTCGATGACGCCGATGATCTCGGTGATGCGTGCCGAGCTGGCGTTGATCTCCGCCATGCGCGCCACCACTTCCTTCATCGTCTGCGCGCCGCGGCCGGCCACGCTGCTGGACTGGGCGACGACGTTGCGCGCTTCCAGCGTGCTTTGCGCGTTGCTGCGCACGGTGTCGGCCAGCTGCTGGATCGACGCCGATGTCTGCTGCAGCGCGCTCGCTTGGTTTTCGGTGCGCGTGGACAGGTCCAGGTTGCCGCTGGCGATCTCGGCGGTGGCACAGTTGACGCCTTGCACCGTGCGCTGCACTTCCTGCACCGCCGTGCGCAGCTTCTTGCGCATGCCGTTCAGTTCAGCGCGCAACCAGGAGATTTCGTCCTTGCCGGGCGATTCGATCTTCGTCTCCAAGTCGCCGCCGGCAATGCGCACGACGCACATCACGGTGCCTTCGACCGATTCCTTGATGCTGGCGCGGATCAGCCAGCCGGCCAGCAGCGCCAGCGCGGCGCCAGCGACGGTGACCACCGCCAGCGTCCAGGACGTCTGCGTCGCGGCGGTCTGCACGGCCAACAGTTCGGCCGGCATCGGCTTGCCGCTGCTCTGCGCCCAGGCGCCGATGGCCGCGGCCTGCGTCGACAGCTTCCAGGCCGCGCCGCCGCCGAGCGCACCGAGCAGCACGCCGACCCCACTGAAACCGATGACCACCCGCCTGACCAGGCTCACCCTGCGTATCCACTGCATTGAATGTCTCCTTCAAGTCGCGCTCGCGCCTGGATCACGGCGCGTTCTAGTACGGGTTATCGGCTAGCCCGGCCTAACCCTTACGCCGAAGAAACGTCAACTGCTCCGCGGTTCTTGCGACTCAGCCGGGCGTCAGCACCGGCCAGCCGGCGGCGCGCGCATGCGCCAGCAGCCGCGCGTCGGGGTCGACGGCCACGGGGTGCGTCACGCTGGTCAGCAGCGGCAGGTCGCTCATCGAATCGCTGTAGAAGTGGCTCTCCTCGAAGGCTTCGAGGCGCAGGCCCTGCTGCGCCAGCCAGCCGCGCACGCGGGCGGGCTTGTGTTCGCGAAAGCAGGGTTCGCCGGCGATCTCTCCGGTGAAGCCGGTTTCGTCCAGCGCCGCCTCGGTGGCGACCAGATGCGCCAGGCCGAACAGGCGCGCCAGCGGCTCGGCGATGAAGCGCGTGGTGGCGGTGACGATGGCGCACAGGTCGCCGGCGTCCAGATGCCGCTGCACCAGCGCGCGCCGCGAAGGCGGCAGCTGCGGCGCGATGTGCGCCTCGAATTCGGCCACCCACAGCGCCAGCTCGGCGGGGCTGTGCTGCAGCAGCGGCGCCAGGCTGGCCCGGTGCATGGCGTGGATGTCCAGCGTGCCGGCCACGTACTGGTGGCAAAAGGCCAGGTAGCGGACTTCGGCGTCGGCCGGCAGGCGGCCGCGGCTGACCAGGAAACGTGTCCAGGCCATGCCGCTGTCGAACGGGATCAGCGTGTGATCCAGGTCGAACAGCGCCAGCTTCATCGTCAGGCCGGCACCGCTTGGCGCAGCCGCGCCGGCAGCACGCCGCGCAGCGCGTTGCAGACCACCAGCGCCTGCGCGCGCTGCAGATCGGCGCGGGTCAGGCTGCGCTCGGCAGCCGCCCAGACCGGCGAGGCGAGCAGCAGGCCGCGCATCACGCCGGGCAGCGCGCCGTCGGCCACCGGCGGCGTCCACCAGCGGCCGTCCAGGCGCACGAAGACCGAGCTGCGCCCGCCTTCGACCAGGCGGCCGTCGGCCTGGAAGAACAGGCTGTCGAAGGCGCCGGCGCGTTCGGCCGCCTGGATGCCGGCGTCGTAGTGCGCGCGCAGCGTGGTCTTGTGCGCGGCCAGCGGGTTGGCGTCGGGCAGCGGCTGCTCGGCCAGCAGCACGCCCACCGTCGGCGCGGCCAGCGGCGGCAGCGGCGCGTGCGTCAACGTCAGCCGGCCGTCATGCGCCAGCGCCAGCCGCACACGCGACGGCAGCGTTGCCGACACCACGGCCGTGGCTTCGTCCAGCGCCTGCAGCGCGGCGCTGCGGTCGAAGGCGAAGCCGAGCGCCGCGGCACTGCGCGCCAGCCGCGCCAGGTGCAACGGGCGGTGCTGCAAGCCGCGCTCGGGCAGGTGCAGCAAGGTTTCGAACAGCTCGAAACCCGGGTCCAGGCCGGTGAGGAAGCGCGCCTTGAGCCGGCATTCGTCGTGTTCGTCCGCGGCCACGCTGTCGAGCACGATGCCGGCGCCGATGCCCAGCGTCAGCGGCCGCAGGCCACGCTGTTCGGCGCCCAGCGTCAAGGTGCGGATGGCCACCGACAGGCAGAAGTCGCCGATGGCGTGGCCGGCACGCGGCGCGTCGATCCAGCCGATGGCGCCGCAATACGCGCCGCGCGGCGTGGTTTCCAGCGCCCCGATCAGCTCCATCGTGTGGTGCTTGGGCGCGCCGGTGATCGAACCGCAGGGGAAGGTGGCGCGCAGCAGCTCGGGCCAGCCAAGGCCGGGCCGCAGTTCAGCCTGCACGGTGGATGTCATCTGGAACAGCGTCGAATAGGGCTCGATGGCAAACAGCGACGGCACCTGCACCGAGCCCGTTCGCGCGACGCGGCCGAGGTCGTTGCGCAGCAGGTCGACGATCATCAGGTTCTCGGCCCGGTTCTTCGTGTCCAGCGACAGCAGCCGCGCGGTTTCGCTGTCGCTTTCGGGTTCGCTGATGCGCGGCGCGGTGCCCTTCATCGGCCGCGCGGTGAGCACGCCGCCTTCCTGGCGCAGGAACAGCTCGGGTGAGCACGACAGAACACATCCACCATCCGGCAACGGAATCAACGCGCCGTACGACACCGGCTGGCGCCGCCGCAGCGCGCGGTACAGGCCGGCCGGCGAACCGTAGGCCTGGCCGTGCAGCCGGTAGGTGTAGTTGACCTGGTAGGTTTCGCCGGCGCGGATGGCTTCGTGGATGCGGCCGATGGCGTCGCAGAAGGCCGGCGCGTCGACGCTGGGCTGCAGGTTCATCACGCCGCTGGCAGGCGCCGCGTCGCGCGCGGCCAGCCAGGCGTCGACCTGCTCGCTGGACAGGCGTTCGAGCTGGCGGAACATCAGCACACGCAGCGCCGCCGGCTCGCAGCGGGCGCGGCCCAGCACCAGCTTCTCGCCCCATTCGTAGTCGGCCAGCAGCACGGCATGCAGGCCGCGCTGCAGGTCGGCGTCGACGCGCGCCCAGGTGGCGTCCAGCGTGGCCGGGTCCTCGCAGCGGTGCTCGACCACGAAGCCCGTGTACAGCCGGCTGCGCGGCTGCTTCGAGGAGGCGTCGTCGAGCAGCGCGAACACGCTGTCAGCTCCAGTCGTCCATGTCGTGCTTGATCTTGTGTCGGTTGGCGATCAGCTCTTCGACGCTGGGTTCGTTGTTCAGCGCACGCCGGATGGCCAGCTTCGTGGCCTCGTGGTTCGTGCGGTACATGTCCTTCTTGTCGAGGTTCGGGTCGGTGGCGCAACGCGGGTCGATCCAGACCAGGCTGATGATGCAGAGCTCGTTGGCCAGATCCTTCGGGATCGTGCCGTCGATCAGGCAGTCGACCACGGCGTCGGCGGTGGCGCCCTGCACCACGCCGCCGAAGAGTTCGATGTTCGCCATGTCCTTCAGCGTGACCTTCGGCACCATCATCGTCGCCGGGCGCACGAGCTGGTTGCAGGCGCGGATGGCGAACATCGTCGTGTGGCCCTTGCTCTGCGCCATCAGGTTCGCGAAGGCCTGGCCCACAGGCCCGTCGGTGCGGCCGATCAGGATCTCCGGCATCGCGTCGGTGAACTGGCCTTCCTTGGCGAAGACGGTGGCTTCGCCGGCATGGAATAGATAGGTGGGGCTCATGGCCTGGGTCTTTCGGGGGTTGAAACGGGAAACTCTATTCGACGAGCATCAGCTCGCCCTTGCCGCCGGCGGCCACGTCGCCCAGGTGGCGCTGCACCCGGCGCCCGGCCAGGTCGGCGAAAGGCCCGCCGTGGCGCGCCAGGTCGCGCGCCAGCAGCTGCCAGATGACGGGCGCTTCGGCAATCGCCGGCACGAAGGTCGGCGCCACGGTCGGCGCGGCGCCGGCGAAGACCAGGCTGCCGCGGCGCATGCCGTAGCCGGCGTGGGCACCGGCGCGGCCGCCGAGCGCGATGCTGCCGGCCACCAGCCGCGACGCGAAGAAGTCGCCGGCATCGCCGAACACCAGCACCGTGCCGCGGCGCATGCGGTCGCCGAAGCGCTCGCCGGCGTTGCCGCGCACGATGAACGTGCCGCCGCGCATGCCGTCCAGGCTGCCGGGCTGGGCGCTGGCCGCGAAGTCGCCGACGTTGCCTTCGACGACGAGCTGGCCGCCGGCCATCTCGCAAGCCGCCAGCAGGCCGGCGTTGCCGTGGATGTGCAGCTCGCCGGCCGTCATGCCGGCCCCGGCGTGGTCGCCAGCCGAGCCTTCGACGACGATGCGGCCGCCGGCCAGCTGCCAGCCGATGCGGTCGCAACGCGACAGGTCGCCTTCGAAGGCAACGGTGTCGCCGTCGCCGCCAAGCACCACGTCGAAGAACTCGGCCAGCGCCAGCGCCTGCCGGCCCTGGGCCAGCGGCAGCCGTTCGATCGCCGCGGCGTCCAGCCCCGCCAGCGCCGCGGGCACGATGCCGCGCAAATCCAGCCGCAGGGCGGGTGCTTGCTTCAGGCGCAGGCGCACGCTCATGTGGCCGCCCCCATCAGCTTGTGCAGGTGGAACAGGTAGGGCCCGAGCTTGCCGCCGTAGTTGCCGGCCGATATGCGCAGCAGCCCCGCCGCGGCGCCGAGCTCGATGCCGGCGTCCAGCCCGGCGCGCATGGCGGCGGCGACATCGGCTTCGGTCAGGCCGTCGATGACGATCTCCATCACGCAGCGCGTCTGTTCGTTCAGCTCGCTCTTGGCCACCAGGCCGTAGAGCGTGGGGCAGAAGGCGTCGTTGGTCGACGCCGACAGCGCCGCGTACTTGCTGCCGACCTTCGAGCCCGAGCGCACGACGCCGCCCGGGAACGGCATGATGACGTTCGGCAGCCGCTTCATCGCGGCGACGGCGGCTTCGGCCGCGGCCAGCGCGGCGTCGGTGTCGCGCGCCAGCAGCAGCAGGTTGCCGCCGCCCACGGCCTTGACGACGGCCGTCGTCTCCTGGGCCACGAACTCGCCGTCCATCACCGGCACGCGCCAGTAGCGGATGCCGGCGATGACCTTGGACGTCTGCCAGCCGTCGCCGAAGAAGCGCAGGTTCTTTCCCAGCGCCACCGCCTCGCCATCGGCGATGCCGGCGAAGACCGCCGTCGTCGGGCAGGTCAGCACGCACTGGCCGACGCGGCGTTCGATCTGCTTGACCAGCTCCTTGCCCGACATCGAGAACAGCAGCACCGACAGCCCGGGCCGGCCATCGGGCGTTTCATCGGGCGACAGTTCACGCTCGATGCCGGCTTCGCAGCCGCAGGCGATGACCGAGGTCGCGAACCCGGTGGCGGCCACCGCGGCATGGCGCGCCCAGGTCGGGTTGTGTGCGGTGATCAGCAGCCGCGTCGCCTTCATCGGGAAGGCTTCGGCGAAGGTGTCGTCGATGGCGACGCCGTTGTGGATCACGCTGCGCTCACGTCGTTTGGCCTTCGAAGCACGCGGTCGGCAGCAGGCGGCCGCCGTTGCAGCAGCGGCACAGTTCGTCGTGGCCGATCGCGACATGGTCGAAGTTGACCTGACCGTGCTCGGCGTAGTGCTTGCGCAGCCGCTTTTCGATGCCGCGGTCGTAGTCGGGCTCGACGAAGTGCGTGCCGCCCACCGGCACCGCGGTAATGCGCCCGGCGCGCGCCACCAGCGTGCCGTCCTTGAACACGTATTCCGGCGTACTGAACATCGCTTCGCGATCGGCCGCGTCGCGGTACAGCACGATGTCAGCGGCGGCGCCAACGCCGAGCTGGCCGCGGTCGCGCAGGCCGAGCAGCCGGGCCGGCGCGGCGCGCGTCATCGTCGCGATCTCGCTCAAGGACAGCTCGCGCGTGATCGAACGCAAGGCCGCGTTGGCGGCCACGTCGGGGTGCAGCCTGGCAAGCTGTTCGTTCCGGAACGAGCGGTCCATCAGCAGCCGGATCAGATGCGGGTAGCTCGTGAAAGGCCCGCCGTTCGGGTGGTCGGTGGTCAGCACGACGCGCCACGGATCCTTGACGAGCAGGAAGATCTCCAGCCCGATGGCCCACTGCAGTGCGTTGACGTAACTCTGCTCGCGGTAGCGGAACGGCACGACGCCGCAGCCGGCCTCGTTCTCGATGTCCATGCCGACCCACTTGCGCGGGCTCGCCAGGCCAGCCTGCGCGTGCTGGCGCATCGTGTCACCCGACGCGGTGACGGTCTGGCCGAACATGATCTGGCCGACGTCGATGCTGACGTTCGGGTTGGCGTTGACGGCCTCGGCCAGCTGCAGCGCCGCCGACGAGAACTTCTTCGGCCCTTCCTTGCCATAGGCATGGAACTGGATGTGCGTCAGGTGCGCCGGCAGGCCTTCGAGCGCCTGGATGGTCTGCAGCGTCGACTCGATGTTGCCGGCCACGCCCAGGTTGCTGCCGTGGATGTGCAGCGGGTGCGGCACGCCCAGCTCGCGCAGCGCCCGCGCCAGCGTCTGCAGCACCTGGCGCGGCGTGACCTGCCAGTGCACATGCGCCTCGTCGACATCGAGCTTGCGCTGGTTGAACTTGAAGGCCGAGATGCCGGCCGGGTTGACGACCTTCACGCCCATCGCCTTCGCAGCGTTGATGGTCCAGCCGGCGTAGTCGCGGATGCGCTGGAAGTCTTCGCCGCGCGCCAGCATCTCGAGGAACAGCTCGTCGTTGCCGAGCATCACGTAGGCGCCGTGGTCGAGGATCGGCGTGTCGCCCATCTCCATGTGGGCATGGCGCGCGTTGGCCGCCAGCATCGCCGGCTCGAAGGCCGCCGTATAGCCCATCTCGACATAGCGGTAGCCGGTGACCAGCGTGCCCGGCGTGCAGCCGCCGCACGACGCCAGCTCCAGCGCGCTGGGCGGCCGTGGCACGGTGTTGCGGTGGTCTTCGGGCAGCAGAAGCCGCGCCAGGTTGACCTTGCCGCCGCCGATGTGCGTGTGCATGTCGATGCCGCCGGCCATCACGACGCAGCCCGTTGCGTCGATGTCTTCGTCGACATCGGCCAGCGGCGCGACGATGCGGCCGTCGCGCACGAACAGGTCGCGCGGCGCGTCTTCGCCGTTCTGCGGGTCGACGACATGGCCGCCGCGGATGCGCAGCGTGCTCATTGGGTCGGCGCCCGTGCGGCGGACAAGCGGCGCAGCACGTCGGCCGCGGTCGGCAGCGTGTCGGCGCGCAGCGCGTGCAGCGGCATCAGCACCACGCCGTCAGTGCGGAACAGGTGGCCGTCGCTGCCGATGCCGGGTGTTGCAACGGGAATGAACACGTCGGCGCCGGCGCTGGCCAGCGACGGGTGGCCGAGCACGATGCGCGGCAGTGCAGCCGAGGGCGGCGCCGGCTCGGTGCCGAAGCTGGCCACCCACAGCAGCAGGTCGACCGCGCCGTCGGCGCACAGGCGCCCGGCGTCGAAGCACAGCGGCTCATGCTCCAGGCCGTGCACGCCGGCGCGGGACCGCAGCGGCAGCCCGGACAGCCATGTGAACACCTGGTTCACGGTGGCCGCGCCGTCGCCGCCGCCCAGGGCCAGCGTCGCGGCGCGCGTGCTGCGGTTCAGCGTGGCCACCACGCGCTGCAGCATTTCGATGATCAGCGCGCCGTGCGGCCCCAGCTGTGCCGGCTCAAACACCAGCACGGCGTAGCGCGCCGCCAGCAGCCGCTCGGCCGCGGCGTGCAGCGGCGCGGCGGCGCCGGCCACGACCCGGCCTTCGACCTGCGCCGCGAGCTGCGACGCGGCATCGAACAGGTCGCCACCTTCGCCGAGCACAAGAAGCCGCGCATCGTCGGCCGCCAGGCCGGCGCGGGCGAAGAACTCGGGGTAGCGCGCCGACGGCAGGCCGCCGAAACACAGCACGAGGTCGGCGCGGCCGCGCAGCTCGGCCAGCGTGGTGCTGAAACCGCCACGGTCCTGCAGCGCGCGCACGCCCTGCATCAGCGCCGCGCCCTGCGCCGCGTCGCAGATGGCGCCGGTGGCGCAGGCCAGCGCATACAGCGCGCGGGCGCCGGCGGCATCGGTGCCCAGGCCGCCGAACAGCGGCTGCCGGCTCGCCGCCAGCAAGCGCGCTGCGGCGGCGACGGCGGTGTCCAGATCGCAGGCCTGGCCCTGCAGCGCCGGCGACGCCACCGCCGGCGTGGTGTCGAACCGGGCCAGCGCGGCGGCAGCCCGCGGGCAATCGCTGCCGGCCAGCGCCAAGGCACCGCCCGGCCCCGCCTGGACGCCGAAGGTGTCGCACAGCAAGGGGCAGAACGGGCAGGTCCAGGGCCGGGGGAGGTCGGTCATTTCGGGCAAACAACGCAATCCATGTGCCACCGCCGGCAACCGGCGAAGCGCCCGCTTTCAGGCCAAGTAGGCCATTTCACAAATACGGCCACATGAAATCGCGTCTTTCACCGCCATGCGTCGTTGCAACCCCTTGCCGCACAGGCGTGCGGCGCCGGGTCTGCGCCTAGCCTGGCCGCGAAATCCGTCGATTTCATTGTGTGGCCGTATTTGTGAAATGGCCTCTAAGTCGGCCGCCCGCTCGCCAGATGTGCGACACAGTGTCGCGGTTTTGGCTTCGAATGGGCCGCCAAGCCACCCCCGGTGGGATGGCACGATTCATGAAGGGCTGCACCCATGCTCAGGGCCCGGAATCAGCGGTGGACGCGCGGAATCTGCAGATCGTGCAGCGCGCTGGCCACCAGCCATGCGGCGGCGCCGGCCTCGCCGGCGAGCGCCAGATCCGCCTGCGAACGCAGGCCGCCGGCGCCCACCAGCGTCGTCTGTGGCGCTTTTGCGCCGACGTCGCGCAACGTCTGCAGGTCGGGCCCGGCGCCCGAGCCGACGCGCTCCAGCGTCATGACGATGACGCGCTGCGGCCACAGCGCCGGCGCGTCCCAGCAGCCGGCGGCGTCCAGCCGCTGGCCGTCGCGGCGGTCCAGCGACAGCACCGCGCGGGCGCCGATGGCGCTGCCGCGGTCGAAACAACGGGCCAGCACGTCGCGCGAACGCAGCGACTCGCTGCCGAACACCGGCACGACGCGGGCACCGTCCGGCCCCAGCGCGCCAACCAGCGCCGCGGCGGCGTCGGCATCGGCAAAGCCGCCGTCGACCCACAGTTCGTCGACACCGGGCAGGCCTTGCAGCAGATCGCGCAACAGCGCCACCTGCACCGCGCCACCCATCAGCGCGTCGAGATCGGCCACATACAGTTGCCGCGCCGCGCAGTGCTCGCACAGCTGGCGCGCCACGCTCAGCGGCTCGCTGCTGCCGCACAGCGCTGAGACGATCGGCCGGTACGCTCGGCGGTCACCGCGCACGCCGCGCACCACCTGCCCGCCCAGCAGGTCGATCACGGGGATGAGTTGGGTGCGGATAGGCATCGGTTGGCAACAGGAGCGTGGATGAAGCGGGTTTTCGTTTTCGAGTATCTCACCGGGGGTGGCCCGGTCGACGGCGATGAAGACGCGCTCCGAACGCTGCTGCCACAGGGGCTGGCCATGCGCGACGCGATGGTCGACGACCTGTTGCAGGCCGGCGGGTTTGCCGTCACCGCCGCCACCTGCGGGCACGCGCCGGCGCCGCCGGCCGGCGCCCGGCCCTGCCAGGCCGCGCTGGGCGAATCGATGCTCGGGCTGGTCGCACGCCAGGCCGCGTTGCACGACGCGGTGTGGCTGGTGGCGCCGGAAACCGATGGCCTGCTGGCGCAGTTGCAGCAGGCCGTGCCGGCCGGGCGCTGGCTCGGCTGCGACGCCGCGGCCATCCGGCTGGCGTCGAGCAAGCGCGCGACGCTGGCGCAGCTGGCCGCGCACGGCCTGTGCACGCCGCTGGCGTTCACCGAGACGGCGCTGCGCTGGGTCGTGAAGCCCGATGACGGCGCCGGCGCCGTGGCCACCACCGTGTACCGCAGCCGGGCTGCAGCAGAGCAAGCGCAGCGCGTCGGCAGCGCCGGCACCATGACGCTGGAGCCCTGGGTCGACGGCCACCCGATGAGCCTGTCGCTGCTGTGCCGCCGCGGCAGCACCGAGCTGCTGAGCATCAACCGCCAGCGCATCGAGATCGACGCCGGTGGCCGCCTGGCCTACCGCGGCGTCGACATCGACCGCGTGCCGCGCAACGGCGCCACCGGCCCGGTGCTGGCTGCGCTGGCGAGCCGGGTCGGGCGGGCCATTCCCGGGCTGCACGGCTTCGTCGGCGTCGACCTCGTCTGGCATGCCGCGCAAGGGCCGGTGGTCATCGAGGTCAACCCGCGCGTCACCTGCGCCTACGTCGGCCTGTCGGCGCGGTTGGGCCGCAACCTGGCGGCCGAACTGATGGCCGCCGAAGCCACCCTGGAACCGCAGCATGCCGACGCCTGAGATCTTCGGCTGGGATGTCGGCGGCGCTCACGTCAAGGCCTGCCGCCTGGTCGACGGCCGGGTGCTCGACGTCGTGCAATGGGCCTGCCCGCTGTGGCAGGGGCTGGACCATCTCGACCGCGTGCTGGAAACGGCACAGCAACGCTGGCCGCAGCTGCTGCAGTCGACCCACGCAGTGACGATGACCGGCGAGATGGTCGACGCGTTCGCCGACCGCGAAGACGGCGTCCAGCGCATCGCCGTGCAGCTGGCCTTGCGGCTGGCCCCGGGCGAACTGCACTTCTTTGCCGGCGACGCCGGCTGGTGCGGCGCCGGCCAGGCCGCGGCGCGCTGGGACAGCATCGCCTCGGCGAACTGGCTGGCCACGGCGCGCCATGCGGCGCTGGCCGGCCCGGCCGGCGGCGGCGTGCTCATCGACATCGGCAGCACGACCACCGACCTGATCGCCTTCCGCAACGGCCGCGTGCTGACCACCAGCCGCAGCGACGCCGAACGCCTGGCCAGCGGCGAGCTCGTCTACCAGGGCGTCGTGCGCACGCCGCTGTGTGCGCTGGCGCCGCGCATCACCTGGCGCGGCCGGCCGCTGAACGTGATGAACGAGTTCTTCGCCACCGTCGCCGATGTCTACCGCCTGACCGGCGAACTGAACCCGGCCCACGACCTGCATGCCAGCGCCGACAACGCCGGCAAGGACCTGCCGGCGACGCGCCAGCGGCTGGCCCGCATGATCGGCCTGGACGCGCGCGACGGCAGCGCGCAGGACTGGCTGGACTTCGCGCGCGCCTGGCGTGCCTGCCAGCGGCAGGAGATCGGCTCGCAGCTGCAGCGGGTGCTGGCGCTGCACGGCCTGGGCCGCGACACGCGCGTCGTCAGCGCCGGCTGCGGCGACTTCCTCGTGCCCGAGCTGTGCACGCTGGCTGGCTTGGACCACGGCACCGTCTACGGCCGGCAGGTGGCGCAGCTGGCGCCGTTGGCCGACGTGTCGGGCCTGGCCGCGTGGGCGCAGGTCTGCGCGCCCTGCATCGCGGTGGCGACGCTGCTGCAACGCGAGGAGGCGGGCCGATGTGGGTCGTGAAGCTCGGCGGCAGCCTGGGTACCGACCCGCTGCTGCCGCAATGGCTGGAGCTGCTGGCGCAGCTCGGCGGCGGCCGCGTCACGGTGGTCAGCGGCGGCGGCGGCTTCGCCGACGAAGCGCGGCGGCTGCAGGGACACTGGCGCTTCAACGACCTGGCGGCGCACAACATGGCCGTGCTGGCGATGGCGCAGACCGCCTACCAGTTCCACGCGCTGAACCCCGGCCTGCAGCTGGCCGCGCGCAAGACCGACATCCGCCGCGTGCTGCACAGCGGCCACACCGCGCTGTGGCTGCCGTTCGAGCTGCAGCGCGAGGAACCCGACGCCAACACGCACTGGGGCCACACGTCCGACAGCATCGCGCTCGACCTGGCGCGCAAGCTGAATGCCGAGCGCCTGGTGGTCGTCAAGTGCTGCGGCATCGATCCGTCGCTGAGCGTGGCGCAACTGGGCCTGGCCGGCATCGTCGACCCGCGCTTCGCCGCCCTGTCCGAAGGCGCGGCCTTCCCGATCAACCTGCTGCACAAGGAAGACCTGGCCGGGATGCGCGCGCTGTTGCTGGACGAGGGGCGGTACCCGCCCGCCTGAGCCCTTGCGCTACTTGTCCTGCAGCGTCTTCAGGTAGGCCAGGATGTTGGTGAAGTCCTGCTGGTCGAACACTGCCTTCCACGCCGGCATGCCCTTCGATGGACGGCCATCGGTCACCGTGGTGAAGAAGGTCGACTCCATCTGTTCGCCGTACTTCAGCTGCAGGCGGCGCAGGTTGATCTTGCGGTCGTCGACCACGGCATTCGGCCCGTGGCAGTGCGCGCAGGTGCCGTTGAAGACCTCCTTGCCCTTGACGGCATCGACGCTGCCGGGCGCGGCCGGCGCAATCACGGTGATCGTCGTCGTCTCAGCCGCGGCCAGACGCACCGGCCCGGCATCGGTCAAGACCGTCACCGGCGCGTTCGCTGCCACCGCGTACTTGGCGCTGAGCGCCTGGATGCGCGGCGCCAGGCCCGCCAGCGCGGCGTCGATCTCGTCACGCAAGGCGGCGTGCTTCTTCGACAGCCCGATCGCTGCCGGAAACTGCAGCTGCGGCGCGTCGACCGGAACCACCTTGAAGCGGTCGTTCAACACGGCGTGGTTGATGTAGCCCGCGCTCGGGCCCCAGATGAAGGCCGCATCCGCCTCGCCGGCCGCCAGCCGGCGCATCGCCTCCTCGGGGTCCATCGCCGTGACCGTGGTGATGTCGCTGCGCGCGGCCAACATGCTCTGCGGCGGCGAGCCGAACTGCACTGCCACGCGCAAGCCCTTCAGGTCGTCCAGGCTGGCAGCGGCGCGCCCCGGTGCCACCACCAGCGCGTAGCCCAGGTTCAGGATCGGGCGCGTGAAGATCAGCCGCGGACCCATGAAGTCCTGCACCGCCGGCAGGCCGACGGCCAGGTCGCACTGGCCCGCCAGCAGCGTGGTACGCAGGTTGCGCTTGCCGAAGTAGCTGAGCGACCAGACCGTTTCCATCGGCCGGCCCAGCGCCTGCGCCACGGCCTGGCCGATCTCGACATACAGGCCGGGCGCGCCCTGCCGGGCGGCTTCGGGCGAACTGCTGCTGAATGGCAGGTTGGCCGGGTCGGCGCACAGCCGCAGCGGCGGCACCGCGGCTTGCGCCGCGGCGGCACCGCCCGCCAGTGCCGCCGCCAGGACGATGTGCTCGACGACTTTCTTGGCGACTTTCATGACATCACTCCGAGAAGACGAACAGCGCCCCGCCTTCGGGCGTGGCGTCGGTCATCTTCTTGCCGACTTCGCCCAGGAAGGCCGGGATCGACGCCGTGCGCCCCACCACCACGGCGACGTACTGCTTGCCGTCGACCGAGTAGCTGATCGGCCCGGCGCCGATGCCCGAACCCAGCGGCATCTTCCACAGCTCGGCACCGCTCTTCGCGTCGAAGGCGCGGAACACGCCGTGCAGGTCGCCCCAGAACGTCAGGCCGCCGGCGGTGGTCATCGTGCCGCCGTTGAACGGCAGGTCGGTCTTCACGCTCCAGACCTTCTTCTTCGCCACCGGATCCCAGGCCATCAGCTCGCCCATGTAGCCGCCCGGGCCCGGAATGGTCGGGAAGTCGGCACCCAGGTAGAACACGCCCTTGCGGTAGTTGACTTCCGAGACCGACCAGTCCATGCAGACGTTGTTGCTCGGGATGTAGACCAGGCCGGTCTGCGGGTTGAACGACATCGGCTGCCAGTTCTTGCCGCCGATCAGGTTCGGGCACACGCCCTTCACCGGGTGGTTCGGGCCGGGCCGCTTGTCGGGGTCGCCGACCGGCTGGCCGGTGGCCAGGTCGATCTTCGACGCCCAGGTCGTCGGCACGTACTTGTCGGCAGAGATGATCTTGCCGGTTTCGCGGTTGACGACGTAGAAGAAGCCGTTGCGGTCGGCCTTCATGTAGACCGGCGTCTTGACGCCGCCGATCATCAGGTCGGCGAGCACCAGCTCGTTGACGCCGTCGTAGTCCCAGGCGTCGGCCGGTGTCGCCTGCACCCACCACTTGATCTTGCCGGTGGCGGCATCGAAGGCCACCGTGCTGGACGAGTAGAGGTTGGTCAGCTTGCCGTAGTTGCCGTCGCCGGTGCTGCGCACGACCGTGTTCCACGGGCCGGGGTTCGACGTGCCCCAGAACACGGTGTCGGTCTTCGCGTCGTAGGAGCCGATCAGCCACGGCACCGCGCCGCCATGCTGCCAGCTGTCGCCCTTCCAGCTGTCGTTGTTGGCTTCGCCGGGGCCGGGCACGGTCCAGGTCTTCCACAGCTCCTTGCCGGTGTTGATGTCGTAGGCCTGCAGGCTGCCGCGCGCGCCGTATTCGCCGCCGCCGAAGCCGGTGATGACCATGTTGCGCACCACCAGCGGCGGCGACGTGATGACCGAACCCTGCTTGTAGTCGACGACGGTCGCGGTCCACAGCTCCTTGCCGGTGGCGGCGTCCACCGCGGACAGCTTGCCGTCGAGCCGGCCGACGAAGATCTTGCCCTCGGCGTAGGTCACGCCGCGGTTGTTGACGTCGCAGCAGGCGTACTGCAGCGTGTCGTCGGGCACGTCGGGCTGGTAGGTCCATTTGGTCGCACCGGTGCGGGCGTCGAGCGCATAGACGTACTTCGGGCCCCACGAGGTGCTGACGTACATCGTGTCGCCGATGACGATCGGCGACGACTCGTTGGAGCGCAGCGAGCCGAGCTGGAACGAGAACGCCAGCTTCATCTTGCCGACGTTGGCCGCGGTGATTTTCGTCAGCGGCGAGAAGCGCGTGTTGTCGTAGCCGCGCCCGTACATGGTCCAGCCGGCCGCTTCCTTGGCGTCCTGCGCCTGGGCGGCACCGAAGCCGCCGCCGAGCAGCAGGGCCGCGGCCAGCGCGCACGAGGCCCGCGTGAATCTCTTTGTCATGTTGTCGTCTCCGTGGATCTTGAAGGTGTCGGGTGCAGGCACCGGCGTTGCGCCGGTGCCCGGGACGGGCCGGGCCCGCTGGGTCAGCGCTCGATCAGAAGAAGCCCAGCGCGGCCGGCGAGTAGCTGACGAGCAGGTTCTTCGTCTGCTGGTAGTGGTCGAGCATGGCCTTGTGCGTCTCGCGGCCGATGCCCGATTCCTTGTAGCCGCCGAAGGCCGCGTGCGCCGGGTAGGCGTGGTAGCAGTTGGTCCAGACCCGGCCGGCCTGGATCGCGCGGCCCATGCGGTAGGCGCGGCTGCCGTCGCGCGTCCAGACGCCGGCGCCCAGGCCGTACGGCGTGTCGTTGGCGATCTGCAGCGCTTCGGCTTCGTCCTTGAAGGTCGCGACGGCCAGCACCGGGCCGAAGATCTCTTCGCGGAACACGCGCATGCTGTTGTCGCCCTTGAACAGCGTCGGCTGGATGTAGTAGCCGCCGGCCAGTTCGCCGCCGAGCTGGTTGCGACCGCCGCCGATCAGCACCTTGGCGCCTTCCTGCTTGCCGACCTCGAGGTAGGACATGATCTTGTCCATCTGCATCGCCGAGGCTTGCGCGCCCATCATCGTCTCGGTGTCCAGCGGGCTGCCCTGCTTGATCGCGGCGACGCGCTTCAGCGCGCGTTCGATGAACTTGTCGTAGATCGATTCCTGGATCAGCGCGCGGCTCGGGCAGGTGCAGACCTCGCCCTGGTTGAACGCGAACAGCACCAGGCCTTCGATGGCCTTGTCGAGGAAGGCGTCGTCCTGCGCCATGACGTCGTCGAAGAACACGTTCGGGCTCTTGCCGCCGAGTTCCAGCGTCGCCGGGATCAGGTTGGTCGCCGCGGCCTGCGCGATGACGCGGCCGGTGGCCGTGGAGCCGGTGAAGGCGATCTTGGCGATGCGCTTGCTGGTGGCCAGCGGCATGCCGGCTTCGCGGCCGTAGCCGTTGACGACGTTCAGCACGCCGGGCGGCAGCAGGTCGGCGATCAGCTCCATCAGCACCAGGATGCTGACCGGCGTCGACTCGGCCGGCTTCAGCACGATGCAGTTGCCCGCGCCCAGCGCCGGGGCGATCTTCCACGCCGCCATCAGGATCGGGAAGTTCCACGGGATGATCTGGCCGACGACGCCCAGCGGCTCGTGGAAGTGGTACGCGACGGTGTTGTCGTCGATCTGGCTCAGGCTGCCTTCCTGCGCACGCAGGCAGCCGGCGAAGTAGCGGAAGTGGTCGGCGGCGAGCGGGATGTCGGCGTTCAGCGTCTCGCGGATCGGCTTGCCGTTGTCCACCGTTTCGGCGTAGGCCAGCAGTTCCAGGTTCTGGTCGATGCGGTCGGCAATCTTCAGCAGCACGTTGGCGCGATCGGCGGCATTGGTGGCACCCCACTTGGCCGACGCGGCGTGCGCGGCGTCGAGCGCCAGTTCGATGTCTTCGGCCGTCGAACGCGCGGCACGGGTGTAGACGGCGCCGCTGATCGGCGTGATGACGTCGAAGTACTGGCCCTTCACCGGCTTCACGAAGGCGCCGTTGATGAAGTTGTCGTACTGGGGCTTGAAGGCGACTTTGGCGCCTGGGGTGTTGGGGCTGGCGTAGAGCATGTCGGTCTCCTGATGGGGTGGCTATCGATGGGGCTGTGCGAACCGCTTGTCGCGTGGTTCCCGGGCAGCCGCTTCGCACCCGCCGTGCCAGGCCGGTTTCGACGGCAAAAGCGTGATTTCGCGCAAGAAAAGGGTCAGGACCGGGGTCGATACTGTGCCGTCCGCGCCTTTCGCCACCGACCTGTCACGCAACAGGACAGTGCCGGGCCCGAAAGTCGCTGAAACCCTACGCCGACGATTGCCAAGAGCCCGACCAGGGCCCCCGGAGACAAGCCATGAACACACCTGCCCTTGCCACACGCACACCGCCGGACCGGCTGCGCGAAGCGCGCCGCCAGCTGCTGGAAGCCGGCGACCTGACCAGCGGCCTGCTCGACCCCGGGCTGCAGGCCAGCTGGCGCCGCAGCCGCGAATTCGGCCTGGTGCCCGATGGCCGCGCGCAGGGGGCGCCGCATGCGTCGGGCGCCCAACTGGCGCGCGCGCTGGAACACCGCCGCGGCTTCGTCTCGCACGCACGGCCGGTGATGGAGTTCCTGTTCGACCAGATCCGCGACAGCAACAGCATGGTCATCCTGGCCGACCCGCAAGGCATGCTGCTGCACGCGCTGGGCGATACGGGCTTCTCCGACAAGGCCGCCCGCGTGGCGCTGCGGCCGGGCGCGATCTGGCTGGAACAGTGGCGCGGCACGAATGCCATCGGCACGGCGCTGGCCGCCAACAGCGCCGTCGTCGTGCACGGCGCCGAGCATTACCTGCAGCGCAACGCCTTCCTGACCTGCGCCGCCGCGCCGATCGCCGACCCGGCCGGGAGGTTGCTGGGCGTGCTGGACATTTCCGGCGACCACCGCGGCTACCACCGCCACACGCTGGCCCTGGTGCGCTCGGCGGCCTGCATGATCGAGCACCAGTTGTTCGAAGCGCAGCACGGCAGCACGCGGCGGCTGCGGCTGCACGAACATCCCGAAGGCATCGGCACCGTCACCGAAGGGCTGGTGGCCTTGTCCGACGACGGCTGGATCGTCGGCGCCAATGCAGCCGCGCTGGCCATGCTGGGCCTGCCGCGCACGGCCATCGGCTCGTGCTCGATCCAGAGCGCCTTCGCGGACGATCTGCCCATGCTGTCGAACGGTGGCCGCGGCGCGCGCCAGCCGGTCGCCGCGCGGCGCGAAGACGGCAGCGTGCTCTGGCTGCGCCTGGACGGCGGGCACGGCAGCGGCGGTTCGATTTGCGTGTCGACGCCCGCAGCCCGGCCGACGCCCGCCGACGCGCTGGCCGCGCTGGACACCGGTGACGGCGCGATGCAGGCCGTGATCGGCCGTGCGCGGCGCGTCATCGACAAGCCGATTGCGCTGCTGCTGCAAGGCGAGTCCGGCGTCGGCAAGGAGTTGTTCGCACGCGCCTGCCACAACAGCGGCCCGCGGCGCGAGCGGCCGTTCATCGCCGTCAACTGTGCGGCGCTGCCCGAGACGCTGATCGAGTCCGAGCTCTTCGGCTACCGTCCCGGCGCCTTCACCGGTGCCGGCCGCGACGGCGCGCCGGGGCGCATCCGCGAAGCGCATGGCGGCACGCTGTTCCTCGACGAGATCGGCGACATGCCGCTGGCGATGCAGGCCCGGCTGCTGCGCGTGCTGCAGGAACGCCAGGTCACGGCGCTGGGCGGCGGCAAGCCGGTGGCGGTGGACTTCCAGCTGATCTGCGCCACGCACCGCCGGCTGCGCGACGAGGTCGACGCGGGGCGCTTCCGCGAAGACCTGTTCTATCGCATCAACGGCCTGGCGCTGGCGCTGCCGGCGCTGCGCGAGCGCAGCGACCTGGCTCCGCTGGTGGCGAGCATGTTGCGCGAGCTGGCGCCAGGGCGCGACTTGCAACTAGCGCCCGACCTGGCGGCTGCGTTCGCCCAATTTCGCTGGCCCGGCAACCTGCGCCAGCTGTGCAACGTGTTGCGCACTGCCTGCGCGCTGGTCGGCGACGACGAGGACCAGATCGAACGTTGCCACCTGCCCGACGACATCGCCGATGAACTGCTGGGCCAGCCGGCCCCGCGCCTGGTGCACGACGGCGACACCGACCTGCGGCTGCTGGCCGGCCGCTGCGTGTTGCAGGCGGTGCAGACGAGCCAGGGCAACATGTCCGAAGCGGCACGCCGCCTGGGCGTCAGCCGCAATACGCTGTACCGCAAGCTGCGGGAGTTGGGGCGGGCGTAGCCATCGCGACAGTGGTCGCAGAGTCCAGGCTCGGAATGACCGGCCCACTGACATCTCTCGAAAACGTGCTTCGAGCCGCGGCCAGAGAGAGAGAGAGAGAGAGAGAGAGAGAGAGGCATAGGCTCCAGCTTCATTGGGTGCTGGATCCAGCGTCTACTCTTCTACGAGATGCCCCCAGGGTTCCTCGTGCTCCACCGCGCGTCGCGCGACCCGCGACCCATGAAACCGGGTTGAACGACGAACGCCGGCTCTCGACCCATACCGGCCGAACGGCCCGCTCCAAAGCTGCCGGACGGCGAGCCCGGAGTCGTAGCGTCTCGCGTCTATGAAGCGGTCGTTCGTGGCTACCGGCGGTCGGCCCGGAACAGCCGGAACAGCCTTCACCGCAGAGGGGCGGAGAACGCAGAGGAAACGCAGAGGGATTCCTTGAAGTTCTCTGCGCAAACTCCGCGTCCTCCGCTCCTCTGCGGTGAATGACTTCAATGGGCCGCGGGCTGCCACACGCGGCTTCGATCGGTCAACCGTAGAGCCGCCGTTCAAGTTGGCTGGCAGCAGGCGGCAGGTGCCCAGGGTCGCATCGCTCGATTCCGGGGCAGGGTGGTAGGCTTAGGCGCCGGAGTATCGGTTTGCTTCGCGTCACCTCGCATCCATGGGCGCTCCTGAACTCATCCGTCCTGTGCCGTCCCCGCCTGCGGGTGCTTTGGCGCCAGGTGCCGTGCTGCGCTTCGAGCGCTTCGAATTACAGCCCGTACAACGTCGTCTGCTGATGGACGGCGTGCCGGTGCCGCTGCGCGCGCGTGCATTCGACGTGTTGATCGTGCTGGCCGAGCGCGCCGGCCACCTGGTCAGCCGCAGTGAGTTGCTCGACCGCGTCTGGAGCGGGCTGGTGGTGGAGGAGAACAACCTCAACGTGCAGATCAACGCGCTGCGCAAAGCGCTGGGCGGCGAAGTCGTCAGTACGGTGCCCGGCCGCGGCTACCGTTTTGTGCTGCCGGTGCAGATCGGCAAGGCGACGATGTTTCCCGGTGCGGCGAATGAGCCGACGCCGGACATTTCGCCGCCAAGCAATCTGCCCAGCCAGCTGACGCCGCTGCTGGGCCGTGCGCTGGAGTTGGCGGCGCTGGGGACGCTGGCCGACAACCACAGGCTGCTCAGCCTGATTGGGGCCGGCGGCATCGGCAAGACGCTGCTGGCCAGCCATCTGTTGCGCGAGCGGCAGGCGCGCCACCGGCATGGCGTGTGCTTGGCCGACCTGTCGCGGGTGCCGAGTGGCGACGCCGTCGTCGGTGCAGTGACCGCGGCGCTGGGCGTGCCCCAGACCGCCGCCCACCAACCATTGCCCGCGCTGGTCAAGGCCGTTGCTTCGCTCGACCTGCTGCTAGCGCTGGACAACGCAGAACATCTGGTCGAAAGCGTGGCTACCCTCTGCGCGGCGCTGCTCGAAGGCGCGCCCCGGGTGCGCCTGCTGGTCACCAGCCAGCGACCGCTGCGCCTGCCGGCCGAACGTGTCTACCGCCTGGGCGCCCTGGGCATGCCCGACGCTCCCGCAGCGCTGTGCGAAGCAACCCGCTACGGCGCCATTGCCCTCTTCGTCGACCGCGCTCAGGCCCTCGACCAGCGCTTCGCCCTCACCGAGGCCAATCTGCCGCAGGTGATCGACATCTGCCGGCGGCTTGACGGCTCTCCGCTGGCGATCGAACTCGCGGCATCGCGGGTGCCGCTTTTTGGACCGGGCTGGGTGCTGAACTCGCTCGGTCAGCGCCTGCAACTCCTGACCAGCGGCTACCGGGGCGCCGAGCCGCGCCACCGGACCCTGCGGTCGGCGCTGGAATGGAGCCACGGACTGCTGCAGCCGGCGGAGCAGCTAGCGTTCTGGCGGCTGTCCGTATTTGTCGGCTCGGCATCGCTGGCGTCGGCGCTGGACGTGCTGTGTGCGTCCCCTGGCGGTCTGGACCGCTTCGAAGCGCTGGATGCCTTGGGCGTGCTGGTCGACATGTCGATGGTGGAACTGGTCGAAGGCCCCGAAGGCCCCGACGATGCCCCACGCTACCGGCTGCTCGATACCCCGCTGCATTTCGCACGCGAGAAGGCCGAAGCGGCCGGCGAATCGGCCAGCTTGCGGCAGCACCATGCGCTGGCCCTGCGGCGCCTGCTGGAGGCGGCACGCACCCAGCTGTTCGATGGCGATGTGCGCCATGACCTCTGGCGTCGACGCCTGGCCGTCGAAGCCGACGATGCGATGGCGGCGGTGCACTGGGCCGTGGAGCACGATGCGGCCAGCGCGCTGGCGCTGGCGCCGGTGCTTTCGCGCCTGCTGCGCGGACGCCGCCATGCCGAATGCCGGGCGATGTGGGAGCGGGTCGAACCGCTGCTCGACCGCGACGCCGACGCGCCCGACATCACGCACTTGCTGCGCGCGCGTGCAGGCCATGAATGCGCCACCTTCTGGACCAACCACCGGATCCAGCGCGCGATGGCGCGCGCCGCCCAGGCCGCCGAATGGGCCCGCATGGCCGGCGACCAGCAGGTCCGCTACCTGGCCCTCTGCGAGCTGGCCTTTGGCCAAGGGGCGAGCAACGACGTGCCCGCTTTGCGCGAAACCTTGGCAGAACTGACGCGGTTGAAGGATCCTGCCTGGTCGCCGTTCGTAGACGCCGTTGGTTGCGACTACGAGTTCTGGATCCATGAACTGACCGGAGACGTAGAAGGCACGCTGCGCGCGATTCACAGCCAGGCGCAGCGCTCGAAGGCGGCCGGAATTGGCGAACTGGCCTTCCGGAGCAACATCGCTGTCGTTCTGCTCAGCCAGGGTCGCCTGCACGAGGCCATCGAACATGCCGAAGCGCTGCGCGGGCGTGACCCGAATGCGCGCGCCCGGGGCGTGCAGCGTTACGTGCTCAACGTGCTGATCCGGGCCTATCTCGAGCTGGGCGAAACAGTGCCGGCGCGCGCCGCGGCGATCGAGTGCTGGCCACTGGTCCTGCAGCACGACTTCCACGCCGTGTGGGCCGACGCCGTGGCGTTGCTCGCACTGCAGGAAGGCCGGCCGGACGACACGCTGCGCTTGATCGGCTATGCCGATGCCGCCCTCGCCCGCGCCGGCAAGCCGCGCCAGCCGAGTGAAGCCGGACGCGCCGACCGGGCCGAGCGGCTGGCCCACGCAGCGCTGGCGGCCGCCCACGATGCCGACGCCTGCCTGCGACTGAAGGCCGAGGGCGCACGGCTCGACAATGACGGCCTGACCCGGGCCGCGCTGGGGGCGACGCTGGTGCACGGCTGAAAACATGCCCTGCCAGGTGGATCCAGCGTCGCCGCCTTGCGCCCGGCGATCAGTTCCTCAACGTGAACTTGAGCGTCGAGCTGCCGGCGTTGTCCGAGCACTCGGTGTCAAGGAAATAGGCCCAGACCAGGGCGCCGGCCGGCAGCGACAGGTTGGTGGCCGGGCCGCTGGCCTTGACGATGAAGGTCTCGGCCGCGTAGCTGTCCTCGTCGAAGACGGTGATGGCGGTTTCCGGGTGCGGGCAGGCCCCGTTCGCGCAATAGGTGGCCGTGCTGGACTTCACCTTCACAGAATAGTTGCCGGGCTGCAAGGGCACCAGGAGCGATTGCACGTTGGTGATGCCGCCAGTGACGGTGACGCAGTTGGCCAGGGCATCGACAGTGATCGAGGTCGTCTGTGCAATCGCGGTGGCGGCGAACACGCCGAGCAAGGCGCCGAATCCGGCCTGAATGCTGCGCTTGACGAAGGTCTTGTTCATGGTGGACTCCAAGGGGCTGGAAGGGGCCGCAAGTTCGACAGGTGTCTTGTGGCCAGATGACGACGCGGTGGATGCCAACGTCGATGCAAGATGCATGGAAGGCATCATGGCGGTCGACCTTCATTTACGAAGTTAAACGCGCGTTAATTCGGCGGGCCCGGTTCGTGGTCGGTATCAGGATCACCGCGGCCGCGCAGCGCCAATCGCCATAGCAACGCAGCATTCGACAACCACTGCGGCGTGCGCCGCGGTTTCCTCCCTCGAGGCTTGTCCGACACCTGCCCTCAGTCCGGTGCGCATCAACGCTCGTCGCGTGCACGGGCAGGTGTCCGACAACCCTTAACAAAAGCAGTCGGGCGGGCGCAGCGGCGCCGTCAGGCCCCGACCACGGCCTCCCGCATCGCCTCGGCCAGCGTGTGCAGGCGCTGCGCATCCAGCGCGGCGCCGCGGTCGCCGGCGCACACGGCCGAGCGGAAACCGGCAAAGTCGGGCGCGAGTTCGCGCAGCACCGGCAGGTGCTGCAGCCGCAGCGCGCCGGCCAGGCCGGCGATCGCGCCGGTGGCGCGCACGGCCTGCACGAAGCGGCGCAGTTCGGCCGCCGTCATCACGTCGAACAGGCTGCCGGCCTTCTTGTCGGCCGTGTCGACCATCAGCCCGGGGAAGCCCAGGCTGCAGGCCAGCTTGACGTCGTCGTCATCGAGCCCCTGGTCGGCGATGAACACCGGCACCACCGCCGCGCCGCAGGCGGACAGCGCACGCAGCAGCGGCGCCGCGCCGGGGCTGCGCTCGATGCCGACCTTGACGTAGTTGACGCCGCAGGCGGCCACCGCCTGCACCTGCGCCAGCACGGGTGCCAGCGGCTGCGCCGGCAGGTCGCCGATGGTCGCACTCACCGGCAACGTGCTGCCGCCGCGCTGCAGCGCCGCGACGATGGCGGCGATGGTCTCCACCGGCAGGCCGCCCAGGGCGCCGGCGCGCGGCTCCTTCAGGTCGATGAAGTCGGCGCCGCCGCTGGCGGCCAGCAAAGCCTCGGCGACGCTGCGCACGCTGACCAGGATCTTCGTCATGCTCGTTCTCTCCGGTGGCGCGCCACCGCTTCGTTGAGCCAGCTCCAGGCTTCGTGTTCCTCGGGGCCGGCGGTCTTGTCGATGGCGATCTGCAGGTAGGCCATCTCGCTGTCGATCTTGGCCGGCGCCAGCATGCGCAGGCGGCTCACCAGCACGGCGCCTTCCAGCACCGCGGCCTGCGCGCGGTTGAAGCCGACGAAGGGTCCATGCTGCACCTCGTGCACGCGCGCCATGCGCAGCCGCGGGCGCTGCACGTCGTCGACACGGTCGGCCAGGCGCAGCTCGACATGGCTCAGCGCCGACTGCAGGCGCATGCCCGGTATGCGCTCGGCGGCCAGCACGGGCCAGTCGCGTCGGCCGGTCACGCAGCCGGCGAAGACCCGCGTGTCGACGACGATGTTCAGCACCGCGTACCCGCTGGCGACGATGTTGTCGTGCGTGGTCGACGGCTTGAAGGGCATCAGGATGACGTGGCCTTCCTGGTAGCGCACGCCCATTGGCGCCACATGCGTCTCGCCGGCCGGCGAGACGCTGGTGACCACGGTCTCGTAGATCACGTCATTCATCGGCCGCTGCCTTCTTCGTCGTGTTGCGTGCGCGGCCGGTGACCAGCGTCGTGCCCGGCGCGCACCAGGCGTCGGTGGCGGCCGGCGCCGTCTCGACGGCGCAGCCCCAGTCCAGCGGCTGGTCCTGCACGTAGCGCTTGCCCAGCCGCCAGGCGATCTCGGCGTGCGCCAGCTCCACGCCCATGTAGAAGGCGTGGCTGGCATCGTCCTGCAGCGCCAGCTGCGGCCAGAGTTCGAACGCGCCCTGCCCCAGGCGCAGGCCGTCGCGGTTGTAGACGTGCAGGCCTTGCGCCGACACCTGGACGCGGAAGTTGGGGTCGCGCACGCCCGCGGCAGTGGCGCCGATCTCTTCCGGCGTGTCGGGGAACGGGTGCTTGGCATGCACCGTCAGCAGCTGGTCGCTGAGGCCCTTCGGCAGCATCTGGTGGCGGCGCGCCGCGTGCATGATGCGGCGCGCCCAGTCGGCCTCGCGCACGGCGCGGCGTGCATGGGCGCTCACTTGGGTGGTCAGCACGGCGGCCACGTCGAGCTCGGCGCAGATGCCGAACAGCAAGGCGTTGATGCCGCTGGTGTCAGCCTCGGTCAGCTCGGTGAGGTTGCCGACGCCCATCATGATGGCGATGTCGGGGAAACGTTCGCGCAGGCGCTGGTAGCGCACGATGGACCGGGTGAAGCCGAACGGAATCGGGTCCAGGATGGCGTCGGCCAGGAAGGGCCGGCCGCGCGCCTGCAGCGCCTGCACCGCCTGGACCAGCGAGTCTTCGTCGCTGGGCACGCGCGGAATCAGCACCGGCGTGGCCGCCACTTCATCGGCCACCCACAGCGTGTCCAGCGTCAGGCTCAGCAGGTAGTCGGCACCGGCGCGGCCGCCGCGCAGCAGCTCCTGCGCATCGACCGAATCGACGCTGACGGCCAGGCCCGCGGCCTTCAGCGCCTGCACCGATTCGGCCAGGTGCTCGAACGGCGTTTCGGGCAGGCAGCCGAGGTCGATGACGTTGGCGCCGGCTGCCGCCAGCTGTTGGCCGCGTTCGACGATCTGCGCCACCGTCAGCCGCGGCGCGTCGACGATCTCGGCGAAGATGGCGACGGCGTAGTCGTCCAGCGTCACCGCCTGGGCTTCGCGGTTGAAGAAGCGCGGCAGGTCCTTCAGCTCTTCGGGCCCGCGCTGCACCGGCATGCCGAAGTGCTGCGACAGGGCTTCGACATCGCCGCGGCAGCGCCCGGGCACGATGATGCGGTCGGCCTGCACCGGCAGCGCGACGCGGCGCCGGATCATGTCGCTCGTCATCAGCGCCGCCACCTGCAAGCCGACATCACGCAGCTCCCACGTGAAGGGCGCGCCGGTCAGCCCTTGCAGCACACGCTCGAGACTCGGCAACGCCAGGTGGCCGGTCAGGAAGACGATGTGTTCCATGTCAACGAGAGTTGCTTCAGGCGGGCGTCCAGCGCGGTTTCGAGTTCGGCCGGCGAGCACACGACCTGGCAGAAGTCGATGGCGCGCAGGCGTTCGACGTTGTCCAGCTCGATGCGCCGCGGCCGCAGCGTGACCCAGTCGTGCGGCGACTTCGTCACCACCACCGGTTCGGTGTCGCAAGCAAACACGATGCCCGGGATGCCGAGCTTGCCGGCCTGCGCGAACATGTTGGTCGGCAGCGTGTCGCTGATGCCGAATGCGCACTTGGCCACCGTGTTGCTGGTGGCCGGCGCGACGATGACGGTGTGATAGACATCGTCATACAGCATGCCCACCGGCACGCCGCTGGCCGTCTTGTCGCGAAAGACGCGAAAGCGCGGCTTCAGCGAGCCGATGTGCAGCTTGTAGATCTCCAGCACTTCTTCGCCGGCGGCCGACAGGAACAGGTCAACCTGCGGCAGCCGCGCCGCCAGCACCATGCATTCGTCCAGGCCGTGGCCGGAGCCGGTGATGCACCAGGCAAACCGCGAACGCGGCGCCGCATCGGGCAGCGCCGCGTTGTCGTCGTCGGCATCACTCGGGGTGCGAAACCTCGATGTGGAGCTTGTGGAGCTTGCGGTAGAGGGTGTTGCGGCTGACATCGAGCGCCTTGGCGACATTGCTCACGTTCCAACGGTGCTGCTCGAGCATTTGTACCAGCGCCGCGCGCTCGTTGGCCTGGATCGGGTTGAGTTTCAGCGGCAGCGGCTTGTCGCCGTCGCCGTCGGCACCGTCGTCGGCGGCCGGCTCGGGCCGGTTCGCGGCCGGCGCCGCACGCGCGGCGGCCACCAGCGACGGCAGGTGTTCGCGCGTGATCGGCTTGCCGTCGGCCAACGCCGCCGCGCTGCGCAGCACATGGCGCAGCTGGCGGATGTTGCCGGGCCACGAAAACTCCATCAGCAGCCGGTCGGCTTCGGGGCTCAGGCTGCCGTCGCCGCCGGCCTCGGACGCGAGCACGGCGCGGATCAGCTCACGCTTGTCGCTGCGGTCGCGCAGCGGCGGCAGCTGCAGCTCGATGCCGGCGAGGCGGTAGTACAGGTCTTCGCGGAAGCGCCCATCGCGCACCAGCGCCGGCAGTTGCTGGTGGCTGGCGCTGACGAGCTGGAAGTCGACGGCGTGCGTCTCCTCGGTGCCCAGCGGCGTGACCACGCGCTCGTCCAGCACGCGCAGCAGCCGCGCCTGCAGCTCCAGCGGCATGTCGGCGATCTCGTCGAGGAACAGCGTGCCGCCGTCGGCCTGCAGGATCTTGCCGCGGCGGCCGTTGCGCTGCGCACCCGTGAAGGCGCCGGCCCGGTAGCCGAAGAGTTCGGACTCGATCAGCGTCTCGGGCAGGCTGGCGCAGTTGACGGCCACGAAGGCGCCGCCGGCATGCGGGCTGGCCTCGTGCACGGCGCGCGCGAACACTTCCTTGCCGGAGCCGGTTTCGCCGCACAGCAGCACCGGCGTCTGGCGCGCGATGACGCGGCGCGCGGTCTCCAGGTGGGCCAGCAGCCGCGGATCCTTGAAGGTGCTGGCGCCGCTGCCCACACCCGCAGGTGCCGCCACCGGGCGCGGCCGCGCCGGCACCGCCGCCAGCGTGGCCGCCGACGGCACCAGTGCCGAACGCACGCCCTGTGAAGCATCCGACGCCGGCCGGCGCGCCACCGCGAAGAAGCGCAGCGCGGCATTGGCGCGGTAGGTTACGACGGGGTGGAACGACGACGACATGCTTCGCTGCAGCATGTCTTCGAGCGAGGTCTGGAACAGGTCTTCGATGCGCCGCGAGCGCACCTCGTCCATCGACTGCAGGCCGAGCTGGAACAGCGCGCTGCGGTTGGCGGCCAGGATGCGGCCGTCGTCGTCGACCGCAAGCTTGCCTTCGTGCAGCGTGTAGACGAACTCGGGCCGGCTGTGGAAGTGCAGCGGGTGGGCGTTGCTGAACTGCTTGTCGATGAGCCGGTTCTCGACCATGCGCGCCGTCATGCCCAGCAGCACCAGCAGGTGCTGCTGCATCAGGCCGGAACGGCTGGTGACGTCGAGCACGCCGGCAATGCGGCCGGCCGGGTCGTAGACCGGCACCGCCGAGCAGGTGAGCTGCGTGAACTGGCTGTAGAAATGGTCTTCGCGGCGAATCGACACCGGCCCGCCCGCGGCCAGGCAGGTGCCCATGCCGTTGGTGCCGGCTTCGGTCTCGCCCCAGACACCGCCGCAGCGCAGGCCCAGCGGCGCCACCTCGGCGGCGAACTCGGGCGACGACACCATGTGCACGATGACGCCGTCGGTGTCGGTCAGCACGACCGCGCTTTCGGTGTCGGCGAGCTGCTGGTACAGCGTGGTCATTTCATAGCGCGCACACTCGATGACGTCGGCCCGGCTGGCGCAACGGGCTTCGAGCGCGACCCGCTCGAGGATCGAAGGGCTGTGCGGCTTGTCCGGGTGCAGCCGGTATTCGTCGAGGCAGCGGCTCCAGGACCGGGCCACGACATCGTTGCAATCGTCGGCAAGGCCGTTGCGCACGACGTTCAGAACCCGGTCGGCATGCCGATCACGGCCCGGCAGCAACAGTGACATACGATTCTCCGAAACGCTTGCAAAGGTCGCGGCCCCAACGGCCCGAAACCTCAAGGATTCTGGCCCGGCGGCCGGGCTGCCGCACCCGGGTGAACACCGGGGCCCTGGCTCACAATTTGCAACCTTGCCGCGCGACCCGCACGTTGCCCACCCCGATCAGGAGTATCGATTGAACCTCAGCACCCGCCCCCGCGCAGAGCCGGCCGCCACGCCGATGGACCTGATCTTCATCGAAGGCCTGCGCGGCGACACCATCATCGGCATCCATGATGGCGAGTTCGACCGGGCGCAGCCACTGGTCATCGACGTGACCGCCGGCGTGCCGCATGCCCGCGCCTGCGACACCGACCGCATCGCCGACACCATCGACTATTCGGTCGTGCGCTCACGGCTGCAACGGCTGCTGGCCGAGCACCGCCTGCAGTTGCTGGAGGCCTTTGCCGAAGCGGTGGCCGACATCCTGCTGGACGAGTTCGGCGCGGCCTGGGTGCGCGTGACGGTGGTCAAGCCGAACAAGTTCGACGACGTGAAGGCCTTCGGCGTGCAGATCGAGCGCCACGCATCGCCGCGGCCGCCGCAAGGCCGCAGTGCGGCAGTGCTGCAGCTGCTGGCCAGCGGCATGGTGCCCGGCGGGCACTGAGGGGCCGCGCGCAGCGGCAGACGAAAAGGGGGCCCACCCCCGTGGGCCCCGGGGGAAGGCTTCAGCCCGCAGCGAACGGGTGTGCTGCCGAGCCCTTCTTGGCTACCACTTCAGCCGCCGTCGGCGAGCCGGACACGGCGCGCTTTATCGACTCCTTGACGGCCTGGTAGTTGTAGTCCTGGATCTTCTTGTCGTCGGCGGCCAGCCAGTGGATGAAGACACCGACGCAGACGAACAGGTTGTCGGCCTCGTCGGCCGGGATCGTGCCGTCTTCGACGCAGTCGGCCACCGCCATCGCGACGCCGCGCTGTGCCGGGCCGAACATCTGCACGGCCTGCTTGGCACCCTTGATCGTGACCTTGTTGAACATCACGGTCGCGGGTTTGGTCAGCAGGTTCGGCGCCACCACGGCCAGCAGCGACGTGAAACCATCCTTGTTGTTGACGAGGGCGTTGGCGAATGCGGCCTCAGCCGGGCTGCCGCGCGGCCCGATGAGCAGGTCGATGTGGGCAACTTCGTTGCCGTCGCCGACAAGCGACTCGCCGACCATCATGCGATCGATTTTTGCCATGGTTTGGTTATCTCCTTTAGACGTTTCACGGACGTTCACGACACGGGCCGAACGGCCAGCGCTGGTCAGAGGTATCACGATCCGTGCCATCCCGGCCGCGGCGGCGGCGCCAGCCCGGCGAGCATCAGCGTGGCCACGGTCAGATCGGCCGTCGTGCCTGGGTTCACGCCGCGGGCCTTCAGTGCCAGGTCCCAGGCGGCGAACGCCGGGTCGGCGTCCAGCGCTGCCGCGTCGCCGCCGCGAGCGAGCCAGTCTTGCGCCGCGCTCATGACATTCTGTGCCACGGCCTCGCCGTGTTTTCGAACAATGTGTGAATCGGGCCGGGTGCCCAGCAGCCGCAGGTACAGCGCCTGCACGGCGGCGGCCGTGGCCGCATCGGGCCGGCCGCCGGGCGGCACGGGGGGCAGTGAAAACCCGGATGGCAAGGCGGGCAGCGCCAGATCGAACAGCTCGGCAAAGCCGTCGCGGTACTGGCGCGCGATGCGGTCGCGCTCGGCCGCCAGCGCCATCGCGGCGCGCAGGTCCACGCTGGGCGCGTCGCGCACGTCCTGGCTCGGCGCCGCGCCCAGCCCGCCGGGTTGGGCCAGCGCGATGGCGCGGTAGGCCGCGGCAGCGTCGTCCAGCGTCAGGCCAGCCAGCACGGCTTCGAGGGCCGGGCGCAGCGCGCGAGAGCGGTCTTCGGCGGCGCGGGCGATCGGCGCGCACAGCAGCAGGATGCCGAGGTTGGTGTTGCAGCCCACCGCCGCCCGCGTCGCCACCACCGCGGCTTCGATGCGCCGGCCCACGGCAACACCTGGCCGGCAGATGGCGTCGGCCGCGACTTCGGCGCTGGTGATGAACTGCGCCGCCTGCATGCCATGGCCCGGCGCGTCCAGGCTGACGTTGCCGGGTTTGCGTACCGCGACGTCGAGCGCACAGGCGCGCAGGAAGGCTTCGCGCGGGCTCACGCCTGGTGGTGCGAACGGCCGGCCAGCGCGAGCTTGCGGTCGAACAGGTCGTCGACGATGACGCGGGCGATGTTGAACGGCGTCACGCGCTGCAGGCCCTGCCAGGCGGCGACGCCGTTGACCTCGATGACCTGGATCTCGCCGCCGGCCGTGGGCATCAGGTCGACACCGGCGTAGTCCATGTCCAGCGCCGACGCCGCGCGTTCGGCCTGCTCGGCCAGCGCCGGCGTCAGCTCGGCCGGTGCCGAGCGGGCGCCTTGGGCGAGGTTGTGGATCCAGTGATCGCTGACGCGGCGCATCGCCGCCACCGCACGGCCGCCGACGACGAGCACGCGCCAGTCGAAGCCCGGCTGCTGCGGCGGCGCGATGAAGCGCTGCAGGTAGGCCAGGCCGCCGAGGCTGCCACTCAGCGGCGGCAGCGGCACGTGCGCGCCGTCGACCCGGCCGACACGCTGCAGCCCCTTGCCTTGCGAGCCGAACAGCGGCTTCAGCACCAGCGCATGGCCGGCCGCGCTTTCGCGCATCACGATGCGCTGCGCCGATGCCGCCGACTCGGTGGCCCAGGTCGGCGGCGACGCCACGCCGGCGGCGCGCAGGCGCAGGCTCGTCATCGCCTTGTCGACGCTGCGCTCGATGGCGCGCGCGTCGTTGTAGACCGGCACGCCCAGCTCGCGCAGCGCATGCAGCACCATCAGCCGCTTCGTGACCTGCTCGAAGCTGCCGCCGGCAATGCCGCGCACCAGCGCCGCGGCCGGCAGCTCGCGGCCGAAGCCGGGGATCACCAGGCCATGCCAGCTGGCGCCGGTGTCGACATGGCAGTCGGCCAGGTCGACGCAGCGGCCGAGCGCGCCGCGCGCACGCAGCGCGGCCTGCAGCTGGCGCGTGTGCCAGCCGGTCTCGTCGGCGAAGATCGCGACCTTCATGCCGTCTTCAGGCTTCCTGCAGCCACAGCCGCTGCAGCAGCGCCATGTCCAGGCCGCCGGCATGCCAGGTGTTGCCGCTGTCGAGGTTGCTGACCCAGACCTCGGCCGGCGCGAACAGCGCCGGGTCGATCTTGTAGAAGTCGTAGCCGGCGGCCTGGAACAGCTCGGCGAACGAGCGCCCGAACTCGGCGGCGTTGCGCGACGGCAGCTTGCGTGCAAGGTCGCGCGCCGCGTCGTCGCTGCCGCGCACGCTGAGCTGCACCTGGCCGCCGTACAGGATGGCGTCGTTGGTGCGGCCCATCGCCTGCACGCCGTCGTTGCTGGGCGCCGGCAGCGGCGCGCTGGCCGTACCGCCGACGATGTCGGCCAGCGCGAAGCCGAGTTCGTGCGCCTTGTGCAGCGCCACCTCGAGCACACGCGCCACCACCTGCGTGGTGCCGGCCAGGCTGGTGGTCGGCGTGATGATCAAGGTCAGCTGCGGCGGCGCCAGGCCGCAGTCGCGCAACACCTTGTCGATGATGACCTGCGGCGCGTCGCGGTCGACCTCGAGCACCAGCACGCCGGTGTCGGCCTGGTCGCGGTAGCCGAGTTCGGCGAACAGCGCTTCCTTGGCCGCCAGCGCGCGCGCCGGCCCCGAACCGAGCGAGAAGAACTTGCGCCCGCCGGTTTCTTCCTTGCTCGCGGCCAGGCTCCAGCCGGCGTACTGGCTGGCCAGGCAGGCCAGCACCGGCTGCGCGCTGCTGACGTCGAGCCAGGTCGGCCAGCCGCTGGCCGCAGCACCGGCGCGTAAGAGCACCTGGCCGAGGCCACCCATGCAGATCTCGCCGATCAGCAAGCCGGCCTGCACGCTGCCGCGCGCGGCCAGGCCGGCGTCGACGATGCAGACGCCGCCGGCTTCGTGTCGCACCTGCACGGCCAGCGCCTCGGCGTCGGCCAGCAGTTGCTCGACCAGCGGCCGAGCCCGCGCGTTGACGCTCGTTGTCATGAACCCGTCTCCAGTGAATGCAGCACGGCTTCGCGCCGCTGCTGCAAGTAGGCCAGCACCTCGTCTGCACTGCTGCCGCCGGCTTCGATGCTGCACAGCGGCTGGCCGGCCGCGAACGACTGGCCGGCGCTGGGCAGATCATGCACGTCGGCCCGGTCGGCCAGCCGGCGCACCGCCGCCGCGTCCAGCCGCAAAGGCTGGCGTGCGAAGACGATCTCGTGGCCATGAACGGCCGTTGCCGACGCGGCAAAGGCCGGCGCCGACGGCAGCTCGGCGTGCAGGCAGGCGCGCACATGCGCAGCCATCGGCGCCCAGCCCGCGTACAAGGCCATGCTGGCCGGCGGCCGCGGATTGACTTCGAGCACGAGCACGCGTTCTCCGTCGAGCAGGAAGTCCAGGCTTGCCAGGCCGCGCAGTGCGAAGCCGGTCACCAGCGTCTGCAGGATCGCATGCAGGCGGCGCAGCACACGCTCGGCCACCGGCACCGGGCCGATGACGCCGCAGAAGACGTGCGGCAGGCCGCCGAGCGCCCGCACGATCTGCTGGTTGACGCCGAGCAGGCACACCGCGTTGCCGGTCGTGACGCCATTCGCGACACCGTTTGCGACGAAGGTTGCCGACATCGGCTGCCCCGGCACTTCGCGCTGCAGGTAGTGGCCCGGCGCCAGCGCCGCGGGCTGGCCCGGCAGCGCATGGCGGATGTGCCAGCCGCCGCTGCCGTGCAGGTCTTTCAGCAGCCAGGCGCCGCCGGCGTCGGCCGGCGTCAGCCGCACCGGCGGGTGCTCGATGTCGTGCTCGGCGAGGAAGGCGAAGAACGGCGCCGGGTCGCGCAGCCGTGCCACGGCGTCGGGTGCCGTGCCGATCAGCGGCAGCACCGCGGCGCCGCGAGCCAGCAACTCCGGTTGCCCTTCGAAACCACTGCCGGCCACCCAGCCCGTGGCCTGGCCTTGCCGCGCCAGCACGGCCAGCGCCGACAGCACCCGTTCGCCGTCGATCTGCAGGCCGGCCGGCTCGCCGATGCCGAACCAGCGCGAAGCCGCGGCGCAGGTGTCGACATCGCCGAAGAGGTCCAGCGCCACCACGTCGAAGCCATCGTTGGCAGCGGTCTCGGCCATCAAGCGCGCCGACAGGCCGGCCACGGCCAGGGTGCTGCTCATCGCAGTCTCAAGCCGCCTTCTCCGCCAGGAACTCGCGCGCCACGGCAAAGGCTTCGGGGAAGCTCAGCACCTGCGCCTTCTCGGACTCGCGCAGCCGCAGCAGCAGGCGGTGCTGCGTCTGGTACTTGACGTTGCCGACCGCGAGCGCGCCGATGCCGACGGCCGCGGTGCCGGCCAGTGCCGTGCCGTCGTCCATGACACCGACGCCGGCAATGCCTTCCGGCGGCACGGCGTTGACGTCGGCGGCCACCTTCAGCCGCGTGGCAGACGCGAGGTCTTCGGCGGACAGCACCTGCACACCGGCGGCGGCGCAGGCCAGCACGACATCGGCCTCGGCGATCGACGTGCGCACGGCAGTGCGGTCAGCGCCCGAAACGCCGTGCAGTTCAACGCCGAAGCGCACGCCGGTCTGCTGGGCGGCTTCTTCCGCCGCGGCCTGGCCGCTGCGGCTGGACAACTGCACATGGGCCCCGGCCTGCGCCGCGATGACGCCGGCGATGCGCCCCACCGGCCCCATGCCGCCGAGCACGACCATGCGCATGCCCTGCAAGCCGGCGCCGTGCTCGCGCTGCAGCGCCGCGTCGACGCAGGCGACCATGGCGGCGGCGGTGGTGAAGGCGCCGCTCGGGTCGGCCATCAGCGACACGATGAAGGGCTTGACCATCGCGGCGCGGGCGCGCTGCAGCATGTCGGCAGCGAGCAGCGCGTCGCGCCCGCCGATGAAGATGCCGGTGCGGGCCACGCCCTTCGGGCCGCGCGAGAAGATCGTGTCCTGCGTCATCGCCGCGACGCCGTCGAGCCCGACCTCGCTGTACGGCACGATGATCTGGTAGCCGGCGTCGGCGGCCATGTTGACGTCGAACGGGCTCATCTGCCGCCCGGGCGTGAACATGTGAAGGATGTAGGGACGTTCCATGGGTTCTCGTCAAGGTTGACTGAAAGTGGCGCCGTGGTTGCGCGCCCGGACGACCTGCAGGCTAAGCCCGGCGTGTACCAGGCCGGCGGCACGCACGGCCCGAACGGCGGCCTCGGCCGCGGCGGCCGAAGGCAGGATCGCGAAGCCGGTCGGCCCCCAGGAACTCTGCCCGACGGCGGCGCCGTGCGGTGCTTCTTCACCCGCTTGACCCGCTCCAGCGCGGCCGCGGTGGGCCTCGGCCAGCCACTGCACGAGCTGGCCGACCGCGGCGCTGGTGTAGGCCGAGCCGCCCTGCGCCGGCGCGAAGTGTTCGCCCAGCAGCTGCTGCACGCGCGTCAGGCCGGCGGCAAAGGCCGCGAAGTCGGCGCTGGCGGCGCCGGCCAGCACGCGCATCAGCACCTGGTGGCAGATCTCGGCCGCCACCGCCTGCGGCAGCGGCGGCAGCGCGACGAGGGCCTGCTTCTCGTGCGCACCCGACAAGCCCTGCTGCGTGCTGTCCTGGACGACCAGCACGCGCCAGGCCTCCGGCAGCGCCAGCCGCGCCAGCAGCGGCGCGGCCGAGCCGTCGGCACCCGGCCCGGCGTCGAGCAGCAGGCCGCCCTGGTCGAAGCCAGCGATGCCGATGCCCGAACGCAGGCCGCGGCCCAGCCAGCCGGCCAGCGTGGCGCTGTCGACGGCCAGGCCGTGCCACTGCACGAAGGCACGCCCGATGGCCAGCGCCAGCTGGGTGCCCGAACCGAAGCCGGCATGGGCCGGCAGCACGCGCAGCAGCCGCAGCTGCAGCGGGCCGCGCCGGCCGGTGCGTTCACGCAGGCGTTCGAGGTGGGCACGGGCGCGGCCGACTTCGGCCAGCGCCGCCGGCCCGACGGCCGTGACGCTGTCGACCGGCGCGGCGCTCAACTCGACGACGGTCTCGAAACCGTCGATGACCAGGCCCAGGCTGCCAAACGGCCGCCCCAGCGTTCCCGCGGGGTCGAGAAACCCGAGGTGCAGGCGGCCCGGGGCGTGCAGCGTCACGCCGCCCGGGCGGGTGGTGGTAGGCAGGTCGGGCAAGGTCGTGTTGCAGGTGAGCATGGCGCCAGGCATGACAGCAGCGGCGTAGCGCCGGACGGTCGTGAAAAGCAAGCATCGTTCCGCGCCGGGTTTCCCCGCATGGGCCCGGCGCGCACGGGCTTCAGCGCCGGCTGCCTGGCGTGACAGCTTCAGGACACAGTGTCATGCCGGGCGCAGGCGCCGCCTCTCGGCACCCTCAGTCGTACTTCAGGTACTTGAAGCGCGGATCGTCGGGCGTGCCTTCGAGCGCGCTGCCCGCATCGGCGCCGGGCTGCCACATCAGCACCTCCTCGATCTTCGCGGCGAGCGCGAAGTCCTTGTCGGTGATGCCCTTGGCCGCGTGGTTCATCAGCTTGACGTTGACGAAGGCGTAGGACACGGTCATGTCGGGGTGGTGCCAGGCGGCCTCGGCCAGGTGGCCGACCGTGTTCACGACCATCAGCGTGGCCTTCCAGCCGCTGGTCTTGTACTTGCGCCGGATCCAGCCGTCTTCGAAGGTCCACTTCGGCAGTTCGGCGCTCAGGCGCGCCTGAACGTCTTCCGCGCTGTAAACCTCGTCGGGGGTCGCCTTGCGCCATTGGGCCATGTGGGTCTCCTTGATGAAGCGCTGCGCAAGTTCATCGCGTGCACAGCTTGTCGAACATGCCGACATGCCGGCCGACGGCATGCACGCGCACGGTGTGCACGCCGGCGACGGCGAGGTGGGCCGAGAAGGCCAGCGTCAGGTCGTCGCGCTGCGCGGCGTCGACGGCGGTGAAGTACTTCAGGTAGGACTTGCGCGAATGGCCGAACAGCCAGCGCCCGCCGCTGGCCACCATCGCCGCAGCGCCGTACATCAAGGTCAACGACTGGCGCGACGATTTGCCGAAGCCGATGCCCGGGTCGTACACCAGCCGCACCGGGTCCAGGCCCGCGGCCACGGCCTTGGCCGTGACGGCCTGCTTCCAGTTCAGGATCTCCTGCACCACGTCGCAATCCGCCGGCAGCGTCTCGGCCGGGTCCACCGGCACCGACAGCGCGTGCATCACCACCACGTCGCAGGCCGGTGCCTGCAGCACGCCAATCATCGCCGGGTCGCCCAGCCCGGTGACGTCGTTGATGATGTCGACGCCGAGCGCCAGCGCCCGCGCCGCCGTGCGCGCGTGGCGCGTGTCGACGCTCAAGCGCACGCGGCTGCGCCAGGGCCGGCCGGCCAGTGCCGTGAGCACCGGGTCCAGGCGCAGCCACTCGGCGTCGCTGTCCAGTGCCTGCGCGTTCGGCCGCGTCGATTCGGCGCCGATGTCCAGTACATCGACGCCTTCGGCAACCAGCCGCTCGGCGGCGTCGACCGCGGCCGCGCCGAACTGGCCATCGCCGGAGAACGAATCCGGCGTGACGTTCAGGATGCCCATCACCGCGGGGCGCTTCATGCCGGCAGCTCCGCCAGCAGCTCGGCCGCGCTGCGGCCCAGCAACGGGTGCCGCCACTGCGGCGCGATCTCGCACAGCGGCGCCAGCACGAAGCGGCGCAAATGCATCTGCGGGTGCGGCAGCACCAGCGCCGCGTCGTCCAGCACCTGGCCGCCATGGGCCAGGATGTCGATGTCGATGACGCGCGGCGCCCAGCGTTCGGCAGGCCGGCGCCCGAGCTGCGTTTCGATGCGCTTGGCGCAGGCCAGCAGCTCGAACGGCGCCAGGTCGGTCTGCACCTGCAGCACCTGGTTCAGGTAGGGCTGGTCCCAATCGGCCGGCGCGCCGGCCGGCATCAGCGCCGGCGTCTCGTGCAGGCTGGATGCCGCGACGACGGCCACGCCGGCGGCCGCCAACGCGTCGCGGGCCCGTTGCAGCGTCTGCCGACGCGGGCCCAGGTTGCTGCCCAGGGCGAGAAGAATCATCGCGGCGTGGTCGTGTCCATGAACGAGCCGCGATTATGGGTTCGCTGCCGGTGCTCGCCGGGATAATCCGGCTCATGGAAAAACCGACCCAACGTCTCCCTGGCCGCCCCGGCGTCACCACCCGCATCCTGCACGCCGACCGTGTCGGCGGCGTCGAACACGGTGCCGTGCACAAGCCGCTGCACCTGAGCGCGGCCTATGCCTACCCGAGCGCACGCGACCTGGCCGCCGTGTTCCAGGGCGACAAGACCGGCTACGTCTACGCCCGCCAGGGCAACCCCACCGGCGCCGCGCTCGAAGCCAAGCTGACGCTGCTGGAAGACGCGCGCGCCACGGCCTGCTTCGCCACCGGCATGGCGGCCATCGCGGCGGTCTGCGTGTCGCTGCTGAAGGCCGGCGACCACATGGTCTGCAGCCACTTCGTCTTCGGCAACACGAACAGCCTGCTGCAGACCTTGTCCGGCCTGGGCATCCAGATCGACTTCGTCGACGCGACGGAAGCCGCGAACGTCGAAGCCGCATTGCGGCCGGACACGCGGCTGGTGTTCGTCGAGACCATCGCCAACCCGCGCACGCAGGTGGCCGACCTGGCCGGCATCGGCCGCTTGTGCGCTGCCGCCGGCGTGCTGTTCGTCGTCGACAGCACGATGACGACGCCGGTGCTGTGCCGCCCGCGCGACTTCCAGGCCGGGCTCGTCGTGCATTCGCTGACCAAGGCGATCAGCGGCCATGGCGACGCGATGGGCGGCGCGGTGGTCGACACCGGCCTCTTCGACTGGACCCGCTGGCCGAACATCGCACCCGCCTACCGCAAGGGCGACCCCGCCGGCTGGGGCCTGCAGCAGGTGCGCAAGAAGGGCTTGCGCGACTTCGGCGCCACGCTGCGCGCCGAAGACGCTCACCGCATCGCCGCCGGCGCCGAGACGCTGGGCCTGCGCATGCCGCGCAGCTGCGACAACGCGCTGGTGCTGGCGCGCTGGCTCGAGGCGCAGCCGCAGGTGCGGCGTGTGCACTACCCGGGCTTGCCCAGCCACGCGCAGCATGCGCGCGCGACCGAACTCTTCGGCGGCCGCTTCGGCGCGCTGCTGGGCTTCGAGCTGCAGCCGGGCCGCGATGTCTTCGACTTCCTCGACGCGCTGCGGCTGGTGGTCGTCTCCAGCCACCTGGCCGACAACCGCACGCTGGCCATTCCGGTGGCCGCCACCATCTTCTACGAGATGGGTGCCGAACGCCGCGCCGAGATGGGCATCGCCGACGGGCTGGTCCGGCTGTCGGTCGGCATCGAGGACGCCGATGACCTGATCGACGACTTCAGCCAGGCGCTGCGGCGCGGCTGAACGCGAAGCCGAGGTAGCCGCTGACGGCGCCTTCGACATCGTCCATCAGCGCGTCGGGGTCGGGGCAGCTGTCTTGCACCAGCAGCGCGTGCTTGGCCAGCGCATCGACGATGGCGAACGCGTTGAGGGCGGCACGCTCGGGGTCCAGGCCCGCCGGCCAGTCGGACGCCGCCGCGAGGCCGTCGCGGAACAGGCGGACGAATGCCTTGTAGAGCTCGCGATAGACCGCCGCCGGCGTGATGTGGCGCTCCAGGAACAGCAGCGCGCGCCACTCCGCGGCCCGGTCCAGCAAGCTGCGCACGTGCGCGCCGGCCAGTGCGCGCACCGTCTCGTCGAGCGTGCGCGGGCCGGGGGCCGTGGCCGCTGCTTCGACGCGCGCGGCCAGTTGGCGCAAGCGGCTGCGCACGGTGACGGCGGCGATGGAGTCCTTGCCCGGAAAGTACAGGTACAGCGTGCCCAGGCCGACGCCTGCGACGGCCGCGATGTCGCGCATCGACACCTTGTCGTAGCCGCGCTCGACGAGCAACAGCACGAAGGCATCCTGGATCGCGCCCGAGGTCATCCAGGCGCGCGACTGCGATGGCTTGCGCCGGGGTTTGACATTCAAGCGGGCGTCTTTCGAGGTCGGCATGGCGGCGAAAGTCTGACCGATGTTCGGCGCCGGCGGCGGCCCGAAACTGAACATGCGCCGCCTGGGACCGCCCCCGGTCAGAGGCCGCCAGGAACCTGAACACGCGCAGCGCTCAGCGCCCATAAGCTCGTCGGCAACGAATCCGACGGAGACCGCGATGACAAGCACCTTGCAGACGCCGGCCCCGCCGCCGGCCACCCTGGCCGACATGATCGAGCGCCTCGACCAGGCGCGGCTCAGCGGCCAGCGCGAGATGGGCACCGGGACCGGCACGGTGCCCGCCGGCCACTACGCCGACCCGCTGCACTGGCAGCGCGAGCAGGACGCGATCTTTGCGCAGTGGCCCGTCGTCGCCGGCCACAGCTCGGAGCTGCCGCCCGGATCGGCGCTGCCCTTCGATGCACTCGGCGTACCCATCGTCGTGACGCGCTCGAACGGCGGCCGCGCCCGCGCCTTCTTCAACGTCTGCCGGCACCGCGGCATGGCCCTGGTCGCTTCGGCAGGTCCTGAGCCGGCGAAGGCGGCGCCTTGCCAGTCGCTGGTCTGCCCGTACCACGGCTGGAGCTATGAACTCGACGGGCGCCTGCGGCACCGCCTGCATGCCGAGACCTTCGACGGCATCGACCCGGCGACGCTGAACCTGGTCGAACTGCCCTGCGCCGAAGCCGGCGGCCTGATCTTCGTGAAGCGCACGCCAGGCCCGGCGTTCTCAGCGGCTGACTTCCTGCAAGGTCTGGGTGAACACCTGCAGTGGCTGGGCCTGGCCGGGATGAAGGTCTTCCGCAAGGTCGACCATGTCTATGCCGCGAACTGGAAGTTGACGGTCGACGCGTTCCTCGAGGGTTATCACATCCGCGTGCTGCATCGCGACACGATCTACCCGTTCTTCGCCGACGCCTACATCGTCCATCTGCACGCCGGCCCGCACCAGGACACCCTGGTCGCCCGCCGCGCTGCCTTCGAGGCCTTCGAGCCGCCGCGCGACCGCTACGCGCTGTGCAAGCTGTCGACGCCGACGCAGTTCCTGTTCCCGAACACCTTCCTGATCTGGCACCCGGACTATGTCAGCCTGGTCGGCATGTTCTCGCCCGCGGCCGGCGAGGTGCGCTGGGTGCACACGATGCTGATCCCGCCCGAGCGCAGCGGTGACGACTGGACGGCGCACTGGGAAAAGACCTTCCGGCTCATCGAGCAGACGGTGTTCCAGCAAGAAGACATCGCCACCGCGGTGGCGATCCAGCGGGGCCTGGCCAGCGGCGCCAATGCCGAGTTGCACGTCGGCCGCCTCGAGCACGAGGTACTGCGTTTCCACCGCGGCATCGACGCGGCAATAGCCGGCTCGCTGCGGCCGGCCGGCTGCGAAGCCGCGCGGCGTCAATAGTGGATGTTGCGCGGCGCTCCGCCGCCGACGGCAATGACGTCGCCGTTGATGGCAACGGACTTCGGCGAGCACAGGAAGGCCACGACCTGCGCCACTTCGCTGGCATCGACGATGCGGTTGATCGAGTTGCCGGCGGCCATCTGCGCCTCCACCGCCGACTCGGGCACGGCCTGCGCCATCGCCCGCGCGGCGATCAGCGACCCGGTGCGCTCGGTGCGCGTCAGGCCCGGGTGCACGACCGTGACGTTGATGCCGGCCGGGCCGAGTTCGTCGGCCAGGTTCTTGGTCAGCGCGGCGACCGCGATGTTGCGCATGCTGCCGACGGCATTGCCGGTCTGCCGCGCCGCCAGGCCGCTGACGTTGACGATGCGGCCCCAGCGCTGGGCACGCATGCCGCCCGCGACCTCACGCGCGCAGCGGATGTAGCCCATCACCTTGGTTTCCATCTCGGCATGGAAGAAGCTGCCGGTGATCTCGGCGAGCTGCGGCGGCGACGCGAAGCCCGCCGGCTCGGCCGCCGCGTTGACGAGGATGTCGATGCAGCCGCCCAGCTGCCGCACGGCATCGGCCACGGCACGGCGGACCTGCTCGTCGCTGGTGGTGTCGCCACTGACGGCGACGATGTTGCGGCCGCTGGCCGCAGCCAGCTCGGCCGCTGCTTCGGCCAGCCGCTGCGCATCGCGCGCCAGCAGCGCGACATCGGCGCCTTCCTGCGCCAGCGCGCGGGCGATGGCCTTGCCGATGCCCCGGCTGCCGCCGGTCACGAGCGCCCGCTTGCCTTTGAGTTCCAGGTCCATGCGTGTCCCTTTCGTGTCGTGCACGGGTCAGTATGGCGCCGCCGCGGTGCGACACTGGCCCTGTTCTTGCATTGCTTGCGGCTGGAACTTTTGGTTGCGGCCTGCCCCCCGGCTTAGGGTGATGCCCCGGGAAGTGGGGCGGGTCTTTCGCGATATAGTCGCGCCCTTCGCGGCCGACCCGGTCGCTTGCGGCTCACGAGGCCGCTATCTAGGATGGTTGCAGCTCCCGGCGCTAAGTGGTAGCCGGGGGACTGGAGGATTCGAGTGGATTACGCCCAGCAACAACGAAACCCGGGCAAGCATGCAGTGGGCATCGGCATCGTCGTAGCGATGCATCTGGTGCTGGGCTGGGCGTTGGTCAACGGGTTGGCGCGACAGATCGTCGAGGTGATCAAGGCGCCGATCGAGACCAAGATCATCGAAGAGACGAAGCCGCCGCCGCCGCCTCCGCCGGAAAACCTGCCGCCGCCGCCGAAGTTCGCGCCACCGCCGCCTTCGTTCGTGCCGCCGCCGGAAGTCAACGTCAACCCGCCGCCGACACCCGCGCCGACGATCACCACGACCACGGTGGCACCGCCGCCCGCACCCGTGACGATCCAGCCGGCACCGGTGATCGCGCCGCCGGCTCCGCCGGCACCGCCGCGGGTGGCCGCGCGCCCGGCCATCGCCAACGCCAAGGACTGTGCGCCGACCAACGCGGACTATCCGCGCGCCGCGCAGCGCGCCGAGGCCACCGGCACGTCGAAGATCCGCTTCGCGATCGACGCCAACGGCAAGCTGGCCGGGGTTGAAGTCGTCAAGTCGGCTGGCCCGTCGCGCGAACACAAGCTGCTCGACCGCATGGCGGTGGACAAGCTCAGCGAGTGCAAGTTCACCCCGGGCCTCGACGAAAACGGCAGGGCGGTCGGCGCCTCGTTCGACGTCGACTACGTCTGGAAGCTCGAGTAGGCCTTCTCCTTCACTTCGCTCCCTCTCTCCGTCCACCGACGGCAATTCATCTCTGACGCCGCAACAACCCTGGCGTCGCATTTCCCTGGAGGCATGATGTCCTTGTTGAAAATTGTGCGGTCGTCCGTTGCCGTGGTGCTGGTGGCTTTCGCTTCGGTGTTGAGTTCGCAGCCCGCGCTGGCGCAAGCCGCGTCGGAACCGGCGCCCGCCGCCGCTCCGGCACCGGCAGCCCCGCCGGCCGCCGCCGTGCCGGCGGTAGCCGAAGAAGCCGTCGACAACCCCTATGGCCTGAAGGCGCTGTGGCTGCAGGGCGACTTCGTCGCCAAGGGCACGCTGATCATCATGGCCATCATGTCGATGGGCAGCTGGTACGTGATCTTCACCAAGCTGTTCGAACAGCGCCAGATGATGCGCAGCGCCGTGACCTCGGCCGACACCTTCTGGAAGGCCAGCTCGGTGAAGGCCGGCTTCGGTGCGCTCGACGAAGGCTCGGCCTTCCGCTACATCGCCGAACAAGGCATCAAGGCCAGCGACCACCACGAAGGCACGATGGTCGAGCAGATCGACAAGCACACCTGGATCAGCATGTCGGTCGACCGTGCCGTCGGCAGCGTGCAAAGCCGCCTGCAGGACGGCATGGCCGTGCTCGCCACGGTGGGCTCGACGGCACCGTTCGTGGGCCTGTTCGGCACCGTTTGGGGCATCTACAACGCACTGGTCAAGATCGGCATCAGCGGCCAGGCTTCGATCGACAAGGTGGCCGGCCCGGTGGGCGAGGCACTGATCATGACCGCCATCGGCCTGGGCGTGGCGGTGCCGGCGGTGATGGGCTACAACTGGCTGCTGCGCCGCAACAAGGCGGTGATGGACCAGACCAAGGCCTTCGCGGGTGACCTGCACAACGTGCTGATCGCGGGCAAGCGCTAAAGCCCCCGGGAGATCGCCATGGCGATGAATGTAGGTGCCGCCTCCGAAGACGGCGAAGAGCAGCTGAACAACAGCATCAACACGACGCCGCTGGTCGACGTGATGCTGGTGCTGCTGATCATCTTCCTGATCACCATCCCGGTGGTGACGCAGACCATCAAGCTCGAGCTGCCGAAGGAGCGCAACCTGCCGACGCAGACCAAGCCCGAGAACATCGTGCTCGCGGTCAACCGCGACGGCGAGATGTACTGGGGCATCGAGCGCGTGCCCGACATCGAGACCCTGGTCAACCGGCTGAAGGTCGAGTCGGTGAAGGAGCCGCAGCCCGAGGTGCACATCCGCGGCGATTCCGAGGTGCGCTACGAGTCGGTCGGCCGCGTCGTCGTGGCCTGCCAGCGCGCCGGCATCTTCAAGGTCGGTTTCATCACCGAACCGCCCGCCGGCATGGCCGCGGCGCGCTAGGAGCAGTTTCCCATGGGCATGAATGTCGGTTCCTCCAGTGACGAGGACGAAGTCATGATGGACATCAACACCACGCCGCTGATCGACGTGATGCTGGTGTTGTTGATCATGTTCATCATCACGATCCCGATCCAGACGCACGCGGTGAAGATGAACATGCCGGTGCCGAACCAGAACCAGCCGCCGCCGAAGCCGCCGGAAGTCATCCGCATCGACGTCGACTTCGACGGCACCATCGGCTGGAACGGCGAGATCATTCCCGACCGGGCGACGCTGGAATCGCGGCTGTCACAAGTTGCGGCAATTCCGGACCAGCCCGAGGTCCACCTGCGGCCGAACAAGCTCGTTACGTACAAGGTGGTGGCGATGATCATGGCCAGCGCACAGCGCCTGGGTGTCACCAAGATCGGCATCGTAGGCAACGAGCAGTTCCTGAATTGACGGCGAAGACGATGAAGACCCTGCGTGCGCTCACCCTTTCGCTGGTTGCGGCCGGCTGGCTGTTCAGCGCCAGCGCCCAGGGGCTGCGGCCCGAGGTCGGCAAGCCCCTGCAACAGGCCGGTGATCTGCTGAAGGCCGGCAAGGCCAAGGAAGCGCTGGCCAAGGTGCGCGAAGCCGAGAGCGTGGCCAACCGCACCCCCGCCGAGCAGCTGACGATTGACCGAATGAAGGCCGCCGCCGCGCAGCGCGCCGGCGACAACGCCACCGCGGTGCAGGCGCTGGAAGGCGTGGCGGCCAAGGTCAGCGGCGCCGAACTCGGGCAGATCGCCGAGCAGCTGGCATCGGCCTACGCGCAGCAGCGCAACAACGCCAAGGCCCACGAGTGGCTGAACAAGGCCATCCAGGCCGGCAACAACAGCGCCACGGTCAAGCAGCTGCAGAGCTACCTGCAATCGGCCAGCGGCGACTACGCGGCGATCGCGAAGGACGCCGGCGCGGCCGTGGCCGCCGCGGAAAGCGCTGGCCGCCGACCCGAAGAAGGCGACCTGCTGCGGCTGGCCGATGCGCAGCAGCGCACCGGCAACAACGCCGCCTATCTGCTGACGCTGGAAAAGCTGCTGCTGGGCTATCCGAAGAAGGACTACTGGAACGCCTACCTGGGCCGGCTGCCGCGCAAGTCGGGCTTCGCCGACCGTTTCGCGCTCGACGTGATGCGGCTGAAGCTGGCCAGCGGCACGCTGACCAAGACCGACGAGTTCATGGAAATGGCCCAGCTCTCGCTGCAGGCCGGCCTGCCGACCGAGGCCTTGCGCATCGCCGACCAGGGCTTCAAGTCGGGCGCTCTAGGCACCGGCGCCGAAGCCGGGCGCCACCAGCGCCTGCGCGACCTGGCCGTGAAGAAGGAAGCCGAGGCCAAGGCGGCGCTGCCGAACCAGGCCACTGAAGCCGCGAACGAAAAGAGCGGCGACGAACTGGTCAAGGTCGGCTATGCCTTCGTTTCGGGTGGCGAAGCCGAAAAGGGCATCGCGCTGATCGAAAAAGGCATCGCCAAGGGCGGCCTGAAGCGCCCCGAAGACGCCAAGCTGCGCCTGGGCATGGCCCAGCTGCAGTCGCCCAAGGGCAAGAGTGCCGCGACGCAGACGCTGCGCAGCGTGAAGGGCACCGACGGCGTCGCGGACATCGCGCGCCTGTGGCTGATCCTCGGCAACCCGTGACCGGCGCGTCGGTCGACGCGCCGCTCGACACCGAGAGCCGCGCCACCGACGACGACCACTTGGCGCTGCGGCTGTGGCTGCGGCTGCTGGCCTGCACCAACCTCGTCGAAGCACCGCTGCGTACGCGCTTGCGCGAGCAGTTCGAAGGCTCGCTGCCGCGCTTCGACCTGATGGCCCAGCTCGACCGCCATCCGGCCGGGCTGAAGATGCGCGAGCTGTCGCGTCGCTTGATGGTGACTGGCGGTAACGTCACCGGCCTGACCGACCGGCTCGTCGCCGAAGGCCTGGTCGAGCGCCGCGACGACCTGGCCGACCGCCGCACCTACACCGTGCTGCTCACCGCCGAAGGCAAGCGCCAGTTCCGCGCCATGGCGCGGGCGCACGAAAACTGGGTCGCCGAACTCTTCGGCGGTCTGACACCGGCGCAGCAGTCGCAGCTGTTCGAGCTGCTCGGTCAGCTCAAGAGTTCTCTGCCAGCAGATCGCGGCCGATGATCAGGCGCTGCACCTCGGTGGCGCCTTCGTAGATGCGCAAGGCGCGGATCTCGCGGTACAGGCTTTCGACGATCGAACCCACACGCACGCCGGTGCCGCCGTGCATCTGCACTGCGCGGTCGATGACGCGCTGTGCGTTTTCGGTGGCCAGCATCTTGGCCATCGCGGCTTCGCGGGTCGTGCGCCGCCCCTGCACATCACGCGCCCACGCGGCGCGGTAGGTCAGCAGCGCGGCGGCGTCGATGTCGGCGGCCATGTCGCCGAGCGTCGCCTGCGTGAGCTGGAAGTCGGCCAGCTGCTGGCCGAACATGCGGCGCGAGCGGGCATGCGACAGCGCCTCGTCGAGCGCGCGGCGCGCAAAGCCCAGCGCCGCCGCCGCCACCGACGCGCGGAAGATATCGAGCGTGCGCATCGCCAGCTTGAAGCCTTCGCCAGGGGTGCCCAGCAAGTTGGCCTTCGGCACCCGGCAGCCGCTGAAGCGCAGGCGCGCCAGCGGGTGCGGTGCGATGACCTCGATGCGCTCGGCGATGTCGAAGCCCGGCGTGCCGGCCTCGACGAGGAAGGCACTCAAACCGCGCGTACCCGGCGCCTCGCCGGTGCGCGCGAAGACGCAGTAGACATCGGCGATGCCGCCGTTGCTGATCCAGGTCTTCTCGCCGTCGAGCACGTAGGCATCGCCGTCGTCGCGCGCCGTGCAGGCGATCGCCGCGACATCCGAGCCGGCGTCGGGCTCGGACAGCGCGAACGCGCTGATCCACTCGCCGCGTGCCACCTTGGGCAGCACGGCGCGCTGCAGCGCCGGGCTGCCGGCCAGCGTGACCGGGCCGCTGCCCAGGCCTTGCATTGCGAACGCGAAGTCGGCCAGGCCGTCATGGCGGGCCAGCGTTTCGCGGCAGACGACGAGCGAGCGTGAATCCAGCGCCTCGCTGGCGCCGCCCGCGAGGCCGAAGGACTCGCCCTCCGAGTACGCCGCGGGCACGCAGTGGCGCAGGAAGCCGGCTTCACCGAGCGCGGTGACCAGCTCGCGGCAAGCGCGATCGGTGTCGTGGTGGTCGACGGCTTGCAAGTGCAGCGCCGACCAGGCGTCGAGTTCAGCCGCCAGCGTGCGATGCCGCTCGTCGAAGAACGGCAGCTCCAGGTGCCCGCGCCGGCTCATCCTAGTTCCCCTCGAACTTCGGCTGCTGCTTCGCGGCAAAGGCGTCGAAGGCGCGCTTGAAGTCCTGCGTCAGCATGCACAAGGCCTGGGCCTGGGCCTCGCTTTCGATCATCTCTTCGATGCCCATCGCCCACTCCTGGTTCAGCATGGTCTTCGTCACCGTGTGCGCGAACCACGGGCCGTCGGCCAGCGCCCGGGCCTGCGCCTGGGCCTTGGCCAGCAGCTCTTCGCGCGGATGCAGCGCATTGAAGAAGCCCCAGGCCAGGCCTTCGTCGGCGCTCATCGCGCGGCCGTTCAGCAGCAGCTCGGTGGCCCGGCCCTGGCCGATGACACGCGGCAGCAGGCCGCAGGCGCCCATGTCGGCGCCGGCCAGGCCGACGCGCGTGAACAGGAAGGCCGTCTTCGCCGCGGCGGTGGCGAAGCGCAGGTCGGAAGCCAGCGCGATCATCGCGCCGGCGCCGGCGCAGATGCCGTCGATGGCCGCGACGATGGGCTGCGGCGCACGCTTCATCGCCTTCACCAGATCACCGGTCATGCGCGTGAAACGCAGCAGCTCCGGCGCGGCCATCTTCGTCAAGGGCTCGATGATCTCGAAGACATCGCCGCCGCTGCAGAAGTTGCCGCCGGCGCCCGTCAGCACCACGGCGCGCACGTCGCTGGCGTGCTGCAGCGCCTGGAACAGGTCGCGCAGCTCGGCGTAGCTGTCGAAGGTCAGCGGGTTCTTCTTCTCGGGGCGGTTCAGTGTGATCGTCGCGACGCGGCCGTCGTCGCTGCACTGCCAGCCGAAGTGGCGCGCCGCATAGTCCTGGAAGGTCTTCATTTTCTGCGCAGGTTGGTTTGATACTGGGCGCGGCCGGACAGGTACTGCACCGGCCAGGCGATGCCGTCGTGGCCGATCTTCGCCGCTTCGTGCAGCGTCCAGGCCGCGTCGGCCAGGTGCGGGCGCGCCACGGCGCACAGGTCGGCGCGGCCGGCGGCGATGACCATGTTGACGTGGTCGGCCTCGAAGATCGAGCCCACCGCCACCGTCGGGATGCCGACTTCGTTGCGGATGCGGTCGGCGAACGGCGTCTGCCACATGCGGCCGTAGACCGGCTTCTGATCGGCCACGACCTGGCCCGACGAGCAGTCGATGATGTCGGCGCCGGCGGCCTTGAACAGGCGTGCGATGGCGACGGCGTCGTCGGCGGTGTTGCCGCCGGGGAACCAGTCGTGGCACGACAGGCGCACCGAGATCGGCTTGTCCTGCGGCCAGACGTCGCGCATCGCAGCAAAGACCTCCAGCGGCCAGCGCGCGCGGTTCTCGATGCTGCCGCCGTAGTCGTCGCGGCGCTGGTTGGTCAGCGGCGACAGGAAGCTCGACAACAGGTAGCCGTGCGCGCAGTGCAGCTCGAGGATGTCGAAACCAGCCTCGGCGCCGCGCCGCGTGGCGGCCACGAAGTCGGCCGTGATTCGCTGCATGTCGCCGCGCGACATCTCGCTCGGCACCTGCGAGTTCGGGCCGTAGGCAATGGCCGAGGCCGAGAAGAGCGGCCAGTTGCCGCTGTCCAAGGGCTCGTCCATCTGCTGCCAGCCGAGCTGGGTGCTGCCTTTGCGCCCGGCGTGGCCGAGCTGCAAGCCCATCTTCGCGCCGGAGTTCGCGTGCACGAAGGCGACGATGCGCCGCCACGCGTCGCGCTGCTCGTCGTTCCACAAACCGGCGCAGCCGGGCGTGATGCGCGCGTCGGGCGACGTGCAGGTCATCTCGGTGTACAGCAGCCCGGCGCCGCCCAAGGCACGCGAGCCGAAGTGCACCAGATGGAAGTCGTCCGGCAGGCCATCGGCGGCCGAATACATCGCCATCGGCGACACGATGACGCGGTTCGGCACCGTCAGCCCGCGCAGGCTGAACGGCGTGAACATCGGGCTCGGCGGCTTGCCGGGGCCGACGGCGACGCCATCGCGTTCGGCGAACCAGCGCTCGTAGCCTTCCAGCCAGCCGGCGTCACGCAGGCGCAGGTTCTCGTGGCTGATGCGCTGGCTGCGCGTCAGCATCGAATACATGAACTGCGGCGGCGGCAGCTGATCGCAGTAGCGCGTGCCGACCACCTCGAACCATTCCATCGCGTTCCAGGCCGCGTTCTGCAGGCGCAGCACATCGACCTCGCGCACCTGCTGGTATTGCGCCAGCACGGCGGGGATGTCGTTACCCGTCTCCTTGAACAGCCGCGTCAGCTCGATCGCATCTTCGAGCGCGAGCTTGGTGCCCGAGCCGATGGCGAAGTGCGCCGTGTGCACCGCGTCGCCCATCAGCACGACATGGCTGCTGCCGTTGAAGTGGTGCCACTGCTTGCAGCGGATGCGCTGGAAGTTGAGCCAGGCCGAGCCGCGCAGGTGGCGCGCGTTGCTGAGCAGCGGCTGGCCGTCCAGGTGCTGGGCGAACAGCTTCTCGCAGAAGGCGATCGACTGCTCGACGTTGGCGCTGTCCAGGCCGTGCGCCTTCCACACATGTTCCGGCGTCTCGACGATGAAGGTCGTGGTCTGGTCGTCGAACTTGTAGACGTGGGCCTGGAACCAGCCGTGTTCGGTCTTCTCGAACAGGAAGTTGAAGGCGTCGAAGAGCTTCGTCGTGCCGAGCCAGATGAAGCGGTTCGGCCGTGTCACGATGTCGGGCTGGAACACATCGGCGTACTTTTGCCGGATGCGTGAATTGACGCCGTCGCTGGCGATCACCAGGTCGGCGTCGGCATAGGCTTCGTCGGACTCGACGTCGGTGTTGAAGACCAGCTCGACGCCCACCGCCTCGCAGCGCGACTGCAGGATGTTCAGCAGCTTCTTGCGCCCGATGCCGACGAATCCGTGGCCGCCGGAGCGGAAGGACTCGCCCTTGAAGTGCAGCTCGATGTCGTCCCAGTGGTTGAACGCGACCTCGATGGCGTCGGCCGTCACCGCGTCCCAGGCGCGCATGTTCTCCATGGTCGCGTCCGAGAACACGACGCCCCAGCCGAAGGTGTCGTAGGGCCGGTTTCTCTCGACCACCGTGATGCGGTGAGCCGGGTCAAGCTGCTTCATCAGCAGCGCGAAATACAGGCCGGCGGGGCCGCCGCCGATGCAGACGATGCGCATGGACTCGATCTCCTGGCCGCGATTGTCGCAGCGAATTAGTTTAGAAGTAAAGCATTTCCGGTCGCCGAGAATGGGGGCATGCGTTCAACCCTGCCCGCCTTCCTGGAACCGCTGGGCGACGGCGTCCATGCCATCGACACGGGCTTCCACCGCGACCGCTTCGACGCCGCCTACCTGCTGCTGCACGGCGGCCGCGCCGCTTTCATCGACACCGGCACCAACCACGCCGTGCCGCGGCTGCTGGCCGCGCTGGACGCCTTGGGCGTGGCCCGTTCGGCCGTCGACTGGGTGATCCCGACCCATGTGCACCTGGACCATGCCGGCGGCGCCGGCCTGCTGATGCAGGCGCTGCCGGCCGCGCGCTTGCTGGTGCACCCGCGCGGCGCGCGCCACATGATCGACCCGCGCCGCCTCTGGCAAGGTGCCACGGCCGTCTACGGGCCCGAGGAGATGGCACGCTCGTATGGCGAGCTCGTGCCGGTGCCGGCCGAGCGCGTAGACCACAGCGCCGACGGCATGCGGCTGTCGCTGGCCGGCCGCGAACTGCTGTTCGCCGACACGCCGGGCCACGCCCGGCACCACCACTGCATCTGGGACGGCACGACGCGCGGCTGGTTCACCGGCGACACCTTCGGCCTGTCGTACCGCGAGTTCGACACGGCGCAAGGCGCGTGGATCATGCCGACGTCGACGCCGGTGCAGTTCGACCCCGGCGCGCTGCGCAGCGCCATCGAGCGCATGCTGTCGTTCGACCCGGCCTGCATGTACCTGACGCACTACAGCCGCATCGGCGACGTGCCTCGGCTGGGCCGGCTGCTGCTCGGCCTGCTACAGCGCGTGGTCGAACTCGGCCATGCCGAACGCCAGGCGCCGGACCGGCACGAAGCGCTGAAGCGCGGCCTGCTCGCCATCTACGTCGACAGCCTGGCCGCCCAGGGCTGCAAGCTCGACGAAACCGCCATTGCCAGCCTGCTGGCCATCGACCTCGAGCTGAACGCCCAAGGCATGGCGATCTGGCTCGACCGCTGAAAGGAACCACTCCATGTCGAACAACAACGTGCACTTCGGCCTCGGCGGCCGCGTCGTCGTCATCACCGGCGGCTCGCAAGGCATCGGCGAGGCCTGCGCGCGGCGCCTCACCGGCGACGGCGCGGCCGTCTCGCTGTGGGACGTGGCCGACGACGCCGGCCAGCGCCTGGCCGCCGAGCTGAACGCCGCCGGCCACCGCGCCAGCTACCACCACTGCAACGTCGCCAGCAAGGCCGATGTCGACGCCGCGCTGGCGGCCACACTGACCGCGTTCGGCCACGTCGACGGCCTGGTCAACAACGCCGGCATCTTCAAGGCCGCGGCCTTCCTCGACATCACCGAAGCCGACTGGGACGCGGTGATCGCCGTCAACCTGAAAGGCGCCTTCCTCGTCGGCCAGGCGGTGGCGCGCGAGATGGTGAAGCTCGGTCGTGGCGCCATCGTCAACATGAGCTCGGTCAACGGCACGCTGACGATCCCGAGCATCGCCAGCTACAACGCCAGCAAGGGCGCGATCAACCAGCTGACGCGCGTGATGGCCTTGTCCTTCGCCGACCAGGGCGTGCGCGTCAACGCGGTGGCGCCGGGCACCATCGCCACCGAGCTGGCGAAGAGCGCGGTGCTGACCAGCGACGACGCCAAGGCCCGCATCATGAGCCGCACGCCGATGAAGCGGCTGGGCGAGCCGAGCGAGATCGCCGACGTCACGGCCTTCCTGCTCAGCGACGCGGCGAGCTACGTCACCGGCGAGATCGTCGTCGTCGACGGCGGGCGCATGACCTTGAACTACACCGTGCCGGTCTGAGCACCCCGCCGATTGGCTGTGGAAAGGGTGCGACAGCTGCGATCAGGCAAGGGTAATGACTTAGTGGTTTACCCTAGAATTGCAAGCATCCCGAAGCCCTGACAAGAGAACTGCCATGTCGCAAGCGAGCCTGTCCTCCAAGTCCTTCGCCCCGTCCCGCAGCGGCCCGCTGCCGGCGCTGCTGCGTGAACTGTTCGCCGCCACGCCGCTGGCGATCTTCCTGAAGGCCGTTGCAGCTCAGTGAGCGCTTGCCAACGGCACCGTCTGTTCGATCAGTGACGCGCCGTCGCTGACGAGAAAGTCCTTGAAAGCCTGCGCCACCGGCGTCAGGCGCTTGTTCCGGCGGTGCACGACGTACCAGTTGAGCATCACCGGGAAGCCTTGAACGTCGAGCACGCTCAAGGCGCCGGTCTGCGTTTCCTTGCTGATCGTGTGCGCCGACAGAAAGCTGATGCCCATGCCGGCGATCACCGCCTGCTTGATGGTTTCGGTGCTCTTGATCTCCATCGCGATGCGCAGCCTGGCCAGATTGCCGCCGAAACCTTCTTCCATCGAGTTCCAGGTGTCGGAACCCTTCTCGCGCACGACGAATGCTTCGCGCATCAGCGTCGCCAACGGGATATGGCGCCGGCCGACCAGCGGATGGCCGGCCGCTGCGACGATCGCGTAGGGGTGCGGCGCGAAGGCCAGGTTCTCGGTGTCCATGTCGACCGGCGGCCGCACCATGATCGCCAGGTCGGTCAGGTTGTCGGCGATGTGTGACAGCAGCCCTTCGCGGTTGTGCACGGTGAAGTTCAGCGTGACGCCGTGGTGCCGGCCGGCGAATTCGACCAGCAGCCGCGGAAAGAAGTAGTCGCCGGCGCTGATGACGCCGACATTCAAGCGCCCACCCGAGATGCCCTGGAACTGCGCCATCGCGTTCTCGGCGGCTTCGAACTGCTGGATGATGTTGCGGCCGATCTGCAGCAGTTCGGTGCCGGCGGCGGTGAGGTAGATCTTCTTGCCGAGCTGCTCGAACAGCGAAATGCCGGCGTGCTCCTCGAGCTTCTTCACCTGCGTCGACACGGCGGGCTGCGTCAGGTGCAGTTCTTCCGCCGCACGCGAAAAGCTCAGCTGCCGCGCAACGCTTTCGAAGACCTTCAACTGGCGCAGCGTGGCGTGCTTCATGCGGGATGCTAGGCCGCAGCCGGTGCGGCTGCCATGACCCGGGTCAAGCGTTTCAGGCCGGCGCCAGCTCCGACAGCCGCACCTGGCCGCGCTGCGTCTGCATCGTCTGCGCCAGCAGCTTGACCAGCGCATAGACGGTGTCGATGCGCGGCGTCGGCGTCTGCGTCAACCGTGCCAGTTCGACCACGGCGCCGACCAGCGCATCGATCTCCGGCGCGCGGCCGGCTTCGATGTCCTGCAGCATCGAGGTCTTGTGCTTGCCGACCTTTTCGGCGCCGGCGATGCGCTTTTCCAGCGTCACGCGGAACTCGATGCCGAGCTGGTGCGCGACGGCCTGCGCCTCGCTCATCATCGCCGCGGCCAGCTCGCGCGACAGCGGGAACTGGCAGATGTCGACCAGCGTCGCATGCGCCAGCGCGCTGATCGGGTTGAAGGTCAGGTTGCCCCAGAGCTTGAGCCAGATCTCGGCGCGGATGTTCGGCAGCACCGGCGCCTTGAAGCCGGCGCGCTCGAAGGCGGCCGAGATGCGCAACACGCGCTCGCTCTGGATGCCGTCGAGTTCACCGAGCGGGAAGCGCTCGCCTTCGATGTGGCGCACGACGCCGGGCTTGAGCAGCTCGGTTGCCGGGTAGACCACGCAGCCGACGACCCGTTGCGCCGGGATCATCTCGGCGATCAGCCCGCTCGGGTCGACGCTGCGCACCGGCGTGCCTTCGAGCGCGCCGCCATGCTGCTGGAAGTACCAGTACGGGATGCCGTTCTGCATCGTCACGACGGCCGTGTCAGGCCCGAAAAGCTTGGGCACGTCGCGCGCCACGGCCTCGACCTGGTGCGCCTTCAGCGCCAGGATCACCAGGTCTTGCGGGCCCGTCTGCGCGTAATCGGAACTGGCCTTCACGTTAGTGGCCGCCTGCTCGCTGCCGTCATGGCCGATGAGCCTGAAGCCGCGGTTGCGGATGGCCGCCAGGTGCGCGCCGCGCACCATGAAGGTCACGTCTTCGCCGGCCAGCGCAAGCCGGGCGCCGACATAGCCGCCGATGGCGCCCGCGCCGATAACTGCCACTCTCATGAAAATCTCCGGAAGTGAAAACTCGTGCGCGGCTCTACCCGAAGCGGTTGCCCAGCGTACCGATGCCGGCGATCTCGACCTCGACCCGGCAACCCGGCTTCATCGAGCCGACACCGACCGAGGTGCCGCACAAGATCACGTCGCCCGGCAACAAGGTGGTGTCGCGCGAAATCAGGCTCACCAGCTGCGCCACCGAGAAGTGCATGTCGCTGATGGGGTAGTCCTGGCGCACCACGCCGTCCAGCCGCGTGATCACCCGCAATGATGCCGCATCCAGGCCGGTGGCGATGGTGGGGCCCAGCGGACAGAAGGTGTCGAAGCCCTTGGCACGCACCCACTGCGGGAACGTCGGGTCGCGGTGCAGGATGTCGGCCACGGTGACATCGTTGCCGCAGGTGTAGCCGAACACATGCGCCAGCGCCTGCGCTTCGGGCACCGCCTGGCAGGTCTTGCCGATGACGATGCCGAGCTCGCCTTCGAACACCACCTTGCCGTCGCAGGCCGGCGGGCGGATCGTCTGCTCGGGCCCGAGGAAGGAGCCGGGCGACTTCAGCAGGTACAGCGGCTCGGGCGGCTTGCTCAAGCCGAGCTTGGCGCTCAAGGCAGCGAAGTTGTTCCACAGCGCCAGAACCTTGCCCGGCTGCACCGGCATCAGCAGGCGCACGGCCGACAGCGGCAGCACGGTGTCGGTGGGCGCTACGGCACCGAACATCGAGCCGGTGCAGACCTGCACCGCGTCGTCGCCGCGCAGGCTGCCGAAGCCGACGTCGCCATCGTGCTCGAAGCGAATCCACCGTTGTGCCATCACGCGTGTACTTTCATTTGTTTTCAAGCGCCGATTTCGCCGCTTTGAATGGCGGCCCAATTGCAGAATTGCGGTGCGGCCCATGAATTCGAATCTGCATCGCCGTGGCGATGGCGCGCTTTCTTGTCTTCGATCGCATTGACCAGGAATTCGGCGTCGTAAGCCGTCAGCAAATGCGATTGCGCGCTTTCGAGGTACAGGCGCACGCGTTCCCGGGCCACGGGGCTGCGGGTCAGCAGCTGGCCGTAGATTTGCGCGTCCCAGTGCCAGCGCAGACCCAATTCGTAGAACGCGGCGTTGTAGGCATTGCGTTCGATTTCATTCTGCGCATATTGAACCGGCAATTCGATCGACATGTGTTTCTCCTCATTGGATGAGAAGAATTTATGCCGACCCCTGGATAAATGACAGTCAAACTATTTTATACAAACCATCACCAGGAGCTTATGGATCAGATCACGCGCTCGGCGCGCAAGGCCTCGATCTGCTCCGGGCCGTAGCCGAGCTGCGCCAGCACCTCGAGCGTGTGTTCGCCGAGCAGCGGCGAACGCGTCACGTGCGTCGGGCTGTCGGACAGCTTGATCGGGTTGCCCACCGTCAGGTACTTGCCGCGCACCGGGTGGTCGATCTCGACCAGCGTGCCGGTCTCGTACAGCGACTGGTCCTGCGCGATCTCCTGCATCGACAGGATAGGCCCGCACGGAATGTCGTACTGGTTCAGGATGTCCATGGCCTCGAACTTGGTCTTGGTCATGGTCCACTTCTCGATGCGCGCGAAGATCGGCTTCAGGTGCAGCAGCCGGGCTTCGGGCGTGGCGTAGGCGTCGTCGTCGATCCACTCCTCTTCGCCGATGACCTTGCACACCGCCGGCCACACCGCCGCCTGCGTGATGAAGTAGATGTAGGCGTTGGGGTCGGTCTCCCAGCCCTTGCACTTCAGGATCGAGCCCGGCTGGCCGCCGCCCGATGCGTTGCCGGCGCGCGGCACGGCCGGGCCGAAATGCGAATCGGGGTACTGCGGGTACTCCTTCAGCACGTGCGTGCGATCCAGCCGCTGCTGGTCGCGCAGCTTGACGCGGCACAGGTTCAGCACCGCGTCCTGCATCGGCGCCAGCACCTTCTGGCCGCGGCCGCTGCTGTGCCTTTGCAGCAGCGCGGCCAGGATGCCCAGGGCCAGGTGCAGGCCGGTGCCGCTGTCGCCGATCTGCGCCCCGGTGACCATCGGCGGGCCGTCGTCGAAGCCGGTCGTCGACGCCGCGCCGCCGGCGCATTGAGCGACGTTCTCGTAGACCTTGCAGTCGGCATACGGCCCCGGGCCGAAGCCCTTCACCGACGCGACCACCATGCGCGGGTTCAGCTCGTGGATGCGCTCCCATGAGAAGCCCATGCGCTCCAGCGCGCCGGGGGCGAAGTTCTCGACCAGCACGTCGCATTGCTTGATCAGCCGCTCGAGCACCTCTTTGCCTTTCGGCTTCTTGGTGTCGATCGTGATCGAACGCTTGTTGTGGTTGAGCATCGTGAAATACAGGCTGTCCGCGCCGGGCACGTCGCGCAGCTGGCCGCGCGTTGCATCGCCTTCGCCGGCCCGCTCGACCTTGATCACGTCGGCGCCGAACCAGGCCAGCAACTGCGTGCAGGTGGGTCCGGACTGCACATGCGTGAAGTCGAGGATGCGATAGCCTTCGAGCGCCTTGCTCATCGGATTCTCCGTGGGTACTGGGATGGCGCGGCGCGCCGGGCCGAGCCGCGATCAGGCAGCAGCGGCCAGCTTCGCTTCGAGCTCCGCCAGGCGCTTGCGCAGAGCTCGATCTTCGTTGAAGCGTTCGGTCTCGTCACGGATGATAGCGACGATGGCCGTGACTTCGTGCGCAGGAGAAAACAGCATCGCGACGGTGAACGCGATCGACATCGCGCGGCCGTCCTTGTGCGTGGCCGGCACGCGCAGCAGCGAGCTGCCGTACTTCGTCTCGCCGGTGCGCATCGACTTCTCGTAGCCTTCCCAGTGGCGCTGGCGCAGCCGCTCGGGCGTGATCAGGTCGAGCGATTGGCCGAGCGCCTCGGCTTCGGTGTAGCCGAAGATGCGCTCGGCGCCGGCGTTCCACAGCACGATGGCGCCGCTGGCGTCGGACGCGATGATCGCGTCGCCCGACGCCGCCACGAGCTCCCGGCAGTCGATGGCCGTTTGCATGTTCGCGGTCAAACCACCGAATCGGTGTGCATCTTCGCGATCTGCTCCTTCGTGTAGCCCAGCTCGGCCAGCACCTCGTCGGTGTGTTCGCCGAGCAGCGGCGAGCCGGTGATCTCGGGCTTCAGGTCGGAGAACTTGATCGGGCTGCCCACCGTCCAGTAGCTGCCGCGTTCCTTGTGCGGCACTTCGACGATGGAGCCGCTGGCGCGCAGCGACGGGTCGTGCAGCAGTTCCTTCATCGTCAGCACCGGCGCGCAGGGGATGTCGAACTTGCGCAGGATGTCCACCGCTTCGAACTTGGTCTTGTCGGCCAGCCACTCTTCGATCGTCGCGAAGATCTCGGTGATGTGCGGCTGGCGCGCCTTGGCCGTCATGTACGCAGGATCGGTCTTCCACTCGGGCTTGCCGATGGCGTCGCAGATCGGCGCCCAGGCGTGGCCCTGCACGGTGAAGTAGATGTAGGCATTGGGGTCGGTCTTCCAGCCCTTGCACTTCAGCACCCAGCCCGGCTGGCCGCCGCCGCCGGCATTGCCGCCGCGCGGCACCACGTCGCTGAAAGTGCCATGCGGGTACTGCGGGTACTCTTCCAGGAAGCCGAGCTTGTCCAGGCGCAGCTGGTCGCGCATCTTCACGCGGCACAGGTTCAGCACCGCGTCCTGCATCGCGCAGGCCACCTTCTGGCCCTTGCCGGTCTGCTGGCGGCCGATGATGGCGGTGAGGATGCCGATGGCCAGATGCATGCCGGTGTTGCTGTCACCCAGGGCCGCGGCGCTGACCGTCGGCGGGCCGTCCCAGAAGCCGGTGGTCGACGCGGCGCCGCCGGCGCACTGGGCGACGTTTTCGTAGACCTTCAGATCGTCGTAGTGGTGGCCTTCGCTGAAGCCCTTCACCGACGCGTGGATCATGCGCGGGTTCAGCTCCTGGATGCGCTCCCAGGTGAAGCCCATGCGGTCGAGCGCACCGGGGCCGAAGTTCTCGACCAGCACGTCGGATTCCTTGATCAGCTTCTCCAGCACTTCCTTGCCCTGCGCCGTCTTCGTGTCCAGCGTCAGCGAGCGCTTGTTGCTGTTCAGCATGGTGAAGTACAGCGCGTCGACATCGGGGATGTCGCGCAGCTGCGTGCGCGTGACGTCGCCGGCGCCGGGGCGCTCGAGCTTGATGACGTCGGCGCCGAACCAAGCCAGCATCTGCGTGCATGCCGGGCCGGCCTGCACGTGCGTGAAGTCGATGATCTTGATACCTGCGAGGGGCTTGCTGCTCATGATTTCTCCTTGGTGCTCGTAGATTACTTCTTCTTCGCCGCGCTTTGCGGATTCAGGCTGCTGATGCGACCGCTCTCGGTACCGGCGGTTTCATCGATGACGGCGTTGATCAGGGTCGGGCGGCCCGAGGCGACGGCCTCGCTCAAGGCCTTGCTGAGTTCGTCCGCGGTGGTGGCGTTGACGCCGACGCCACCGAAGGCTTCCATCAGCTTGTCGTAGCGCGCGCCCTTCACGAACACGGTCGGTGCCACGTCGGCCTTGCCGGTCGGGTTGACGTCGGTGCCACGGTAGACGCCGTTGTTGTTGAAGACGATCACGCACACCGGCAGGTTGTAGCGGCAGATCGTCTCGACCTCCATGCCGCTGAAGCCGAAGGCGCTGTCGCCTTCGATCGCGATCACCGGCTTGCCGGTGGTCACCGCGGCGGCCACGGCAAAGCCCATGCCGATGCCCATGATGCCCCAGGTGCCGACGTCCAGCCGTTTGCGCGGCTCGTACATGTCGACGATGCTGCGCGCGAAGTCCAGCGTGTTCGCGCCTTCGTTGACGACGATGGCATCCGGCCGCGCCTTGACCTGGTCGCGGATCACGCTCAAGGCGCTGTGGAAGTTCATCGGCGACGGCCGCGCCGCCAGCGTCGCCGCCATCTTCGACAGGTTCTTGTCCTTGCGCTCGTCGATGCCGCCGGTCCAGTCGCTCGGCGGCTTGGCCCAGCTGCCGTCGATGCCGGCCAGCAACGCCGAAACGCAGGAGCCGATGTCGCCGATGACGGGCGCGGCGATGGCCACGTTGCTGTCGATCTCGGTCGGCGAGATGTCGATCTGGATGAACTGCTTGGCACCCTTGTCCTGGCCCCAGGTCTTGCCCTTGCCGTGCGACAGCAGCCAGTTCAGCCGCGCGCCGATCAGCATCACGACGTCGGCTTCCTGCAGCACGTACGAACGCGCGGCCGATGCCGACTGGTTGTGCGTGTCGGGCAGCAGGCCCTTGGCCATGGACATCGGCAGGTAGGGGATGCCGGTCTTCTCGACCAGCGCGCGGATCTCGGCATCGGCACGCGCATAGGCTGCGCCCTTGCCGAGCAGGATCAGCGGCTTCTTCGCGCTCTTCAGCAGGTCGAGCGCGCGCTTCACCGCGTCGGGCGCGGGGATCTGGCGCGGCGCCGGGTCGACGACCTTGACCAGCGACTTCTTGCCGGCAGCGGCTTCCATCGTCTGCGCGAACAGCTTGGCCGGCAGGTCGAGGTAGACGCCACCCGGCCGGCCCGACACGGCCGAGCGGATCGCCCGCGCGATGCCGATGCCGATGTCCTGCGCATGCAGCACGCGGAAGGCAGCCTTGCACAGCGGCTTGGCGATCGCGAGCTGGTCCATCTCTTCGTAGTCGCCTTGCTGCAGGTCGACGATCTCGCGCTCGCTGGAGCCGCTGATGAGGATCATCGGGAAGCAGTTGACGGTGGCGTTGGACAGCGCCGTCAGGCCGTTCAGGAAGCCGGGCGCCGACACCGTCAGGCAGATGCCGGGCTTGCCGGTCAGGAAGCCGGCGGCCGCGGCGGCGTTGCCGGCGTGCTGCTCGTGGCGGAACGAGATGACGCGCATGCCTTCGGCTTGCGCCATGCGGGTCAGGTCGGTGATCGGAATGCCGGGCAGGCCGAAGATGGTGTCGATGTCATTGAGCTTCAGCGCATCGATGACCAGATGGAACCCGTCGGTCAGCTCTTGTGGTGTTTCGGTCGTCATGTTGTCTCTCTCGTCTTGACTTCGATAGAGGTCGGGCTCAGCCCCTTGCCGGGCTCACCACGACGGGGCAAGGCATCGTGGGGCTATCATAGGAATCGATCCAGGTTCCACCCATTGACCGCGGTCAACTATCGCCATTTGAAGCCCTGGATCTCGCCATGACTACGCTGGGACAGCATCCCGAACGAAACGTGATCCGCGTCCAGCTGGCGCAGAACGTCGTGCTCAAGTCGCTCGACGACGAAGCCCGGGCCGAACTGGAACCGCACCTGTCCGTGGTCGAAGGCCACAAGGGCGATCTGCTGCTGCACCAGGGCGTGCGCGAGATGGAGCAGTACTTCATCCTCGACGGCATCCTCAAGCGCGTGGTCTCCAACGCCGACGGCAAGGAGATGATCCTGCGCTTCGCCGACGAACGCGACATCGAGACCAGCTACGCCGCCTGGCGGCTGGGCACGCCGACGCCGTATGCCATCGTCTGCGTCACGAAGGCGCGCGTGGCCAGCCTGCCGCTGGAGGCCTGGGTCGAGTTCCTCGACCGGCATCCGCAGACCAAGCAGTTGTTCGAGTACTGCGTGATGCAGCTGATGAGCGAGGTCATGGCGCACACCATCACGCTGCACCTGCTGGACGCGCCGGGCCGGGTGCACCGCTTCCTGCGCAAGCACCCCGACCTGGTCGACCGCATCCCGCAGAAGGAACTGGCTTCGCACTTGAACCTGTCTGCGGAAACGCTGAGCCGGATGCGCCAACGCGGAAAAATTTAGAGGTCAGGCGGGCCTTGCGGCCCTTCAGGGTTGTTTTCCCGGCTACGCCTAGGCCGATTTCTCGATCTGGCGCTTGCGCATCGGCCGCAACACGAACCAGGCCAGGAAGGCCGCCAGTGCGTTCATGACGCTGGCGACGATGAACACCGCATGCCAGCTGCCGGTGGCCGTGGCCAGCACGCTGGACAGCGGCACCAGCAGCGACGCCGTGCCCTTGGCCGTGTACAGCATGCCGGCATTCGACGCCGCGAACTTGGAGCCGAAGGTGTCGGCACAGGTCGACGGGAACAGGCTGTAGATCTCGCCCCAGGCAAAGAACACCAGGCCGGTCAGCACGACGAAGGCCACCGGGTTCTGGCCGAACTGGTACAGCAGCAGGATGCCCACCGCTTCCATGCCGAAGGCGATCAGCATCGTCAGCTCGCGGCCGATCTGGTCCGACACCCAGCCGAAGAACGGGCGCGTCACGCCGTTCAGCACGCGGTCGATGGCCAGCGCGAACGTCAGCGCCGGCAGCGCCAGGCCCATGATGTTCACCGGCACGTCCATGATCTTGAAGTCCTTGGCGATCGGCGCCAGCTGCGCGGTGGCCATCAGGCCGCCGGCCGCGACCATCACGAACATCGCGTACATGACCCAGAACACCGGCTGGCGCACGACCTCGCCGGGGCTGTAGTCGCGCCGCGTCTGCTGCACGCTGGCGGTGCTGGCCTGCTGCTTGCCGTGCTCCGGCGCACGCTGCAGCACCCAGGCGAGCAGGAACACGACCAGGCCCTGGCCGATGCCGAAGTACAGGAAGGCCGCTTCGTAGCCATGCGACTTGATGAAGGCCGAGATCGGGATCACCGTCAGCGCCGAGCCGGCGCCGAAGCCGGCCGCGGTGAGGCCTGCCGCCAGGCCGCGGCGGTCGGGGAACCACTTCAGCGCGTTGCCGACGCAGGTGCCGTAGACCGCGCCGGCACCGATGCCGCCGACGGCCGCCGCGAAGTACAGCATCGTCAGCGTGTCGGCATAGGCGTTGAGCACCCAGCCCAGACCGCACAGCAAGCCGCCACCCAGCACCACCGGGCGCGGGCCGAAGCGGTCGACGAGGTAGCCTTCGATCGGCACCAGCCAGGTCTCGGTCAGCACGAAGATCGTGAACGCGACCTGGATCGCAGCGCGGCTCCAGCCGTGTTTGTCGCCGATCGGGTTGACGAACAGCGTCCAGCCGTATTGCAGGTTCGCGATCATCGCCATGCAGACGATGCCGGCCAGCAGCTGGCCCCAGCGGGAAACGCCAGTGTGGGCGGCGGCCGGCGACGGCAGGCGCCCGCCCAGAGAGGCAGTGGCGGAGGTTTGTCGGGTCATGAGACTGTCCTCGTTAAGTGGGTGACGACGACCCGCAGGGATCCAGCGCCCCTGCGTCGGTCGCCAGGGATCGTCGTGGTGGAGACGGATTCGGTTCGGTTCGAGCCGGGTCGATCAGGTCGCGTCGGGCACCGGGCTGTCGCTGCGCGGCCGCAGCCGCTCGCGGATGGCGCTGAACGCCGGCCAGACCAGCAACGCCAGCGCCAGCCCGGCGATACCGCCGACCAGCGGGTTCGACCAGAAGATGCCCAGCGAGCCTTGCGACAGCAGCATCGCCTGGCGGAAGCTGGCCTCGGCCATGTCGCCCAGCACCAGCGCCAGCACCAGCGGCGCCAGCGGGTACTTCAGCTTCTTGAACAGATAGCCGGCAACGCCGAAGGCGAGCATCAGGAAGACGTCGAACATCGAGCTGTGCACGGTGTACGCGCCGATGGCGCAGATGACGATGATCACCGGCGCGATCACCGAGAACGGCACGCGCAGGATCGCCGCCCACCACGGCACCGTCGTCAGCACGACGAGCAGGCCGACCAGGTTGCCGAGGTACATCGACGCGATCAGGCCCCAGACGAAGTCCTTCTGCTCGACGAACAGCATCGGCCCCGGCTGCAGGCCCCAGATCAGCAAGCCACCCAGCAGCACGGCCGCCGTCGGCGAACCCGGGATGCCGAGCGTCAGCATCGGCAGCAACGCCGAGGTGCCGGCCGCGTGCGCCGCGGTCTCGGGCGCGATGACGCCCTGGATCTCGCCCTTGCCGAAGTCCGCCGGCCGATTCGCCATGCGCCGCGCCACGCCGTAGGCCATGAACGACGCCGGCGTCGCGCCACCGGGGGTGATGCCCATCCAGCAGCCGATGGCCGTCGAGCGCAGGAAGGTCTTCCAGTGGCGCGCGATCTCGCCCCAGGTCTGCAGCACGACCTTGAAGCTGATCTTGGCGCTCTTGCCCTTGAACGCCAGGCCTTCTTCCATCGTCAACAGGATCTCGCCGATGCCGAACAGGCCGATCACCGCGATCAGGAAGTCGAAGCCCTTCAGCAGGTCGGGGATGCCGTAGGTCATGCGAAGCTGGCCGGTGACCGTGTCCATGCCGACGGCGGCGAGCGCGAAGCCGAGCATCATCGACGCCAGCGTCTTGGCGGGTGGCTCCTTGCTCATGCCGACGAAGCTGCAGAAGGTGAGCAGCTGCACGGCGAAGAATTCGGCCGGGCCGAACTTCAGCGCGAACTTCGCCAGCAGCGGCGCCAGGAACGTGATCAGCAGCACCGCGAACAGCGCGCCGACGAAAGACGACGTGAAGGCCGCCGTCAGTGCCTGCGCCGCCTTGCCTTGCTGCGCCATCGGATGGCCGTCGAAGGTGGTGGCCACCGACCACGGCTCGCCGGGGATGTTGAACAGGATCGACGTGATCGCGCCGCCGAACAGTGCACCCCAGTAGATGCAGCTGAGCATGATGATCGCCGACGTGGGATTCATCGAAAACGTCAGCGGCAGCAGGATCGCGATGCCGTTGGCGCCGCCCAGCCCGGGCAGCACGCCGATCAGCACGCCCAGGGTGACGCCGACCAGCATGAAGCCGAGGTTGGGCAGGGTCAGCGCGACGCTGAACCCATGCATCAGATTGCCAAGTTCTTCCATGACCGAAAGACTCCGAGAGTGGGGCGGCTTACAGGCCGAACAGGCGTTCGATCGGTCCCTTGGGCAACGGCACCAGGAACCAGCGTTCGAAGACGAGGAAGAAGACCAGCGGCACGCCGATCGAGACCAGCGTGACCGCCGTCCAGCCGTACTTGCCGTAGCGCCGCATGAAGTAGGCGATGAGCAGCAGCGACGCGAAGTAGATGCCGATCGGGTGCACCAGCATCACGTAGACCAGCGTCGGCCACAGCACCGCGAAGACCAGGCCGATCTGCGAACGTTCGGCGAAGACCGGATCCTCGGCACGCCAGCGCAGCAGCTGCACGATGAAGGTCCAGCCACTGGCCGCCAGCAGCAGCAGGCCGATGAAGAACGGGAAGTAGCCGGCACGCGGCCCGTCGTCGGCCCAGCCGATGCCCACGCGCAGGCTGTCGGCGATGACCAGCCCGGATAGGGCCATCAGCGCAGCGGCCACGGCCAGCTCGGGCCAGCGCGTGCCGATCTCCTGGCCCGAAGCGGAAGCGGGTTCGTTCATGAAGGACTCCTTGGCAGTGGCCGCGGCGGCATCGGCATCAATTGGCGATGAAGCCGGCGTCCTTCATCAGGGTGCGGTGCATCTGCTCGTTCTTGCCGAGCCAGTCGACGAAGGGCTGCCCGGTCAGCGCGGTCTGCTTGAACGCGCCCTTGTCCATGAAGTCCTTCCACTCGGGCAGGGCGCGCAGCTTGTCGAACAGCGCGACGTAGAAGGCCACCTGGTCCGGCGTCACGCCCGGCGGCATGAAGATGCCGCGCAGCATGACGTAGTCGACCGGCACGCCGGCCGAGGCACAGGTCGGGATGTCGGCCCAGGACTGCGAGCCCGTCACCTTGGCGGCATACGGCATCTTCTCCTGGTCCATCACGCACAGCGCACGCAGCTTGCCGGCGCGCCAATGCGACTCGGCCTCGATCGGGTTGTTCACCGTCGAGTCGATGTGCTTGCCGACGAGTTGCACCGCGACGTCGCCGCCGCCCTTGTACGGGATGTAGGTGAGCTTCTTGCCGGCCGCCTTCTCGATCATCACGGTGATGATCTGGTCTTCCTGCTTGGAGCCGGTGCCGCCCATCTTGAAGGCGTTGGCCGGCTGCGCCTTGATGGCGTCGAAGTAGGCCTTCGGCGTCTTGTACGGCGACTCTTCGTTGACCCACAGCACGAACTCATCCAGCGCCAGCATCGACACCGGCGTCAGGTCGCGCCAGTTGAACGGCACGCCGGTGGCCAGCGGTGTGGTGAACAGGTTCGACAGCGTGATGACGATCTTGTGCGCGTTGCCCTTGTCGCCCTTGACGTCGAGGAAGCCTTCGGCGCCGGCGCCGCCGGCCTTGTTGACGACGATGACCGGCTGGCTCATCAGCTTGTTCTTGGCCACCACGCCCTGGATGAAGCGCGCCATCTGGTCAGCGCCGCCGCCGGTGCCGGCAGGCACGACGAACTCGACCGGCTTCGTCGGCTCCCACGCGGCCGCGGGCAGCGCAACGGCCACGCTGCAGAGGGCAGCGAAAGTGATTCGGGTGGTGAAACGGCGGTGCAACATTCTTGTGTCTCCTTGTCGGTTCGCGCTTGTCTTGCGCGCCATGCCTGTCTGCTCAATCTCGGTCTTTTCGTCGCGCAGCCTGCCGGATGGCGGGGCGCCAAGGCCTCTCCAGTCTTTCGGGTCGGATCGAGCGCGCCGGCTGTCGAAAACAACGATCGAGATCGCAGCAAACGAGGCGGCTCTGAAGTGAATTCAATGTCCGATTCTTCGAGCCAAAAGCTCTTGACCCGAGTCAACTAAGCCCAAAACCCGTGTACTCGTTGACCCTGATAGGGCAGACACTGAGGGAATGCGGAAACAGCCTTCACCGCTGAGGCACAGAGGACGCAGAGGATTCGCGGAGAAAAGAGAAATGAATTCCTCTGCGGACCTCTGCGCCCTCTGCACCTCTGCGGTGAAGGCTGTTCAGGCCGTTGCAGTCACGGGCCGCTTCTCGACGATGGGCAAGTGCAGCAGCGCCGCGCCGACGGCGAGCACGATGTCGGCGTACCACATCCAGTCGTAGCTGCCGTTGGCTTCGAAGGCCTTGCCGCCGAGCCAGGCGCCGAGGAAGCCGCCGATCTGGTGCGTGACCATGACCAGGCCGAACAGCGTGGCCATGTTCGCGGCACCGAAGAAGCGCGCCACCAGGCCAGCCGTCGGCGGCACCGTCGACAGGAAGGTCAGGCCCATCACCGCGGCGAAGATCAGCATCACCGGCGTCGTCTTCGGCGCCAGCACGAAGACCAGCACCGCCAGCGCCCGCACCGCGTAGATGGCCGACAGCAGCGACTTCATGCGCCACGGGCCGGCGCTCATCAGCCAGCCGATGCCCAGGCTGCCGATGATGTTGAACAAGCCCAGCACGGCCAGCGACCAGGCGCCGACGGCCGGCGGCAGCCCGCAGGCCGCCACCACGCCGGGCAGGTGCGTGCCGAGAAAGGCGACGTGGAAGCCGCAGACGAAGAAGCCGGCGGCGAGCAGCCGATAGCTCGGGTCGGCCAGCGCGCGCTTCACCGCCGCGCCGGTGCCTTCACGCGGGGCGGTGCCGGCTGCCGGCGTGGCCGGCCGCGGCGGCGCGCGCAGCACCCAGGCTGCCGGCAGCGCCAGCAAGGTCAGCGCGGCCAGCGTCTGCACCGCCACCATCCAGCCGGCGGCGGTGGTGATGGCTTGCGCCACCGGCGCGAAGACGAACTGGCCGAACGAGCCGCCGGCGTTGACGATGCCGGTGGCCAGGCCGCGCTTTTCTGGCGGCACCAGCCGCGTCGCGGCGGCCATCAGCGTCGACGGTCCGGCCATGCCGGCGCCACCGGCGGCGAGCACGCCGATGGCCAGGATCAGCCCGGCCGTGCTCGTCATCATCGGAATCAGCGCCGTGCCCAGCGCGACCAGCAGCACACCGACGACGAGCACGCGGCCCGGGCCGTAACGGTCGGTCACGATGCCGGCCAGCGGCTGCGTGAGCCCCCACCACAGCTGGCCGAAGGCGAAGGCCAGACTGACACTGGCCAGGCCAAGGCCGGTCTGCGTGTTGATGCTGCCGACGAACAGCCCCATCGACTGGCGCGCCCCCATCGTCAGCGCAAAGGTGCCGGCGGCGGCGATCAGCACGAGCAGCAGCGGCCGCACGGCGGTGGATTGGGGTTCATTCATCGTCGGGTTCCTCTTCGTGGCTATCCAGCAGCGCAATGCATTCGTCGAGCAGTTCGTGCAACGCCGCGGCGCGCGCCGGCCCCAGGCGTTCATTCAGCGCCAGTTGTGCGCGCTTCCAGGCTTTCTGCGCCTCGGTGCGCAGCGCCTGACCGGCGGTGGTGGCTTCGATGATGCGGCTGCGCGCGTCGGCGCCAGGCCGCATCTGCAGCCAGCCCTGCTGCAACAGCGGCTGCAGGTTGCGCGACAGCGTCGACGCGTCGAGCTGCATGGCCGCGGCCAGCTCGCCGGCGCCGATGGGGCCGAGCTTGACGACATGGGACAGCAGCGAATACTGCGTGTTCTTCAGCCCGGTCGGGCGCACGAAGGCTTCGTAGTGGCGCGTCACCAGCCGGCTGGCCTGGCGCAGCTTCAGGTTCGTGCAGCCGCGCGGGGCCGCGACGGCCGGGGTGCTTTTGAAAGTCATCGCGACGCAGTATAGTTGCATATACAACTTCCGTGAGACTTCGATGGACAAACCTTCGCACCTCGAATCCTGGCTGCTCGCCGAAGCGACGCAGCGCGAACTCAATGAACGCGGCGCCGGCGCCGGCGTGGCTCGGCCGGAACAGGTGGCCGGGCTGGATGGCCTGGCGATGATGCAGGCCATGATGCGCGGCGAACTGCCCTACCCGCCGATCGCCAAGACGCTGGACTTCCTGCTCATCGAAATCGACAAGGGCCGCGCCGTGTTCCAGGGCACGCCGCGCTACGAGCACCTGAACCCGATGGGCAGCGTGCACGGCGGCTGGTTCGCGACGCTGCTGGATTCGGCGCTGGGCTGCGCCGTGCACACGATGATGCCGGCCGGCCGCGCCTACACCACGGCCGAGCTCGGCGTGAATCTGGTGCGAGCCATCACCCCGAAGGTGCAGCGCGTACGCGCCGAGGGCCAGGTCGTGCACAGCGGCCGCCAGCTCGCCACCGCGACGGCGCGCCTGGTCGGCCCCGACGGCACGCTGTACGCGCACGCCAGCACCACGTGCCTTGTGTTCGAGCTTCCGCCACAATCCCGCCCATGAGACTGCTCCACACCATGCTGCGCGTCGGCGACCTGCAGAGGTCGATCGATTTCTACACCAACGTGATGGGCATGACGCTGCTGCGCACCAGCGAGAACCCGTCGCAGAACTACACGCTGGCTTTCGTCGGCTACGGCAAGAACCCCGAGCACGCCGAACTCGAGCTGACCTACAACCACGGCGTGTCGTCGTACGAGATCGGCACCGCCTACGGCCACCTCGCGATCGGCGTGCCCGATGTCGCGGCGGCCTGCGAGAAGATCCGCCACAACGGCGGCAACGTGACGCGCGAAGCCGGCCCGGTGAAAGGCGGCACGACCATCATCGCCTTCATCACCGACCCCGACGGCTACAAGGTCGAGCTGATCCAGCGCGACGCCTGAAGAGGCCTGCGATGTACCTGCCCAAGCACTTCGAGCAGAACGATCCCGCCGCGCTGCAGGCGCTGATGCGCGAGCATCCGCTCGCGACCCTGGTGACGAGCGGTGCCGACGGGCTTACCGCCGACCACATCCCGCTCGAATACGACGCCGCTTCGAACACACTGCGCGGTCACGTCGCGCGCGCCAACCCCGTGTGGCAGTACGCCGGCGGCCAACCGGTGCTGGCGATCTTCAGCGGTGCGCAGGCCTATGTCTCGCCGTCGTGGTACGCCGCCAAGGCGGCCACGCACAAGGTCGTGCCGACCTGGAACTACGCCGTCGTGCACGCCCACGGCACGCTGCGCGCCGTCGACGACGCGCCGTGGCTGCTCAGCCTCGTGACGCGCCTGACCGGCCACAACGAAGCGACGCTGGCCCAGCCCTGGGCCGTGAGCGACGCGCCGCCTGACTTCGTGCAGCAGCTGCTGCGCGCCATCGTCGGCATCGAGATCCCGCTGACGCGCCTGGTCGGCAAGTGGAAGGTCACGCAGAACCGCAGCGAGGCCGACCGCCAAGGCGTGGCCGACGCGCTGGGCGCGCACCCGATGGCCGCACTGGTGCGCGGCCTCTGACCCGAGGAGTCGCCATGTTCAAGCCGCTGTTTGCCGCCCTGTTGATCACGCTGACCGGCGCCGCGTCGGCGCAGAAGATGAGCCCGGGCCTGTGGGAACACGCGATGACGATGAAGGGCGGCGGCGGCCAGACCGAAGCCGCGATGGCCCAGATGCAGCAGCAGATGGCGACCATGCCACCCGAGCAGCGCAAGATGGTCGAGGAGATGATGGCCAAACAAGGCATCGGCATCGGCGGCGCGGGCAAGCCGACGACGGTGCGCGTCTGCGTCAGCCCGGCCATGGCCGAGCGCGACGAAATGCCGCAGGGCGACGGCCGCTGCAAGCAGGACAGCCTGCGGCGCAGCGGCAACAAGCTCAGCTTCAAGTTCAGCTGCAGCGGCGACCCGCCGAGCAGCGGCGAAGGCGAATTCACCTTCAGCGGCAGCCAGGCCTACAGCGGCCACACCGTCGTCAACACTACCGTCAAAGGCAAGCCCGAGCGCATGGAAATGCAGCTCGAAGGCCGCTTCGTCGCGGCCGACTGCGGCTCGCTGAAGCCGCTGCGTTAGAGCGACGCCCTACGCCCTGAGCGCCGATGCGGCGCGCGCCAGCTGCGTGATGCGCGCCCAGTCCTTGGCGTCGACGGCGTCCTGCGGCGTCAGCCAGGTGCCGCCGCAGACCTTCACGTTGGGCAGCGCCAGGAACTGCGGCGCGGTCTCGGCGGTGATGCCGCCGGTGGGGCAGAACACGACATCGTGGAAAGGCCCGGCCAGCGCCTTCAGCATCGGGATGCCGCCGGCCGCCGTGGCCGGGAAGAACTTCAGGAAGTTGTAGCCGTCGGCATTCGCCGACATGACCTCGCTCGACGTCGCCACGCCGGGCAGCAGCGGCAGGCCCATGTTGCGGCAGGCGTGGCCGATGTCGCTGTCGTAGCCGGGGCTGACGCCGAAGCGGCAGCCGACGTCCTTGGCGGCTTCGGCGTCAGCCACCGAGCGGATGGTGCCGGCACCGACGATGGCCTGCGGCACGGCGCGCACGATGGCGCGCATGCAGTCCAGCGCCACCGGCGTGCGCAAGGTCACTTCGAGCACGCGCACGCCGCCGTCGACCAGGGCTTGCGCCAGCGGCACGGCGTCTTCGACGCGGTGGATCACGATGACCGGGATCACCGGTCCGAAGGTGGCAAGTTCCAGCGGGTTCATAGTCAAAGCCAGGTCACTGCGCCTTCTTCGGCGCTCCGTACGTTGCGCCGCATGCCGGCGAAGAGTTCGCGCCCGAGATCGTGGTGGTTGGCCTCGGCCTGGGCAGCCGGTATTGTGGCCGGCTCGCGCGACGCCCAGGTGTCGGCGTCGACCAGCGCCTGCAAGGTACCGGCCGCGGCGTCGACGCGAATCACGTCGCCGTCGCGCACCTTGCCCAGCGGGCCGCCACACACCGCTTCGGGGCTGACGTGGATCGCCGCCGGCACCTTGCCCGACGCGCCGCTCATGCGGCCGTCGGTGACCAGCGCGACCTGGAAGCCCTTGCCCTGCAGCACCGCCAGCGGCGGCGTCAGCTTGTGCAGCTCGGGCATGCCGTTGGCTTGCGGGCCCTGGAAGCGCACCACGGCGACGACATCGCGCTCCAGCTCGCCGGCCTTGAAGGCCGCGAGCAGCGCTTCCTGGCTGTCGAAGACCCGCGCCGGGGCTTCGATGACGTGGCGGTCGTCGGGCACGGCCGAGGTCTTGATGACGGCCCGGCCGAGGTTGCCGGTGAGCAGCTTGAGCCCGCCGGTGGCCGAGAACGGCGCCGCCATGCCGCGCACGATGCTGTCGTCGCCGCTGGCGGCGGGCAGCGCGCGCCAGCCCAGCCGCGCGGCCTGCAGCGATGGCAGCTCGGTGTAGGCGCGCAGGCCGCGTTCGTCGACGGCGGCCACGCCGTCGTGCAGGCAACCGCCGTCGAGCAGCTCGCGCAGCACGAAGCCGGGGCCACCGGCGGCCTGGAACTGGTTCACGTCGGCGCTGCCGTTCGGGTACACGCGTGCCAGCAGCGGCACCACGGCCGACAGTTCGGCGAAGTCGGTCCAGTCGATCAGGATGCCGGCCGAGCGCGCCACGGCAACCCAGTGGATCAGATGGTTGGTCGAGCCGCCGGTGGCCAGCAGCGCGACCATTGCGTTGACGATCACGCGCTCGTCGACGAGGCGGCCGATCGGCGTGAAGCGGCCCTTCTTCGTGATCGACAGCACCTTGCGCACCGCCTCGCGCGTCAGCGCTTCGCGCAAGCCGTCGTGCGGGTGCACGAAGGCCGCGCCCGGCACGTGCAGGCCCATCGCCTCGAGCAGCATCTGGTTGCTGTTGGCGGTGCCGTAGAAGGTGCAGGTGCCGGGGCCGTGGTAGGCCGCGCTTTCGGCTTCGAGCAGCTTGTCGCGGCCGACCAGGCCTTGCGCGAACTGCTCGCGCACCTTGGCCTTGGCGTTGTTGGCCAGCCCGGTGCCCATCGGCCCGGCCGGCACGAAGACGCACGGCAGGTGGCCGAAGTGCAAGGCGCCGATCAGCAGCCCCGGCACGATCTTGTCGCAGACGCCGAGCAGCAGCGCCGCGTCGAAGACATCATGGCTCAGCGACACCGCCGTGCTCATCGCGATGGTGTCGCGCGAGAACAGGCTCAGCTCCATGCCGGGCAGGCCTTGCGTGACGCCGTCGCACATCGCCGGCACGCCGCCGGCCACCTGCACGGTGGCGCCGTGGCGCCGCGCTTCGTCGCGGATCAGCGCCGGGTAGCCTTCATACGGCTGGTGCGCCGACAGCATGTCGTTGTAGGCCGTCACGACGCCGATGTTCTCGGCCCGTTCGGCGACGACGCGCAGCTTGTCGTTGGCCGGCAAGGCCGCGAACGCGTGGGCGACGTTGGCGCAACCCAGGCGCTCGCTGCCGCGCGGGCGCTGCGCCAGGCGGTCGACACGCGCCAGGTAGGCTGAACGCGTGGCGGCGCTGCGCTCGCGGATGCGTTGAGTGATCTCGATCAGGGCGGTTTTCATGGGCAAACGGGGCGATGTAACCGACAGGTCGATTATCAGGTAACCAAGTTACATCGTCAAATCATCCTGGTGTTTTGAGCGCCGATTGGCACGGCGGTTGCGTAACATGAGGTTCTCGCGCCATGCTGAACCGCCATTCGCAGCCCGTCGACCCGCACCTGATCGTGCGTGACCCCGCCGAACAACTGGCGCGCCTGCGCGCCGAATGGGGCGGCCGCACCGATCTCTGGGTGTTCGGCTACGCGTCGCTGATCTGGCGCCCCGAGTTCGACGCTGCCGAGCACCGCAACGCGCTGGTGCATGGCTGGCACCGTGCCCTGCGCATGCGCTCGCGCATCAACCGCGGCACGCCGCAGCAGCCGGGCCTGGTGTTCGCGCTGATGGCCGGTGGCGCCTGCCGCGGCGTCGTCTACCGCATGCGCCGCGAAAGCGCCGACGAAGAGCTCGACCGGCTGTGGCAGCGCGAGATGCCCACCGGCGTCTACGACCCGCGCTTCCTGCCCTGCCGCACGCCGCAGGGCGTGTTGCCGGCGCTGGCGTTCACGCTGAGCCGGCGCAGCGAAAGCTACATGGGCCACCTGCCCGACGATCAGCTGCTGCACATCCTGCGCAACGCGCGTGGCAAGTTCGGCACCACGCTGGACTATCTGGCCGACACGGCGCGGGCGCTGCGCCAGCGCGGCGTGCGCGACCGGGAGATCGAACGGCTGATGGGCCTGGCCGCCCGCGAAGGGCTGATTTCCTAGGCGCCCGTGCCTCTAGGCGCCACCGGCCGCGCGCACCGCTTCCAGGTCGGCCTCGGTGTCGACATCGACCAGCACGCCGGGGTCGTCGACCTCGGCGGCGTGGGCCGGGTAGCGGGCGATCAGGCGCCGTGCGCCTTCATCACCGCTGAGCATGATGAGCTCGGAAAACAGCTCGGCGGCAAAACCCACCGGGTGGCCGCGGCGGCCGCGGTACTGGGCGTAGGCCACCGGGTGCAGGTCCAGCGCCGCAGCCACGGCCAGCAGCGTGGCCGGGCGCACCAGCGGCATGTCGCCGGGCAGCACCAGCCAGCCGGGCGAAGCGGCGCGCTCGGCAACGCCGGCGGCGATCGAATGGCCCATGCCGCGGCGCGCGTCGATGTCGCTGACGACGATGGTGTCGCGGCGCGCGATCTGGTCGGCCACCAGCGGCGCCAGCCTTTCGGTCGTGACAACCACCACCGGCAACCGCGTTTCGACGGCATGCGCCAGCGTCGTGCCGAGCACCGTGCCGCCAGCCAGCGGCTGCTCCAGCTTGTGCTGCGAGCCGAGGAATCTTCGGCCTTGCCCGGCGGCCAATACGACGATGGTCGGGCGAAATCTCATGATGTGCTTTGTTCTGTGCACCCTGTTCGTCAGGGCCCCCTGTGCAGGAAGAATGGCCTTGATGCAGCGCAGCAGATAGTGGGGCCATCACTTACGGCGTTCCACGTAAGGGAAGCACCGGTGGGTGTTGTTGCAAGCCGTTACGTCGCAGCCGCTTTCTAACGCTTTCTATACTCCAACGATGAACCTCGCCGATCTCCGCAAGAGCTACGAACGCGACGCGCTCGACGAGAACGCTTCCGCGGCCGACCCACTGCAGCAGTTCGAACGCTGGCTGCAGCAGGCGCTGGACGCGCAAGTGCCGGAGCCGAACGCGATGACGCTGGCCACCGTCGGCGCCGACGGCCGGCCGTCGACGCGCGTGGTGCTGGTCAAGGGCTTCGACGCACGCGGCATTGTCTGGTACACCAACTACCAAAGCCGCAAGGGGCGTGAACTGGCCGGCAACCCGTTCGCGGCGCTGCAGTTCCACTGGGTCGAACTCGAACGCGTGGTGCGCATCGAAGGCCGCGTCGAGAAGGCCGGCGCCGACGAGTCCGATGCCTACTACGCGACACGCCCGCTCGATTCACGCATCGGCGCCTGGGCCTCGCCGCAAAGCGAGGTGATCGCCTCGCGCACGGTGCTGGTCGCGAACGCCGCGAAGGTCGCCGCACAGCATGTGCTGCACCCGCCGCGCCCGCCGCACTGGGGCGGCTACCGGCTGGTGCCCGACCGGTGGGAGTTCTGGCAGGGACGCAAGAGCCGCCTGCACGACCGGCTGCGCTACCGCCAGGACGGCGCCGCGTGGGTGCGCGAGCGGCTCGCGCCCTGAGTCAGCGGCGTCCGGCGGCCAGCCGGTCGATGCCGGCCAGAAAGCGCTCGAAGTCGATCGGCTTGGTCCAGTAGTCGTCGAAGCCGGCCGCGCGCGCGGCGGCGATGTGGTCGGGCATGGCATTGGCCGACAGCGCCACGTAGGTGCAGCCGGCCATCGCCGGCTCGCTGCGCAGCCGGCGCAGCACTTCGATGCCGTCGATGTCGGGCAGTTGCAGGTCGAGCAGCAGCACGTCGGGCCGCTCGGCCAGCGCCATGCCGATGCCCGACATGCCGTCGGCCGCGGCCTGCAGCCGCACGCCCGGCCGCAGCGCGAGCAGCTCGCGCACCAGCATCAGGTTCACCGGGTTGTCTTCGACGCACAGCACCTGCAGCGGCCGATCTCGAAGCAGCGCCGTCACGGCCAGCGGTGATGCCGGCGCCGCATCGGCATCGGCCGCCGCGGGCAGGCACAGCCGGAACTCGGTGCCGACGCCCGGGCGGCTGTCGACCTCGATCTTCCCGCCCAGCGCCTGCACCAGGCGCAGTGCCAGCGCCAGGCCGATGGCCGAGCCTTCGCCGCTGCGCATCGCGGCGCCATGGCGCAGGAAGGGCTCGAACATCGTCTGACGCTCGGCCTCGTCGTAGCCCGGCCCGTCGTCGCGCACGCTGAGCACCGCCAGCGGCGCAGCGGCGCCGCTTTCGATGCGGCCACCGACCTCGACCCAGCCGCCGCGCCGGTGCTGGCGAATGGCATGGCTGACCACGTGCATCAGCGCCTGGCCCAGGCGGCGGCGGTCGGTGCGCACGGCGCCGGCCTCGGCCAGCGCCACGGTGCGCAGCAGCACGCCATGCTGTTCGGCCAGGCCGGACAGCGCGTTCAGCACCTGCATGGCGATGTCGGCCACGCGCACCCGCTCCGGCGTGGCCGGCGGCGGGCCGGCCTCCAGGCTGGCCAGGTCGAGCAGGTCGTCGACGAGCGCCATCATCTGCGTGCCGGCTTCGCCGATGCGCTGCAGCCGCACGCGCTGGCGCTGCGTCGGCGGCTCGGCCGCGTCGTCTTCGATCAGGTGCGTGAAGCCGAGCACCGCGTTCATCGGCGTGCGCAGTTCGTGGCTGACGCGCGCCAGGAAGGTGGACTTGTCGCGGCTGCTCTGCTCGGCACGCTCCTTCTGCTCGCGCAGCGCATCGGCATTCTTGCGCTCGGTGATGTCGAGGTTGACGCCGGCCATGCCGAGCAGGCGGCCATCGGCGTCGCGCAGCGAACGGCCCTGCGTGACGAGCCAGCGCCAGCCGCCGTCGCGGCCGGGCACGCGGAACTCCAGGCGGTAGGGCACGCCCTCGCTCAGATGGCGCTGCACCAGCCGCTCGAGCACGGTGACGTCGTCGGGGTGCACGCAATCGACCGCCAAGACCTCCAGCGGCCGCGGGTCGGCCGGGTCCAGGCCGCGCAGCCGGTACATGGTTTCGTTCCAGTACACGACCCGGCTGTCGAGCCCACGCTCCCAGACGCCGACCTCGGCGGCCTCGATCGCGTACTGCGTGCGCGCCCGTTCGCGCTGCAGCAGCGCCTCGGCGCGCTGGCGGTCGGTGACGTCCAGGTGCATGCCGAAGGCCAGCCGGCGGCCGTCGCGCACCAGGCGCCGGGTCCAGGTCTGCACCCAGCGCTGGCCGCCCTGCTCATCGGGCACGCGGAACATCGCGTCGACCACCGGCGCCCAGCTCGTCGACGCGCGCCGGTGCAGCTCGGCCATCCAGGCGCGGTCCTGCGGGTGCACGCAGAGTTCGATCCAGTCGTCGAAGCCCGGCGGCCCGGCGCTCGGGTCGCGCCGGTGGATGCGGTACATCTGCTCGTCCCAGTAGGCCGTGCCGGCGTCGATGTCGCGGCTCCAGAAGCCGACGCCCATGGTCTCGGCGACCAGCCGCGTGCGCTCGGCCAGCGCCTCGGCGCGTTCGCGCTCGGCGCGCTCGGCGTCCAGGTTCAGCGAGACGCCGGCCAGGCCGACGACCTGGCCCTGCTCGTCGCGGTCGGCCACGCGCCGTGTCAGCAGCGTACGCCAGCTGCCGTCGCGGTTGCGGTAGCGCGCGACGACGTCGATGACGCGGTCGCTGTGCATCGCCTCTTCCGCGGCGCGCCGGACGGCCTCGCGGTCGTCGGGGTGGATGGTCTCGCGCATCGCCTCGACCGGGATGCCGGCCGGATCCTGATCCACGCCGACGGTGTGGAAGCCGACGGTGTTGAAGTGCACGCGCTGCGTACGCAGATCGATGCGCCAGACCGAGACGCCGGCCAGCACCAGCGCCCGGTCGAGAAACTGCGTGGCGCGCTGGACGGCGCCGGAGCCTTCGTCTTCGGACTGCGGCTGCAGCCACAGCAGCACGCGGCCATCGCCCAGCGGCACGGCGGTGCAGGCGGCCGGCAGCGCCCGCGGGCCGATGGCCACGGCGCCGGTCGGCCCGGCACCGGACTGCCCATGCGAAGCTGCCAACGCCAGCCAATCGGCGCTGCTGACCGCATGTCGTTCCGCCCAGCGCAACGCTGCCGCGTTGGGCTCAGCATGCACGCCTTGGGCGTCCTGCCAGATGCACAGGGCCGCCGCAGGCGCGCCTTGCCACACTCCATCCATGCCCGCCCCCTTTTGGCGGGTCAGTGTAGCGGTGCGGCAGCGCTAGAACCGCAGACGAAGACCGGCAGACAAGGCGCGGCCCGGCAACGGCGCCAGGTCGCGCAGCGTGTTGATCGACGCGGCGTTGTAGGCCAGCTCGTTGGTCGCGTTGTCCAGGCGCAGGTACCACAGCGCGTCGCTGGGTCCTATCTGCGTCTGCCAGCTCAGCCACAGGTTGACCAGCGTGTAGCCCGGCGTCGGCGTGTCGTTGGCCGGCACGCGGTCTTGCGCGTCGGCATGGCGCAGGCCGACGCCGGCGCGCCACGGCCCCTGCCCGCCTTCGAGCCCGGCGCGCAGGCGCATCGGTGCCACGCGCGGCAGCGGCTGGCCGTCGTCGAGGTTGTCGCCGCGCACGAGGTCCAGGCCGCCGGTCAGGTCCAGCGTCCACGGCTGTTCGGCGATGCGCCAGCGGCCGTCCAGCTCGGCGCCGCGCATGCGTGCGCGCACGGCGTGGAAGGCGTACTCCGGCGCGCCGTCGATCTCGGCACCGGTGGCTTCGAGCGAGATGAAGCGCGAGAAGCGGGTCTCGAACAGGTTCAGCTTGACGCTGTCGGCGCCGCGCGTCCAGGCCGCGCCGATCTCGCCGTTGCGGCTGCGTTCGACGCCCAGCGTCGTGTCGCCGCGCTCGAAAGCCGCGGTGGCGACGTGCAGGCCGTTGGCATACAGCTCGTAGTAGGCCGGCGCACGCTCGGTGTGGCCGAGCGAGGCCGTGAACTGCCAGCCGCTGCCGGCCGGCCACACGGCACCCAGCGACGCGCTGCTCGGCGCGAAGCGGCGCTCCTCGGCGCTGCCGAAGCGGGCCTCGGTGGCACCCGGTGCGTCGCCGTCGGAGCGTACCGCGACCTGCTCGCGGCGCAGCCCGGCGCTGAGCTGCAGCGGCCCGGCCTTCATCGTCTCCAGCATGAACAGCGCGTTCGAGCGCGTGTTCGTGTCCGGCACGAAAGCCTCTTCGCCCAGCGCCGAGAACTGCAGCGTCTCGCTCTGCAGGCCGATGGCGCCGCTGATGGGGCCGATGGCCGCGTGCTGCGCCTCGATGCGCAGGTCGTTGCCGCGGCTCTTGAACGTGGTGCCGACCTCGCCGCTGCCTTCGACCTCCTGGTGTTCGTAGCGTGTGTGGCTGGCCTGCAGGCTCAGCTGCGGGAACCAGCCGCCGAGGCCGCGGCGTTCGCCGGCAACCGCCAGCCGGTCGCGCTGCATGCGGATGAAGACATCGGGCTCGGCGACGGTGCCGTAGTGGTTGCGGTAAGTATCCAGCGACGCGCCGAAGAAGCCGCGGTCGTCGACCCAAGAGCCGCCGAGCGCGCCGCCTTGCGAGTCCGACGCCGAGTTGCGCACGCGCGTCGTCGGCGCCAGCGCTTCGCCGTCGACGATCGGCGTGTAGAGCGGCACGCTGAGGTCGTCGGTGCGGCGCTTGAAGCCGTCGGCATGCCAGGCGAAGGCGCCGGCGCCGCCTTCCAGCACCGCGGCGCCGGAACGTTCCGACGCCGCGCCACCGAAGCGCACTTCGGTGCGGCCGGCAAAGGCCGGCAGCGGCGCGCGCGGGATGCGGTTGTCGATGCTGTTGACGACGCCGCCGGTGGCATTGCCGCCGTACATCAGCGCCGCCGGGCCGCGCAGCACCTCGATGCGCTCGACCGCCAGCGGGTCGATCGCCACCGCGTGGTCGAAGCTGAGGTTGGACGCGTCGACCGACGCGCCGCCGTTGTCCAGCATGCGCACGCGGTCGCCGTCGAGGCCGCGGATGACGGGCCGGCTGGCGTTCGGGCCGAACCAGGTCGACGACACGCCGGGCAGGCCGTCCAGCGTTTCGCCCAGCGTGCCGGCGCGGCGCACGGTCAGACCGTCGCCGGACAGCACGCTGGTGGGCTGGGCCAATTCGTCGCGGCCCAGCGGGTTGCCGGTGATGACGATGGTGGTGGTGGCAGTGGTGGCGGTGCTCTGTGCAAAGGCCGGAAGAGCCAGGAAAGACGACGCGACGGCGAGCGCGCGCCGCCGCAGGGGCGGATGGAAGCAAGGCATGAACGATCCTCGAAACAAGACAAACGGGGCACCGGCAGGCGGTGCCCTCGACTCAATCGAACGGGCAGGAGGCGTTCAGGCCCGAGGCGGGGCGCGTGCGCTGTAGACCGCGGCGCAGGCGTGCTCGACGCCGGCGCGGGTTTCGGCCAGCGGTGCGCTGTCGGGCAGCACCGGCGGCAAGGCCGGCAGCGCCACGGCCAGCGCATCGCCGTGCGCGAGCTGGTCGTAGAGCCGGCAGTCGTTGCCGTCGTGCTGGCCGAACAACGCATCGCCGCCAGCCACGCCGGGTGCGTGCAGCACCAGGTGTGCGAGGCCCAGCGTCTGCGCAAACAGCAGCGCAGCCACCAGCAGCCATGCATAGGCATGACGGCGGTGGGGTGGGATGCGGGGCTTCATGGAGCCCGCGAGGCTACCAAAGATTCGCAGCGGCACCCTGAAGCGTCAGCAGAACCGGTCGCGCTGCGCCGGCGCGGCGCGCAGGTGTTGCTTGACGTAGTAGCCGAGCATGCCGCGGGCCGTACGTTCGTCGGCCGCCGGCAGCAGCGGGCCGAGCGCGTCGATCCAGCCCTGCGTGCAGGCCTCGGCCGTCGCGCTGCCGGCCGCGCAGGTCAGCAGGCCGTCGAAGGCCAGCCGGTAGCGCTGGAAGTCGGCGCGGCTCAGCACCGGGCCGTGGCCGGGCACCAGGCGTTCGAAGTCGACCGCTTCGACGCGCGCCAGCGCCGCGCTCCAGCGCGGCGCGCAGGCGGTGTCGAAGAAGGGCACCGGCAGCGTCACCAGGTCGCCGGCGGCGAGCACGCGCGAGCGGGGGTCGAACAGCCACAGGTCGCCGGCCGTCACCGCGCCGGCCTCGAAGCCGATCTGCAGCGGCCGGCCGGCGTCGCCGATCTCGCGCGGGCCGCTCAGCACCACGTCGGGCAGCAGCATCGGCCCGGCATCGATGAGCGCGATGTCGATGGCCAGCATCTGCCGCGTCGCGGCGTCGGTGCCGGCATCGGCGAGCAGGCCTTGCATCTGGCGCCGGCTGTCGGCGAGCCAGCCCGCCAGCGCCTGCGCGACGGCGGCGCTGGCGTAGACGCGCAGCTCCGGCAGCTGGCGCCGCAGCAGCAGGTTGCCGCCGAGATGGTCCAGGTGCCAGTGCGTGTTGACCAGCGCGCGCAGCGGCCGCGCCCCGGTGGCTGCCAGCAGCGCCATCGTGTGCTCGACATGGCGGCCGCTGTCGACCGCGACGGTGCCGTCCGGGCCGTCGAACAGCACGCTGTTGCCGTCGGGCTGGCGGCCGGGCGCCATGCCGCCGGGCACCAGCCAGACGCCGTCGGCCAGCGTCACCGGCGCGGCCCCGGCGCCGCAGGCCAGCAGCAGCATCAACAGGCAGGCAAGGCGGCGCATCGTGCGGCCAGTGTAGGCCGGCAATGGCCCATCGCCGCCGCGCGCGTTGGCTCCAATGGGTCATGCCCGGCAGGGCTCGGCTTCGCAGAATTCAGGCGCCGCCAACGAACCGAGGACTTGCCGCCATGCGCTTTGACCCCCACACCCGCTTCTCGCTGCTGGAAGCGATGCTGAAGATGCGCGCCCAGGCCCGCACGCCCGCCGCGGCGGGCGGCCAGGAGGCCGTCGTCGTCGGCGTCACGCGGGCGCTGCAGGCCGGCGACATCGGCGCGATGCTGCCCGGCGCATCGGCGCCGGAGTCCCGGCTGCCGCGCCTGTACGTGCAGGCCGCAGAGCCCGGGCAGGCCGGGCCTGGCGACGGCATCGAAACGCGCCCGGTCGACGGCAGCGACGTCGAAGCGGTGCTCGCGGCAACGCTCGACCTGGCTGCCGCCATCCGTGCCGACGGCCGGCCGCGACGGCTGCTGCTGGACAGTGGCCAGCCGCCGCGCGAAGCCGACGCGCAGGCCTACGTCGACGCCGACGAATGGCGGCCGTGGCAACAGCGCGACCCGATCGCCGTGCTGAGCGCGCGGCTGATCGCCGAAGGCGTGCTCGACCCGGGCGAGCTGCTGTACCTGCACCAGCGCATCGCTGCCGGCGCTGCCATGACGCACGACACAGCGCAGCGCGAGCGGCGCGTGCCGAGCCCCGCGCTCTGCGCCTGAAGTCGCGCGCCGCTTTGTCGCCACTGCGCCGCGTTTTGTCGCCCCAGAGCTGCGCTTCATCGCAGCACGGCTGCAGGCGCGGCGCGCCTGCCTAGGATGCCGGGCCATGGCAGCCATCGAAACCTTCGCCCCCCGCGCACCGCTGCGGCCTTTGCGCGCGGCGCCGACGTTGCAGAATGTGCCGTTCGAACCGCAGCGCATCCGTGGCATGAGCTTCGCCCGTACCAAGATCCAGGCCCCGCGGCTGCGCAGCGGCGGCTTGATCGAGCGCGCCCAGCTCGATGCCCGGCTGGCCGATGCGCTGGCCACGCAGCGCCTGGTGCTGGTCAGTGCCGCGGCCGGCTACGGCAAGACCACGGCGCTGGCGCGACAGATCGGCCAGCTGCGTGCCGGCACCGCGCTGGCCTGGGTGTCGGCCGACGAAGGCGACGACCTGCAGCGCCTGCTCGAATGCCTGATCGCCGCGCTCGAACCCTACGATCTGCCGTGGCGTACCGCGCCCGAAGCGCTGATGGCGCAGGCCGGCGAAGCCGCCTCGCGCGGCCGCGCCGCCGCCGAGCTGCTGAACGCGCTCGACGCCTGCGAGGTGCCGCATGGCGTGATCGTCTTCGACGACCTGCACCGCGTCGACGACGCGCCCTTCTTCGAGTTCGTCGACCGGCTGCTGGAACGCCTGAGCCCGCGCTGGACGCTGGCGGTGGCCACGCGCCACGACCCGCCGCTGGCGCTGGCGCGGCTACGCGCGCTGGGCGAGCTGGCCGAGTTCCGCCAGGCCGACCTGCAGTTCGACCGCACCGAGGTGCTGACGCTGGCCGGCGCGGCCGGGCTGGACAGCGCCCAGGCCGACGCGCTGCTCGAACGCACGCAAGGCTGGGCCGCCGGCCTGCGCCTGGGCCTGCAGCGCGGCGCCGGCCGCGCGCCGGTGGCCAGCGACCGAGCGATGTTCGACTTTCTGGCCACCGAAGTTATCGATCAACTCAGTGCCGAGCTGCGCTCGTTCCTGCTGCGCAGCTCGGTGCTGGCCGAGCTGACCGCGACGCGCACCGCCGCCGTCACCGGCAATGCACGTGCGGCGTTGCTGATGGAGCAGGTCGACCGGCTCGGCCTGTTCGTGACCACGCTCGACGCCGCCGAGCCGACGCTGAAGCTGCACGACCTGTTCCGCGAAGCGCTGCAGCAGCGGCTGCGCCGCGAGCTGCCCGACGAGTGGCCGCTGCTGTGGCAGCGCGCCGCCGCCGGTGAAGCCGACCCGGCGCGCAAGCTGGTCATGATGCTGCACGCCGGCGACCTGGAAACCGCTGCCGAGGTGCTGTACGACCAGGTCGTGGCCCTGCTCACCGACGGCGCCGTGTCGACCGTGGTGCACCTGGTCGAGCACTTTCCGGCGGCCTTCGTCGCCGCGTCGCCGCTGATGCAGCTGGTGCTCGGGCTGATGAGCTGGGCGCGCTGGAACTTCGCCGAGATGGTCGAAGCGACGCGCCGCGCCGAAGCCGGCTTTGCCGCGTCGGGCCAGACCGAGCGCGAACGCGCCGCCATCGCCTACCAGGCGCTGGCGCTGAATGCGTTGGGCCGCGACGCGGAGAGCGCGGCCCGCCTGGGCCCGCTGCGGCGCGAGGCGGTAGCGCCCGAGACGCGGGTCGTGGTGCTCGTGGCCTGCATCTGGCATGCGCTGGACCTGGGCTCGAACCACCGCGTCGGGCCGCTGCTCGACGAGCTGATGGACCTGCTGGACCACAGCACCGATGCGTCGCTGTGGTACCGCGGCCACCCGCTGCCGCGCATCAACGGCCTGCCCGGCACGGCGCGCGCGTTGCAGCGCTGGGTGCAGGGCGCCCTGCGCGTGGCGGGCGACCGGCCGATGCCGCTGCGCGCGCAGGCCCAGGTGCAGGCTGGCTGGCACCAGGCCTGGCAGACGGGCGACTTCGACGCCGCCGACGGCCTGCTCGCGATGGCGCAGGACGACAGCCGCTGGCTCGGCGACCCGGCCAACGTGACGGGCCAGATCCAGCTGCTCACGGCCTTCTTGCCGGCGCTGCGCGGCAGCCGGCCGCAGGCGCTGGCCGCGGCGCAGGCGCTGGTCGACGAGCACCCGGCCGGCCGCGGCGCGTGGTCGCTGTGGGCCAACGTCTACTACGCGGCGCGCATCGCGGCGCTGTTCGAAGACCGCGAGATGCTGGAACGCCATCTCGGCCGGCTCGAACAGTCCACCGGCGGCGTGGCCGCGCCGGCCACGCAACTGAATCAGCTCGAACCGCTGCGCGGCCAGCGCGCCTGGCTCGCCGGCCGGCGCGAGGCGGCGCTGCAGCACTGGCAGCGCGCGCTCGAAGACGAAGCCTCGATCGACCGCCTCGGCCATGCCATCGAGACGCGGATGTTCCTGGCCGCCGGCCTGCACGACGCCGGCCGCGTGGCCGAAGCCGCCGAGGTGCTGGCACCGGTGTTCGAGCGCATCGCCGCCGGCGCCGGCATCGGCGCGGTGCTGATCGCCAAGCCGGCGCTGCAGCGCCTGGCCGCGGCCGACTGGCGTGGCGCGCTCGACGCCGTGGCCGTCGAACGGCTGCGCCGCTGGCAGACACAGGCCGCGGGCAGCCCGGCGCAGATCACGATCCCCGCCGAAGCGTCTTTGCTGCCGGCCGGCCTGAGCGCGCGCGAAAGCGAGGTGCTGGCGCGCATCGCCGCTGGCGACAGCAACAAGCTGATCGCACGCGTCTTCGACCTGAGCCCGCACACCGTGAAGCGGCACGTCGCGAACATCCTCGACAAGCTCGGCGCGCAGTCGCGCGGGCAAGCGGCGGCCTGGTATCTGACGCAGCCTCGATAGGGAAGTCATTCACCGCAGAGGGGCTGACGGCGCAGAGGTTTCGCAGAGGAATTCAAAGGGGTTCTCTGCGACTCCTCTGCGCCCTCAGCCCCTCGGCGGTGAAGGCTGTTTGGACTTTCCTGCATGGCCCATCGCGGCGGGCGCGATGGCTCCATCGGGCGATGTGGCCAAGCCCGGCGATCCGGACACTGCGATGCATGCCGACATCCCGTCGGCAGCACGCCAAAGGATCCGCCATGAACCCCCTCGCCGCCCTGCCGGGCAACACCCACGTCGCCACCGCTGTTGCCGCCAAGGCGCCGCGCTTCGACATGTACGTCTTCATCCACAAGGCCTTGCGCGAATACATGAGCCAGACGCTGTCGCGCCTGGGCGCCATGGACGTGACCGATGACGATGAGCGCAGCGGCGTGCTCGACGGCGTCGACGGCCTGCTGCACTTCATGCGCGGCCACCTGCAGCACGAGAACGACTTCGTGCACACCGCGATCGAAGCCCGCCGCCCGGGCGGTGCACGCCACACCGCCGACGACCACCTGTGCCATGCCGACGCCATCGGCAACCTCGAAGACGAATCGCGTGCCGTGCGCGATGCGCGCGACGAACACCGGCCGACGCTGGCGCTGCGCCTGTACCGCCACCTGGCCGACTTCATCGGCGAGAACCTGCAGCACATGCAGATCGAAGAGACGCAGAACAACGCATCGCTGTGGGCGCTGTACAGCGACGACGAGTTGCAGACGATCCACGAGCGCCTGGTCGCCGCGCAGCCCCCCGCCGAACTGATGCGGGTGGCGCGCTGGATGGCGGCGTCGCTGAACATCCAGGAGCTGGCCGGCCTGTATGCCGAGATGCAGAAGAGCGCGCCGCCGCCGGCCTTCGAAGCGCTGCTCGGCGTGGCGCGCTCGCAGCTGACCGAACGCCGCTGGGCCCAGCTGGCGCGCTCGCTCGGCCGGCCGCCGGTGCCGGGCCTGATGACGGTCTGACTGCATCCGCCGCCGGCACTTCGTGCGTAACCCAGACGCATCACTTCGAGGACGAACGATCATGAACCGATGGATTCGCCGGAGCCTGTGGGCTCTGGCCGCACTCGGCGCGCTGGCGGCGGCCGGTGTCGTCGCCGGCAGCCAGCTGGCCGAGCGCAAGAGGAACCGCCAGGTCGAACTGCTGCCGTCGCCGGTGGCCTTGCGCAGCGACGCTGCGGCGGTCGAGCGCGGGCGCTACCTGTTCGCGTCGCGCGGCTGCGTCGACTGTCATGGCGCGAACGGCGCCGGCCACACCGTCATCGACGACGGCAAGGGCCTGAAGGTGGCCGGCCCGAACATCAGCCCGGGGCCGGGCAACGTGGTCGCGAAGTACGGTGCCAGCGACTGGGAGCGCACGTTGCGCCACGGCGTCAAGCCCGACGGCCGGCCGCTGATGATCATGCCCAGCGAAGACTACAACCGCCTCACCGACGACGATGTGGCATCGCTGGTGGCCTACGTGCGCAGCCTGCCGCCGGCGCCGGGCCGCGGCGCGGTGATGGAGCTGCCGCTGCCGGTGCGCGTGCTGTACGGCTTCGGCGCGATCCAGGACGCGGCAGCAAAGATCGACCATCAGTTGCCGCCGGCCCAGCCGGTGCCCGAAGGCGTGACCATCGAACACGGCCGCTACGTCGCCAACATGTGCGTCGGCTGCCATGGCGTGCAGCTCGCCGGCGGCAAGATTCCGGGTGGCCCGCCGGACTGGCCGGCCGCTGCCGACCTACGCCCGGGGCCACGAGGCGCGCTGGCGCGCTACCCCGACGCCGAGTCGATGCTGCGCCTGTTCAGGAGCGGCCGGCGGCCCGACGGCAGCGCCGTACGGGTGATGCCCTTCGTGTCGCTGCGCGAGATGAGCGAGGTCGATGCACGCGCGCTGCACCTGTACCTGGCGAGCCGCACGCCGCCTTCGCTGTGAAACCGCGCGGTGTCCGCGACTGTCCGGCGGCCAGCGTCCGCGGACACCCGGCGGCCCGGCGGCAGTCATCGCAAGTGCTTGATTTGATGAGAGATTGATGCGGCCAGCGGGCCGGCACGGCGGTTGCAAACAGAGTCGCCATGATTCGCGACACCGCCGCCCAGGACCACCCGCTGCCCACCCGACCCGGCCGCAAGCGCTGGCTGCTCGCCAGCGCCGCCATCGTGCTGGTGGCGCTGCTGCTGGCCGTGCCGCGACTGCAGGCGCTGTTCTCGACCGACGCTTCGGTCAGCGCCGCACGCCTCGTGCTGGCCGACGTCGAGCGCGGGCCCTTCGTGCGCGACATCGCCGCCGAAGGCAAGGTCGTGGCCGCCGTCAGCCCGACGCTGTACGCGGCCAACGCCGGCGCCGCGACGCTGAAGGTGCGCGCCGGCGACACGGTGAAGAAGGGCCAGGTGCTGGCCGTCATCGACAGCCCGGAGCTGGCTGCGAAGCTGGCGCAGGAGCTGTCCAACGCCGACGCGATGCGTGCCGAACACCTGCGCGCGATGGTCGACGCGCGGCAGCAGCAGGCCGCGCTGCAAAGCGCCTTCGACAACGCCCGCATCGACAAGACCACGGCCGAGAACGACCTGGCGCGCCAGCAGAAGGCCTTCGACGCCGGCGCGGTGCCGGGCATGCAGGTCGAACATGCGCGCGACACGCTGGCCAAGGCCGGCATCGCGTTCAGCCAGGCCAGCGCCGGCCTCGGGCTGAAGGAAGACAGCCTGAAGTTCGACGTGCAGGCCAAGCAGCTGGCCCATGCACGCCAGCTGCTGCTGGTGCAGGAGCTGCAGCGCCAGGTGACTGAATTGGCGGTGCGTTCGCCGGTGGACGGCCAGGTCGGCCAGCTCTTCATTGCCGAGCACGCGAACGTCGCGAAGGACGCGCAGCTGCTGTCGGTCATCGACCTGTCGGCGCTGGAGGTGCAGATGCAGGTGGCCGAAAGCTTCGCGCGCGACCTCGGGCCCGGCATGCCGGGCGAGATCCGCGGCAACGGCCAGTCCTGGCCGGCGCGCGTCGGCACCATCTCGCCCGAGGTCGTGAACAACGAGGTCGCGGCGCGGCTGCGCTTCGACGGCGAAACACCGGGCCAGCTGCGGCAGAACCAGCGCCTGTCGGTGCGCGTGCTGCTGGACCGGCGCGACAACGTGCTGACCGTGCGCCGCGGCAGCTTCGTCGACGAGTCCGGCGGCGCCCATGCCTACGTCGTGCACGACGGCATTGCCGTGAAGACGGCCATCCGCGTCGGCGCACGCAGCCTCGACAAGGTCGAGATCCTCGGCGGCCTGGCCGCCGGCGACCGCATCGTCATCGCCGGCGCCGAAGCCTTCAAGGGCGCAGCGCAGGTCGCCATCAGCCGCTGACCCCACCCGAAACCGAAGGGACATCCACCATGCTCCAGATGACCGGCCTTGCCAAGGTCTACCGCACCGAAGTCGTCGAGACCTATGCCTTGCGCGACTTCGACATCGACGTGCGCGAAGGCGAGTTCGTCGCCGTGACCGGCCCGTCGGGCTCGGGCAAGACGACCTTCCTGACCATCGCCGGGCTGCTGGAAGGGGCCACCGCCGGCAGCTACCGGCTCGACGGCGTCGAGGTCGGGCAGCTCGGCGACGATGCTCGTTCGCGCATCCGCAACGAGAAGATCGGCTTCATCTTCCAGGCCTTCAACCTGATCCCCGATCTGAACGTCTTCGACAACGTCGAAGTGCCGCTGCGCTACCGCAGGATGAAGGCCGACGAACGGCGCCAGCGCGTGCGCCAGGCGCTCGAACGCGTCGGCCTGGGCTCGCGCGAACGCCACTACCCGGCCGAGCTGTCGGGCGGCCAGCAGCAGCGGGTGGCGATCGCACGCGCGCTGGCCGGCAGCCCGCGCCTGCTGCTGGCCGACGAGCCCACCGGCAACCTCGACAGCCACATGGCGCGCAGCGTGATGTCGCTGCTGGAAGACCTGCACCGCGAAGGCGCGACCATCGTGATGGTCACGCACGATCCGCAGCTGGCCGCACGCGCGCAGCGCAACGTGCATGTTGTCGACGGCCAGGTCGTCGATGTCTCCGACCCGCTGCGACTGGCGATGCCGCGTGCGGCTGTCGTGGCCTGAGCCATGAATGCAGAGGTCATTCACCGCAGAGGGGCGGAGAACGCAGAGGGCTCGCAGAGGAATGCGGAGAGATTTGGCGAATTCTCCGCGACCCTCTGCGTTCTCTGCACCTCTGCGGTGAAGGCTGTTCCTGATCGGCTCCGAAGCCTGATGCTCGTGGCGCTGTTCGCCGCGGCACCGCTGGCGAGCCGGGCCGATGACCTGTTGCAGGTCTACCGCCAGGCGCGTGCGGCCGACCCCGTTCTGGCTGCCGCCGACGCGGCACGCCAGGCCGTGCGCGAAGGCGTGAACCTGGCGCGCGCGCCGCTGCTGCCGCAGGCCACGGCCAGCCTGGCTTTCGACCAGAGCCAGGTCGACGGCGGCACGCCGGCGCAGAACCGCTCGCGCGGCGTCACGGCCGGCATCAGCCAGGTCGTGGTCGACCTCGGCCAGCTGGCGCGGCTGAAGGCCAGCACGGCCCAGGCCGATGCGCAAGACGGCGTCTACCGCGCGGCGGAGCAGGCGCTGGTCGTGCGTGTCGCCAAGGCCTACTTCGACGTGCTGACCGCCGAGGACGCGCTGGCCAACGTGCAAGCCAACGAAGACGCGTTCCGCCAGCAGGTCGAGCAGGCCGACCAGCGCCATCGCAACGGCTTGTCGGCGCAGGTCGATGTCGAACAGGCGCGCGCCTATCACGCCAGCGCGCGGTCGAGCACGATCGCGGCGCGCAAGGCGCTGGCCGACGCGCGCGAAGCGCTGGCCGAGATCACCGGCGCGGCGCCGGGGCCGCTGCTGCGCCTGCGCGACGAGCTGCCGATGGACGCCCCGGCGCCGGCCGACGCGCAGGCCTGGGTTACCGCGGCGCTGCAGCGCAACCCGCTGCTGCAGGCGCAGCGCGCGACCATCACCGCGGCCGAGCAGAACATCGCGGCCGCGCGCGCCGGCCACCTGCCGACGCTGAGCGCCGGCTTGAACCTGGGCCGTGCCGCCGCCTGGCCGGTGGCCGCCGGCAACGACGGCCGCAACGTCGCCACGTTCGGCCTGGTGCTGAACGTGCCGCTGTTCACCGGCGGTGCCACCGAGTCGCAACGGCGCCAGGCGCAATACCAGCGCGACGGCGCGCGCGAAGAACTCGAACAACGCCGGCGCCGCATCGTGCGCGACGTGCTGGAGCAATACCGCAGCGTCGAAGCCGGCATCGGCCAGACCGAAGCCACGCGCGCCGGCGCAGACGCCGCGCGCAAGGCGCTGGCCTCGACGCGGGTCGGCCAGGGCCTGGGCACGCAGAGCATGACCGACCTGCTGCTGGCGATCCAGACGCTGGGCTCGGCGCAGAGCGCGTATTCGCTGGCCCGCCACCAGTTCGTGCTGAGCCGGCTGCTGCTGCAGCAGGCCGCCGGCGCCGTCGACGAGGCCGACCTGGCCACCGTCAACGCGCTCTTGCAGTGAACCTGGATTGAAGGAGTCCTCGATGTTCCGCTACTACCTCGAACTGTCGCTGCGCAGCCTGCGCCGCAGCCCGGCGCTGACGGCGCTGATGGTGCTGGCGCTGGGCTTGGGCATCGGCGCCAGCATGACGACGCTGACGGTGTTCCACGTGCTGTCGGCCGACCCGATACCGGGCAAGAGCGAGCGCCTGTTCTACGTGCAGCTCGACGCGACCGAGCGCGACGGCGCGCCGCCCGGTACCGAGCCGCTGCAGCAGCTGACGCGCTTCGACGCCGAAACCCTGCTGCGCGAAAAGCGCGGCCTGCGCCAGGTCATGATGACCGGCGGCCGCGTCGCCTTGCAGTCGCCGCAGGCCGACGTGAAAGCCTTCTTCGCCAGCGCGCGCTACACCTCGGCCGACTTCTTCGCGATGTTCGAAACGCCGTGGCGCTACGGCCGCGGCTGGGACGCGAACGACGATGCCACCGGCGCGCGCGTGGCGGTGATCTCCGACCCGATGAACCAGAAGCTGTTCGGCGGCGCCGACAGCACCGGCAAGACGCTGCGCGTCGGCGACAAGGAGCTGCGCATCGTCGGCGTGCTGGCGGCGTGGCGGCCGGTGCCGCACTTCTACGACCTGATCGCCGGCCGCTATGTCGACAGCGAGGCGGTCTTCGTGCCGTTCTCGACCGCGCTCGCCCTGCCCTTGCCCATCGTCGGCAGCCGCAGCTGCTGGGGCAGCGGCAACCCGCCCGACCGCAACGCCGTCAACGCACCTTGCGCGTGGATCCAGTACTGGGTCGAGCTGGCCACGCCCGGCGACGCCACCGCCTATCGCCAGTACCTCGTCGACCACTCCGCGCGCCAGATCGCCGCCGGGCGCTTCGAGCGGCCGAGCAACGTGCGCCTGCGCAACGTCGGCGACTGGCTGGCCTTCAAGCAGGTGGTGCCCGGCGACGTGCGGCTGCAGCTGTGGCTGGCCTTCGGCTTCCTGCTGGTGTGCCTGACCAACACCGTCGGCCTGCTGCTGGCCAAGTGCCTGAAGCGTGCGCCGGAGATCGGCGTGCGCCGCGCGCTGGGTGCGACACGGCGGGCGATCTTCGCGCAGTTCCTCGTCGAGGCCGGCGCGGTGGGCGTGGCCGGCGGCGTGCTCGGCCTCGGGCTGGCGCTGCTCGGCCTGTGGGGCGTGCGCCAGAACCCGGCCAGCTACGCGCAGCTGGCGCAACTGGACGCGCCGATGCTCGTGACGACGCTGCTGCTGGCGCTGCTGGCCAGCCTGCTGGCCGGGCTGCTGCCGGCCTGGCGCGCCTGCCAGGTGACGCCGGCGATCCAGCTGAAATCGCAATGAACGCCTGAACCCAAGGGGACCGCCATGGACATCCGCCCGATTCTTTCGACCCTGCGCCGGCACAAGACCGCGGCCACGCTGATCGTGCTGGAGATCGCGCTGACCTGCGCCATCGTCTGCAACGCCGTGTTCCTGATCAGCAACCGCATCGAGCGCATGGCCGCACCCACCGGCCTGGCCGAAAGCGAACTGCTGCACCTGCAGGTGTCGGGCATCGCCAAGGTCGACAACGCCGATGCGCTGACGCTGCAGGACCTGGCCACACTGCGCGGCCTGCCCGGCGTGAAGAGTGCGGCCGTCGTCAACCAGCTGCCGTTCGGCGACAACTCGTCGGACACCAGCATCAACCTGGTGCCGGACCAGCCGACGGCCACGCTGCAGGCGGCGTTCTACCTGACCGGCGACGGCACGGTCGAGACGCTGGGCCTGCGCCTGCTCGAAGGCCGCAACTTCCTGCCCGAGGAGTACCTGGCGCAGTCGGACGTCGAGCATGCCGCCGAGGTGCGGCTGCCGACCGCGCTGCTCGACCGCGCGACCGCGGCGCGCCTGTTCCCCGGCAAGAGTGCCGTCGGGCAGGCCATCTACCTGTTCGGCAACGCGCCGACGCGGATCATCGGCGTCGTCGAGCGCCTGGCGCCGCCGCAGCCGGGCAACCCGGATGGCGACTACGTGGTCGTGCTGCCGGTGCGGCCGTCGTACCGGCAAGGCAGCTACCTGCTGCGTGTCGACCCGGCACAGCGGCACGCGGTGCTGCGCGCCGCCGCCGCGGCGCTGGAAGGCAACGACAGCCGGCGCATCGTCAGCACGCAGCAGCTGTTCGAAGACATGCGGCGCAGCTACTACCAGCAAGACCGCTGGATGACGGCGGTGCTGGCCGCCGTGTGCCTGGCGCTGCTCGTCGTCACCGCGTTCGGCATCGTCGGGCTGGCGAGCTTCTGGGTCCAGCAGCGCACGCGCATGATCGGCGTGCGGCGCGCGCTCGGCGCATCACGGCGGCAGATCCTGGGCTACTTCCAGACCGAGAACTTCCTGCTCACCGGCATCGGCATCGGCATCGGCATGGTCGGCGCGTATGCGATCAACCAGCTCCTGATGACGCACTACGAACTGCCGCGCCTGCCGTGGCTGTGCCTGCCGATCGGCGCGCTGGCGCTGTGGGCGCTGGGGCAGATCGCCGTGCTCGGGCCGGCCTTGCGCGCCGCGGCGCTGCCGCCGGTGGTCGTGATGCGCGGCGTCTGAACTTCAAGCTCTGACGTAAGCTGCGCCCCGCCATGCGCCGCATCCTGATCATCGACGACAACCCCGCCGTGGGCGAGGCGCTGTCGCTGCTGCTGTCGCTGCGCGACATCCGGCCGCTGGTGGCCTTGAGCCCAGCCGAAGGCCTGGCCTTGCTCGATGCGCAAGCCGTCGACCTGGTGATCCAGGACATGAACTTCAGCGCCGACACCACCTCCGGCGCCGACGGCACGGCGCTGTTCCACGCCATCCGCGCCCGCCATGCCGACCTGCCGGTGATCCTGCTCACGGCGTGGACGCGGCTGGAGAGTGCGGTCGAGCTCGTCAAGGCCGGCGCCGCCGACTACCTCGCCAAGCCCTGGGACGACGCCAGGCTGCTGGCGACGGTGGAAAACCTGCTGGAGCTGGCCGAGTCGACGCGCGAAGTGGCGCAGCTGCGGCACGAACGCCGCGTGCGCCGCGAAGCGCTGTCGCGGCGCTATGAACTCGGCGGCATCGTCTTCGCGTCCGACGCGATGGAGCGCACCCTGGAACTCGCCTGCCAGGTGGCGCGCTCCGAGGTGCCGGTGCTGATCAGCGGCCCCAACGGCAGCGGCAAGGAGCGCATCGCGGCCATCGTGCATGCCAATTCCGACGTGCGCCGCGGGCCCTTCGTCGCGGTCAACTGCGGCGCGCTGCCGGGCGACCTGATCGAGGCCGAACTGTTCGGCGCCGAAAGCGGCGCCTTCACCGGCGCGAACCGTGCACGTGCCGGGCGCTTCGAAGCCGCCGACGGCGGCACGCTGTTCCTCGACGAGATCGGCAACCTGCCGCTGCCGGGCCAGGTGAAGCTGCTGCGCGTGCTGGAGACCGGCCGCTTCGAGCGCCTGGGCTCCAGCCGCACGCAGCAGACGAAAGTGCGCGTGCTGAGTGCCACGAATGCCGACCTGAAGGCGATGGTGCGCGCCGGCAGCTTTCGCGAAGACCTGTACTACCGGCTCAACGTCATCGAGGTCGCGTTGCCGGCGCTGGCCGAACGGCGCGACGACATCGTGCCGCTGGCCGAGTTCTTCCTCGTCGGCCGCGCCAGCCTTGGCGACGCGGCGCGCGACGCGCTGCTGGCGCACGGCTGGCCCGGCAACGTGCGCGAGCTGAAGAACGTGATCGAGCGCGCCGCGCTGCTGGCCGCGGGCGCGGCCATCACGCCGGCCTTGCTGGCCTTGCCGGCGGCGGCTGCGGCGGCGCACGCGCTGCGCAACCTCGATGAGCCGAGCCGCGAAGCGGTGGTCGCCGCGCTGGCGCAGGCGCAAGGCGTCGTCAGCCGGGCCGCGACGGCACTCGGCCTGTCGCGCCAGGCGCTGTACCGGCGCATGGACCGCTACGGCCTGGCCTGACGCTGACGCTGGCACTACTTCGATGCGCCTGAACACGCTGCGCCTGCGCCTGGTGCTGGCCCTGCTGGGCGCAGCCGCCGCCGGGGCGCTGCTGCAGGCGGCCTTGCACGAATGGCCGCTGCCGTGGGGCGGGCTGATGGCCGCCGCCGCCGCGGTGTTGCCGGCGCTGTGGCTGGCCACGCGGCTGCTGGCGCCGCTGCGCCGGCTGGTGCGGTCGCTCGAAGGCGCGGTGCTGAGCTACCGCGACGGCGACTTCAGCGTCTCCATCGCCGCCACGCGCGACGACGAACTCGGCGACCTGGTGCGCCAGCACAACGCGCTCGGCCATGCGCTGCGCGAACAGCGCCAGCACCTGGCGCAACGCGAGCTGCTGCTGGACACCGTGGTGCAGAACACGCCGGTCGCGCTGGTGCTGACCGACCCGCGCCAGCGCATCGTCTACGCCAACATCGCGGCGCGCCAGCTGCTCGGCGAAGGCCGCAGCCTCGAAGGCAGCGACTTCGCCGAGCTGCTGAAGACCGCGCCGCCGGCCTTGCAGCGCGCGGTGGAGGCCGGCGACGACGCGCTCTTCGGCGTCACCATCGCTGGCACCGAAGAGAGCTTCCACCTGTCGCAGCGGGCTTTCCGGCTACAGGGCCGGCCGCACCGGCTGCATCTGTTCCGGCGCATGACGCGCGAGCTGTCGCGGCAGGAGGTCGCGACCTGGAAGCGCGTCATCCGCGTCATCAGCCACGAGCTGAACAACTCGCTGGCGCCGATCTCGTCGCTGGCGCACAGCGGCGCCGAGCTGGCGCGGCGCGGCGAGATCGAACGCCTGCCCGGCGCCTTTGCGACCATCGGCGAGCGGGCGCGCCATCTGCACGGTTTTCTCGACGGCTACGCACGTTTTGCCAAGTTGCCGGCGCCGCGGCTGGACAGCGTGGCGTGGGCGCCCTTCGTCGACGGGCTGGCGGCGCAGAGCACGTTTCGCCGGCTCGGCGAGCTGCCGGCCGAGCCCGGCTGGTTCGACGCCGCGCAGGTCGAGCAGGCCTTGATCAACCTGCTGAAGAACGCGCACGAAGCCGGCGGCCCGGCCGGCGACGTGACGCTGAGCGTGATCAACACCCGCAACGAGCTGCGCTTCGAAGTGGCCGACGGCGGCCCGGGCATGAGCGAGACGGTGCTCGCGCAGGCGCTGCTGCCGTTCTACTCGACCAAACGCGCCGGCACCGGCCTCGGCCTGGCGCTGGCGCGCGAGATCGCCGAAGCGCATGGCGGGCGCATCGCGCTGCTCAACCGGGCGGAAGGGGGCTTGCGGGTGGTGCTGACACTGCCAGCCCGTGCAGCACCCGCTGCGGAAACGGAATCTCCACCCCGCGCTGATTGAGCGTGCGCAGCAAGGCCAGGTTGACCTCGGAGCGCACGTTGCCCTGGCCGTTGTAGGGGTCGGCAATCCAGAAGCTGACCGTCAGCTCCAGCCCGTCGGCACCGAAGGCCGACAGCTGCACCGCCGGCCCCGGCTCGGCGACGACGCGCGCGACGCTGGCCGCGGCCAGCGCCAGCTGCGGCATCAGCGCTTCGAGGTCGGTGCCGTAGGCCACCTGCAGCACGGTGTTGATCGCGACCTTGGGGTCGGCCAGCGACGAGTTCTCGACCCGCTGCGTGATCAGCATCTCGTTCGGCACGATGGACTCGCGGCCGTTCAGTGCGCGGATCACCGTGTAGCGCGTGTTGATGTCGGTGATGCGGCCTTCGAAGTTGTCGACCTTGACCATGTCGCCGATGCGCACGCTGCGCTCGGCCAGGATGACGAAGCCGCTGATGTAGTTGGCCGCCAGCTTCTGCAGCCCGAAGCCGATGCCGACGCCGACCGCGCCGCCGAGCACGCCCAGGGCGGTGAGGTCGATGCCGGCCGCCGACAGCGCGAACATCAGGCCGACGAAGAGCAGCAGCGCGCGCAGGGCGTTGGCCGCCATCTTGCGGATCGACAGGTTCTCGGTGGCGCCCTTCAGCAACTGCGCTTCCAGCGCCGCCGACACCCACAGCGCCAGCACCAGCACGACGACGGCGGTGATCGTGCCTTCGAGCACGTTGCGCGCCGAGATGCGCGTGCTGCCGATCTTCCAGTGGATGTCGTCGAGCCCGTCCAGGATCAGCGGCAGCAGGCCGGTGATCCACAGCACGACGGCGATCCACGCGATCCACGACACGCTGCGCTCGACCACGCGCATGAACTCCGAATCGGGGAAGGCGGCGCGCAGCACGCGCACGGTGAGCCTTATCGCCAGCAGCGAGATCAGCACCGGCACGACGAGGCGGAACACCGCCAGCGGCACCAGGCCGAGCAGCACCCAGCGGCCGGCCAGCGCCAGCAGCAGCGCGAAGATCGGGAACAGCACGCCGTCGACGACGCCGCGGCCGAACCAGATCGAGCCGCGCCGCGGATCGGGGCCGCGCAGCATGCGCACCGCCGCCCAGGCCAGCGCCAGGCAGGCCAGCAGCACCGCCAGCTCGACGAGCGCCGTGGGTTTGAGCAGCGATTCGAGCAGGCGGCCGAGTTCGTCGGCCGAGAGCGCCTTCAGCATCAGACGTCGGCGAGCACGCGCAGGTGCGCGGCGACGCTGCGCGCCAGCGCGCCGAGGTTGTAGCCGCCTTCCAGGCAGGACACGATGCGCCCGCCGGCATGGCGCTCGGCCAAGCCTTTGATCTGCCGCGTGATCCACTCGTAGTCGGCTTCGACCAGGCCGAGCTGGCCGAGGTCGTCGTCGCGGTGGGCGTCGAAGCCGGCCGAGATGAAGACCATCTCGGGGCGGAACTCCTCCAGCCGCGGCATCCACATCGCCTGGATCGTTTCCCGCACCTCCGGGCCGCGCGTGTACGGCGCCAGCGGCACGTTGATCATGTTCGTGCCTTTCGGCACGGCGCCGCTGTACGGGTACAGCGGGTGCTGGAAGAAGCTGCACATCAGCACGCGGTCGTCGCCGGCGATGATGTCTTCGGTGCCGTTGCCGTGGTGCACGTCGAAGTCGATGATGGCCACGCGCTGCAGGCCGTGCACGTCGAGCGCGTGGCGCGCCGCGATGGCCACGTTGTTGAAGAAGCAGAAGCCCATCGTCTCGGCGCGCGTGGCATGGTGGCCGGGCGGGCGCACGGCGCAGAAGGCGTTGGCGGCGCGGCCCGAGATGACATCGTCGGTGGCCGCCACCGCGGCGCCGGCGGCGCGCAGCACGGCACGCCAGGTGTCGGGGCAGGCGATGGTGTCGGGGTCCAGCGCGCGCGGGCGTCCGCTTTCCTGCACGCGCAGCAACAGATCCTGCAACTCGTTCGTGTAACCGGCGGTGTGCGCGCGTTCGACCTGTTCCAGCGTGGCGGCCGGGGCTTCGCGGAAGTCCAGGGCCACGTCCAGCCCGGTGGCGCGCAGGTGGTCGGTGATGGCGTCCAGCCGCTGCGGGCATTCCGGGTGGCCCATTCCCATATCGTGCAAACGACACTCGGCATGGGTGTAGAAGGCGGTGCTCATGTCGGGGTAGGGCTCTTTTCGGTTAAGGTGCCGCGCCTATGCTGCAAATGACGTCGAAGACGGCTGACGAGAGCCTCGCGCGCCACATCTCCAGGCTGGTCGACCAGATTAGCACGATCATCGTCGGCAAGCGCCCGCAGATCGAGGACTGCGTCGCCTGCCTGCTGGCCGGCGGCCACCTGCTGATCGAAGACGTGCCCGGCGTCGGCAAGACGACGCTGGCGCATGCGCTGGCGGTGTCGCTGGGGCTGAAGTTCTCGCGCGTGCAGTTCACCGCCGACCTGATGCCCAGCGACCTGATCGGTGTCAGCGTCTTCGAGCGCAACCGCGACACCTTCGTCTTCCATCCCGGCCCGGTGTTCGCGCAGGTGCTGCTGGCCGACGAGATCAACCGCGCCGGCCCGAAGACGCAGAGCGCGCTGCTCGAGGCGATGGAAGAGCAGCAGGTCTCGGTCGACAACGAAACGCGGCCGCTGCCGACGCCCTTCTTCGTCATCGCGACGCAGAACCCGAGCGACCAGCTCGGCACCTATCCGCTGCCGGAAAGCCAGCTCGACCGCTTCCTGCTGCGCATCACGCTCGGCTACCCCGACCGCGCGTCCGAACGCGCGCTGCTGTCGGGCGTGGATCGGCGCGACCTGACCGCCAAGTTGCCGGCGGTGATGAACCCGGCCGAGCTGCTGAAGGCACAGCAGGCGGTGCAGGCCGTCACGGCGTCCGACGCCTTGCTCGACTACCTGCAGACGCTGATCGCCGCGACGCGCTCGGGGCGCTGGTTCGTGCAGGGCCTGTCACCGCGCGCCGGCATTGCCGTGCTGCGCGTGGCCAAGGCACGCGCACTGATGGCGCAGCGCAGCTATGTCGCCCCCGACGACGTGCAGGCCATCCTGCCGCAAGCCATCGCCCACCGCCTGCAACCCGTGGCCGGCGCCGGCCGCGGCCCCATCGAACAGGTGCGGGCCATGGTCGAGGGCACGCCGATTCCTTGAGGATGAAGCGCCTTCCCGCTGTCGGCCACCTTGCGCTGCTGCAGGTTCGGCTGGCGGCTTGCGGCCCGTTGCGGAAGCTCGGTGTCTGGTATCCGCGTCCGAGGCATTCGCGCGCCACCTCCGTGGCGGCAGGTCGCTGGCGGTGCCTGCGTTCTCCGGCCCACGCTCGCGGAGATGAACCGCAGCGTGCCGAGAACAACCCATCAACGCCAGGGTTGGCGCAGCACCGTCTTGGCGACCGCGAATGGGGCCTGCGCCCGCAGGCACCACCACCGCCCTGCAAGCACCACGGGTGGCGTGCCTGCCCGCACGCCACGCGCTGGGCGGGGTCGGCGGTTCGGGCATGCGGGCGCAGG
>Ga0307515_10000368_pt1 | contig 111034 bp, 99 predicted proteins | sample 17_EM_MG_FD_194513 | JGI IMG/M metagenome (GOLD analysis project Ga0307515, IMG submission 194513) | Populus trichocarpa ectomycorrhiza microbial communities from riparian zone in the Pacific Northwest, United States - 17_EM | ecosystem: Host-associated > Plants > Roots > Unclassified | place...
CCAAGAATCTTAACTGGCAGGATGCCCTCCCGACCAAGTTGCCCTCTTGGTCAAGGGGATATCCTCTTGGTCAACAGGACGTCCTCTTCACCAAGTGAGAAACTTGGCCGGTGGGGTAGAACATATATGTTCCGACTCATACGCCAAATCTTCCCGTTGGCCAACAGGAAGATTTGGTATACGGGTTAACCATAGGCAAAGCGGTCGACCGGCGCAGCACTAACCTCCGATTTGTCACCTGGGTCAGTGTCCTCGATTGGCGTATAGGTTGACCTATCCACCAAGAAGACGAGTTGGCATATGGGTCGGCCGGTTGGCCAACGGAAATTTTTGGTGTATGGGTCGGAACATATACACTCGATTCAACCGTAGACACATCGTCTCTAACGTATCTTCGAAGAGCACAAGATTCCTGGACACATATCTACCGCAATTGCTACGGATTAGGGATAGGGGTGCTGGTTTCGGGTATGCAAAATCCCGAAAAAACGAGCAGAGGGGGAAGTATACTCACGGCGTGGAAAGACAATATAGACGGCACCATCATCGCCCCGCGCCGAATGCAACAGAGAGTAAGGAGAACCCTTGTAGCTCGGGCAAACGCTGGAATGTACAGGCAGTTCCATTGATTCCACGGTATAGATCTAGTTGCGGGTTTATAATTATTTTACAACCTTGGAGGAGATTGGGGTATACTAACGTTCTAGTATAGGACGATGTTGTGCATTCTGTCGTTTCTTCAGAATAATATCTCACTCATGGTTGAACCTGTATTTATACACATATTTCGTCGTGGACCCCGACAATCTATACTTGGCGTGCTGCTAGTAGTGGGGATCTCACTGAAGACAACTACCGAAAATACGGCTCGAGAATCCCATTTTCGAGTGATATCTCATGCATGACCACAGAACGTCAACCCACTGAGATACATTTTTTTGTTTGCTTTAATCATACTGTATTCACTCTGCTTAGAGTATGACAGCCCCTTACTCCCCTCCGCCTCCGGGCAGGCCGGCTAGATGGCGGAGCTCTACTCTTGCTACCCGTCGTCTCCTTCTACTGAGATACATTTCTTCGCCCACCCTCGCTGGTACGGCGCCGACAAACATATGAGGTGCTTACCCGTACCCCATTTTCCTGAAGATCCAGATTCACGCTCCATATGAAGTTTTAGCCATTTGTGAGTGGTAAATATTATATTTCTCATCCGCTATAGTTCGTAGCCATTCCCAGCCAATGGTGCCTATACTACTTCTACTCACTTGATATCAGTCGCTATAAAAGACTATCTTTTGTCACTGCTGTTTCCATATCGTCTTGTCTCAACTCCTCACCTCATGGGATGGGGGTTTGGACATGCAAATAATACTCGTTGGCCCATTGAGAATGTTCTCAAACGAAGATGCAGACGCCCGCACAATAGGAACTGTATCAGTCCCGGGATTGCCACAATCTGCCGCTTCGAATCAAGCTTCAATCATTGTATCCCTTGTGCGTTATTGATAATTGAAATGTGTTCACGCAAAAACCAAGTTATTTTAGTTAGGAAGGTGAGGAGAATGGCCCGCCCGTGTCGGCGTTAGGAACAAGGATAAGATGCTGCCCTACAGTGTGTTAGACTCCTAAAACTTACAGTACTGCTGTGTACTGCTTTCAGTCCTAACTTCGCACCGGATCGAATCAACTACTCTCAAACTAACTCGTTTCCTTCTCTCTTCATCAAACTATAAACTGCAGCATCCGAGACCACCAAATTGGTAATTTCCCCTTTACGCGCACCGCATGATTCATAATATCGCCGTTCTCATCACCGCCCCCGCCTGGTTCTTGCCTTGGCCGCAGGGTTCTCAACCATTGCCTTCTTTCCGGGTATGCGGATTGCACCCACAAGAAGCAGGAAATTCCGCCTACGGAGCCCAAGAGTAGTAACAACTACCGACGGATTTTGGGCCTCGGGGTTGAGTTTAAGCTGATGATATTGAATTCGGGGCTGCATGCAGCGAAAGTTTTTTAGGCTTTATCCCAGCAAATATCGATCCAGGGTCTTTCTTACTCCACGCATGGGCCCACAATCTCGCTCCACTACGGGATCGTTGGATAAGCGAAATTTAAGGCCACCCAGGGAACACAACAGTATCATGTTCGTTTCGGTAAAAATCTGCCGCTGCTATTTTGGGTTACTGAACATTCAATCCCGTGGTTCAAGAATCCCGAAGTCCGATCGATATGTATCCGGGTTCAAGGGTCAAGCCTCGAGACCTTGCTTTTCCGATATTGTGCTGCGCAGACTTGCGGTCCGTATGTGTGGCACATGTACAGGAACTGGAGTATCATATAGCCGGAATTGATCAACAACCGAATTGGCCAGGTACAAACATATCGCCGAGATGCAAGATCTGTCGATTAGGCTTGTGGGACACGATCTGACGTGGCATGCGCAGTAGATAGATTGGACATGGTGTTGGGATCACGGATCCATGGAAGGAGATAGGATGGGATGAACTCTGCGGGTAAATTATGTTTGGACGTCATGGCATCAAAATAAGCCGGGTAGTAAACGACCAGGTATCCCTGTGGCCAGCTCCTTCCTTGGAATGATGTCAGTCACGGACGATCCGTGACAGACAATTGTCAAGTCAGGAATGTCACGAAACTAACAGCGTGTGGCTACATCGTGGCAAAGATCGGTGAACTCTGGTGGGAGAAACATCCTCGATGGTAAATGACGAGACTTCTGGCAAAACATTACATGCAGTTCAAGAGGGATATAGCATCCCTATATCAGCGGGTGCCATGGCCTTTGTTGCTGACCGTGGGGACAAGAAGTGACCACGGCCAGCACGGTGCAAGGGTGAAAATGCACTTCCAAGGCGTTCAGTTATGGTCAGTCACGAAGAGGTTTATAATCTACGGCCGATCAAATGGCAGCAATACAAGTCACACATCTTTCCAGGTTTCCGCTCCAATAGCCATCTAATTCGAACCAGACCCATCACCTAACAACAAATCGAGTCACATCTTATGATGCACACTCTACTATCAGAGCCAAGACCATGAGAAGCCCAAAAAAATCTTAGGGCTGCATGTTCCCACCCAACACTATCTCCATGATAAGGCGAAGCCAAAATGTTGTTATGGGTGCATACCATTGCCATCTTGTGGCTGTGTTGCATATGTAGCCAAGCGCACTGTGGAAAAAAATTAGCTATGTACTTGCACCGCCTCTCCCGCGCAACTGAGCACCTACTCATGTACGATGATGTAGTAACCACTTGCATTTCTGCACTTTCTTTCGCACTTGAGGGGAATTTCCGCAACTTTCTTTCGCACAACTTAGGGGGAATGTACAACTCACCCCACTTAAACGCATCCCTATGTACACCCCGCTCGCAAGTAGAATCCCGTGACAGAACCAACCTCATTGGCGTGCGCACTACGCAGTTAACAGAGTAAAACCAGGAGGCGGCGTCACATACATCACCACCGCCCACCACACCATCACCACCACCACCACTACAATCACCCCTAGGTAAAAGCGGCAGGAAATATATCATATCGAACTATTCTCACAGAAGCGCCATCCCAATTGCTGTTGTGCGATGGTTATGATGCATCAAAGATTTGCCACCACCAACTAACTCGACAACCCCTAATTCCGAGAAAATTGGCGAAGCTTTTCTGAGTGCTGAGTGGCTGAAACTAGTTGTTGCTCGATACGGAGATTATGCACCATCAGGAATTACCGGGTAGAGTAAGTTGAATAGGGTTTCCCGAGTTTGCCGCCAGCCCGCAATCCAACGAACACGAACGAACGCCCACAGATATCGTTCTTCCTCACGGTGTGACGATTCGTTTCACTTATCGACCGCGTGGAACCCCATTTCTACGGATAATACACTGTATGTCTCGTCTAATCTTTATGGAGACACCCATGATTGATTCACCCCCCTACCGTGTTACGTTCTAGACTGGATCTACAAGAAACAGGATGAATTGGGGACAAAGTTGGCCGGCCTGCTCATATGTCGCAGTGATATTGGATATAGCTCTTTGGGAATGTACAGCCAGGTATATGTTGGACTTTTCATCAAATTAACGCTCTTGAAAGTGCAATAATCATGCCGTTGAAGGGTGAACTGGTTGGTCGTTGGATAGGACCACCATACGTTATTTACAGAGTTACTGCTATTGGTTAGCTGATCATGATAGCGCGCTCTTCCAGGGCTCTTAAGGTGTATTTTGGTGAAACGTTGCTGTACTTTGTTTACGTTGTGACTTCTGATGACCAGACACCATCACTAAACCACCCTTGTTGCCTACTGACTTACAGATGTAGAGTTATGCCCAGAACCTTAGTCCCGGTAGGACTTGAGTATCTCGTCTAGTTAGAAATTGGGCTCGGGACGAACCCCGCGGGAAAATTCCCCGGTACGCCTCGCCCTTTACCCGTCACGATGTAGGAGGGAGAGTACAGACTATGCTGTGACAGTGTTATGTTAATTTAATATGCGAGGTATGATGTTAGATGTGGATAATTACCAGAGGCAGGGGAGAAAGCCATCGTCTTGGTATGGTCAAAGCGCGTTTGCTTGCTTTATCAGGGGCATTGGCTATAATGGTCTGTAGATTCTAAGTAACTTCACAACTATCATCCAGGTAACGGCGCTGGGAAAAGTACATCTCAACTGGAAGCCCATCGACAACTTCAATGGCGTTTAGGGTAGCGGTGTTGAGGCTTTTTAAAACTCATCCATCACACCTTTACCATATAAATCACATTCAGTCACTCGAACATTTGCATTAACCCCACGCGCACGCGCATGCACTCCTGCCCAGAGTTTCTTTCTATCTATGATTCCGAAAAATAAAATAACAGTAAAACGTCTCTAGCAATGCGCAGGTTTCATGGCTTTCTACTCAAACACAAGTGTTTTGGTTCCGTATCATGCGTTTTCTAACAAACCACACCACAGTACTCTATCGCAATCTGCTGAAAAAACCACTTCACAATCTCCCTCAAGTGTGAATCTGGACCCTCTCGGACAACCCGAGAGCTGATCTTGTGGACCAACTTCCATCATGATTATTATCATCATCATCTCTCATTTCCATGTACTGCAACGGAAGGTTCCGTTACATTATCTCAAAAGGGCTATGCGTGCGCATCAGCCCCAATCAAAATCACAACTTTCTTGCAAAAGTAACCTTATCCCAGGAACGCGCCCGCAGTGGTCTGTGGTTCTCTTCATCGGCAAACCGTAATATTTCGCTTGTTCGGCCAATTACATCTATCTCCCCCGCCCCGCCTCCCTGAACCGTATGTTCAATTTCAACAACACAAATGAAATCGAAAAGGAAAAGAAAAGAAAAAAAGTAAAAGCGGGTTATATTTTATCGCCCCTCTGGCTCTAGAATTCCGCTTCCAATGGCGGACATGATTCAGAGTGATCTCTCTAGATCTCTACTTCTGGCGGTGATAGCGGCGGCGAAGTGCAACCCACAAAAAAAAAAATTATAGATGGGTTTTTGTTGAGCAGGCCGATGTAGAAATGGGGCAGGTACATATGTACACTGATGGATCCCATGATATGGTACTTCCCTCTAGAGTATCCTCTACATCATTCTGCAAACGCCACTAGAAAAAGAAAAAAGCGCGCTGCTGCATTCTGCATACCTCGGGTGGTCGGGTGGCGAACGAATCGACTGATGTGATGTGATGCACAAGAAACATTCCCGTACCACGTGGTTGTTAGTCTGCCATTCGTCAAGTCCTGTCTCAGGTCCAGCGATCCAGCAAAGCCTAAGTAAGCGAGACGTTGAATTATTTTAGTATAGTACTATGTATTGAAAAACGCCAGAAACGCCCCTGGCTTTCTCCCATCCCCGGAATCCCGTTGTCGTCGTTTCGCATTGCAAAGGCTCGCCGCTAGAAGCACGGTATTAAGATCTTCTCAAAACTTATCAGGCGGAAATCAGACGGCTGGTGCCTTGTCGCACACAATTCCGTGTGTGTGGAGCGGTGCGTGTGTGATTTGCTGCCACCCGAACCGACTTCTTTTTACTCCCGCGGACCGGAGGAGTTCACATATCCCCTTGCTCCTTGCGCGGGTCAGGGCGGTCCAACATTATTAGCATTGGCCTGCGCGTACGGCAAGTACCGTTGCCAGTCCAATTGAGATTGTTGATTGCAATGCCATTGCCCAATTAATACTGCCTGCTCTTCTCGTCTTCTACCTCAGTAAAAGGGTATCTTCTAGGCATCAGTTCTGCGGCTCTGGAACGTGCATGATGCAGGTCAGACATTTTGAAGCGTATGATTCGCCCTATGAATGTGTGCGACTGAGGCCGTCGGCGGCTTGAGAAGGCGCCGCCGCCAGGCCTATCTTTTAAGTATCTCAATCAGGACAGACCGGTTCCATATGAGGGTTTGTTATTGCGGGGAAAAAATGCATACACTCCCCAAGTGGTAATCGCAAAAAGAACGTTCGCGCCCAAGTTTGTGGTCACCCCATGATGATGTACATACTACTTATGCATTGTCCCACACTTACCGATGTTCCAGACATCAACGAAACGCACCAGCTCCGGATCAAGTGAGCTGTTGCGGACAGGTAAAGGAGCGAAGTAGGCAATCAATACCACATGGTTGGTGGATGAGGGAACGCACCAATAGTTTACAAGCTATTAGAAAGCCAAAATCCCCATAATATCGACTACCCCACCGTGCATAGCATACGCGAAACACCCAAACGATCTCGATCATTAACCGCATCATGCTGTGCAGCCCAACTGTTGAAGGTGACAGGAGGGCGGGCAGCACAAGCCATATGAAGTTCTCCCTCCTCCTTTCCCCTTAGCGGCTACTCTGAGAAGGCCGAGATCACTGTTGGATAATCTACCTCAAACTCATGATGTTTGAGGAGGGCAGCAAAGTTCTGCAATACCACAAGGCTGAGACGATTTCTCTCACAAGGAGATCTTTTCCAAATGTGTTCTGATTGGCTGTCAAGGTTTTCGGGATAACCCCTGGGACCCGATGAACCATTCCAGAAGATGTTCCGCATCGCCGGGAACAATGCCCGTTCTGCCCTATGAGATTAAAGTTGATTTACCCGTGCTTATCTTCCCCTTTCCTCAACCCCCCTGTTATTTGAATGCACCCGTTTGTTTGTCGGCAGATTGTTTCGGTTACAACTCCCGATGTCCACACTCTTCAGAAAACTAATGCGGACTTCGTGGATACTCTCTTGTCCAAAAAATGACTGGTTTTTTTGAATCTTCAAGATTAAACGCTAGCGTTCATCTCCTTCCACTTTCGCATAGAACCCCACGCTCGATTACCAGCCATGGTAAAGATTACGATATTAGTGCATGTCAGAAGAAAAGAAGAAAATTTAAGGTGTTTCCCTATGGAAAAGCATGGATGCATCTCCGATCATTTGGGGCAGTGCGTTGCGTTGAGGGCTTACTCCACTACCATCAGCATGTAATGTGTATGTATGCCGGGTATGTATCTCACGATCCACATCTGTGCTGAGGATAGCTCCTGTACACTTGACTGGCGCTCAGTCAGGACAAAAACGCCAATCCAGTATCTCTGCTTTGTTGATATCGCATAAGACCCATGTGGTGGGTTCGACAGAATGTCGGCTGTTGCTGCACGGTCATTCATTTGTCACCGCTTTCGTAACACAAGATGGTAAGCATAGATGCGCCTAGTCTGTCACCACCGGATAACGGAGTGGGATAGCGATGCCGAGGAATAACCGTGATTGGGTTCATATGGAAGCGAAGACTGCATCTTGAGGCGAGCTTTGTTTTGTGACCTAGCAAGTCCCAAGAAACATCTTGATGGAGTCTATTTGTTTGCAATTGAGGTAGGCAGGGTGCTGAGGATTATAGGAATGTCGGGGTGAGGTTTGGGTCGCTTTGGAGTAAGGCTGTCTCGTCTATGGCGTCTACACCGACATCATTTGTTGTAACCTCTAGAATCGATCGGGTAACGCGCCTCCCGTCCTTCCTCAAGATCGGATGCCCGATACTCGTATACAAATGTGAAGGAGACTCTTCTTCTGGCTGAGGGGCTAGGGTTGAGGTTCGTGAAGAGCACCATATATTCTCAAATGGGACAAAACTGCACAAGCTTGTACACAATCTTTAGTCGTAATATCTTATCTACTGCTCCCAGTCTAGATGATGTTATGAAATTTGATCAAGAAAATCGCGTCGAACTTCCCTGAAAAGGTGGAGGAGGGTCGACTGGTACAATTATGGATTCTCACGATGTACGGAAACTGGCTCCACTTTGTCAACTAGATCGTCAAGAGACAAAGTTGGAAGCTTGAATCGACTGGGTCTGGGTGTGGTGCGGCCAGGGAGCAGATTCCTGTTCGCGGACGGGTGGTATGCATGCAAAAGGGCCGACACTCTCAATATAGCCAATAATGGCTTTATTCCCGCGTTCAAGTTCTCGTGTGAATGCTGCACAATGCTCTGTAATTCTGCCGAAGAAACGTCAGACACTATCAAGACCCTACTTGTCGTTGGTAATGAAGGAATAGCATTCATTGCGTGACTGGGCTATGGTACGCATGTGATGGTATAGTACTAAGCCAGTCAGACTAAACTCGCCGACCTGCCTAAGGGAATCCAATCTTAGTCCCTATCCCGATAAACTCCCGAATCAAACGGTTCCGCGATATTACCTCCGTTTGTCCTCGTATTACCTTGTTGTGCCGACAAACTGATTGGCGAAGGCCCCCAAGAATGTGTGTACAAGTGCGGCTTGATCGTATCGTGTGTAACTTGCATGTACAACCAATGCTGTTACACCTAGTGTGACCCTCTGTCGTTCCACAGAAATGGCTAGGAAACAATTTGTGCGCCAAAACCTTTCCCCTCACCGCCATCTTACTACCCACGATACAAAAGACCTCTAGACATCAGACGTGCATATGTATGGCGTTGCATCTGTCGATACCCACATTAGGGGATCTCATAGGGCTGACCATGTTGTGCGGAGAAGGATGCAATCCTTGAGTCAGAACTAAACATTCCATCGATTCTATCCCATCGACCCAGCAGTAGGAAATGGTCTGGAATATGCAAGAGCGGAGGTGCCAATTCTTCGGTGTCAGCATCGTCGGTGAGCATCATGTGGTTGAAAGGAGGGGTACCCAGGGATCTCCGATCATTAGACTTGTCATTTTTCATCGGTATGATGCTGTGATGCCCGAAGGCCTCCGACGGAAAAGACTGGACCAGTGAGCAAAGAAGGCTCACCGAACCATCTTTAGGTTGATGGTTGTGGACAAGTATTCTGAGCGGGGATTCTCTGGGTAAGGCTTACCTTCAACGGTAGATGGAGTCCTTCCCACCCCACTTCAGCGGTTGCTATCCAATCAAAGTTACAACTTCGCAAAGGAAGTCACTCAACGAGGCCCCTATCTATCCCCACAAAGCTTGGCCCTCAGAGCATGAACTAAATTCCTGGTGGAAGGCTCTGCGCAACTTCCTCAGAGATAGGAGTGCATGCGCCATTCACAGTTTGTGAACGCCTATGAAACGTCTCTGATCGATCCTCATACAGTATATGCGCCTTTCATCCAGCCTCCCTAATAAAGAGCACCAACGAAGGCCTAAATACAGCGCTTTCATACTGTCATTATACAAGTAGATATCCTAACTTCTTCCCTATAACCTAAAACTAAGTTTGCATAATCCCCAAGCGCATCAAAAGGTCTAATATAGGTATTTCACTTTTTCCCACGCTGGTTCACATAGTGGCTTCCATGGATGAGACAGCAAGCAATGCCAGCGGATGATACGTGGATACCTCCGATACCCACAATCCTGATGTATCCAACTGTAAGACACTATTGCTGGTCCGACGAGGCGTCCAAGTGCGGGTAAAGTATTGGATAGAAGATGTTATATGAAAAACCGCCCTACGTCTCAAAGAGTTGAACAACAGTAGCCTCTATCTTTACCGAAAATAGGACACTCTCAAAATTTAGGGTCGACTGTGCCTTATTATCGAGTATGTACGGCACTAGGGACGTCTCGTGCTTCATGATACTATCTCTATCATGGCTATGCCATCCAAAAGCTAAGCATGTTACACACACAACGGCGGTATATTCCGTCTTGAGTAGTTTGTCTCGTATGTTTCCCACGTGGGCAGAGCTTCTGAATATCGAAAATAGATAGCAAGCACTGCCATCGATATCCTTTATTTATCAATAGAGGCTCTGGGACCTCTGCGGTAGTTTAGAGGAAGAGCAAGTATGCACCATGATGATATTTTGGTCGTGTTCGTATTAATTCAGTCTCTGGTGGTGTCATAGATATATCACTGCTAGGCCTTGTTAATAGCATAGAGAGTAGGTACTATTAAATATGCGGAGTGCTTGCTTAGACTGTGTTGTGGGGGCACTCTAAGTGCATCTGTACCTGTGCGTCGTCTGTTCTGTTCAACTCAACAAATTAGAGTATCCCTGTGATGGTTTTGCCACCAAAGCCATATTGCTCCAGATGGAATTAATGTAAAGAGGATCATACATCATACGGTAATACAACGTGGCGACAAAGTAGAGTCTGCGCGTGTTCGCATGTCCGCAGATCAACTTTGGTATTGGCCTCCAGCCGAGTTTTGAAACAGGGTCTCGTTAGAATAGCCAATAGGCAGCCTAGTAAACGGCAAGGCAAGTGTATAGCTTGAGAAGATAGATATGTGAATGGCCGGACATCATTTTCAAAACCCGGGTATCTAGGTAGATTATCTCAAGGATAAGGGGATAAGGTTGTTGCCACGGTCTTGGTTAAAGCAAAGGATCCACGGCGTTTATCCCAGCGGTACGGTTGTTATACATAGATCTAGATTTTATCCAACGCTGTGGGATCTGTCCTACGCAGGCGCCTGAGACGTTACATTGTCTCTTACATTAGGGACCTTCTCCTCGGGTTTGCGGAGAGACAATGCCTACGTCTCGGGTGCTCGTGGGCAGGGGCTACGCGATATGGCGGTGGCGGGTTGGTAAAGCCTCTAGAAACGTATGGTACGATACCTGTCTTAGACAAAAGCCTTTTTCATCAGTGCTCATTAGGTATTGCTTAATTCAAGCCACTTGATATGCCTACTTCTCTCCCCCACTGACTTGTCGGCAAGTTCCTCGTTTTCTCGCTTGTTTGCAAATTTGATATGTTGAAGGTGTGATATGTTGAAGGTCGAGTTATGACAGCATCCGCCAGTTAAACCGCCCATCCGGAAAAACCCTTTGGTTCCGCGTGTTGCACCTCTCGCATTCCCTGCGCATGATCTGTGAAACCACTCACTTTTGAGACGATTGTACAACGGTTACACAGCCATCCGGCATTATGGTTGGTCAAAGCAATGATCCTTAGTGCAAAAATAGGGCCCCTTATTCCGTAAACGGAGCAGCACAACCCGATCTAGTAGCTGCAAGCCAGGTCGGCGAATCACTCCCCGCGGTTTGGCGATGCAGATAAATGCAAGACGCGGGGTTGCCTTCGACACGTCGGAACGGTGGTAGAAGAAGCGAGCAACAGTATTAGCATGAAGGAGAAGGTGAGAAACGGAAGGGCCAGAACGTTGGTCTGTTGTGAGAAGCGAGAAGAGTCAAGCCATTTGGATGGTACACTACGACCGGCAACGATCCTTGGCAGATCCAAATCCACTGAAACCGACATGTACTCGAACATTGTAGTAGGCTTCAGGATGATACCTGCCAGCGATGGTGGCAACCTTTGTACTGGGTCTTGGATCTCGACAAACAAACAAACAAACAATAATTGCTTGCCTTGTCCAAGTGAGATAGTGGAATTTGAAGTTAGATATCGTCTGTACCCTACCGTGCCGCCTTCTCATCTGATGTAACTCCAGTTGGCCGGTGGCCACTATTCGATTATTATTCCCAAAAGAAAGAGTAGCATTGAAATGGAACCAGGAACATCCATCTGGATCTTAGAGTACGCAAAGGAAAGCCCGATGCTTCTACCCGACGCTATTATCCGTCCTGGACTATACTCTAATTTACACAGATGACATGACGATAGTGATGGCGGGGTTCTCCTGGGTTGATGATGTCGTCAGAAAGAGCAAATTGATTTACCCACCCAATGTAGAGTATATGCGGGTGCTGATGTATGGGATCAAGAGATCTTTTGGGTTCCTTTCTATTTTCGTTGCACTATCTGCAATGCGGGTCGTGTGTGGCTCAGTCACCTCATTGAGGCTTTGCTGGCAGTGCAAATGGTGTGGTGCTAAGTAGACCGCACAATGCGATGAGACGACAATCTCGTTCAACCAAGCGAACCGAGGTATCGGGGGAGCTCGCGAGGAAGCGCGAACTGTTGAAATCTGGTGTTGGATGTCGCCACATCACAGAGTTCGGGCCTATCGGTGTCGCGATGTTCTTTCAATCGTCTTTCTTTCTCTCTTCTCTGGAGGAGTTGTGTCGCCGTTGCGGTGCCTTGTCAGCCCACAACTACTTTAGGTAGTGTATTAAGTGCGCTCCCAATAATGGACTTGACTTCGCTTGGCAATAGTGGGAAAAAGCAATTCGCCATTCACAGTTCACACACCCAGAAACTCTCACTAACTCTTCTATGTCATGCATCTAGCCAATCGCTCCCAGAGAAAGCAGACACTCTTTTTTGCACGGCTTTCCCGCTGGTTGCTGCGGGTTGTAAGTCTCGACCGCTTTTGGGATGCAGGGAATCGCTCTTTTATTTTTCGCTGTGCTACCAGAATCCGTGGGACTATGCTTTCTTGAGTGTTGTCTGTTGTTCCACCATTAAAATATCTCGTAGCTGCTCGCTCGACATCCTCTACTTCAAGTACATCTCATAACCTCTACACTCTGCCCATCTCTGCTTCTCTCTGTACTCTACATACTTAGGAAGCACCACTATCCCCGCGCATCCCCTTCCCCTTTTGCTGAGGCTTTCCAGGGGCCACACGGACCTCTGCAGATATAATAGCTACCGCTTCCCCCCCCACCAGTCACCTTCCAGCCCTACAGACTGACCTAAACCTGGTACCTCACCGTCGGGTTTTCTTACTTGCGTCCCACCCTACCACATTACTACCAGGCAGACACAAAGGCTATCTTTCGCGCAACTGTCCCCAACCGACTACCATCCCCTCTATTTTTTCTATTTCTATTAATTGTTCGGGGCACAACTCTCGATATTTCTCGCCACTGTTTTCATCACCGCTTTAGAGAGATAGCAAAGTGTGGTGGTACCCGGTAGAAGGTTAGTGACATTTCATGCCCGAGTATAGCATTCATTGGCTGGGGATATCACACCGCTCGCCTCATGAGATCCGCGTTACCCCAATTGAAGAATACAATCCGGGGAATGCACAATGCCTTTGGAGAAATCGACGCTAATGGTGTGACAGCCTTCAAGCGAAATACAAGCAACTTACTTTCAGCTGAACTTTCGACCACTGGAATTCATTATTGACAGAGCCTGTCTTTCGTGGATAGGGGAGATATAGCCCCAGCACCACCCACTGTGTATTCTCACCAGTCGATCGCAAAATAAACATAATGCCGCAATTTCACCTTTCGACTTCTAAGTCAGAACAACCACATGATTTCGTTCTCTTTGAAAACGATCCTATATATGCCAGCTATCAGGTCCCATCTTTCTCCCACCAATTTCAACCTGTCCTTTCTGCAATGGCCTATCCTTCAAATTTGGGTGAATCGGACGAACTGCATCAGCAGCACCATCAACACCAGGACAACATGAACTACCCACTCACCTCGAGCATCGGAGTATCGCTCCCCATGGCCTCCTCAACACCGGGCTACGAATCTCATTCAACATACAGCTTCAACCACTCCGATGCCCCTCGCACCTATAGAGACCAGCCATTAACCTCGGCGCCGGATGTGCTTATCCATCCTCCAACGCTCTCCTACAACCACTCGAGCCAGCTTTCACATAATGGTGAGTACAGAGCAATACCTTCTGCTTCTCCTGCAACCTCCGTCGGCGGTAGTGGTATCTCGGGTTCCGAAGCCGGCAGTGCCCGAAACTCGCCGTACAGCCGTTCCATTGGAACCGAAGAACACCATTTTGCAACGATTGATCCGACCTTTTCGGGTGCGAAGGTTCCTTTTTCACATGCGCAATTGGGGCTGACCCTCCCTCCAGGAATCGATCCTTCCCTTGTTTCGAATTCTCCTACCGAGCAACCGCTGTCTGCCGTTTCGCCCTATGGTTCTCCAAATTGGACAGCGATACAATCACCATCTCACGTCACATCAAATCCGTCTTCACCCGATCTTGGAAGACACCCCAGTCAGAATGGCAGAAGACTCTCGCCATCCGGCCCCCACCATACGTACAACAGACACACTCCATACCCACCGCGCAGGCCCTCGACATGCTCTGAACACTCCGGGCGATCCATCGGTTCCCCAACCATGCATAGCTTGGATCACGAAGACATATATGTCACTCCTACCGAGGCCATGGGGTATACTCCTACACGATCACCTCAGAGGTCTCCTGGTTCAGCCAGGCTCGCAAGGGCTGGAAGCAGTTCCGACAGTATCCACAGTGTTGGTGGACACTGTACCGGTAAAGACGGAAAGGAAACGCTCTGTACAGAGTGCAACAAGTGCTTCCGCGATCTGAGAGCACACCAGCTCACACATCAGCTGGAGAGACCGGAAAAATGTCCTATTGCGACCTGCGAATATTCGAAGAAGGGATTTGCCCGGAAATACGATTGCCAGCGACACACCCTGACACACTATAAGGGTACAATGGTCTGCGGCTTCTGTCCTGGGTCCGGTTCGGCAATGGAAAAGTCCTTCAACCGCGCCGATGTCTTCAAGCGACATCTCATGGCCGTACACAATGTGGAGCAGACACCGCCAAACGGCCGGCAAAAAAAGATCTCCAAGGGCAAGGGAGTACACACGGGCGACTTCACCAATGACTACTTAAGCGGGAAGTGCAGTACCTGTGACATTACCTTCGCCACCGCGCAACAGTTTTACGAGCATCTAGACGATTGTGTTCTCTCTAAAGTTGTGGAGAAGGAGCCAGCCGCAGCTGCTAATGAACGCAATCTCGCCCAGATCAAGCTTGAGGATATCGACGATGACTACTCTGGCTCTCGTATGGAGGACGATGAGGACGATGAGGACGAAGAGCTCGGAGACGTCGATGAGATGGAAGACGACGAAGAGAAAGATGAGACATACACTGGTACACCGCCCCGGAAAGCAAAGACCGGTAGTCGGGCCCCGAGCACCCGCTCCAAGTCCAAGACTCTCAAGAGATCGGGGTCGGGTAACAGTAGGTGACAACGAGCAGATTCTCGAGGCGGCAACCGCCTCGGGGATCGCAACGCAATCACCAAGCCAGTTAAGCGGAGACGGAAGAAGAAGAACTTTCCCATATCATGGGGAGCACAGCCGGAGCAGATGGTAACCAAGAGACGGTGTCTGATGGTATATGATGGTCCTAATCTGCTGTGTAAGGATGAAATGATGATGAGTACGGAATGGGAAGTCAGGGCTCAGATGGGGGATGCGATGTTGTCCGATCTGGACTTTTGGGCGGTGCGACGGGCGGATGCATTCTTGGATTCCGCACCGAGCCGAGGAGGGGATGCAATTCCGTTGATGGGAGAGGCTCGGTAGTACGGCCTTGTTCCTTCTGTTTGATCCGAAGGGATCTTTGTATTACTTCTGGGGCGTTTCTTTCCTCTGTACTTTTACGACTCTACGAACTAATGTCCGTCTTTTTTTGTTGGATGAAATAACAAAAGCGGAGGATGGGTGGGGTGGCTCTTTATTTATTTTGGACTTTTCTATCTGGTAATATTGTATTAGCTTAGTTTATTGGGGCTTCTTTGACAGCGGCATTGGACCGGGCGCTATGGGTATTTGGATTTGGGATTTTTCTTTTGGGAGGTTTTATTGATGTACTCGAAATGGATCTGGAAATGGAAACGAAATAGGATCAATCAAAATAATTTCTGAACAATGAATCCGGATAATGTTTTGTGCACACCTTCAAGTACCTCTATTACTTCTATACTCCCAAAATTAGAGAACGAGTGAAGTACCTCTGGTCATAGTAAATGTAGGCCAAACTTGAAAATTGTCCATAAAATAAGTCTGTATCAATATATCTATCAATATACCTCATCCCATATGCATCCAACTTCTCGCTTCATAGGAAAGCCACGCCCGCCAAGTCAGGGTCCAGATGGCGGACGTTGAAAATCTTGTCCGGCACGCGGGCTGAAGTGAGGGGGGCAGGAATGTCGTGCGTGGGCTGGAGAGCAAGGATAGAAAAAGGCGGAAGTACCTAGAGAATTATCGATTTTGACAGGTCTAGACCTGTATGCGATGGACGGAGTAGTAGATAGACGGACTAGGGCTTGCTTGAAGGTGGGGGGGACTCGAGTCTGCTTCTATATCCCTATGGGTTCGCGTTTTTGGTGTGGTGGTGTGGGTTGTTTGAATACCATCGCAACAATTATTGTGGCCATTGCCACTACATTGATGCCAACATGGACTATAAAATCACACCATTGCAGCTGTCGTTACTAGTAAAGTGCATGCTATGGTACCGATGCCACCGGACATTGGATAAATTATAGATGACAGCTGCGAGTGAGATCATATGGAGCCGGTTATGATTTACACATCGCGTGACATCTCGTGCAGAACTTTTGAAACCTATCGCGATATCTCGACTTGGTGTTGGAATATTCAAAACGGGATGGGCAAGTCACTAGATATACGGTTACAGGACGTTTAATTTTCTCTGTACCATTTTGGGGGAAATCCTCAGACAACGTTAATTTGCTTAAGAGCTCGTGTATGTGCGTACGTAGGTAATATTCGGCGAAGGTAATAGACACCCAAAACTACCTTCCCACGGAATCGGGGCTACGTCTCCACTCATCCCACTTGCAACCAGTTGTAGTTGTGGTAGGGTTTGAACCATATATCGTGCGAATTGGATGATGTTCGTCGCTTGGAATTCAGTGACTGATAGAGTAAAGCACTTTCGTGATATAGCATAGTGCAATTGCCACAAATATATTGCACGATAAGTCGCACCACAGATTCATCACGGCATTTAAATTACGCCTTTGTATCTCTAGCAGACAACTTATCTTCGCTGGTGCTAGTCTTGATGATATTATCTCAGGGTATCATGTGGACTGGTGACAAAGAAAAGTACAAAAGTGGTAAATGCAAAGTTCGGCCTGTACGCAGCTTAGAGTATAAGACTTAAGTCGCAATAGGTATGCTATCTTCCTAACTTTAAATAAAAACTAAAGACGAGAAATAAAACGCAACGTCGCAAGGCAGATATGGATAAGGAATTTGTCAAGTAACAGCAAAGAAAGATGATAAAGGTAGATAGATATGTGGAACAAACCGTGCCACAACCGCGTCTCACATCCCCGGTACCAGTACTGAATGGACCAGGCACATAGAAATTCCGCAGTTGAATCGGACAGTGGTAAAGAGGTGTTCTTTCGTGTTCTAGCGCCGGTCTTCCCAAACGTGGTCTTGAGTAGTCAGCTCAGATACGGAACCGCGCCGAAAGCCGATGCGTGGTCTTCCCCAAAACCGTCTCTTTCCGCCGGTGCCGTTTGTTGAATTCCCGGTGCCATCTTTCTCTCTAGAGACGTTGGTCGTTTCACCGATCGTGCTCATATTTTCCTTAACCCGTGATGTGCGGCGGATGGCGTGGAGTGTGTACTTGTGGTTCTTTTCGAATGCCTTTTGATATCTATTGAAAGCCCTCTCATACGCTTCCAGGGCCTTGTCATACTCTTTTAGATCCTCGAACACGAGACCCATTTTACAAATTTAATTCAGCATTAGCTTAGATGAGCCTTTGTCTTTAGATCGGTCTGCTACTTCATAGTTTCCAAGAGCCCTTTGATACCAATCGACTGCCATTTGTGCTTGCCTTGCTGACGAAATACATCAGCAATGGTCGAAACCAAATTCAAGGACCGGGATGTGTAACTATCTCTACTAAGTTTTTGCTACTTATCGAGAGCTCGTTGATAAAACTCTAGAGCTTTGCCCCAGTCTTTATTTTCCACGAGGACGCATGCCACAATGATTCCACCAGTCCAGCAATGGATCAGTCCAGACCAGAACCGTCCAGACCAGTCCAGGTCCAGTCCAAGAAATTTTTGGACTGGGATCGGACTGATCCCAGATACTGACAGACTGGACTGGGCTTGGTCCGGACCGATCCCTCGCGGTGTCCAGGGTTAGGGCATACTTTCCCGGTTATTAGTCTTTTAATGGGGGAAATAAATCTCGATGGAGTCGAATATACAGACAGAAGTGGTATAATTTCAACCAGAGTGGGTATTCGGGGGTGAGTGGTGATAAAAAGTGAGGATGAGTCATGTTTTCGGTAGTACTTGGCTAGAAAGCAATGTCAAAATTATATGTGTAAATGGATCGATCCAGACCAAGCCCGTCCAGTCCAAGACTGCCAGTCTGTGGTCCGGTCCAGTCCGACCTTCCCATAAGACCGGACTGGACTGAGCCCTACCGCGGACCGGGATCGTCTGGACTGGTGGAATCATTGGCATGCCATCTAGAATACCACATCAATCGTCTTAATGTAGTCACACCCGAATATTTTCTGGTAGCCATCGAGAGCTCTATGGAAATAGTCCAACGATTTCTCGTACTCCTCTTGCATCTGAAATAAAAAGGCGATGTTGTATATTGTGTCAAGAGTCATGCGGTGCTCACCCAAGTCTCCAAAATTTTCTGATAACCGTGAAGGGCCCTTTGATAATATTCCAAAGCCTTGCCATGCTCTCCCTTTCTCAGAAATACACCGGCCATGTCATGCATTGTGTTGACTGTTGAGATATGGTCGCTTCCGAAAGTCTTCTCACGTCCGTCAAGAGCTCTTTGATACAACATAAGGGCCATGTCAAACTGTCCGTTTCGATCGAACACTAAGGCAATGTTTCAACTGGTCTGAGTGTTGAGATATGGTCACTTCCGAGTGTTTTCTCATAATAGTCAAGGGCCTTTTGACACCATTCTAGTGCTTTGTCATACTCTCCTTTGCGCTTAACGCAGTGCTGATGCTGTCAGTGGTGGTAAATGTTGGAAGATGATACTGCGCTTTTTCAAAGCCTTCAAGAGCCCTTTGGGACCATTCCGATGCCTTGTCATACTCCCTTTTGTGCCTGTACAGACCGGCTAGACTGAGAACTACCCCGAGCGTTGAAAGCCTATCGGCTCCGGCGGTTTTTTCGAGACCAGCCAGAGCCGTTTCATACGGATCCTGAGATAATCCATAGCTACTCTAGAGACATGGGCTTTCCCTAACTTACGAATTGCGTTGTAAATATCTTTTCTTCGAAGGCTTTTCTCAACATCAACGAAGCAATACGATATATGTTTCGAGCACATATTTAGTGGCCCTGTATTCGTCGCTCAAAAGTCCAATGCGTATCGCTTCTTTGCTCTGAATCCAATTGGAGGGTGGAAGCCAGCAGCTGAATTGCCTGGTCAGCTTTCTTACGCTGCTCGTTGTAGTCAAGCTGTTTGCGGGTCCATCGATAGATGATAGAATGCACCGAAATACTTTTTTCCGAAAAAACTTGCGTTTGATGAACGAGGAAGTTAAAAAGTCCTCAATCGCAAAGGTCTAGCTCGCCTTGAAGTACGAATGTTAGCTACCTCCAAGCGAGAGGGAGCGCGGGCGGGCATATGGGGAAATACTAGCGTTTTACCAGCCACCAGCACCGCCTCGGGCTCGTAGCAGCTCGTCCAGGATATACTCGTTGCTCAAGAATGCACAGATATATAGAAGGCGGATCGAAGAGGGCTGTAACTCCTGATATAAGAGCTCCCAGGTGAAAACGCTCTCCTTTCGTACATTCCAACTTTCGGGGTTTTGCTAAATGTTTGCATAAAATTATTCTTGAGCTTTTCAAGTCCATTCTCATAGCGAACATTTAAGATGAACCGTGCACAAGAGCTAGTGGAAATTCCCAGGCTCTTGTACTATAAGCTCTGCCAGATTAACGTCTATGTATTATTGTCGGTGTTAATGAAATGTACTGTATTGCTTGTATACTACCAGGACGCACTAAAAGGTTGAACTAAACTTCGCGGGAGGTCAAAGAGTAAATGAATATGACGTGGCCCTACTATGTGTTATTTTGTAGCAGCTAAGCTTTTTCGCCCATTGAATGAGAATGCGATGATGTTCTTCACTAGAACTCGCCTTCCGAGTGCCTCTTTAGCCAATTGGAGTAACTGAAGTCTAGGTATTCGCCTTTATCACGTTGTAATTTAACTCTTAAGTTCGTCCATATAGGATACGAGAAGATGCGGTAGTGATATTGCGGCATTTACCATCCTGTAACAAATCTTCATGTGTGAGCTTCATTCCCTTGAGAAGCAAACCCAGCCCATCGTCAATCTCTTCGACCGGGATGGAATGCCCATGGAATACAAGGTCCGGACTGCGGGATGTGGCAATGATATGTCCCCATTTACAAGGCGGAAGCAAGTCGAGGAGGTTTACTGAGTCCAGGTCAGTGACGTATCAAATGGCAGTATTATTGTTGCTGGAAGCCCGCTGTAAGGTGTAAACGCGATGTGATTGGGGGTCGGACGGTATCATACGCCAGAGATAGTCAACAGTGCCAAGTACTCCCGACACTCGCCTCAATGCTCTCTCCATACACCCGCACTAATTATGAACTTACCGTCGTTGTTATCAATCAGTAGAAGGCACTTTTCGTTCGCGTCCTCTGCGAGCCATCTTTTGACCGTATTCCACGGTGACTTCAATGCGGCATGGACAATTTCCCCGGATGGGCCAAGGCAGTCGGGTATTCCAAGTTCGCAGGCAATCCTTCCAAAGTCCGAGGAGTATGGCTCAGGGCACCCCCTTGCGTGTTGAAGGACAAGTTGCTCGATGATACGACGCCCAATAGCTTCCATAGCCGTCACTCACTCAGAATACAGATCGATAAATGGATCCATGACGATATGCGTATTCGAGAGCTATTTGTGTCTTACCAATCCCACCTAACCTATGCAGAACCTATTTACTAAGTTAGTGACTGACGAGCAACTTAGAGGGATACAAACAATGACTTCTCGTTTGGTCTTGCCATTGGTAATTTGGAAAATTCGACGAATCAGCTCAAGGATGTCTTCTCGGCCACAAAAGTCCGGGTTTGGCGGGAAAGGCAACTCTACCTGAACTCTGAATTTATCGAGCGAACCTCCAGACTCTTGAACAGCTGTTGTGACGATGTGTCGTTCTGTAATCTTGTACAAATCTTCGTTGTAAGCCCCCAGCTTCTCAATCAACGTCTGTAGTTTGCCCTTGTCGGAGAATGCCCATTTGAATCGAGCATAGTTCGAGACGGAGCTTTTTAGCCGCGGAGCCAAAAACCCAACCTGATCGAGTTCGAATTCGAGTTCGAGTTCGATGTCTTCGAAAATATCGGCATGAACCCCCGACGCAGGTGGGGACGACGACGACGAGGAGGAGGAGGAGGAGGACGAAGGCGAGCGAAGATACTTCTAACCTCTAGATTTCCTTGGTATGATATTCCCGAAATTATCTACGGCTTTCATCCCATATACGCACTCCATCTGATTGACACTGGTGAAACTTTCGCAATTCTGGCCAGTGTCCGAATGACGAGCTGATACCTTGGCTTATCAGCTTTCTGAAATTCCAAGAACCTGTCGTATTATCCAGTACCAGGCTTCATTCTCATCGCCCAATCTTTCAGCTGTTGATTGTGGATGTTAAATTGGTTCTGATATTCACTGAAGTCATCATCAAGAGCTCGTGCTGTCGAAAACACTCGAATCCTTCAAAGCTGCTTTTAAGAAGTAAGCCAACAATACCGGGCATGCCTAACGCAATTCCTGCGGCCTCTATGGTTGTGGTCGATGGGTACCAGTATCTCGAATCAAACTGATTACTGGGCTGTTGGTGGCGGAATTCTTGGTTGCGTGAAGTCCGATGATGTGTAAGGTCTTCGGTATCAAGAAGCGTATATTATAGTTGATGCTCAAGCGTGAGAATGGTGGCCCGCTATAAACCAAGTAACGTTTCAAATGTGTTGTCGTAGAGGTAGAAGTTTAGAGTAGTAGCGATGACGAGGAACTAATAACCTTGCTATTCACCCACCCAGTATATCATGTGACCATCATGTAATATTATTGGCGCCGCGAAGCCAGTACCACCACTTCGAAACCCGCTGTATGTATGCTCTTCGCTGCGGCAAACCTGCCCTTCACCAGCGTTATGACGACCAATGCCACTCATATCAGCGTACTTTTAGGTCATTCGGATGTGCTCTACTCCGTCGGTGTTGTGGTAGCGAAGCTGTAACTAGTTAACTGATATCAATCGCAGATTCAGGATGCCTCTCACATCACACGACAGTTTAGCGCGTTTATCAAACGTCTAGGAAGCCGAAACTCAACCTGCTTCTCTACACATAGCTAAAGTAGCGCACCGTTCGCACTTGGAACGGCGGTTGTGATTCAAAACCCCTGGATATCCTCGTCACCGGAACCCTCGATGCGCATATACTCATAACTGCGCTTCAGCGGCCGAAGGCTTAATGCTGAACTATCATTAATACCCATTCCATTACATCACAATCTTCACGGCTTACCACCGATGTACTCGGCGCTCTTCGACATGATGCTAGGAGTTTTCCCGTTTCGTACGATGCCACCTATGGCGTCTGGGCTGATATAACCTTCACACCGTTGTCAAAGCGTCCAAGGCGCTGATTTCGACACCTACGCCTCTCTGCGAGCTTTGGCGCCACCCTCAGATCCGATGCTGCTAGCGGGATAATGGTGCCAAGAGGGTGGGCTATCCCCACCTGTTCCTGGAAGCCCTCTTACATACCCTGTCTTGCCTAGCTGGGACAGCTTTTACACAGAGATGAACATAAGAAGGCTTGCCGCCCTGGAGTGTCGGCTTGAAGAACGGCACATATGGGGGGATCAAGCAGAGATTAAGAGTATCAAGACGGAAACCTAAACGCGACCACTCGGCACGTGCCCTTGGAGCGTAGCGTCAAAGGTGGAGGGAGCCAGAGTGAGGGCGGGTGGGGTTTTTGGTTGCTAGTGGGGGTTTTGTTGCATATGATATTCTGTGAGCGCCTTGTTATTGGTTTGTTTTACTTCTGGTATCATGGGATTTGTTTGTGCTTATATACCATCTGTCCGCCGCAGGCAGAACGGTCATACAAAAACCTCAAGGGATACTTTCCCCAACGGAAGGTTCTGGCTGTCGGAGACTGTTCGCTGGATTGTTGTAGTCATGCCATCTACCACTTCTGTTCACTGTTGGCCGTTCTGCAGTATCTCGCCGTCAACAACAGACCGTGTGCCATTTTGCTAAAAGTGCGGTCTAAGTAGCAAACTATGGAACTATTTGGCTTGCAAACGTGCTATGCTAGGCTAATGGGGGGTGCTAGCACCAATGTTCGAATTTAATATTGTATGTTTGCTGACAGGGTGTATTCCTATGAGTTTGATGATACCGTGGGTTGGGTATGATGAAAGAGAGAGTCCGGTCCAAGGGCATATTGATATATTGATTAAGGGAGATGAGGGGATGAGGCATGGAATCCCTGAAGAGGCAGGCGGAGAATAATACGGTACACAGCCCTGATCTCTTTAAAGTACTTATGTTCCGACCGATACACGAACGGGGGAGAAAACATGCAAACCTGCCTCATGTATTGAATTTCAAGCTCTAGTTGCAAAGTATGTGAGGGAGAGATGATCCCTCCATTTAAGATCCAGGCTACTGCAGACACCGCTATGAAGATAAACTAGTAAAAAGCCGGAGTGTCTGGTTAAAATTGTAGGAGTCACCGAAAGTAACTCTCGTTGGGAATTGTTAGATTCATTTGTCCTCCATAATTTTTGGCACTTATTGAATGTAACAAGTGTCGCCCGCTTCTGACGCCGCCATTAGCGGCAGACGTCCGCAATCACTCGGTGCTTATTGGATCACAACCTTTGGTGTACGCTCGCTGACCGATTTAGATGTTGATATTAGTAGTGCTAGAATTGAATTAGAAGTTACAGCGTGCCGTTGTCGTGTGACTCACTTCATAGCTCATCACTTGATAAGTCGACCGTAGTAAAAACGTCATAACACTATTGCTTACGGAATGGGAGAGTGGGCAACAGCGGGATTTCATTGCAATTTTCCCCTCTTATGCTGAAATAATAGATCGAGAATGTCTAGTACATGTGATGTAGGTTCATGCTTTTGTTATCACCCATTATCACCCGCTAGACGAATTTCATTACCATCCGTCTCTTGTTCATTAATTCCCACAAAAATTCTTTGCCGAGTTCCCAAAAACAATATCTGGCGGGAAGGAACCAATAGAAGGCTCGGAATTCTCTTCAAGAGCATTCCTACCACCCTTTGAAGAGCGTCACGCACTTGAATGTGAGCTCGGCGACCCACAAACATCTTTATAAACCCCTCCCCCCCTCCTCTTCTTCCTTCACTTCATCCCACACCTTCAAGTAACTCGATCACAACTGCTTCTTCTACTCAATTATCAAGAGCACTAGCGGTTGGCATTCTCCCGTGGATCGTCTTCCCCTAGAGTATCCATCAAGCCTCGAACGCTTACAAGAGCCTTGAACCACTCTTTCCTTCTCTTCCTCTGCCTCCATTCAATACCTTCAAGCAATTCAATCACAACTTTTTGGCCTGCAGATTGGCCTCGGCATCAGTATAACATTCACCTTCGTTTTCCTTGCCGGGGTTGGAACCCTTACTTGGTCTATCCCAACTGCTTCTTCAGCCCGAACAGTGTCAGAAAAATCACGTCCGATTATCCCACGTGTGGGCAACATCGTCGTCCTCGAATACCAGCACCACCGGCCGAAGAGTTACAAAAATCACTCCACCGGCTCGATCACAACGCTCAAATCGGCCTCAAAATCGCCGAAACCTTTACTTTCGTTTCCCTTGCTACGATTGGAACCCTCTTGCTCCATTCAATTCAACCTCAAACCCCATATCCTCCTCGAGCTCCACGACAAATCAAAAGCTACTGTTCCACCTCCACTCAACCGAAAACCATCTCCTCTATCCCTTTATTCCCAATCTCACATTAACTCCTGCGCAGCACGCAGATGGGTCCGGACGGGAAACTAAATCCCAGGACAATTGTGACGGTCGTGGCCTGGGTTCTCTGCCCGCTCTTGCTCTTGTTGGCATTCTGGTGCTTGAATAGGGGCTTGAGGGGGCTGTATCAGCCGCACCGTGCCCAAGGAGCAACGGATTCACCAAGATGGTGGCGGCGGTGGATGGGGAGAGGAGAGGTGGGTACGGATTTGGAGCAGCGCTGGGGGCCTGAGGAATTGACCGTGCCCGCCGCGCCTCCACGATTTGGAGCGCGCGAAGCAACGGGTCTACACAGATGATAGCGGAGGTGGATTTAGAGCAGCACTGGGGACCCGAAGATGGGAGATGGGGTTAGGTTTCCTGGTGGAGAGATGGGAGTTGCTGCGGCGCCCGTCGGGACTATCCATCTCACTATCCATCCAAGCATTATTGCCTATGTAAAGGGTGCCTGTAGGCAATTTATATTAAGATCAAAGATCACGGGGAAACAATTTATAATTACGGTTTTTATACAAACTACCCCCCCGGAGACTGTATTACGCAAATTACCCTCATTTCAAAATCCTTATACAGAATACGCCTGCCATCTACAAACTGTAGATAAAAAAAAGGCTCCAAAATCACAACCGATAATCTTCTGTTTAGTAAGGTATTTTAGGGTTTATGTACAAATTACTGTGCAAATGCCTGTGATACATAGTAGTAACCTTGGAGCGACTCATGTCATTGCAGACACTGTCAGGAGTCATCTAATTTAATGCACTACCCATTTGTTTATCATTCATAATCAACTTCACAATGCCACAAAAAATAATAGCCTACCGATTCCACCAAACGCACAAGTCATCAGTCGGCATAATATCACTGGTTATGTTTTGCATTTTCTTCGTCACTTTTTGTAGGGAAGCCTCGAAGGGAGGGGTATTCTGTATAATAGTTTGAAATGAGGGTAGTTTGTATAATACAGTCTCTCAGAGGGGTAGTTTGTATAAAAGCCGAAACTTTATAGTACCCTCCCTCCTGACAGCTGACGTATTTTCCTCGATGACAGACAGGTACAGTACACTCTACTGTTGACATGCTTCACCATCTACCATCTCCCATCTTAAGGTTTCGCCGAAACCAGTTGTGTGATTAAAAGGGACAAACTACGAATGGCGGGGTTAGAGCATACCATTCCACACATGTATTGTGTTTCTTAGTGTTAAAAACTTTATGAAGCATGAAAGTTCACCATTTTGTCAGTTGGTTCCAATTCGCGAATTGGTCAAAATATCGCAAACATTCCTCTCCAGTTCGCAATCTGGAGGATTCGCCCATAGGACGGAACATATATTCCATGGAACGGTATACTCAGTGCCTCACTCCCGGCTCGTATTAACTACGGCTGTTGGAAATGATGAATACATCCGCCCCCCTCCCTCCGGCTTCTGAAGTTAACTAGACCTTCTCCGCTTCGTTGTTCTGTAGTATACTAATGCCAATGCCTCAGCACTAGCCGTATGTTAGGACTACTCTACCCAGGATCTGCCTCTCGGCCGAGAAGAGAAGGTCGCACATGATATATCACTCACGATAACGGTGGCTGGAAATACGTCGTTCTGAAGTTTGGGCAAGTCAAATATCACAAAAAATCATACGGTCTAGATTTAATACGTCTCCAATCCACATCGTGAAACCCAAAATGTCTCGCCTCATGACAGTTCGTCCTGCCATCAACGTCGTAGTGACATCTATTTAGCGTATGTACCTAGCAGTTACTTATATCATGGAAGTGAAACATTGCGAGTTAGAAGTAGGTGGGGGTAGGAATGCGGAGGAGTTGCGTTGTTGTGCAGGAATTGTGAGTGGAATATGGAGACTGCAATTTTGGGGCCAGGAGTTGGGTCAAAAAAAGTGACAACTCGTTACACTGATTTTTTGTGACTGGAGATTGGTAAAACAAATCCTATAAACATCACCCGCCTTCAGGAACGTCATCCGAACCCAGTTCCGTTCTCTTTGCTTCTGTGTTGTGCCCAACTCGCTCTCCCCGCTCATGATCCAAGGTTAACGTTAGTAATTATCATTTCTTTCAATCAACCATCATCGGACTGGAACTATCCTGAATCCTCTCCCCTTGCTGCTCCTCCTCTTCCGACCGTTCACTCTCCAGATACCCCAGAGACTGTACAAACGGCGAGCATTCTCGCCGATCTCTCGTATCCGTGTCGTCTCCGACTAACTGGCTTCCGCGGCGTCTATACACTGCGCCCGACGTGTCGACGATCCTCAGCACACTTTCCGATGGTACCACAAACTCCCTGACTTGTTGGCGTATCAGGGGTGTCATCCGTGCTCTTGCGCCTATGGCGCCATTGCCGCAGTGGTGCAGCCCGATTGCCGCGTTGATTTTTACTACTTCAAGATGTGGGAGCGAGCTGATGTCTTGCAGGATTAATGTCTGCGGGATGCGTTAATGAAACGTGAAGAGAGGGAGGAAAAAAGGGGGTGGGGATACCGTTCGTCGATCAGTGGCAGCAATTGTAAGCTCCCTAAGTTGGGTGCATTTCTGGATTGCTGGCGAGAATTTGCAGCCATATGCCCAGAGCAGGTTATAGGTTGCGGTTATGTCTAACGTTTGCAAGGTAGCCCTATGCGCGATGAGTGCCAGCGGTAAGGAATTTGCAGTTGTCGTGTTCTCGACAGCGGGAGAGAGCTGGAGGTCCCGCACCCCGGAATATGAGCGTAAGTACTTCATGAGTCCTGGGGTTGCGATCTCTTTTGCAGTCAGACTTTGGACACGGATTTTTGCGTATTTGAGTGCTCGCCAGAGCGAGTCGATGTCTCCGCGAATCAGACTGCCAACTGTGAGGACTTTGAGGTTACGGATATGCGGAATCAACAGCTTTACGGATGCGGCGTCAACAGTCCAGCTGTCGATTGAGAGCGTGTGAAGGTTCAGGGTGCTGATATTGGGTTGTTGGAGGAGCTCGGAGAGTTTAGGAATGTCCTCCCAACTATATCCATACATGCTGTTACTGAGCTTTAGCTCCTCAAGTTTGGGTTTGTTTGTGAGGGCGCGAGTGAGGGAATGGAGGAAGGACGGCCAATCACTGTTCTGTAAGTGGGAGTCGACAGCCAGACTTTTCAAATTGTGGAGACCACTGAGGTCCGGTAATTGTGATGCGGGGCAACCCCTAGGAATTATGAAGTGGACGCCTTGCAGATGTGATAGGGATGTCAATGCAGGGGGTATGCTGTCCACGGGAGTGTCAATCCAGTAATCGGTATCGAGGCTGCGACGGTTAGAATGACAATCACTGTACTCGAGTAGCAAGGTAAGTAGAGAGACAAACGAGAGCCGCTCCGTCCGTTCCGCCCAAAACCGTAATTCCACCTGTTCGACTGCTTTCAGCGCCGAGACTGTAGACATCACATCCGAAAGTGCCTTTCCATCCCTTCCTAGAGTCACTCTCAACTCTTTGGTGTGGACCGCACTGGCCAGGTTACTGACCGTCCCGGCGGTGGCAAGGCATTCGAGCTGCAATCTATTCGTCGAGTCGATCTCGAGTCTGCGGAAGACCTTAGGCACCACTGCACATCGAAGAGTCCAGCATGTTTGGCGCAGTAGCGAGAGCTCGGGCTTTTCCAGCTGGTTGGAAAGTCAGCACGATCGCCCTCGGGTAGGGTAAGAGCGGTGGCGCATACCAACTGTATTATTTGGTCTAACAACTCGACCGGAAGGCTAACGAGCTCGGGCATGGCTTTTGTTCTTTGTTTTTCGGGATTCTGGGGGCTGGCTGGGACTTCGAGTGTCGTCTCTCTTATGGGGGATCAGCCGGACAGATAAGTTGACGTCGGAAGCGACTTGTAGCGAAAGAGGGAGATAAAACAAGGATCATGATGAATTAATTAACTTTATAAATCCTCAGGCTTAAGAAAATAGGCGGTGAATTCGGTATGTGGGTATGTGGGGTGTCCAAGGATCCCGCGAACAACAGCCGGCATTCCCGACACACGAACCCCCAACAGCGTGCACTGCACCCGAGAACCCGAGCATGAAGCTCTGGAACCGACAATGATGTGAAGAATTTGCGATACCTTGTTCCTTCCAACTGTCTGTCAGCTTCGAGAGGCATGATATGTGTCTAAGTACCCTGACTATTCACCTGGTATCGGTTTGGTTGGGCAATGGTCACGTGGTTGTCGCTGGTGTGGGGGCTTGAGCTCCTTAGTTACATGTGTTTCTTGACTGGCTACCGTGAGTGATTGCTAATGACTGAAAATAGCCAGATATCCACGTTGGGCTGGCATTCTGAGGTGTGCAATAGCAAGGCGAGGACTTTTGACGGTTGAGATGCTCCCTGCAGTGGATCTTTTGTAGAGGTGCATAAGACGTTGAAGTTCGCCAGATCTGGTTACGTAATGCCACGTGAGTTAATGTCGTGGCCGCGAGAGCCGCATTTTATGTTCCGAATCCCTGTCGTTAAGACCACCCGTTCGGATGCAAGACCGACTCCCTCCAACTGCGCACCATCAAGGAGAGGAAAAGGTTAAGAAGAGAAGGAGACGGAAGGCAAGAGCGGTAGTGGACAAGGAAGCCCGTCTTTGATTGTTTCTCTAGGACTTGTTTAGTGTTCGGCACAGGACGAGATATCCTGGGATATTACTCGTGAACCAAGAACTAACTGAGGTCATATAGCCATGTTATCTTTGTACCGGGCCCCATTTCTGAGGGTTGTGGCATTGAAGCTGCAGCAGCAGGAAGTTCAGAGACTGCAAGATTAATCTACGGCGGACGAGATGTTCTGGGATCTGCTGAAATCTCGTTTCGTCTCGTCGCGTCCGTAATCTCTGTTTACAAGTGAGACAACTATCAAGCCTTCGAAATTGGCTGATATCACCGCAGGAAGGAAACACGGCGACACATGCCGGAGATTTATTGAAGACGCAAAGCCGCTCTTGGAATAGCTCTACGGAGTAGGAACCGCTAAAGGCCCAAAGTTTGAGTGAACCTGTTTGATCTCATGCAGTTCTGTCGTGAATCTATTACTTACATATTTCAGACGGTACCGATGTATGCTTTGTACGCACCCCTCAAAATTGAACACCCTCAGCGCCGCATGAATTGTTGCAAGCTGCGTTCAATGAGTTTGTTTCTCATCTAGAAAATAATGTTTTCGATTTCTCTCAGCTGTCCGACCACACATCTGCGATGGGCAGATCCTGCTATAGATTTTGGAACGAGCGGGACCAATGCATAGTGTTCCGCTTTATGAATATACATTGCACACCCTTAATACCTCCTATGATGTATATTTGTCTTCAGGTATACTCAATGGCACTGCCAGCGTTCTGACAGTATGTACTCAGCTTAACTTTACCTGTAGCGTTTTATCCCTTTCCCGTGGATGTCGAAATTGGCCTTCTATGTATCTCCAGCGCCCTTAGAAAGCCACACCTTAACTATAGCTTAGTTTATAACTTTTGCTTTTTTTGACCTTCTCGATGCATGCCATTTTGCGTTCCCAGGTTTTGTCGTTGCTCAAACTGCCGAATATATGTTCCGACCCATACGCCAAGTTTTCCCGTTGGCCAATAGGTCGACCGATATGCCAAATTGTCAGCTTGGTGAATAGGTCAACCTATACACCAACCGAGGATGCTGACCGATATACCAAGTAGGAGGTTGGAAGGAGGTTGGGCGGAGGTTGGGGAGGTGCAGTAATCCACTATATCTTTTCAACTGTTGAACTTCTATATCACCTACTGCTTCATTATCGTGTCTATCCTACTTCTCTCACACTTTAACCATCCTATTCTCTTTCAACTCCACCAGAAATTTCCTCACCTACAACAATGACTACCTTGACTTCCACCCCCGCTTGTACACCTGCTGCAGGCTTTTCAGATTCCTCCAACCAGATCAACGAAGGCTTTTCATATGGAGTCCGTCAGGAGTTCCTTACCTATCTGGAGAGCAATTCAGCAAGTACCAAAACCTCATTTAGTACTACGAAAGTAAGCGAGTATAAAAACTGGTTGATATTTCCAAAGGAAAAACCGAATGCTCCAAAGGGTATATCAAAGCAGTCACATCCATAGTATTTCAAGTTCTAATTTTCATATTACTCAGGATTGGAACGCCAGCAACAATACAATCAACGGACTGAAGCCCTGCACAATTTTGAGATTCTCAATGGCATGTTGCACCATAAGCCCAAAATCGAAACTGAGTTACCCCGGAGAGTTGTTCCAATGTCAGAAGCCTTTGATCGAATCAAGCAGGTTCATGCACAACTTGGGCATGCCGGCTATGTGAAAACATTCAAATGCCTTCACGAACGCTTTTATGGTATTACTAAGGAGCAAGTACAGTGGCTGATTGGACGCTGTCAAACCTGTTTAAAGAACCGTCCCAATCGCTCCCGGGGTGAACTGGAGCCTATTATTTCTCACCGAATTCTGGAGCGAGTCCAAATTGACTTGATTGATATGCGTCATGAACCAGATGGACAATTCAAATGGATATTGCATTTTATTGACCACTTTAGCAAATTTTCATGCTTGGCAGCATTGAAAAGCAAGCGTGCTGTTGAAGTTGCAGATGCAATTGCAATTTGGGTTGGACAGTTTGAACCTCCTGCAATTTTGCAATGTGACAATGGTCGAGAATTCAAGGGAGTACTTCTTATTCTATTGAAACGATATGGCGTAAAGGTAATCAATGGACGACCACGAACTCCATCAACTCAGGGTTTAGTTGAACAAGCCAATGGTACTGTGAAAACACGTTTAAGAGCTTGGAAGGAGGATACTGGCAACAAAGCATGGGCTGGAGCACTACCAGATATTGCCTTGAAAATGAACCGGGCAGTACATGGTTCAACCGGGAAATCACCATATGAGATAATGTTTGGACGAAAACCCAGATGGAATCAACATCTTTCTCCACAAGAAAGACAAGAGGCAACAATTGAAAATGTATCAGATGAAAATCACAATTCACAATCAACTCATACAGATGAACACCTCTCTGATGATTCTCATAATTTCACATTTCAATATTCATTTGAACTCGATGAAGAACCTTCTATTCATCCTGCAATTATCAACTCTGATAGACAACAACTTCCACCCTCAAATCTGTTGCCAGTTCGGGAATCATCACCTGCATCAACAACATCAACATTAACCCCACCTCCGAAATCACCATCCATTGAATTGACTTCTATCGAAAAAGAAGTTCAAACAAGAATATCAGATGCCCGTGTCAAAATGGTAAAGAAGCATTCAAAGCGTCATTCTCCAGAAATATTTCAACCCGGTGACTTTGTTACATTGAAAATACCACGAGAGGATCGAGCCAGTACAGACAATCTTCGAATATACTGTCAAGTTATAAAGGAACCACATCCTAATCGGTATCAACTGCAATGCAAACAGGGTATCTTGGCCGCTCACTATCCAACAAAGGAATTGCTTCGAATTCCTGAAAATGCGTGTGATACTGCCCATACTGCACTTCAGGATTCACCTACCACCCAGGTACGTTTAAATACAAGTTTCCCAGAAGGAGTTCTTAAAATATAGTACTAACCATTTATATTACCAGATTACACTCCATGCTGCAGCAGCAGCAGAATCAACCAGCAATCGAGTAACTGTATCTTGTAATTGCAAGGCTGTATGTACTGGTCGCTGCCGATGCAAGAAGAATCAAGTTCTGTGTTCTGTGTACTGTCATGCTGATGAGCATGACTGTGGAAATTTATCACCACTTACCACCCGGACAGAAATTGCTGTGGTAAATCGAACTCCACATACCGAGCGAGCTGAACCAGCTGGCCGACTGAGAGGATTGAGTGCAAGAAAGCGAACCAATACAACAGTTGGAGGACAAAGTGCAGCAAGAGTGACAAGGGAATGGCATGCACAGGAGCGGGAGGAAGAATAGATTGAGTGGTTCTCTGAGAGTGTATACTAGTAATTTGGTGGAAGGAATTAGCATAGTGAATTTGTTACACCGGTTGACTACTTTGCCAATAGGTTGACCTATACACCAACAGGTTGACCGCTTTGCCAATAGGTTGACCCATACACCAAATGTTCCTGTTGGCCAATAGGTTGACCTGTACACCAACGGGTCGACCGCTTTGCCAATCGGTCGACCTATTGGCCAACGGGAAAATTTGGCGTATGGGTCGGAACATATGTTTAACAGTCTAGTATTGTATCTTGAAGGTTAGTCTATTACTGTGTTGAATGTTATTCGTAGCGTACATCGAGCGATAATATTCGTAGGGTATTACACATCCACCTCATCAGCTCCGTCTTTCGGATTGTCCTTCCACCGACTGTTAGTACGAAAGGATTTGGCAGTACAGTAGCATGGTTTGAAAGCATATTACGGTTCTCCCCTTCATGGTCACAACACAGCTCAAGTTCACATCGAAGGGCTTAAAAATATCGTTGTGCATCGCAATAGACAAGACTATCGCAGCTTCTAAACTCGAGTAAATACCACTTCTAAATGAGTTTCCATTGGTGATTTCTTCTATTAGCTCTTGTGGTTACACTAGACTTGAGCTAGCTTGTAGTACTAGTAGGTTGGACGATAGTATAGAATTTCCTGAATACAATTACCTTTGTAGTGACCAGGGACAGAAATAGTCCGTCTCGTCTGTCCGAAAATTCCTCATATCTCAGATTCCCATTTATAGGAATAATTGTGGGACTATTTGCCCTAGGTATTATAAACTTCGGACAAAAAATCTGGCGGGTGTTACATATCCTGTACTCCGAGTGGCGAGTGACTCAAGAGTGGCGAAGCATCAAAGTTTTCTCTCATAATTCTCTGTATATAAATCGAGTCTTTCTCCTTCTCTCCTTCTCTTCAACATATCATAGAATGAACACACGGTTCTCCCCTAAGTACTATAGCAACAGCGGGTGTTGCATGAACCTGACCGAGCTGAGCTTCAGCTGAGCTGATGTCAAGGCACATAGCCGGTAGGGCATAAGGCACCCAACTACCTTGTATATATCTCGAGTCTTTCTTCTGCTCTCCAGTCTCTGTATCTTAAGTCTATTCACACGGTTCTCCCCTCACATATTTCAACAGCGGGCGTTGTGGTCAGTCGAGTGATCCACTATGATTGTTCCAGCTAAGTAGATGCGGTTCGTACGGCCTGGTGAGAATGTCCGATTTCGCTTGCGTACAACGCCAAATAACAAGTTTGTGTACATACCGAAATGACACTTAATGAGGACGAGTGTCAAAGAGTGAAGATGAATTTGAATAATATTATACTGAAGACAATGTTACGAAGCCGAGGGATATGAAGGATTAATTGGGAATAATTATAGTAGGTAGCTTTATTAGGAAGGATGATGGAAAATTTTTATACTTCTCAGCATCAAATATCCGCTCGATGACCTTGCCATGTATCTACCAATTATCGTACTCCCTCATCATTTTTTCAGAAAGGGCTCATGAGGGTGTTGCTCTTTTGGCTCAAGAATCGAATGTTGAGATCTTGTGTTTGAAATCATTCCCGAAGAGATTTAACTACATGTCTAAACTCCTTGCTCTCCTCTGTTTCCCGATCTTTATTTTTGTAGCTGTAGAGTACAGCTCATCCTAACCTAAAGCTCCTTTGATTACCGATTATAATGGTGGAATATTACCGAACAGAACACCAGTTGATTACTGATTACGTTCGGTCCTTTAGCACGGTAGAGTATTGTTTTCTGTCCTTGAAGTTTACCTGGGGAATTCAGTTTGCTCTCAGATATCCCATGAGAAAACATTAGGAGGTAGGCGATGATTGACGCACGACCATAACGCAGATGTGAGCGGCGAATCCCAGTCAGTGTGAGACTCTCTATCCCTAACACCTCCCAGCACTATCGCTAAGTACCCCCCGAGTACCGTGGGAGCGGGAGCGGGAGCGGGGCAAAAGCTTTTGCTTCTAAAGCCCATGTGCTCGCACTGTCGGATACGATTCGCAGGGGAATGCCGCAGTCCTCCATCGATATCCCCCAACACAGGCGAGAAGCTCCTAGCTTCCCAGCCAGTCCTTCCGTAGTACAACTTTTGCAGTTACACCTGCCGCGTTGACTGCGGGTTTGGTACACGAACCGGATGTGCCGGATGCGGACCCTACAGGTAAACATAAGTAATGACGGGTGTGGAAGTTAATGGATCATATTGCAGGCATAGATGTAAGTTTAAGTAATCATATCGTCGAATTTTGTCTACAAACGCACACATGCCTGTCGTTCGCTGCTGCTGCGAGAGTATCATATCTACCCCACCAAACGAATGGATGGAAATAGCGCACCACCAGGCAACAAGTGTGCATGACTATAGCCGCAACACCGGAGGTCCTGGGTCCAACGGTGGAGGGCGTCAACTAGGACGGTATGTTTAAATCTGTATGGACATTGAAACATTTCTTCTCCTTGCATATGCGGCCACCTACCTGGTTCTGCACGTTTTGCGATCGATTGGTTGCGCTCAGATTAAGGTTATGCTTAAATTGTTCCTAGGTAGTGGATGGACCGGGATAGTGGAAATCTCGCTTTCTGCCTAATATCGAGCGTGGCGGGTGTAATGGATTATGGTTGCGGTAGTAAGCGCCTTATCAGCGTAATCTGATCGCGATCCGCATGATAGCGCTGCATTTGTGATGTGATTGAAATGAGAGAAGGAAATGAACTAAGAACCAGAATCGGCCCGGGCAGGGCAGGGGAGTTGAGGGAATATACAGATAATAAGGTAGGAACACGTGGGCAGCACCCCAATATACGCGAGGACAACATCTATTAGCCGCGAGGTACGTGATAACGCTGTAGTAACGGTACTCTAAATGAAATTTGCGATACAAAGCACTGATTGCAAAACTCCAGCGCGCTTGCATGTTGTGTTTCAGACTTGAGGAACATATTTACCACCTTCTCCCTCCTCCCTCTCCTCCAACCACGGCTTACCACATCCTTCCTTTCCAACGCAACATGCATCTTTCCACCATCCTCCCCATCATCCTTCTCAGCGCGCTGGCCAGCGCCACCGCCACCGCCATCCCCAAACCACAACCCGTCTTCCCAGTCCCAAAACCCTTCATTGGCCTCAAAGCCTCCTCGAACAACTTCGCTGAGTACGCCTATGACATGTGTAAGGAACTCGGCATCGACCCTCATGGGTTGCACCCCGATGATTTCACCTCCGACGATGGGCACGGCCACCATTTCGAGGCGGGCAGCAAGTACGCGCTCTGGGCTGCGGCGCAGAACTCGGTCAAGATGGCAGTGGATAAGGAGAAGCGGGATGATTCCAGTATCAGCGTTGTGTACGTGCATGGTGCAGATATGTGCGAGAGGAAGCGCTGACTAGATTAGAATGTGGACCGACTGGACGTGCAGTGCAGGAGGCTACGCTGTGTATGATCTCGACCAACATGTGGGGCAGAAGTTTTTTGAGTATGTTCCAATATTTCAATCTCGTCTTCGAGCGTCGTCGAGCTGGCTAACTTAAGCAGGCCGTTGTTACACCGAAATAAGTACTCGCTTTCGTTCACACACGGAACAGTGGATCCAAATTACTGGCGGTTACATTTGAAAATGTGGCGCGGGCTGGGAAGTGATGACTGTGATGAGACGTACCATTATGTTTATGGCGGACCCGGATGTGTTACTTGGCAGCACAAATTTACGTGTGTGCAACTGATGTATCAGTGAGGGAGAGAGGAATCGGTAGCGAGTGAATAAAATGAAGCAGTGGCGGGCGGATTTGTTCTATATCCGTTCTTCCCGTTTCGGTTTCTTCCACCTAAAAATGCTAGCAAAGCTCCTGCAGTGCGCACGTTTTCTCTATAGCATTCCTTTACATCGTGGCTGCTGCGGTGGACAAGATTAATCCCAACCCTGCAAGCTGTATGATCTACTCCTTTTGCGCTCCTCAACTCCGTTTTTCCCGTACCCATGAAATCCCATACGGCGGAGTGGATAAATGTAAGCACAACTATGAACGCAGATTGTATGAGCTTGAAAGGTACTCGGCGATGGGTGTCAATTCCGGATTAGGTCGCTGGAATCTGCTTAGTGGCGTAGCACGTGTCATCGCTGCTAAGAAGCGAACCTGACCTTTTTTTATATTTTTTATTTATCTATATCCGCAGAGTACCCTAGTACACCGTCGCCCTTAACTCCGCTTGCTAGCATATATTTTTGCCGCAATACGATAACTTTAACCACTAAAATACCTACCGTACAGCCGTAGGGTCGCAGAGCAAAATTATCTATTGCCATATGCTAGTACTTACCGTAGTAGTCACTCCACCGCCTTATTTAGGAGCTTAACTTCTACACGTCATTCCGCTTGATCCTACGGAATGGAGAGTGCAGATATTGGTATTCTACATTACTGCAACTCCGGCTCAGTCTAGATTATCAAGGGTATCCCCGGAAGGTAACAAGGTTGAGATTGACGAATTAAACTGTGGTGATGGTGCACGGTTCTACTAGTAGTCCTGGGAGTGTGTGAGGACAGGTGTGTAGCATTGCGGCTTTTTGAGCGCCACGTGTAGCAATTGTGAAGTTCTCGAAGAACCCGACTGACGAGAGTTGAGCGAAATAGATACAATTAGTCTTTGAGGCAAAGTCGTGAAAACACTTGCAGTGCATATAAAGCCTACAATTACTTCCGGCACATATTTTTTTTGTCCTGCAGACAAGCAAAGTTCTTCCTGAATTACATACGCGGATTCTTGGCCATGTTAGGCGCTTTCCCTACACTCGTCGCAGTGGCTGCTTTGTGGATAGCAGTCGCAAGTCCGTCCCCGACGCCGGCAAACAAAATTACGATCACCAAGTCTATGCGCGCAGGAGTCCTCAGTGAGACCGTCTTCCTCGCAAGCCTACCAGCCCGCTAACTAAACGTAGACGAACTGACCCCCGAAGAAGCGGCGTGTGATCCCAGCGGCTCAACGTAAACCTAGTCCCATATGACTCCGGCGAATTCTAACCTTACATAGGGCATTCAATCCATCATGCTGGGAAACATTGGATATGGACTCGTATGTTCGGGTGCGGCAACTCCATATCAACTGGGATAGTTTAGGTGCACCATGACTGACTATTACAGGATTGGTGGATGACGAATCGCGACGAATGCGATACTCTGGGATTCGCACAGTGCTTTTTGAAATACAACGTAGGTCCCTCTGCCACTTTTCGCGCTTACTCTGGAAACTCTAAGCAACACTTAGCATTATGCTGGCTTGACTTGCAACATCATCACCGCGGGAGACACATGTGATCCCCCTGACTCTGGGCAAACCCAGTGGGACTCTATGCAGCAGTTCTACGTAAGTAGAAAAAAGCTTCTCCTGTAGACGGGGTGTTCTAACGAGATTTCAGACTGTCTGGAATATATATGGTATAGTTCCCTTCTAAATAATTGCAGACTCCAAACTAATTTGTTCAGCTATTCATCAATTCTTCAGCCAGTATTATGTGGCCATCGGCGATGCCCAGGCTCTTGCAATGTGGGTCCAATTTAAACCCTAAAGCTCTATCCGTTTTTTTACTAATGTCTAAAATATAGTGGCAAGGTTGGAGATATCGTGCTAGCGGTTAATCCGCCACACGATTCACAAGTCGACGGGAAATTGTTGAGTATTTTAATAGCTTCGTCATTTGCAATGTTCGCGGTTAGTCAATCCGTTCGTATATTTACGATCAAAATCCTCTGACCATTGCATTGCACAAAACTAGATAGGCAAAGAGTTTCTGGGGTCTCTCACGTCCAAGGTTATCTATATTGGGATGTCGGCGCTGGCTGGTGGGTCATCACAAGTCGCCAACTACATGTATGATCAAGGTGGAAACAACTACAATCAGGAAACAGTGCAGATAGCAAGCGTGCAGTCAAGACTTTCCGACATGACTCTTGGCTACCTAAAGGGCATTGCGAGCATGATCGAGTCGGTTCAAGGCGACCCGGACAAATTTCTAAAGCTGTGTAGCGCCGGTGGTTTTACCCAAGTATATATTGACCACCCATACCGCTGTATTTTTAGCTGTGCTAACTGGATTCAGAGAATGACCGGTTCCCTGCCGGATCAGACGTCAAACATCCTTGATCAACTCAAACTGTATATATTGAGCTTGTCGCTACAACTGAATAACTTCGTCGTTTCAGTCAGGTATGCTTGTTTGCTTGTTCTTTTCACCTCTCCGCGGGTGTGAGAGAAGTAGTGCGGATCGGAGCGGATAGTGTGAATCGCGGGTTCTGAACGGGGTTCGAGTTTTGGACATCCCGTTCCCATGCCGTGGTTCACACAGGAGCGGAGAGTGCCGTACCAATAAGGTGCGGCTCAAACGAGCTCTGCCTCCGCCCTTTCCCAAATACTTGGCATAGTGAAATTCTTCGTCAGCTAAACAATAATTCAGCCCCAACACCAATCCTATGGACATCGCCAAAACAACCAACCGGGTCAATTGTGTAGGATACGACGGTAATGGAGTCTGCGACAAATGGTGGTATGATGCAAACACTCACACAACCTATACCCTTCAGAACATGATCGGTAAGCAAAAGTATCCCCTTGGTCATACGGAGCAGCTCCAGCTAACGAGCCCCAAGATGATAAAGACAAACATTACAGAGAACTGACTCAACAAATATGGCAAAATGGCTGGAGCACACCAACGAGCTTGTACGCTGGGGACACCAATTGTAATGGGAAAGATCCATATCTCGATGATAATGGGGTCCTACAATGCCCTGTACGCAAATATTCTCGTAGACTAACTATACAATTTCGCAGAGTTTAATAGCTAACCTTTGGTGCTTCAGTCGTTTATTACTAAATGCATAGCTATAAACGAGGTATTCGATGTTCATAACTATGATGACCACCCAGAATTCACAAATTGCCCTAATGTTAGAGATTGGTTGCGATTCTATAATGGATTCGCTAACCCGCGCTGTGTGCCATGTTCTTATCTTGGGCCCCAGGTCGGCAATAAGGATTTCTCGATCGGGTGTTACGCAACCTGTGGTTAATTGTATGCACCCACGAAAGGGATTATTAGGGTGCAGGAGGGGATAAATGGCCTTGAGCTCTTTGTGCCATAGGGGTGTTGTTAGGGGGTACGGCTTGGGAGGGGCCTTTGGGTGTGGGAGCGTCGGGGATGGGGGATTTGGTACTTTGTCCTTACATAGTCATGCTGTGGCCGCTGGCGGTCGAATGTGTTATTATTATAACAGCAACTAAAGCATTTATTCCAAACATTCGCCGGACTCAGAGTGTGTAGTTTACAGCTTAGCGGGAATTAAACCTTACCAATTAGACGTGGCATTCCAGAGATGGAAGCTCGAGAAAATCTCAATCCGTGAATTGAATCAGTTGAGATCGAGGTAGCCGCCTAACGCACTTGGCGTAGCATCAATCTTGTGCTACCTCATAATTCAAGAACGTCAAATTTCTGCAGATTCACCCTTGCCTATCTCTGTGACTTAGAACCCTCAACAGTCCGCCCACACCGGATGACTCTCGATCATCTTCTTCTGGCGACCGTACTTGGAGTGATTCTATAGATTACAAATGGTGTTAGATAGCACCTCCTCTCACACGGGTCACTACGAGAACGTACATATGATTGATGCTGAGATCATCCCTCATCCCGCATTATTTCCGAGCTCTATGCAGCTGCCCAGTATGCAAACTTACTACCCGCTTCGAAATGGCGTCCGTTGCTATCGTCGGAGGTTAAATCGTCCAGATGCGGGCCGTGTGGGCCGATGTCGAGCTCTTTACATTTTTCGTAGGCCTCCTCGGCGAAGGAGTTGGAGGTAGAATTTGCGACGGGGGTAAAGGGGGAAGACGGGTTCAGGGAGAGTTACAGCAAGGGTGCTGGAGACGATGAGGAGGAGGAGGGGGAGGGGTGACATGAGGAAGTGCGTGCGGCGTTAGGGAGAAAGTGCGAGGAGAGAGGAGTAATCATGTGAGAGCATGCTTGATGTGATTAGCGGTAGAAGGCGGTAGCAGGGGAACGACAGCTGCCTATCTGGAATGTAACGGTGGGGAAGGAGCAAGGAAGGGTACGGAAGCGATAAGAGCTTTATCGGGAGTAATCTGATCCCTTAACCTTAAACTACTCAAGTTCGATCAACAGGCTACTAACCGCACAGCTTTCCCTGAGAGCGATTTTGTGCCTATGGAACTGATGAAGAGGCTTTTGCGTTGCATTCCATTTTTGGAGATGCATCGAGGGTTCCTTTTCCAAAGCGACTACGGCGGAAACGACACGGCGTGGAACTCACAGCTACCAAGCCCAGGAACCATGGCACGAGGCGAAAATGCATGGCTAGAACAGGCGTTGAAAGAGCAAGGGAAATGGCACCTGTATTAACGCACTGCATCGTTCCATTTTGACTGTCCCATAGTCTCAGTGCCTTTTACTCCCCTAACCTCCGACCCACGTGTTCCGGCCTCGTTCTGTGTATATTACCTCTATCCTTCAATCCCTCCCCCTCCCCCAGCACGTATCCCGCAGCCAACATCCTGGACTATACCCGGCCCGTGGCCCCCGGGCCGTTCCCAGATCCTCTACCGAAGCTAGACGACAATTAAATATTCCCAAGCACCGACCTAGTAAAAGAGTAGGAGTACGCGAGCTCGCGATTGGCAGCAGGAATGACAAGGGGAGGACACGGGGGGGAGAGTGCGAGGCCGGTTGAGCGGGATTGTGCTAGGGGTGCAGATCATGGGTTGTAAGCGTTTTATCATGGTAATCTGATCATCAGTTGTACTACCCCACACAGGCGACATACGACAGACGAGCAGCATTTCAGATCTAGTCGAATGCCAGTCACGTCTGCAAATGCATAATCCGTTTCTGTTTGCTTTCTTTCCTTCATCTGTCCTGGTAACTTTCGCTTCAGACTCATTGGCACGCATGCATCCGTGCGGTTGGCAGCCAGTACTTTCCTGGACGGGATGCACCATATAGCAGCCACAAAGGAAGTAACGGTTATATAGTGGTGTTGGATGACGTTAGTAGGTGTTATAGTTGAATTTTGGCCGAGTGGTAGTTATACTTAGTTTGCCGACATGTGGTATGTTACGCTCAGTCGGGACCCTACCAACGACTCCCGCGGAGGTGGGAGATAGAACTTCAGGGCAGAATCGATGAATGCGATCGTTTCGTTTGTCAAAGGGGAAGAAGAAGGGTAGAAGAAGGGGAGCTCCCCCACCTAGCCGGTCATCCGGAGGGGAGGGGAATTAGGTACTGCCATACTCTAGTTAGAGTGAATGCAGAATGATTAAAACAAAAAAAAAGGGCCGGGAGGGTACGATGCGGTGCTACCGGTGAAAAGTGAAATTTTCACTATCCCGAGCGTTCGCTACCCCGGAATAAATAAGCGCAAGCTGCATAACCGCAGTCTCTCTATCTTCGCTGGCTCGACACACCGTTTTAAGATGAGGTTGACTAGCCGACGTTGCCCTATTGTCTCAAAAATCGAACGTGCTACTACTAGTGAGATCCCATAACAAATCTCGCCAAATTTAGCCGGTAGATTGGTCCAGGAACGTATCCTATGCAACAATCTACAGTATATTCGAAACACCTCAGACTAGTAAATCCCTGCTTTGCCGTAGCGGCGATGAGGATTTTTGGGCCACAGACCTTCGGCAGAAGGCACGGAGAGGATACACGATGACAGGGCTATCAGAGTCTCTTACCTGCTCCGAAACTCAGTACCAAATCCTGTGCTTCAACCGCTCTATAACCCCCCAAGACAGAAATGTTATAGGGCCAACTCACCGTCACCGATTGCCGCGTCGCTCGGGATCGGACGGAAGCGATACACACGGACGGTGTTGTGGCGAAAAACTTAAGAACGGCATCGGGGGTACCCTGCAGTGCCGTTGTGCCGTTGGCTCGTGCACCAAATCGTTCATCGCACTGTTGATGTAGTTGGTCCTTCCTTCAGAAGTTAAAAATCTGCCACCAGCCTTATTGCTATGATATTTTGGAAGGCACGTGGGGAAAGTTCTCTACATCGCGCCAGCGACCTGTAAGCAATGGCAATAGATTGCATGCTGCAGTCAGCGTGGCAAAAACCTATACTACCTGCTGGAGCGACGTCATTCGCTTGGGTTGATATATAGATTACTGGGAGACCGTTACCATAACATCCGGTAGTCAATGGGACTTAGTCCACAACCGCCAAGTTAATGTTTTCACCGAGTCTAGTCTAGTCCGACCCTGCTGGACTAGACTGGTGAAATATTGCGCTAAGCTGCGCGTCAAAATCAAGGTAAGCTAGAAGCACGTCTCATCGCGGCTAAGAAACGAACCCAACGTTTTATTTATCTAGAGCATGGCCTGTGACTCTGCAGCTCCAGCCCTGTGTAGTTGAATATCTCTTGTACGTACACCACCGCTAGTAACTGAGTGCATGACATTTCTGGGCCGACTTTGGACAATAGTTCAAAGTTACATAGGCCCGAGCAATGGTGGAGCAGGACGTGGACCAGGCGGGTTGGGCCATAGGCTGGGACAGTTCGACTGATCGGTATCAGGAATACGAGTTTGTTCGATTTACTACGCACGTATGTGTTAATTATTGATATGTAATAGTTGAAACCTACTCTAAATATCTGCCAAGCCCTTTACATAGTGTTCCATGGGGTTTACATATTTGATTCAGAGCTTGATGCTAGAAAATCTTCGCACTGTCGGTCGGCCGCTTGAAACTACGACTAGCGCTTATCTTTTGGCAGAGTTTGAACCACGTGGGCAGGAGTGTGCGCCTGGTTGTGCTTTCTCCACAGGCGCAGATCATTATATGTGCTCGGATCGTACTGTAATATCCTCACAATTTACACCACGAGGCTGCAAATTATACTGGTATCTTACTCGCAGAAAACTCACTCCATGATTGTGGCACCTGCCTTGTTCTAGGTTTCAACTGCTAGGTCAGGTTGCACGTCATTCCGCTTGTTACTATGCAATGGACACTTCGAGGTGAGTGCGTATTTGATATTCTACATCTACAGTGATCACCAGCTTACTCTGGTTCCTGTAGGTTTCAGCTTTGCTTTCAAGGTAATACCTAGAACGCAATAAAATCCCGAGCGTTGGTCGAGATGGGCGAATCAAATTGTGTTGCTCGTGCTCGTGCTCGTGTTCGTGCCTTATATACGCAGATAGATCTGCAGGTACGTACTGGGGCCTGATTTAATGGCGGGTATTGAGAACAATAACGTCCAGCGCGTTGGGACAGTTGATCCTCCAGGGAATACACCACTGCACCCGGTTCCGGGCATGTAGCGTTGTAGCGTTTTGGGCCCCACGTGTAGCAATCCCGGGGGCTCATTCAGCGCTCCACAGAATTTGCGGTAAACCCGGGTGACGAAAGTTGAGGATAGGTACGACATATCTTCGTAGGGGGTCGAGGGCAGAGTCGTGAAAATAACTGCTGTGCGTATAAAAGCTTACAATAACTTCCTAGAACCTATTCACTTTTTTTAGCTTGCGGACATTGCAGTTCAATCATCAGTTTCGCGCCGAGCAATTTCTCATTTTGAATTATATCGGCTGATTCTTTGTCCTCTTACCCTGCTATGTTAGGCAACTTCATCGGGGTGACCCTCACCATATTGGTAGCAGTCGCAAATGGGATTCCGGCCCCGCAAACAGATGGTAACGGAAACCCAATAACACCCGAAATAGCGGCATGTGCTCCCAGCGCTACAACGTAAGCCACAATACCACACTTGGTTGCTAGCCAATTCTAACCTTACGAAGGGCTTTCCAACCATCCTATTGGGAAACATTGGATATGGAGTCATATATTCGAGTCCGGCTGCTCTTCACATCAACTTAAATAGTTCACCGCGACTGACCCCATGTAGGATTGGTGGATGAATAACATGGGTAATTGTGTTGGTTGGGATTCGCACAATGCTTTTTGAAATATAACGTAGATTTCCTCTGTAGTCTCTCAGTACCTATTCCACTCTAATCACACTTTTAGTATTATGCGGGCCTGACTTGCGACACCATCATCGACAATACTTGCAATCCCCCTGATTCCGCAAACAGCGAATGGGATTCTTCGCAGCAATTCTACGTAAGTACGCTTCATTATCAGATGGGTCAGTCTAACTCGAGATTTCAGACTCTGGAATATATATGGTATAGTTCCCATCCGGGTAATTGCAGACTCCAAACTGATTTGTTCAGCTATTTACCAATATTTCAACCAGTATTATAACGCTATAGGTGATGCTCAGGTTTCGGCGCTGTGAGTCAGATTTAAATCCTGAGGCCCCATCCTTTACTAAAGCCTGAAATATAGCGGCAAGGTTGCAGACGTCGTGAATACGGTCAATCCGCCACATGGTACCGCAGTCGACGGGAGGATGTTAGGTATTATGATATCATCGTCATTTTCTCTGTTCGCGGTTAGTCAACTAGTTTTGTTGAGATGAAAATGCTCTGACTATTGCACTGTGTAAAACTAGATAAACAAAGAATATCTAACGCTTGTCGACTCTAAGGTTATCTTTATTGGAATGTCGGCTCTCGCTGGTGGAGCATCACAAATCGCCAACTACATGTTCGCTCAAAGTGACAACTCCAATGCGGAAGCAGTGCAGATATCAGACTTGTAGTCGAAACTTACTGACATGACTAACAACTACCGAAAGGGCGTTGCAAATATGATTGTGTCGGTTCAAAACGACCCGGACAAATTTCTAAAGCTGTGCAGCGGTGGTGGTTTTACTCAAGTATTTATTAACTGCTCATACTGATATATTGCTAGCTTTGCTAACTGGGCCCAGATAATGATCGGTTCCCTGCCGGATCTGTCGTCAAAAATCTTTGATCAACTCATGCAGTATACAGTGTTCCTAAGCGGCCCGGCCCGGCCTGCACGTGATTTAAAAAGCCTGCATCGGCCTGCATAAGCCTTGGTCTGGTTGATGGATGGAATACGGCAATGGCAGGGCTACGATGATTGAGTTGGATATGGTTTATGTTTCGTACTTTGGAGACTTTCTTAGTAAAGGCAGCAGAGAATCTTCCGAATAAAATATTCTGTTTAGGCTTAGTCCGCCAAGAAAAGCCGCCAGGCCGGCCGGAAAAGCCGCCAGGCCCGGACCGGCCCTCATTTGAAAGCCGCCGCTAAGGCCGGCCTGGCCGCTCAGGAACACTGGCAGTATATATTGAGCCAGTCGCTAAAAGCGAATAACTTAGTTATCTCAGCCAGGTATGCTTGTTATTTTCATCTCTCCGTGGGCATAGGCGAAGTAGTGCGGATAGTGTGAATCACGGATTCTGAACGGGGTCGGGATCCCGTCCCGTCCCGTTATCAAAGATGGTATTTGTTTCCGTCGGCCAAAAGACGGGTTTCAAAACTTGAACATTCCGTTCCCAAGCCGTGATTCACACTAGCAGCGGAGAGCGAGTGTCTGCCAATGAGGGGCGGCTCAAACGCAGCTCTGGCCGTCCCAGCTTTTTGGCAGTGAAATTCTTCGTTAGCTGAACAATGTGTCAATCCCAACACCAATGTTCTGGCAATGGCCCAACAACAATACGGCACTCTCAATTGTACAGGATATGATAGCAATAGCGTCTGCAACAAATGGTATTATGATGCAGACTCTGACACTGTTACTTTGGATGCTTCTTAGACTTGTTGATTGACTGATCTCGAGGCCCTGAAGGTCCGTATATCTATACAGACTTGTCTCCCATATTCACAGCCATATTCGTCTCCCTATCTCTTATCCGTTTGCATATCCGTTTGCACTGATATGAGCCGCTCTCCTGAGGCATATCTTCATACACCAACTGCATATCAAACGTACCTGAGCCGTGAGGCTCACGATGCAGGTACACATGCAACAGACACAACCTATACCCTTGAGGACACCAGTAAGCAGAATTGTCACTAGTCATGCAGCGCAGTGCCAGCTAACAAGCCCCCAGACGATGGAGATCATCCTTACACCAGCCTCACCCAAAAAATATGGCAAAAAGGATTAGCCACGCCGAAAGATTTTTACAATGGGGACCCTAATTGTAATGGAAAAGATCCGTATGTCGACGATAATGGGAATCTACAATGCGCTGTATGCAATATTCTCGCAGCCCTAATTATGTCGTTTCGCTAAGTTTAAGGGCTAACCTTGGTGTTTCAGTTGAGTGTACCCAAATGCATAGCCGCAAAACCAGCCATTCAACAAGGATTTGAAAGATGGGAGACCTGCGGAATTCACAAATTGCCCTGACTCGAAGGACTAGATGGTACGCAGGGAGGCACGTATTACCTACTACCGCTGTGTGCCATGTTCTTATCTTGGACCCGAGCTCGGCACTGGTAATGTATTTGTCGGGTGTTTCAATTTGCATAGCTGTGATTAATTGTAGATACCCATGAGAGCGTCTATTAGGGCTAGAAGGGAAAAAGAGGCCTTTAGCTCTCCGTGCAGTAGGAGTGTTGTTGAGGAAGGTGCAACTTGGAATGGACCTCTGGGTGCAGAAGCGTCGGGGATGGGAATTTGACGTTCTGTACTTATGCCATGGCCGCTGGCGGCCGAATGAATCTTGATTATAACAAAAGCGTTTATTCTAAATCGTTTCGTCGCATAATATAACCTACCAAAGTGTGTTGTTTACACCTTAGCGGGAATCAAAACCTTACCTTTTGGGTGTGGCATTCCAGGGATGGAAACTCAAAAAAGTCTCGATTTGTGAAATTGAACCTGTTGGGGTCGGTAAACCCCAGTCACGTGATATATACATACCTCCTCATGCACTGACGTAACATCAATCATGAACTCCTTCACAGTTCAAACAACATTAAACTTCTGCAGATAAACCCATTCTATCTGCGAGAACCGGGATCGGTGTGGGAATATACATTTAACGCCTTCGGATACCTGACTAATGTGCTACTCGAGTCCCACCGAGGGTTTTGGAACAGGAGCTTCGCTCCCGTTCAGTTCTAGCCCGCAATTTTAGATTTTTTCGATTTATAATTTAGCCTGAGTCACATACAGTACTTATTTGCGGCTTATGTGAAATACGCAAATTCGACGCGACAATGTAGTCGGAGAAAGATTGGCGACTGATCGGTGAGCAGATAGATAAGTAGAGAGCGAAGAGGGAGAGGGAGAGGGAGAGGGAGAGGGAGAGGGATGGCCACCGAGAGGCTGTCTCTGCCACACTGAAGAAGAAGAGGCACAACGCGATGTGATGATGATTGACGAACTCGAATGACATAATCTCCACTTGACAAATCTCGAGCTACTTTGTTACATAATTTTTGCCAACCGTTCCAAAATGTCCTTACCCTCAATAAATTTCGGGCATTGACGGCTTTTATCGCGATGTTAATATACTAGGTCGCCTAATGGACATTGTAGTCTCGCGCACGTCTGCTGCGGTGCCGAGTATATCTAAATATTCCCTCATCCCCTTGTCCGGGTCGATCCCGGTTGTTATCCAAGTGCTGACGCTCCACAATGCTAATGCGCAATACTAATGCTGTCTGAGCTTCTACAATAAGACCCACGTGTTTCTCAACCCTACCCACCGCACCCCAATCCCAGACGAATCCATGTTCCTGTAGAGAAGAAATGATGATTTTATCGCTCCAATGGATGTTGTTGTCTAGCGCACGTCCGCTGGCTAGCCGAGAGAATCGCTGAGGTGTTCTCCAAGCACATTGCACATGTCTTGAGCAGAACCAACAATCACTGACGTAGCACATGTTGTCTTTCCAACTTATCAATAAAGTTATAGTTGCCTTGCTGTGGTGGGCGGACAATTTTTTGATGCTGCCGGTGTAAGCGGGATGTTTGGCTCACCCCAGAATAAATTATGCATAAATTTTAATTCATGCATATATGAATTGAAACAAATTGTCGGGAACTCTGTGCTAGGTTGATACAATACCATACGATTTGAAGATAAGGTCTACGACTTTTGGTAATGAACCAGGGGAAATACCACGCTAGCACGAAGAGGACAGGTGGACATGATGCGGTATACCGGCTGTTAAACTCCTAGGTGGTGGTAAATGGGGTGTTCATGCTACAGCAAGGGAAACGTCGAGCAAAAAGGTCCTACCCGGGATTGCCGGAATCAGGATCCGAAGTGCTAACCACCAAACACCATCTCAACAAGCTTAGCTCTAAAACCATCGATATACCGCAAACTCTCAGCGACCAACTCCTAGATGGAATGTTGTCGCGAAAAGGTGCGCTCGAATTAAACGTTGTATCCAACAGGAAGAGTTCGAAAAGAAGATACAACCAGAGACTCCCAAAAGTAAGGGTACGGTGGTGAGTAAGCTCATGCACGACAGTTTGTGTTTTTAGAAAGACGTTGGAACAGTTATTGTTGTCTATGTAACGTCAGAATGTTATCCCCTACAGGCTCAGATAAGTTGCAGCGCTCGGAAGGGAATAGTAAGCGCTTGGTTGTAAGGATTCTGATTGGTAGATCCCACTTCATGTATGAGTGTGAGACTGTGAGACTGTGTAAAGTGCATAGAGTGGCTTATGCGGACGATGCAGTGAACAGTTTTAAGGTCCATTATGCAGTACCGCCATAGGTATACATCGTGTTACTTGTACCTCTAAATCAAAATGTCACCAAAGCGCAAGCCTCTTAGAGAGCTCAGCAAGTATACCCGCTCCCGCTACCTACAGAAAGCGTCCGAAGATAAGCTAAGCAGCTGCATCCAAGGCAACCACTGCGTTGGTATTGGCTACTAGTGATAAGAACAAGGACAACTTGAGTAAATACTCTATAAAACCATTTCCCATCTCTGCTCATGTCAGAAACACATACTACACCACGTCCACTCGTCACAATTTAAAAAAATGAATCTAGGGGTTTCCGAATGCCTGCGTTTCCTGTTCTAATCCCCACGATCTCTTGCTCCTATTTCTGAGATTGCCTCTTCCCCCTTCGTCTGTACGGCGTGTGAACAGCAGGAAACTGACGACAGGACTGCGTTGGGCACTCACTCAAATTACCAAGTGTAAGCGAATGTGAATGGGAATAAAGTAATGTTTTAAGGTGGCGAGCAGTTGGTAATGTATCCGTCGGATGTGATTGGGCTCACCGTCTAGACATCAGTGGTTAAGGTCCAAATGATAGGTAGATGATAGAATGACTACCTGGATGCTCGGCCAATAGTTTCCGGACATGTAGTAGTCTGGCGTAATAGTCATTGATTATACACCCTCATATAACATCACTTGCAACCACTCTAGCAAGCATTATTACATATCCAGTGGTGGCAAGTGACTCAGACTGGCGAGTGACTCAAGAGTGGCGAAGCATCAAAGTTTTCTCCGATGATCCTCTGTATATAAATCGAGTCTTTCTCCTTCTCTGCTTCTCTTCACTATATCATAGAATATACACCGGTTCTCCCCTATGTACTATAGCAACAAACATTGTTTGCGTCGGATGCATATTTGTAAAAATACCTACCCTATGTTGTGCATGGCCGTCTTTCAGGGGTTCTCACCGGTGATTATATATGAGGCTAAGACAGGGTTATAATTATCTATCTTCATGACAAGCACTGGTTTGGGCTTTACTTTACACTAAACCCATAGTGACTCATTACGGAACCAGCTTGATATTGACACTGTTTGTGTGTGCCGACATCAAGTGGCATGGCGGATGTCGATGAAGAATAGTAATGCCGCCCCCACACGACAACGTGCACTAATCAAGGGTCATCCGGAGTGGGAGGGGGTCAGCAGGATCTATCATCTCAGATATTCAACTAGGGCAATGTTGCCGCAAGAATACTAGAAATTTGGGCCACCATGAAGACAAATATCGATTTAAGAGAGTGTGGTTCCGACAAATCTAATACGCTTTTCCACACAGCCGCGGGTACATCTTGGCTAAATCGGGGAGAAATCTCGAACGCAATTTTGGATCCATAGCCTGTATTGGAAGTTCCATAATATAAAACTCCTGACAAATACTGGAACTCATTCGGCCCGCGGTGGCTGATTCAGAGCGTCCACTCTGCGGAGCCCATTAAACCAAGACTTGCCATAATCTCCGATGCACAAGAAACAGTCACGCCCCGGGCAATAATATTCCCCTTCCGCTTTCGATTCTCGACATGTTCCTTTTGGCTCGTGAGAGGAACAGACTACTTTATAAATTATAATGTCTTCATGTTATCGCACCTCGCATTGTCCGTGCTTGAGAAGGGACCATTTCTGTACTCTCAACGCATATCTTCCCTAGATCACCTCCATTGGTCTCTGAGTCAAGTGACAAACTTTTTAACTTAAAACAGAAGAAGATTAATAAAGAAAAAAGGATCTCGGAGTCCCGTTGCAGGTGGATCGACATTTCCACAAGCTACAATCCATCACTCGGGCCAGAAACTTGTCCATAACATGGATCATTTTAATTCTCTCCTTAATGTAGGTCGCTAATTGATCTTTTATTGCAGACGCATGTTCATTGTTCATACGTGAGTGCAGTGGACGGGCGGAAGTTGCGCCCCGAGTGATCATCTGTGGCACCCCCCCACGGGAGACATAGCGTCCACTAGCCCCACAATTTTCAAGGCCTAGATTTGGGGTCTAAGAAGTTAGTCCATCCTTGTGTGTTGATTGCTAGTTACGGTCGTAGTCTCTTGGTTTGTTGATAAGCCGGCCAAAGTTAGAGAGAAAATTCAAGCCCCCTCGTGTGATAGCGGCGGGTGTCTCACCCCGATAACGTAATTACTATAAATGACCACTTCAGCCACTCTTGCTTGTGGCGTTGGTATAATCGTGAGCACATTATTCTCCCCACCCCTGGTAAAACGCACATAGTATGCCTGGGTGTCCTTTGATTTTATAAACCAGGCTTCTATTTTCGCTTCGTAGCGAATCTTGTCACCTCTAAATACTCTCTGGAGCAAACTTTGTAAGATCAAAATTATGTTGTAGTTCGCCGCCTAATGTAGTGTGGAAGAGTTAAACTTAATAGTTGTCGCCATAGATCTCCAAGGCTTTCCCTAACGTTGCACTGAACCGTCAAATTAACGCCACTCCACCACGACGTATAACATAGTAAAAGCTGGTTTACCGGATCAACATGCACGACATCCATTAACCCAATGGAATTCTTCCAGAAAGACATGCACAAAAAACTTCTCATACAGGATACCCGAAGATCACCCCGGTCACCCCGGTCACCCGCCCCGAACTCGCTACTTGCGACTGCTCTTCTATCTCCGCCTCTTCTACATCACAACGAACCGTAAAAACTAGAATAACCCTCATTGTTCCCCTTCACCTTCACTCCTAGGATTCACCCCTTCTCATCATCCCTTCGACTTATCTTGCTTCCCCGCCCTTCTTCCGTCTAGTTCAGCCATCCCCCTTCACACTTTGATCGGAGTCCCCTCTCTGGCAATTGGTATATCCTATATTCTGCTTAACTCTGACAGCCCGTTGATGTTTTGTTCAGGTACTTTAGGCACCCTGACACGACAACTTCGATAGATGTAGACGACAAGACATGTCACAATGGCCCCAGCTACAAGCGATGGGATGATGATAACTCCAAGGTTCTGTTGGGGTGTGTCGTTGGTACCGATGGTGCCTCCGTACCCGTAAGTAGTGCTACTTGCTGTCGGTACCGGGCAAAGAATGAATTTGATCCGGAAACACTCGTCGTCAGTGGTAGATAGCTTCCTCCTCCCGAAAACGGACCGCTCCTTGTTACCGTTGATGCTGTCCATGTTCTTGTCACATAACCTGAGACGGAAAGGTTGATCAGACTACTGTAAACGCTCACACTGGTTTGAACGTTGCATGGGACAGGGCAATTTTGAGGACTACGGCTTCGTACCTAATGAGCTCTCCGTGATGAAAGTAACAACAGTCCAGCCGCACGAACAAGCAGAAATCGTACGTTGGTCAAGAAACTACTCTCAGTCACATGGCTGCGATGTATAACGTACCTAAGTATGTACCTGCATGCATATCTCGGTAGCGCTGCTGGGCAACTAAACCAGCCCAATTCTGGGTGCGAACCAAGCGTTCCAGGAACCGAAAACAGCCACAACAGTCCATGTATCCTATAGCGCCCAGCCACGCTACCGAGATATCTAAGTAGTCAAATTTCGATAGAAGGCGGCTAAGCTACCACTGTACGTACCGTGCTCACAGATCTTCATACCTTCCGCAATTGGGTTAGGGCTTCGCACAAATCTTTTCATCTCAAGATCGTTATATAGTACTCGAATTTGACGAACATGTACGTACATATGAGGTTTTCCTCAATTAGCTAAACCATCGAAAATCTTTTCTCAACAGGTCCTGAATCGTACCCGGAAACTACCCAGCCGATAGTTGAAAGTTCGCCGAATACTGGTAACGCATCTGTCACCCGTGACGCAAACGCGAGCGTTGCTCACCAACCTACGCTGTCGACAACAGTCATGTATACTCCCGAGGACTCCCTTTACCCCATCCTCTTGAAGAGGTTCTCTAGGCTATTCCTCGAAGCCCACCAGGATGACGCTTCCGATCCCAATCATTGTAGTCTACGCCACCCCACCACAAGCTTGCGCAGTGTCGCCCTGATAGCAGCGAGCTGTTATCGGTGGAGCCACCGTGCCCAGAACCATTTCCACCACTAATAGTTGTAGGAGTGGGTGTTAGGTCGCATTCCACGCGGTGTAATTATATCTCATTGGCAACCTGACGATCTACGTCTTCGACGGCTATTGTTCAGCTGCCAAACAAACCTGACCGGTAAGAGGTCAGAAGTCAAAATTCCAATACATGTTGTGTTGTGGGAAGAGCTGTAGGCACGCCTGCGTCGCTAGAAAATATGCCGCTCCATCAGCGGTCTTTCTGCAACACCAGCAACAAGAGTGTTAGTGTTCGTCCCAACATCCTACCGCATTCCAAACCCCTGCTACCTGAGTTTTTCTGGATAATACTAGAAACATCTGCCTAGAGCCTATTACCAGCCATAATAACAGTGACAGTCAATGATGGTTCAGGATTCTTTTTTCTTCGAATGACCGCAGGCTCCGAAAACATCCCTTCTATAACCGAACAAGCCACTGCAGGCTGAAACCACATTCTGAAACGGGAAATTTGTTATCTCTCGTATAGTGTGCACTTACTCAAAGATAGATATAATCTGTAGGGCAGACTTTGAGTGCGGTCATCACGTGGTGTTAGGTTAGGGTTGAGCAGCGGAGCCGCATTCACTTTACTTGTGTACGTGTCAAATAGATGAATAGACAAGTCAATATACGCATCACCAATTTGGCAGCTGCACCATAAGTCGACGTACGCTTCCCTCTGCGCCAGGATTGGTCCAACATAATCCCCGATCAATCTACAGTCCGGTGGCCAGGTTTCGATAACCAAGGGTGGGGCTGATTTAGTGTTAACGATCAGTATAGGACAAACCAGAAGCCTTATTAGATAGCGCACCAGGGAAGGGAAGTTATTTATCGAATCCCTCATAAGTTATCATGTTTGATATAATACAGTGTAAAGAATTCGGCCAGAGATTGACCCTTCGTGATACTGAATGAGCGCCACTCCCGCGGGGCGTGTAACTCGACGAACTGCAATCTAGATTACCGGATCCACATACACACCATCAATCAACCCGTATTTCTTCCATCATCAACGCAGTGAAACTTTCCCAGACAGATATGCACAAGAAACTTTCCATACAATGACACCCAACAATGACCCCAGTTACCTAAACTAAATTCGTCGCTTGCGCTCACCTCCCTCTATCTCACCTACACTATAGCGAACCACCACAGCCAGAAAACCCTTCATTGTGCCATTTAACCTTCACCTCTAGGATGCACTCCTCATCGCCCCTCGAGTTCGGCCGTTGTACGTCGCCACCCAGCCCGTCTCCCGTCAAGTTCAGTCATGTTCCCTTGCCCCTCGACCGTAGCCCCCTCCTCAGTAACAGGTATATCCAATATACCGCCTAACTCTGACATCGCGTCGATGCCTTGTTCAGGCGCTTTAGGCGCCCCGAGTCCCTTGACGCGACGCCTCCGATAGATGTAGCCGACAAGGCATGCCACAACGACTCCACCCGCAAGCGATGGGCCGATGATAACTCCAAGGTTCTGTTGGGGTGTGTCGTTGGTACTGATGATGCCTCCGTACCCGAAAGTAGTGTTACTTGCTGCTGTTGGCAACGGGATGAGGAATGTATTTGATCCGGAAACACTCGCCGTCAGTGTTGGATAGGCTCCTTCCGCTGATGGATTGCTCCCTGTTACTGTTGGTGCTGTCCATGTTGCTGTCACGTAACCTGATGAGACGGATGGGTTGATCAGGCTACTGTAAACACTCACGATCGTTTGAACGTTGGTGTCGACTCTTGTGGTGACGAAGGTTGAGGTCCAGACTAGAAAGTTACCATTGACCGTATTCGGGCCCGTACCATCCCCACACTGTGAGCCCGAGACCGCACAATATTGGCTAGATGCGCAGCAAAAGTTGGACCCGCATGGGACAGGACAGTTTTGAGGACTAGGACTTCGACGGATGTGTGGAGGCATGGCGGAGAGGCGATACACGAACGTGAGGGGAGAACTGGTTGATGAATCGTTCTAGTTCAGCCTCACCAAATGAGCACTCAGGAGGTAGCACACACACCTTCGACAACTCTCTCCGCCTAAGAATGCCAAGGCTTCGTGCGTGGCACCAATCACGTCGATATCTACGGTTATACTTTTGCTTCACGAGTTTGGTAGTGTCTGCTCTCTATCTAGGGAGTGTATCGACTTAGGATCTTTGGTTTCGCGACTCTACACCACACCCATCCTGAAACAATACATGAACAGATACACTCAAGCGATGCACGCATACAACTTCTACATCCCGGGACTGATGTAGCAAAACGGGCCTCTTCGATGTATTCGAAGTGAAGATTCCCAATGTGCCCTCCGTTGCGTAGCCAGTGGGTGGGGAAGCCACAAACAACTTGAACTCGAAGGGTTTTCCTTAGAGCGGGGAAATGAGGAAAATGTACTTAAGTTATAAACGCAAGTAACCAAATGTAATATGATTACAAGTAGTGAAAGCGGCAGTTCAACCGCACGAAGCAGAAACCGAGAAATTGCTTTTCATAGTCACCTGACTACGATGCATACCGGCTGTGCTTGCATATCTCAGTAGCGCCGCTGGGCAACTAAACCAACCCGATTCTGGTGGTGAACCAAATGTTCGAGGAACCGAGAACAGCCACAACGGTCCAAGTACCTTATACCAAACAAGCTCGGTTTTTGTAGATTGGTTGCAGAACTTCGTTCTGGCAATTGGACTTGTCGATTAGCTGAAATGACCAATGAAAGAGCGCTGGTTTGCTACCAATCTACAAAAACCGAGCGTGTAGGGGATAGAGCCACGCTATCGAGATATCCAAGTAGAGTATGTGTTCAAATTTCGATAGGGTACCGTATATACTCTAGTGCATAAGCCACCTCGGTAATCGTGGCCGATGAGCAAGTGGTTGGAACCACAGCTGCTTCGGCTTTCGCCGACGGCGGACACCTTCGCTAACGCAGGGGAAATTGAAACGGGTGATCGCATATCGCATATCTAAGTCAGACCGTTGGGCTTCAGACAGCGCTAGGATCTAAGCTAATCTGGCGTGGTAAAGCGTTGTGTGACTTTAACTGGGTTTTGTTGTTCACACTAAGCTCAGCCAGTAGAACTCGAGACCAACGAATGAATGCATTTGTCTGTAAAAGAAGCTATAGATGGATTCAAATGTGGGGAAGTCTCTGCCAGATAGACCAATCGTCGGTTCAATTCGAGATCACTCGATGTATGACAACCATCACCAGCGTGCGGGACCCGTAGGGACTATCCATCCCACTATCCATCCTAGAATTTCTGCCGCTGTGAAGTGCGCATGAATTTCCATGACTGCGTTTAAAATGTATGAGGATTTTGCATACATCAAAAGGACCTGTACAAGAAATAGTTATTTGAAGCTGTCTAGGCGAGCAAGTGCTGTGTACACATTCAATTGGCAAAGACACAGCATCAATCTCGCCCTTTTCTAGTTGAGTTTACGATAAGCTGGTCATCACACAACGATTGCGCATCTTAAGAGAGTATCTGTTCATTATTATTCTCACCCTCCGGAGTTAAAGTCGGGCAGCATGGCAGCGCCCAAGTTTGAATAATTGAAATAGAACACAGGTGGGATCCGGTACACATGTGAGAGACCGTTGATGGCAAGTCCATAGGTTAAGCTCTCGAGTTCATCTTTGTATCATGACTATGCCATCATGACTATGCCATCATGACTGCTGGTGGTACTATTCGTCATGAGCGGATTGGGTCTGTATGATGTAAATATGCACATTTATCATGGGCGGTACAGCAATAGAGCGCAAGGGAATAAGAAGTAACTTTTACTTACCAGTCTCAAAGACATCCCACAGAATACTCGGCCTCTGTTTACGTATTTGATTCATTTTCACAGTTATTCACAGCTGATGGCCGCGCTTCACCAAGGCAATAAGTCTTGGATGGATAGTGGGATGGATAGTCCCTACGGGTCCCGCCAGCGTGAGCCTTAATTTGCGGGTTTCTGGAACGCACGTTGCAGTGGCGCCCACCTACAGGTATTAGTTGTGACAGAGTGATTCGTTCAAACAGTATGTGTTTTTTGATCGTTAGAGAGTACAGTAACTAACATCGCCCACTATGACGGATGATGATCAAAACTAAACCTTACTCTCTTCTCTGTTCTCACTCAACCCTGTCGAACGAAGCCTTGCCTCCTGTATATATCTCGAGTCTTTCTCCTTCTCTCCTCTCTCCGTACCATAGAATACACGCACACGGTTTTCCCCTACTTCCATATCGTAACAGATGCAAATTGATGGATCCCGAGTGACACCACGTGATCTCCACTGACATCAACCCATTCAGGGATGGTATCATTAGCCCAGTCGAATCTTCTTGCAGGAAGTCACCAGTAACAAACATTCCTAAAAAGATATTTCAAAATTTCCCAGTCGCTCACTAGAACTCGCCAGTAGCGACTACAAATCGGATTAAGGCCATATAAGTCTAACAAGTTCGAATATTAGAGCAAGCGCAATCTTGCACTCCAAATTGCCCACATCGATAAATGTTGATGTCCATACTTCAAAGTTAGTACTGTCAGAGGCAACTACCACACCGAGCCGGATGCTTCACAATATTGATTGGATGTGCAGCAGATACCCCCACACGGAACGGGACACCGTTGAGGACTTCGGCGAAAGGGAGGAGGCATAGGAGGCAACACTCACAATGCTGCAGGGAGGCCGGTATATGAGCCCTCGTAGTTCAGCCTTGAGCTCGTGAAGCAGCCCTAAATTCTAAGCTGAGGGGGCTGGGGTCGAGCTTAAGTTCAGCCGTACCAAAACACGCTCTCAGCTCTGAGGGCTGAGTGTAAAATAAGGTAGTTCAGCCCCAGGAACAAGCGTAACCAAGTAACCGAAATGTGTGTTATGTCATAGTAGGGGTACATGCTAAGGTGCATCTGTAACTGTTGGTGGAGGCAAGATACCGTAGAATCTGACGGTATTCGGTTTATTTGTAGCGTTGTAGGATGCTCGATCCGTTGCTTTCATTTATCCATTCTCCCAGTCCAAATAACTCTTAGGGCGACTAAAGCGAATAAAGACCATCATCGGGATTACATATGCCTCTTGTGACGCTGCAAATCAACCGGATACTGCCAGATTCACTGTACCTACAGAGGACCCGAAACACGAGTCAGCACATGTGGAGAATTATTTTCGGATTTGCTGAGCGCAAATCCTCCACTCGCGCGGACCCTGTGATATTAGGGTTGACGCTATGCATGTCCATGAGACACCTCCGGCTACGGAGACGAAACCAACAATACCCGTCTTTTCTCAACAGTAAAGATACGCCACTCGGTTAGCGGTAGTCCTACCTAGTGCATTACACCAAATAAACCGGCTGAACATTTTCCAGGATTGCATAAGTAGCGAGGTGAAACTCTTATGGGACGAGATATGATTGGCTTTCGATAGGCGAGTGTTAATATATGAAGCAGGCCAGTGTACTACCTCATCATTCCGGCACCGCGTTAACGTGGTCCCAATAGTTGGCTGCTGAATATTCATGTACATTGAAGGAATTTTAACACAAGATGGACTTTCCGAGCTCCATGTCTTTTGATTCGGGTTAATACTGTTGCATCCCATGTACAGAATCACCTCATAGGTATGTGGATGGTGTAGAATCTACAGACGGGGTTAGTGTTCCATGTTTCCAATAATTAACTGATACCGAATTCCTCAAACTATTTAACTATAAGGAAACTGGTCTCGGAGGAGCACTGTTCCCAACAGGTTAGTTCAGTAGGGCTTCAGTTTCTACTGGCCGAACTGCAACTTTGGGAGCAAGTGCTAGGCTGGACTGTGCCAATAGCAGCATCTGTGAGAAAGCCTGCGAGTACTTTAAATACATTCCGGCAATGTATACTTACTCGAAAGGGAACTCGCTTAGATTGAATTGCGCATGGTCACCAATTATAAATCAATCAAGCCTCATCACTTTGTGATGTCACTGTCATTTCTCCACTTCCTTCTATGGCCATCCTTCCCTTCTTTATTCTCTTGTCTCCACTTTTGCGATGAGTTGGGTGTGTAGAGACATGGAGCACCGATCCTGTCTGTAGATTCCGCAGGTGAGGCCCCTATCTATAGATAGAGTGATTCTATGTGTGGGATGCAACAGCACCTTCGGTACGTCCTTACTAAGACTGAGTTTAGATCTTCTCTACTGAGTACCAACAATCGACCATAGCATGGCAGAGAACATCAAGCCAGTGGGTAAAAACACCGTTTAAGCCGAAGGTGAAAGTGGACGGCGTGCGCATACTCACAGATGGAACCCCACAAGCATTTTTACCTGGTTATGTAGATTGTCGTGATGCTGGACGTGATGATAATACTAGCGGGTTGTGGCTTTTGTGGTAATGCAGTATTTAGTATGCAGTGATGTTTCGGCAATGGTCGCGCGTTGCCCACTAGCTAGGTCCCATCTCTTCCGAGTCGGCTACTGCCGCGCTAAACCGCCATTGCGACGGTCCGGGAAGCCTACAGGTTGACGCCATGTCTCCGTTGTGAGAGGACCACATGTCTGTAGCAACCGTCCCGAGGTCACATTAAACGTTCAATAATAAACTTACCAAGCCGAAGAAGCAGCAGAGGGCAAGGGTTGCTATGATTACAACCACTGTATTGAGGCTCTAAAAGAAAAGCACACATAACAGGATATATTTTCCGAACAATGACACCCGAAAATCTAGACCCCACACACTCAATTCGTCGCTGGAAACAGCCATTCGGTAATCTAAATTCCCACTTCTCAAAATCTAACAAAGATTGAACATTTGAGTATCACACCCTTCTTTTACTCGAGAACCACAAATCCAAATAGCCCACAGTATCCTTCTCCGTTCACAATCAATATACCTTCCCTCTAATCATCCCCAGAAACTCAGCCGCCCTCACCTCCTCCTGCCCCTCTTTTCCTCCTGCTCGTCTGACTTCTAGCCGCTCGATTGTCATTCCTCTCAATTCTGCCGTCCTCACTTGCCTCACTGCCATTCCCGTGTCCAGTTCAACATGCCTCCCCTATTTCCCCGCCATTCTCCTCTGCACCTAATACGGCAGCACATCGTGTTCTCGATCGAGTCCTTTAAGTGGCCGGTTCTTCCGATAGATGTAGAGGAGTCCGATGCAAGCAAAGAGTGTCACAACAACAGCAGCCGCAATTGCTAGTCCTTTGTAGACGTCATTGGCCCCCCCGGGGCTGTTACTGAAGCCGCCTCCAGACCCGGAAACTGTAGTATTCGCTGTTGCCATCGGGACGAGGACTGTGTTCGGCCCGGAGACTTCGAAGCCGAACCGGTAGGCTGTGCAAGAAGATGAAGAGCTCTTCGCTATTACAGCTAGGACTTGGCACGTCGCGGTCCGGTAAAGAGTCAGATGAGCTGACTAGGCTGGTGTAAACGCTTATGGTGGTTTCTACGGTCTTGTTCGTGTCAATTCTCGTGGCGAACGAATGTTGATGTCCTATCTTCCAACTGGGGTCGGCCGAGGGTTTTATCTCGGCCGTAGGGTAATCAGATATCACTGGTTCGGCTCAAGGCGGCTCATCTCGCGCGCATTATGCAGAATGTTGCAAGCGAGGTGAACTGGCCATACGCGTCCCAGGATTGCAGACAAGAATAGGTTGAATTGTGGGGATGAGATATCAGGCACTTTCGCCGATATCTGCAGACTAGTGATATAATTATAATTTACACATCCATGTCCACATATGCAGTAATCACAAAGCGAACTGATGTTACGTACCCCACCTTGACACCTTTAGTATTCGAGTCCAATTAAGTCTACGGTTTTACTGCGATTGTAAAGTGTCATATGCATGAAGTCGGCGTAAAAATGGCTAAACTCAGCTCCTAGTCTAAATTCATCCAGAGGCTGCGCAAATCACCTCGGGCCGATACACGGTTAACAAACCCGAAAGCATGCGATAAGACTAGCGATACCACAGCTGCTAGAGGAGGCGAAGCCGCTAATATGAAGTAAGTGAGCTATAAAACCCCGCCATTCCAGCACAGTTTTAAGGGCGTGTAGCTATTGTTGATAAAACCATAATACCGACGAAAACATATATTCGTGAATATCGCAACAACCATCTGCTCTCACCCCCAACCACCACAGACAATGTTATAGCATATACTCAGGAGGTTTTATATACTAAGGTATAATGGTACCTAATATTACCGCTTATATTCAGGTTCCTGTGGGGTGATTGAGGTGATACACGTACAAACCCGCATAGCAACAGCCACCACATGAAAAGTCAGCAACATTGCTCAATCACCAACTTCAGTATTTACTTAAAACTCAGTAGAACAAAACAATATGGTGCTCACTACTGGCAAAAATTCTAGTATCATTTTGGCAGCAAAGAGTGGAGTAGCAGTTGATTGGATAGATGTATTGTATGGTTATTTTATCAACCATAACTCGTTACGTAGCAGGGGATAGTGCTACTCTCACGTGCATCCCGAATTTATAGCTTTATGTAGAACTTCTAATAACAAGTCCTCTAAGCCGAAGAAGCAAAACAGGGCAATGGTTACCACAGCTCTATAATTCTACGAACCTCCCGCCGAAGTTTCTCACATGCAGATAGCATAAACTTTCCCGACCATTGGCCCCACAGTCAAGTCGCAGCTAGGAACAATTAAGCGGGTAGACTAAACACCCTCCATTTAAGAGCCAGCAAATATTAAACACGCTGCTCCTATGCGCCAAAATCAGATATCCTGCAGTGTCTTAGGACACAACCCATCCAGTTCGGCTGCTGCCTCATGCCATTAACTATCGTCCCATTCACCTCTGCAACCGGCGTTTTCCTTGTTCATTTAGTTCTGGTAGCATATCCGTTCGTTCACGAGGTGTTCCAGACACCTTAGGATGACGCCGGCGATACCAGAAGTAGCCGATTGCACTGCAGACAAGGAGTGTCGCAACAATCGCACCGGCAACCGATGCACCGATGACCTTTCCAAGGCTATTGTTTTCGGGAGAGGTATTCACGCGGGCGATGCCGCCGGGACGATAAATGTACTTGAGCCAGAGATACCGTCTTGCAGTGCTAGATTGGTTCTAGATGTACTAAATGCGGGAACCGTTGTTGGAGCCCGCTGTATCGTAGTTCCAATGAATGTAGCGGTCAGACTTTGGAGTACGCTGCTGGAAACGCTTATGACGGCTCTGGTCGTGACGAAAGCTGATGTCAAGGTTTGAACGCTGGAACTGTTTGGGTCCGAGGCTTCTGCACATAGTGACTCCGAGCGACAGAATTGATTGCCAATGCAGCAGATATCACCGCACGGGATGGCGCAGTCTTGAGGAGTCCGGCGGAGGGGAGAAAGCATGACTGGAGACAGTACCCGGAGTGTTGGAGGCGTGGCTGTGGGTTGGACAGGTTCTGTCAGTGAGGTAAAGGGATGTTGTAGTAGCATTTGTTCAGCCACATGAACGTGTAGTTTAAATTGCAGTTCGTGTACTTAAAGTGTAATTTCTGATCCAATCACCTGATTGCTGTGTCTTGTCGCCAATTGGATCATCGTCATTACTGTGGCTGGCGCTAAAAATCCGTGGGAATGCTTCTGCATCGCTTGTTCGCCGCCTCGGTGCTGGTTGCTGTGGAAAGGGAACAACCTCGCATAATTTCGTGTCAGTGTAACTGTGATCAACCACTCCCTAACCTTTGATCGTGAGGTTGCATCCAGACTTGGCGCTCACATGCGTGTTCTTCCGTCGCTGTTTGTTCCGGCTCGGGGCTGACTATACTAAGCACCCGAATAAACCCGTTCCGGGACTACCGACGACACTTCAATAAAAGTTCCAAGCCAACGAGACCTAACATAACTATCATCAGGCGAGACTTCTAGGGCTGTTTTTAGGATCCTGTACCTCTCGACTTGTCGCTAACAGTAGTACTAGTCGGATTATTGCAAGAATACGCTACTAAACGCTATATACGGGAGTCCTATGTGGACTTACCTACTACCCAATCCATCTGCGAAGCACAAACTCTCAATACGTGGTGCAGGATTTGAATACCGGGGTGCGGGCGAGCTGGAACAGCGGGTTACATCGTCGACAGCCGCATCATTCGGGCTCTCAACTACCCACTACACTAATAGAGACGAGATAACTACATATCACAGGAGCCGATCGAGGTAAATGGTACGTAGGGTTGTGATGTGGTCGGGGTGAGTGCGGGGCGTGAGGCTGGGTACTTCAGTTATATGTACGTTGGCCGGTTGGGGATTGTTGCTTGAAGACAAATTGAAGATACTTATCTGTCTTGGCTCCCTGGTACATACTATCCTGGGGATGTGTAAGTTGAAGTTGAAAATGGTGCGTTTGTAGGGGAAGAGGGTAGCGGAGGGGGCTCACAACTTTACTTTGTTTTCACTGTGTTTTCATTGGAGTGGTAAGGATTATTAGGAATATGTATGTCATAGCCGCAAGCGGCTGAATACAGAACGATTACAAACAAACAAACATACTATCCAGTCTAATCTACTGAATGGGGGTGTGGCAATACCCATTCACTGCGAGAACCGACGAATATACTTACATCGGCGGCGACGTCTACCTTGTTTCCCTGCGCTTTCGAATAACCACAGAATTGACGAGTATCTTAGAGGGCGCTGGAAGAAATGAAAAGACCGTTGCTCGGCACTAGCAGCGGTCCGAGAATACGCTGAGACAGGCATTGTGTTGTCTTAAACAGGGAAAGCGTTCTTCAATATCCCAGTGGTGATCTCCCGCGGAGCCGCAAAACATGGATGAGGCTTAACTTCACCAGATGTCATTTTAATAGCTTATGCAACATGATCCTCGATATTTATCAACTCGTCCACTTCCAACCGTTGCCTCTCTTCTAAACAAATTTGAGTTATATCCCTTCAGCCAGTTATAGTTTCGCGCAAGTTTGTATGTGCGATATAGGTCTACTCGAAATGGCCATGTACGTGCACGATCGCCCGAACGGTGGCATGATGTCTGTAATATGCAAGACCGGAGCCGATAGACTGAGATTACCTCTCTCGGTTGAATAAATTTACAAGCACTGAACGGTTCAATCACCAAAGTATTGTTCCGTTCCAATTCACACTTTAGAGAGATCTTGTATCGTATTTGTTAATTTTTTAACTACCCCACTATAGCTATCTCTATTTTAGCACAGTCGGAAGGTTAATTTTTGTTGTGGCTGCGGGTCGCGGTTTTGGCACTTTTGACTCCAATAGGCTGCCTCCATTACAAGGTGTCGTTGAGTGATCCACTATGATACAATACCGAAGCGGGTCTCGGGAAATGTTCTCACAATAAATTTGCAGCCTGAGAGAGATGACAGTATTACACTCGCGGCGGAAAACCTCCGTCTCTTTGTAACATTTTACAATACCTACATGAACGGAATGGAAATAGTCTTCGTTTGTAAATAGCAAATACCTAAAGTAAACCAAATATCTGACTTAAAGCATATGAAAGTAGTGACACAGCCACCGCCAGTAATAACTGTTAGGGTATAAAAGATAGGTTCGCTATAAAGTTAGAAGTTCTGAACTCATGCCCGGCTACCCATTCAACACCTCCTGAGTCACAGGTATCAGATCACTACCTCGTCGCTCATCGCCGCCCAAATCTAACACTGGGTCCGATTGACCTGCATCAACCGGACTTATATTTCCCTTTGCTGAAGAACACCCCCGTTGCCAATTCAAACCCTCGTTACTAACGGGTACCTTATCACTGCCTTTTCGATCATCCCCGCCCCGAACTGACTCGGAACCTGATTGTCTTGCATCCATTGGGCATATATTACTTCCTCTCAAATCAAATCCTCCAGTCGGGAGCTCGCTCGAAACTGCCTGTGTCATTTCGTTGTCTTGTCGGTCATGATCGTCCGAAATTACCCTTGGGTCCGATTGGCCTGCACCAGTCTGGCCTCTATTCCTCTCTGTCAAAGAAGATCCCCCATTCTGCTGCCCATCTGAGGCCTTCTCAACAACCATCTTATCACTATTTTGCGGATCATTTTGGGCTTCTTCTTCCGACTTCCTGAAATACAAATAGACCGCCACTGCAACTACTGCCACTAATATTACCCCGGCTACAATACCACCGATTTCGCCTACCCTCAGCCTACCATCAGAACTGGGGCCCTCTCCGTCTTCCGTGTCCGGATCTATAACCGTTTCAATGTCCTCCTGACCCTCCTTGACGTCATCGATCCGTGCCGGTGCCATGCTAAAGGTACCACGCTTATAGTCAACCAACAGGTAATTCTGGCTGAGGTAAACGCCCCCGAGGACTGGTAGGATGTTGCCGTCGCCCGTGTCTTTCTCGTCCGGTGCTGCTGCAACCATAATCCGGGACTCATTCAACACTGAGTATTTGCCCTCTTCGTTCGTGCCCCGAAACTGAGAGACTAGTTCATAGTGTGGTATCACTGTTTTGTATCCATTGCTGAGGACAATAGTCAGATTCTCCATTAAGTGCTCCTTGCTTATGGGATATGTCTGGATATTGAAGGGAGGTTCTCCGGTAACATTGAATTCGTGTTCAGTAAGTTCTGAGAAGCGGTTTGACATTGCTTTCGTGAAAGTGAATTGGTTTTGAAGTGGATCGATGCATGCGGGAATCCGTGCAGCAGCATCTGTAAACAGAGAATGAGAAGTACCATTTGAAAATGTAATTCGCATGTCCTGAAGTAAAATTTGCAGTGGGCAAGGTGATGAACGGTATTCGGCGTTGATGGAGAAGTTCGTCCAGACCTTTTCGGCAACACGGGCTTTTGAATAGCCTCCGATGGTGAGCAAACCGTCCATTCCACGAATTTGTGATCGGGAGCCAAAAAATAAACCAAAAACATGGCTTGGAACTCTGCCTGTGTCCACCAGTTTCTGGATAAAGCTGCTTTTTGGCCCTAGTGCAAGCGCACTCTTGTTGGTAGCCTTCAGCTTGCTCCACACCTCGATGGGAAAATCAACAATCTCCGGGATGTTGTTGAATTTGGCCGTATCGTATCCTTGCGTTATGATTTCGGTAGAATCATGGGGATCAATGGCACCGACCTTCCATTCACCAGGCGGGGCTTTCTGGTGTGTCCGTGAATTCTCCATATCGAAGGAACTCCCGGAAGCGCCATCACAGCCGGTAGCTGTGGTTTCATTGCCGTAGGCACAATCGCGAGCATTTCGAATTCTGGTATTAACGTAGAGAGTTGTAGCACGCAGTCCTAATGGTTGCCCGGGGTTACCGAGGAGGACATAGATGCCGCGATTGAATCCTATTCCGTCGTCAAGAGTGATGTTGTACCAGCGGAGGGAGAGGGGCGGAGCAGTGGTGTTGACGGCGAAGGCGGGATAACAAAACAGCAAAATCGAGAGAAAGAGTACAGGGATAACCATGATGGCGAAACGTAGATCACCATTTCACGTATTGTATATCAGAAAGATAGATGTGTATTCGAGCGATTATATAAAAAATAAGCAGGAATTGGGACGAGTGGTGCACTTACTATTCATTCAAACTACGATTGGCTCAGTTAGCGAGATGTCCAGGATCTCAGCCCCATTAATAGCAGGGATGTAGTATTGATAATGCATGGAAGCCTTGCAATGTGCCTGAGCATGTGGCCAAGCATAGTCTAGTTACATGGCAGGTCGCAGCAAGCAACATGAGAGTAAAGTTTGTCCATGCATTGCCGGAATAAGACGTGAGATACCATAAGATTTGAGTTATACAACGCAACGAAATCTGGGCAGGTACCGGATGTGAATATCTCTAGAGCCAAACTTGTCAACGTCCGTCCAAAAGATTCTAGAACCCAGCAACGAAAATATCTGATGCGTGCGCCAGTACCGTTATAAGCCATATATTGCACATACTTCACTCAGTAACCGTTGCCCCCACCCTACCCCGAGTATTGCTGCCTTACCTTCAAATCCAGAACGAAGAGGGTGGTTAACTTATCGCATTCTTATGTCGTGTAACATGAAAACACGCAGCTATTTGCACAGCCCTCGTACATCTTTCACGGCTTTAGCAACAGAAAAGTGCTTTTGAAGTGGAGTATGCATATCAGTACGTGAAGTGCTATATTTCCGTATAACCTACTGAGCACAAAACCAAGGTTTTAGTTGTGTTCGGCAGATAGAATCTAGAGGATGTGCAGTGCGTTTACCACGACCGGAGATACCTAGCGCAACTGTAACGTCTAACCCGTACGCGCAAGTTTCTGCGCACAATTTAAGGAAGGTCTGTAAAAAGTATCGGTGCCACCCTTTCATATGGGTTGACGGTGTTTCGTAAATGGGGGTATATAACTGTTGTGTCTAATGCAGGGCTGTAAACATCTCGGTTATACGGTGCGCCCGCTGATATGGATGTTAGTTTTCAGTCTTGTACTCTATATCTACTAGGATTATGTTACATTTCTACCGAAACAAACGAGCGTAGGTTGCAAGCGAGATGGTCCACGTGCCTATAGGAACAGTTGGTATTGGTGATACCTGACTGGTAAGGGTCTTGTTTGATCTCGCCTACCATCCCCTACGATTTGTTGTATTTTCGCCGAGCGCACCTCATGCATACAGCCCAGGCGCCTTATTAGGGGTGTGGGCACGTCCAGCGCCCACACCAAACAAGCCGTTTGTTTGTTTGTAATCATATTGCATTCGGCCGCTAGCGGCCATGGCATAATCCCATACACATTTCCTCCCCACTTCTTTCATAACATAAAGAAATAAAAGCAAAGTCACAAGTCCTCTTCCCTTAACACAAAAGAAAACTGCCAAAAACCAACATCAACTTTTATGTCCCCCCATCACTCGACTCCTTGTGATCTGAGTTCTCCGCCTCCTCCACCACTCCACTGATTCTACAAAGGTCTGTATAAACAAGATAATCCAACAGCGCTTGCAAACATATTTCTTCCAGGAAAACAAGCAACATCGGTACACTGATCTTCAGCATCTTCATCACCTTCTCAACACCCTCATACCCCTCTTCCCCCTCTTGCCCATCGATCCATAATCTTTTTTGTTCTCGTTTCCATCTTTTACACCATTTAAAGAAGTGGTCTCTTATCTGATAATCATGCTCACACCACCAGCATTTCATATCCCTTCTTTTTCCGATTCACCTTAGGTATTACACCATAAGCCCAAGTCCTGGCTGAAGCTGGTAAAACGTCGCTACAATTGATTTTCTAGATTTCATGCCCTCACTATTACCCCCCCTTTTCACTAAATCGTACCGGTAACTGTGTTTAGATTTTTTCCCCATCTCTTGTATTTCTTTCTTACTTTCCTCCCACTTTATCTCTGTTACCCTTCAACTAACGTGGGCAAAAGAAACATAATCATAACTTCGAACGGAACTTTGTGTCTTTGTATACTGACCTCGATGCATATATGCCACCTTTGCCACTTGTTGGTCGGGTTGTTCCTTCCCCTTGATTCTCTTATCAGCAGATACCCACCTATACTGGACAGGAATTCCTCTACTAAGAATGTTGCTTTCCCATCTCATTGTCCGTAATGCTAGAGCATGTCATGGTCCCAGTTCGTCAGCCTGTATCCTTTGTAACCACGTTTGCAAATCTGAAATGATTGCAACTGCCTTCACCTCTGTTCCTATCCCGCACATCTCTTCAGCAATATTCATTGCTTCCGATATTGTGTACATCTCCATGTCAAACGCTTCTTTCTATCAGCCTAGATGCACCATCCTCTTTTCCCACCTTTCTTCTTTCGAAACCACTGCACATCCCACCCACTCATCTTCTTTTCTCGATCCAATAGTCCAACGAACTAACCCCTCTCTTTCTGCATCTGCTTCCTTCTTGGTTTGTTCTTCTTTCTGTATAATCATGTTGCCTCCGAGGCTTTGTCGACTTTCCAGTAATGTTGCATACTTGTAACTCCTTCTTTCCAGAAACTCCTCTGGGATTAACTCATCAATCCCCTCCACCATATGTGCAATTTATCCTTCCTGTCTAATCTCATTCCCTCCGCCTTGAGTATCAGGCATCATTATTTGTCCAACCTTATAGTGCCTTAAATGATTATTAAGAATTCACTTTGCCAGTCGAAGGCCAGCATCATTCATCAAGGCTCTTTGTGGTGTCGTTCTACATCATCCGGTAATCCTTCTACCCTGTTCATTCAACAACACTTGTATCTCCTGTGCTTGATTTTTCTTTCCTCGCCGCCACAATCAAGCTCCATACAATGCCAGTGCCTGAACTGCTGCAACTAGGATAGTTTGACCACTTTCCTGGCTCAATCCTCTCTTAACCATCAAGGAGCTCATCCTCTTTTGCGTCTTCCTTGCATTTGCCAAGGTATTTTTCCGATGACAGTTCAGTGTGAGCAAGTCGTCCAGCCACATTCCCAACCATATTGTCACTACTTTATTGTATTGAACCTCATGACTTCCAACTGTTATCTTAGCTTGCATCTTCAGTTCCTTAAGTTTCCTTTTCCAGGTGAATAGAATCGCTTCCATTTTCTCTATATCAAACTGACAAGCATTTTCCCTCGCCCACTGCTGAGATTGTTCGGCACATCACTCCAGTCTTTGTGTACATTCCCCCACTCCCTCACCTGCCACCACCCATGCCACATCATCGACAAAAAATATCCCCTCACTCTGACTTTCTTTTTCTTTTTCTTCGACTTCGCCAAACAAACCCGAAAGGTATATGACAAAAAGTACTTATGATACTGGCGACCCCTGTTGATTTCGCACATTCACATCCATACTGTTCCCCTTCTTTCCATCCATCGATATAATCACTTTTCTTACTTCCATAATGCTTTTCGCCCATCCCACTAGATCAGCTTCAAACCCCATTTCTTCCATTCTATTTATCAAATTCCCCTTTGCCACATGTGGAAAGGCTCCTTGAATATCCATTAACAATACTGCCACAGTATTCCCCCTTCCGCATGCATCTTTAACTCTCTTCATCAACCTTTCTACTGTGTTAACAGCTGACCTTCTTTTTCTGCATCCAAACTGTCCATGATGAAGTAGCCTCCTCCTCTCACACTGCTCTGCTATTGCATTGGCTGCCACTTTCACAACAACTTCTCCCAGGCAATTCAACAACTTAATCAGCCTGTATGCCTTGGCGACTTCGTAAACTGGTTTATTAAGTTTCGGAATAACCACTCCCCTTGCGTCTATCCAAGCTCTTCGGTGGATTCCTAATCTGAACGTGGTTTTCGTGATTGCGATATTCCTATCGGAATCCCGTTCCCACAATAGTTTAATTGTCGTACACCCCAATCTGTCCGGACCAGGTGCTTTTATAATTGATTGATCGAATACCACCTTTTGTACATCCTTTTTAGCAATTTCATTATACATATTTCCTCCTTCCTGTTGGGCCCTCCACTCCTTGCCTTTCAAGGGTTTTGGAAATGCTTCTTCTTTAATCAAATTCTACCTTATCCCTCCAGTTTTCCTCAACTATCCCCTCTCTAGATTTCAAAGTTTTTGTTGTTTGTTGTCCGCCTGGTTTTGTCTATCATAATGCCTGCCAGACCTGATCCTTGGTGGCCGATTGTAAAAACTCCTGCAATATTTTCGTATTAGAATGTTGGATAATTTTCCGGAGAATGCTTCTCGCCTTCTTCACATGTTGTTGAAATGTCTCCCCCTTCTTTCTGGACCTTTTTAAGTTCCCCAATATTCTCCTGTTTTCCACAATTTCCTGATTCCACCACCTTTTAGATCTCGCACAAACTCTTACTTCTTTCAAGTGCGTATTCAGATGATTAACATAATTTCGCTGTATCCACTCAGCTTCCTCTTGTAATTCTTCTTCACTGCTACTTTCATCCAAAATGGTTCTCTTTGAGCTTAACTCCTTCCACTCTTTTTGTGCTTTTTCTGTATTTTCTGTTTCCTCCTCTTGCTAAAGCCCATCGATATCCCATCGGGTAATTTTTCTTGCCACTTTGACTCTGTTCCCTTCGTCCTATCCTAAATGGGCGCAAACAATCACGTGATTTGAAGTAGTTGCCAGATCTGATGATATCTCCAATCCGTCAGCCATCGAGGCCTTCATCACAAAAAAATCAATTAGTAATATTGAAGTTTAACCATTTCTCGTATTTGAATGAGCTGCTACCCCATCCGTTACATCTACCAATTTGTACTTATCCATAGAATCTTCCGAAAATTCAGCATCTTGTCTTGGTGGACACTGTGGGTTCCATCCATTGCTCTGAGTATTCCAGTCTCCTCCTAACAGAATCATTTCTTGCCACATAATCTCTCTCAATTTCTCTGTCTGCACTGGTCTGCCTTGACTTCATTGTCGGTCCTTCCATCTTAGCTGATTATACACATTCAGTAATCTTAATGTTCTCCCCAAAGGGGATTTCACATCAAACACCTGTACATCTCCCTCTCCTCCCTCTTCCACTTGGGTAAACTCCAGGTACTACTCTTTTCGAATTCCGGACATTGTTCTCCTTCCCTTGACCAGTCTATATCCTCAATGGCTCATTTCAAACCCTTCCTTCTCAAAAACCAGTGCTTCCATCATCATGATATCAGCCCCCCAAACAATTCCTTTTTCCAACGCTATCATCATTGCTACATACCCCCTTCCGCAATTGTACACAATACACATTACCATCGCCGCATGGGGGTCTCTGGGATCCCGGGGTTAGAACATTCTCCCTCCATGTCTTGTGTCGAAACAACCTGTACTTCGGCATCCTTTTCTTTCAACTCATCATTCAGAGCTTTCTTTTCAGCTTCTTCGGTCGATGAGACTCCTTCTTCGATTTTCTTCGGCTTTTCTTGTTGATTTGTCATCACATTTTGACATTCTCCCTCTCTTTCATTCCAGGTATGCCTTTCTTCTTTGGCTTTTTTAATTGCCTTCTGCTTCTTAGGACAGCAGTTGGCCTTCATGATATGATTTCCCTCGCAGTTGACGCACTTTTAAACATTATGGTTGCAGTTTTGTCCTACTTTTGCTTTGCAACCAACAATGTTGCACTTATGTTCCCTTGTCAAATGGTTCCCCACACACAACGTGCATGCCACCATATTCAAAGCTCTGCACTTCATTTCAACATGTTCCAATCTGCTGCACTTTCCACTAGAAGAGTCTGGACCGGTGTTTACGAACCTTTTCACATCATACTTCACAACTGCTGCTCTCAACCCTACCTGTAAAAGATTTTCGGCCATTTTACTTCCCTTGAACGCGAAAACAACTGAAGATGCTTTCTTTCCTTCCCCCTTTTTTTTCTGTACATCCTTCGGTCCTCCAATTCAGTTAATAGAGAGTGGCACCACTACCCTCTCATTCTCACCCAGTAATTCTTGTCCCAACTTTTCCTGTCCTCCTCCTGTCTTCTTCCTGTGGTACCTATCACAGTTGACACCATACATCTTAACCCTCTCCCAGATCTCATTTGTCTCGATGTCTACAAATCCTGCATCCACCGTGCTCACCGCTTTAATCACAATTTTCCTATACCAATTGACCATCTCAGATGTTGCCCCCGGAGTCGTAATTATACAAAGGCATCCCCAGTGTCTATTGTCAATCCTTGGATGCAAACATAATGTGGTACCTTTGCCCAGTGTTCCTAAGTGACCATGCTGGACCGCCCTTGGTGGCGGCTTTTAAATGATGGCTGGGCCTGCAGGCTTTTTCTTGGTGGCCAGTCGGCTGGCCTGCAGGCTTTATTTGCCAATGTATAAGTTCATTCAATCAAGCATAAACATATTTTGTTTAAATGACACCCATTGCTGCTGCCTAAAGTCTTAAACTCAGAAAGCCACCAAAGTAAACTCATCCATCATCCATCATATGTTCATAACCTTGCCATCTGTTGTGGTGAAATGGCGGGAGCTGGAAGGCAGGGAGCCCATCATCAACACTCCGCCACTCCTCTCACTGCATCAATAGAGATTTTGGGAGAAAGGGCAGTTCTGGCTTGAGGAGCGTTGGAAGACGGTGAGAGGATGTGATGCTACCTGGCTGTGAGTATTCACACAAATTGCATGGATCTATAAAAACTTGGGTGGGAACGAAGAACTGGGAAAGATAGAGTGTGTATTTTCGTTATATGATAAGATGAGCTCTATCTGCCCTGGGGTCTCTCAAATATATACTCCCCATCTCCCAGTCAACCTCCATTATCCATTTATCTCCGTAGACCTCCCCATTGCTCAGTCTATCTCCATTATCCCTGTATCTCCGTACCCCCCCTGTCAGCTTCCCCCTGCCAAAGTTGTGGTGGTGGTGGTGGTGGTGAGAAACGGATTTTCCCACCACACTGTCCATGACTGTAGTCCAAGACTCCAAATATCCACCTCTCCAGTCCTCACCTATTCCTTCCGTTTTTCCAGCACAACAAGTAAGTCCTCCAGCTGCTGGATCTCTTTCATCTCTATGAATCCTGCCCACTCCCAAGTCTTTAAACATTTGACTGCAGATATCACAGCATCCCACAGATGTTTGCGACAATCAGATATCAATAACTTTGAACTACTGAATACTCTTTCTATGCGGATGACATCACCAGAATGGAATGGATGGTGAGAGCCATACAAGCTAGCTGGGACCATTGGGGTGAGTCCAATATCTTCACCCAGTAATGTATGAGATCTGTAACATCTTCTACATATGGTGTTGATTGAAACCACTGCATTTGGTCGATATCTGCAATTTCCATACTCATTTCCGCCTGCTTTTGCCTCCATTGTGCGATTGAAGGCTCCGGTGATCGAGGCATTGGAATTGCACCGATAGTTGTACACTGGGATGGTGATACATCACACAATCCAGGGAGGTGACAGTACTCGGTAGGCTACATTGTGGCACAGTACCTTCTAGTGGAGTCAATCCAGTCCTGACATTCACTCCGTTCATCGCAAAAGTACTTCAACTTCATATCTGGATGTAGTGCTACTGCCGCATACACAGCCGGCTGATTATCTACAAGACTATAGTACTTATCGAGATTCGACCAGGCACTGCTGATAGATGAGATGATATGGCTGCTGTATACTGATTCGTCTGAGTAGTTGTGCTTTGCTTCTTCTAGATTAGATAGACGCTCATCCATTGGTGGAATAGCATTGGCAACAAATCGGTTTGGACTATTCTTCTGTGAACTGAGCCCTTGAAGCTGAAGCGACCACACTTTGAACGGGCTTAGTATATCATGAATGACTTCCAAGTCCTCCCAGTCATCCTCAGATATTGCGTCTGTGACAATGGGCTTAGGATCCAATATATCGTCAGCAGAATGGTTTTGTGATTTGCTTCTCTTTTTTCATTGATCCTCCCGTATGGCAGTAAATACAAATTCATCCAAAGGAGCCCATAAAATGAAAGCATGTTCAATGGCATCCACATCACGATGCCAGCGTGTTATGCTTCCAATGAGTGGGATATATGCAGTAGTATCAGGAAACATCTGTTTAGCCTGTTCAGTAAAACAATCACGTCGCTGAGGGGAGCGTATAATCCATGTGCAGATATCGTGGAGACATCCAATTGGTCTTCGTTTCTGCCAGAGCTGTAGTTTTTGTGTTGTATTGACATCATCATCTTAAGCCCCAAGCTGTTGTACAACTGCATCTGCATTCTGACCACAGAGAAATGCATTTACCATGAGATTGCTGACTTGTGCAAAACATCACATGCAAGCAGAGACTGGATCGAAGGCTACCTTAACATTACTGAACAGCTTTGCAAGTTCATACATTGCAGTGTCATTGTTGGCTGCATTATTGGTCATAAAGTAGCCTACTTTGTATCTCAATCCGTACTGTTCAAGAAGCTTCCAGATAATCTCGGCATGATTTGCACCAGTATGAGGTCCACGAAAGCGTTCCATTCCCAACAGCGCCGTAACCAAATCTCCTGTAGCACTAATCGAATGGCCCACCACACCAAAGAATGCATGGTGGTTTGTGGTAGGGGTTTTCCATTAACAGTAATAATGGTACTTATGACGGATTAATGAATACATATCACAGAGTTTCTCTTGGTCTAGTCATGTGATATGCATAACACCTATTCATAAAGTCATAAGTAAGCCAGCACTATGTTCTTCAGAAGGGATACATGGTGATCGTGCGTCGATTGGATAAACAAGTATTCTTGTTTGGCGAATTCATTGAAAGAATACATACTACGGTAATTCGTATTTGAAGACGTAACAGTCCTGCCAGATCGAAAGTCATAAGTCTGCTGAGCGCTGTGTTTCCAACCACGTTCATAACCTAGATGCTAGCAGGATTGTTTGATTGGAATGGAGATTACTCCGACACGCAAACACAGCAGTTGATAGTCAATATGCAAGTACGCAGGACCTTTGGCTAATCGCCTCAGGTGATAAGAATAACCAGGGTACTTCCCGGCCAAAGAGAATGGTCTCGGCCTAAGCATGACGTAACTGAGGGAATTATGACATTGGCTGAAGATAAGAGGCCTGAAGCAACCCTGCTCATTGGATTGAGTTAGTATGCATTGCAAAGTCAGACTCGTATTCTATATAAGCTGACGCATCAAGTTCTACATTGGCATAGTATCGGTTGGTCCCCGATTAAATCTATAATGCAAACCAAATAGCCTTTAAAGGTGAGGCATTAATTTGCGATAAGCGCTGCCAACTAATTTGTCGGCAGACGTTCCAACTACTGTCGCAAATGGGTAGTAAGATGTCTAAGTTCAAGTTCTGTCTGACACATGGTCTGATATGATATCTTGCAATGGATGGCCTGATTCTTATCAGGAGCGTAATGCTTTGAAACCACATTGCTTGTACACGATAACCTGAGGGATGCGTGGCACTTATCACCAGGCACATGATAACAATCATGACGCGACCGCAATAACGCTATCATAAGCTTGGTAGTCATAGCGTCAAAGGAGCGGGAGAATTGAATCCTGAAGACGACTATAAAGAGATGGCAATGCTCCGGCATTGAGAACGACAAGTTCAAGCAGCAATCCACAGTCAACATTCAGAACACCAAAGACGATCTTAAAATATTATTAAGAATTCTATTTATTAAAAATTTTCATCATTACCTCCCTAATCAATCTTCCTGATTACGCTGTTTATGCCTAGACACAGATACACACAATCCGAGTATGCACTGCAACAAGTAGTCGAGCTTTTTGGGAACCTTCTCTTCAGTTTGGAAGAGCACCATTTAACCCACACCTACCGAGTGGTTTTACGTTTTAGCGAACCCAAGAATATCGATTACCTGGTGCTGAGATATCTGAAGACCGGTGCATTACCATTCGAGGAGTTATCCAAGGAGTGGTTATTGGACGGAGAGGTATAATGTATATATACCGAGGAGACAGACTTTGGTATCAATTTCGATTGGTCACTCTTGCAACGCAGGCGTAAGATGTTGAGTCTTAGGATAAGACGAGGAAAGAAAGAGAATCTCAGATAGGCGGTTGTACTTAACACAATAAATGTTGTATTGATTATTGGGATTAAGAACCCCCGTAACAGTTTGGTGATGTCCAGATATCAAACATCAGCAAAAAGTGAAACGGGTTTCCGAAAATGGACCCTACACAACAATCCTTCTCCACATTTGCCACAAAGAATCGGAGTGACTTATTGGCAATCTTCCACCATGCTTCGAAGCGTTCAATGATGTGATCACATTGTCATGACAGCTCAAAAACGTGTTTAGTCATTTAAGCTAATTTATTGCACATGTTTCTTTCACATTGGTCCTCTAGATTTTAATCCTTTCAACAGTTTTTTGAACTGTTCCATCAATTTCAAGAATATTCATAATCATTTAATCCCTTGAGACATCGATTATACACAAGCTTGCACAACTCCCATTACAAAAATTAAGACACCCAGAGTAAACACTCATCAGATTTCTATATATCACTGCAACGATTACTTCAAGCATCAAGTTGAATAATCTACATGTAAAACAAATTGAAAGCATTCAAGTCAATTGTGTTGTTCAAGTACCGCCGCAAGCTATCTCACCGCAGCATCAGCCGAAGACGGTGTACAGCTCCTTCAATCACGCTTATAGGGATGATATTAGTGGTTCTGATGCTCAACAGAGACATGTGATGGTAGCTTCCATCCTGCAAGGGTTGCATTGGAGGTTGATGCCTCTCCTCGAAAATCAGCATACCAGCAGTCTGACGTATCGGCCCTGTTGCAAACGTCTGAGCCAGGGCAACAAGCCCTTGAACCCCCAATTCAGCATCTTGAACAACAAAACAACTCTTCAACTGGGCGGGAATGCGACCTGCAGTCAACTTGAAGTGGCAGTCCAGACTCGTCCCCATCCAGTGAAGCACAGTATCATTTCTTGGTGGCTTACGCTTTCTCCACCTTGTGGACCCAGTGCAACCAACCAAATGAACTGCTTGCTCGTCGCATTGGAAAGACGTCACCGGAATTCCTACTGTGTTGTATCAAATTCATTTTACATAGTTGAGACGACTGAAACACTGATTATGATCGATGTACTCTGTGAAGTCGGCAAATCTCTTCAAACACAAAGCAACGATATTCTATAGCTCCCCGTTTGGCATTGCACACCATTTGGCCAAGTCATGAAGGGTCTTGATTTCTGGTCGCGGGTTTTTCATCATTCACTTGATAGGCGCATTGGTTAGAGGCATATCATCATTGCAACGTTGTTTTGCAGCATTTGAATAGAGCTCCTGATACTGAAACACCTCCTTTCGGGCTTTCGTTTGCAAAATCTGCAAGGCAACCTCATGATGATCTGATTGTCAGTATACTTGTCCAAGATCAATCAACTGTTGTTCTAGGAGTTCAGAGCTTATATTTAAGAGGTTTCCAAGCTGGCGGATATGATCGGAGAAGTAGGTCTGAAGATGGATCATCACAAAGTTGAAATCGGATTCGTTGAAAAGATGTTGCGGAATTTGTGACTCAATCTGCGTTTTATCTTCATCAACACGGTGATGCTTTACAGCCGCCGAAAGATTGTTCGAAGTGGGGTCACTCTCCCCTTCCTGCTGTTTGTCCAAAGTAACCTGCTGTTTCAAGGCTTCCAAGACCTTTGTGGTAGATTTACTGGCATGAAATCGACTGAAAACGTCCTTCTGACAATGAAACTCCTCCAGCAAATTCTCCATGTACTAGATCATAGCCTCAGTATGGTACCGGTACTGTGCCATCAGGTGAAAATACACAATGTTCTTGATGCACAACAGGGCTTCTTTGAAGGGAATCCTTTGGCTCACCAAAGGGTTTAAGAGTGTCGCCGCAAAAACTGGAACAATCACACGCCTGAGTACTTTCATCTGCTGACCACTCCATTGCATTACGTGGCTGTATGGCTTGTTGCATCGAGCGAGGGCAGGATATGGAGTCATCATCGCCCAGAGCTGGTTGAATTTGTCGATCCTGGAATGTCGTTAGAGGAAGGATGTTACCCAGTCCATCAAATGCCTAAGCATACCAAGATAGACTGTATGAAGATTATTGGGTATGATAATAGTCATCGGAGAGATGCATTTTGTCATCCAGAAGATGCCTTCTGAGGTTGCAACCTGTTGATCTTCCAGATATTGTCTTGCGTCCCATCTCTTTGTCTCATCACCCTGAGTCGCAAGTATCATCTTTTGGAAGTATAGCTGATAGTCTCTCAATTGCAACGACAATGAATTCCCTTCCCCAAACGACAATTGCGGTGCTTCACACACAGGGCAATTGGGCTGCCTCCTTGTGTGCAAGTGGATGGTTTCGAAGTAGTCAGCCATCCACACACAGATGACAGGGTAAGATTGCCACATCCGACCGTCTGCACAAAACATGAGTTTTCCAGTGTTGAAAAGCATGTCAAGAGGTCAGAAAATATGCTTGAAGATCTTCCTTAAATCCTCTCGATTGTGGATTTGTTGTTCCTTCACGGCAGATGCTTTTCCATTTCCTTGAATGTAATATCTCGGAGGAACTGGAAGAAGCACAACAAGGATGTTTGCAAGATTCAAGAGCTTTGATCTAATTCTTGAGTTGATGTTTTGAAACTTAGATTAACTGGCCATTCCTTCTGGTCACCCGAATAGTTTGTAAGATGTGTCTGGTCTGAACTGCCGAATAACGGGACGATTGTAGCTCCAAGCGGCCACTGTAGCTATTGCAGCGGTCAAAATCATCGTAGCTATGATGAAATTCAACTACCGTACCTGTGTCTTCCACCACCAGTTGCTTGATATCACCTCTGAGTCGATACGTTCCTCAGTATCATTGGATTCCTTTGCTGGAGTATACAACATATGTTCCCTGAATGCAGGCGGTTGCATGAGAAACTCAATTCATTCAACAAAAGTGAGTTACAAGAAACGGGTGTAATCATCGTCGTGAAGGTTGTTTGGATCAGCCAAAAGATGGTAGCATGCATTGCCGGATTTCCAAGAGTCGATGCCCATCGCATAGGACATTTCATTCAACCTTTCGAATAATATGTTGGACAAAGCGAAGTTGCTGACGGTTGCCAACGTAGGGTTCCTGAAAAGCTCGTAGATAGCAGCTCTGGTCAAGTTATACTTGATGCACCACTGCGCTAATCGATGCTCCTCCTCGCAAGAAAACCGTGACCATAGATCAATTTGGTCGTCGAAGATATCGAAATACTCGTTACTAATTGGCTTGCCGGCTACATCGTTGTCCAAGTGCGGAGTACCAAAAATACGTCACCGAACTGGAGGTTGCTCTAGATTGATACATGCATTCTTGCTATCAACTGCTGTCTTGTTGGAATTATGATTGGAAGGGTGAAGAAAAGGATCGCAATGAGGTTCATGAACAAATGGAAGTAGAATATTATCGTGCTCCATCGCCAAACCATCATCTGGCAGTTGTTCGGCTGATACGTATACTATGCTTTCTTTGTGGTCGCGACAGAGCTAAGTGATGTAAGTACCTGTGTAGGAGTACGTCTTCGAGCCATAAAGACTCTGTTGATGATGATCCCTGTTTCATTAGCAAAATGAAATCTCCCAACAACTTTAAGAAGTGTCTCAACGGTCTTTTAGCTACTCATACCATTAAATGCCCGCTGGTCCTCAGAAAAAGCCGTATCTCGATTTACTTTTCCCAAAAGGGGTCCTACCACTCTTGTAAAATTTCTCTCATCCTCCTTTACATGTTTGGAAATTGTTTAATCGCTCTCTCGATTTCAACATCCTTTGGATCTTGAAAAGCATACCGCATCTGCATTCAGCTTGTTGCAGCATTTGTTTTGCACCCTCACAAGACCCTCCTATGCCCCTAGCCTAATGAATGGTTGTCACTATTTGTTAAGTTCGTACCTTACATGAACCGTGTATTCTCCTTAGATACCAACCCAGCGACGTCATCGCAGTGTAGAAGAACTAGAGCAAGGACAAATGAGTGAGATATGACTGCGGAGCATACTTTTAGTTGTCGTTGTGATGAACTTGAGCATTCTGTCGACGAATGAGGGCACTTAGATGATGCTAAGCATATTGTATCTTAGCTGAATTGCAGCCAAGATGATGTCGCCCGATCAAGAAAACCCTCCAAGCCCATATATATATTTGCCTTGCCTGCCCACATTACTTACAATCTCGAGAACCTTCAACACACCCTCCTCACCGCTTCTACCGTATCGCATCACCCTTGACGATATATTCAACCCTCCTGACAATTGTTCACAGTAACAAGCATTCGATATCCACCACTCACTCATTGACCACCGTTGAGAACCTAACATGTAATGTGATGCCTTCTGGTTTCCAAAATCGGTCGTCACAGATTCTAATACAATCCAGATGATGACACTACAAGTCTGCGTCTGAGCTGAGAATCCCAGTGTTGGAGTCAACCAATGGGCAGCAGAAACCATGAGAATTTGGCAGGAGAAGGGTGGCTTGACAACACAATGGATAGATGATAAAGTGAGGGAGCGCATCTGGGAGATTGCCCAGTCCATGAGCATCATCAACATGCAACGCGCCGGCCGCGAGCAATGAGATCTCCTAATCGATCATTGCATTACTCGAATCAGTCATCTGGCATCCAAAAGGGCACTTTGGAAATGGTACATGGCAGACAAGACTAACCTCGATGTTCAGACACTCAAGGCAGCACTGGACGAGTTCGCTGAGGTTGGCCTTTCCCAAAAGAATAATAGACTGTAAGAACCCACCACCAAGAAGAGCAAACTCATGCAGATTGATATGTATTTCATCGCCCTGATGCTTCTTTTGCTCTTCCTGATGATGTGAAGATCCAGAAGACTATGACAAAGAATCCTCGGGTGGCAGGTCTTCCCCGATACAGGTGGGTTGCGACGTCTCGACCGATTTCTATGTTGTGCCACTTGGCCTTACCATTGCCTATGTGGATCCCCACATTGCTGGGAAGAGGGTGGGTGAAAACAATACTCAGCTATGCTCATGGTACTGGCCTGGGGATGATGAATCGATAGTTCCGATACTTACATCAATTGTCGATACGACCCATTTGTCAATGATGAATGCTGCAATCACCGGCCTGCCAGGCCCCAGCTGGGAATTCCGAGAGCTGTGTGGCTGCCGGGAGAAGCCTAATGGAGATGGTGGTCCGTACGCCTGTGATGTTACCCTCATTGTTGATAACAATACTGCTGCCTGATGGGTAAAGGCGAGGATAAAATTAAGGAACGCAACACTTGTTGGCATCGTTTATCATGGCCAACAAGCCGACGGCCCAGCTGGTGCCCAGACGCCTATGCCTTGTGGGTGCAGCTACCTTCCTCTGCATGCCATCTTCCCACATCCAGCCGAGGATATGATCAATGATATCTGGGAGGAATCAGATGATGATGCTGAGATGCGGCGCCCAAGTGCGAGTAGCTTCCCGACATCGAAAAAAGGCTTCCAAAAGTGGGAATGGAAGCTTCAGAACAAGATTATTAGACAGCAGCAATACCTTCAGGTCATCCGAAACTGTGCTCTTGGTCTCTTTGCCAATTCCGAGCAAACCCTTGTTGGTGATTAGGATGTGGCTTGGCTACACGAGCACAATCACATTGTGAATCCTTCCGCTGCACGCTCTTTGGCCAATAGGAAGTGTACAAGCAGCCACCCCGCTCCATAATAGGTGTTGTGAGGATGCAATGCACTGGCTGGACGGTTGTTCAAGGATTTGCATTGTGGGTGGGTATTTTTCTGATACATTGGAGGGTGGACGGATAGGTAATAATTTGGAGTTTTTTGGAGAGGTTTTGGGTCTCTTTTTGGTGTTTTGTTGATTTTATTATTACATCATTCATATTCAGGCATGAAGGGCTGTGTTGAGAGTTCATGATGTTGGGATTAATCGTTAAGATGTTTGTTTTGGGACAGGCATAGTGGCAGTGATAGGACTACGTGTATGGCTATCATGTAATTGGTAGTTGGGTATCTTTACCCAGCAGAAGATGGCCCAAATGATTAGTGAAACACAAACACTTTTTGGCTTGTTGCAATAATGATTTTCATCGAAGGTAGCCAATCAACAACCCTGCTGCTTGATTGGCAGCTGCAATACTTAGTTCCGAGTTCCCGTCCATCCAAGGAGTTGGGAGTGTGGGTGGCCAGACAGGCCAAGATTCTTGAATCGTTGACAGGATAAAAAGACGCATCACAATGATGCTTTTGATCATATCAACACTTTCTTTCCTTTACACAACGCTTCCATTCATTTACTCCACATTCATTTACTTTTCCTTTAGTCACTCTGTTAAGTCTTTCGTACTTATCACTCGCCACCTCTTTAAATCAAGACAAGAAGGCGCCGCACTTCTCTTCCTCCCCCTCCTCTTTCTTCCAGCACCAGGAAAAGCAGACGATCTATCCACCATGAGCATCTGGATGACGATCTCAGCACGATACCTGACAATTACCATGATTATCGAGATGACAATTCAGAATCCAACGATGAGCCTCTTCGGCAACCATCCATGAAATCAATGGGCAAGCGGCTTTCAAAAGATCCCTTCACATCAACAGTTGGAAAACAAATCGTGGCAACAAAATAAACTCCTACGTCGGTGCGACCCCTACATCCTGGGTGTCGGGAGGTCTATATTGCCTCAGCGGAGGAGGATGAACCTGAGCCTGCACCACTGGCATTCAAGAAGGTATCGGATTAAGCGTTTGAATGATTGAACCTGCCCGCTAATGTATATATTTGCTAGATAAACGATTCAAATGCCGCCAGTGAGCAATTGGTTGCATGGAAAGGTGGAAATCTGTCGCGATATGAGCCCTTTGTTGACAACGTGACAGGTCTCATTGTCGGTGCAGAATGCAACGCCCAGACAACCCTTTCAGGCATTCCGGCGATGCTCATGTCACGTGTAAAGCCTATAGCTTACAATTATGCGATGTTAGTGAATCCCTTTGCCACAAATGCGGTAAAGACCGCTCAGATTCATACTTGGTGGTATGAGGAAATTCCCAGGATTGATCCAGCCCAGAGAAACTCAGACCCTCCATGTGCCTACATTTCAGCGGTAAATGAATTATCTCGATGATTGTTTTCATCGCTGACATTGTGCATCATGCTCTCACAAAGATTACTTGCTCCCACGCGGCAATGGTATACCGCTGCAAGCCCACAATCGACTCTATTTAAAGATTTCGAACACAGTCACCTACAGATATCCGGACAATGGCAGCATTGCTATTGCCCACGGACAGGTTTTCAAGCTCCACAAACGTTCATGAGGTAAATTTAAAGTTCCCTTCTTGTTTAATCATTGTCTTGACAATCAATTTAGGAGTGCAAGTTTCAATTTGCAGCAACTGTAATTGTGGATGTTATCCACTGGACATACTTCTATGGCAAACGACAAATGGGAATGAAAGATGCATCATTGATTGATAATCTTAATCCAACGTCCATTGCCCTCACCACAACGGCCATCCAACATTGTCTGTCAGTCTGGAAAATAGGCGAGTTTAGGGTCCCGGCAGAGTTTGGTCCAGGAAGTGGTGCCCAACCTAGGTGCGATACAGGAAACATTAATCATGCGGTTAATAAAGCATACACAGATGTGTTTCGTTGTCTCAACTCGGATTTTCTTTCTTCTCCGCCAGAGGTTCAAGCCAAAATGATAGACAATATCTGCAGCATGATTCGCCAAAGGATCCACTCAACTGGTATGGACCCACCGATGGCACAACCTCACCACGATCAGGGCAGCATTGATGAGGACTTCCTTGATTAAGTCCCGGAGGAGCTGATATAGCATCCCGACAATTCTTTTAATCGTCTCAGCAGCTTTGTTGCTGCTACTGAAGCTAGCATGCGATTCTCAGCTGTTCTGCCTAACGGTGGGTCTGCCATCGCCAGCAGCAGCCAGCCCGTCCCCTGCAGCAACAGCAAAAGCAACAGCAACGACATCACCAGCATCACCAATGTGACAAGCATTGAGAATATGGGATTAGTCGATGGAAGTACGATTATAGAGGGTGCGATGTCACTCGGAGGTTAGGATTGGTGTCAGGGATCGGATTTAGGATTTCCTTGGTGTGCTATTTTATTCTAGATTTTGTCAATATATCATAATAGTAGTAAATCTAATAGAACTGATCGTTTACTACAGTCTGATCTCAAACGTGTGAAATCATAATTGCGATGATGCATAACCTTCCCACGACGGTTGAACTGCAAGGTACGAACAATCTTGTATCAACCAATTAAATATTGTGAACCACTTCTGCATGGTAACTATCATTGGTCATATTAAGCCATGAGGGTCTTTAAAAACAACTACACACTTCATTAAACATATGGAGCGAGTACTATCATCATCAAGAGAACAAATCGAATTGGGCAATGTAGGAGTATGCCGAGAGACGATTTGTGATATTACCAAAGGAAGTGTGAACTGTTCATCAAGTGCTTGTTGTCACATTCGCAGAAGTGGGTACACTCATTGTGACTCTTACAAACAGCATTGCGACAACACAAACAACCCTCTGGTACAGTAAAGCAATGTCATCTTTCAGGGAAACCTCAATTTCATTTTTTTGAGTTTGTGGGTACAATAAACCAAATGAATTTAATGAAGGAAATTTAGTTTTTACTGATGAAACTGAAGTGCACTCGGAAATTGGTCTACTGCAAACGGGTTACAATCTCCACCTGGCCTTGTTGATATCGTGCAATTATCCAATTTCATATGGTGTCGCCACTGGTAGAAAGTTCTTCTGGAATGGCTGTAAACCAAGAAGTCTTGAGAATAATGTTTAGCCCATATGACAATGACTAAAATTATACAATCGGATTTAACATACACAGGCCATCAAGTAACTCAGAAGAAGGCAGAAGGTACGCTGCTCAACTACATGAAAGCTAATGTTGTTTGTTACAATACATTGGATCAACAGTGCTTTGAAGAAATCTCTATTGCACTGAAGTTTGTGAATTGCCTTTGCAAATGCCATATGCAGCATGCCATCTGCTGCTGGCATGGTAACTGCCCCAATGGGATTATCTTTGTTGATGCAAGGTGTAACATCAAGATGCCAATTCATATTGTGAGTAGAGCCACTGGTGTATGAGGGTGCCAAATCTCTAGGGCATCGAGTACATCTCCAATGTGAGATGTCTTTCGAATCTTCAAATTCAATTCCATTGCAAGGAAACCAACAATAGCCAGTGCGGCATGTCTTGGGAGGAAGAAAGGCAGAAGGAATTTCGAGGGTAGACATGTCTAAATCTAATTGATAATCTCATTCATTAGTAACTGACTGATTCACAATGAAAGGTTTGGATTCATCACCACCAGAATCTCCTGGATTACTGCTGATGGTTGAAGTAAAGAGGCCACTTTGAACTGAGCTCAAATGGCTATCGTTGTCATCCATCCCAAAGTTAAAGAGAGAAGGTGTATCTCGCTGTGAAGCTGATTGATCTGGAGTAGGGCCTTCGCTGAAAGACATGATTCGATTGCTACTTGTAGATAGACCCAGGGCATGGACTGACTGGACTCGACTAACGACAAACTGACTGACTGACTGTAGAAAACGGAGAATAAATGGTTCTGATATACAAAATGAAAGCCACCTAAAGCCTGTAGGCTTTGCCTACAGTCATAGATTTATTCCCTTTCATTAAGCTTCTGCAGGCTGTCACAGGCTTCTGCAGGCTATTGCAGGCTTGTCCAGGCCATTCAGATATTGATAGATTTATACCGGCCACTGCAGGCTTCTGCAGGCTCTTTTAATATTGTATTTAATATGTAGAGCTTTATGCAGGCTTCTGCAGGCTTTTGCAGGCCTCAGCAGTCTTCAACAAGCCGATACCGGCTTCCATAGGCCGATGCAGGCTTATGCAGGCTTCTGCAGGCAGCTGCAGGAATCCACAGGCATATCCGATATTGCAGGCTTATGCGGGCTTATGCAGGCAGATGCAGGCTTTTCTAATATCTGCAGGCCGGCCAACTAGCTCGGCCACCCGACTTTTGGTTCAGGCCGGTGTGGTGAAATGGCGGAGCTAGAAGGGAGAGAGCCCATCATCAACACTCCGCCGCACCTCTCGCGGCATCCAAAGGGAATTCGTGAGAAAGAGCGGTTCTGGCTCGAGGAGCGTAGGAAGAGGGTGAGAAGATGTGATACTACCCGGCTGTGTGGATCCACGAAATCTCGAGTGAGATCAAAAGTTGGGAAAGTGAGATTGTGTATTTCGTTGTAGGATAATAAGATGACATGACGTCTATCTTCTCCGGGGTCTCTCAAATACATACTCCCCGTAGCCCAGTCCACTTCCGTGATCCCTGAATCTCCATACACCCACCATCGCTCAGTCCTGTGCCAAGCTGAGTGGCGGTGGTGGTGAGAAACGGATTTTCCCGCCACACCGGGCCTGCAGGCTTTGCCGGCCGGGCCTGCGGGCTTTTTCTTGGCGGCCGGGCGGCCGGCTTGTAGGCTTTTTCTTGGCAGCCGGGCGGCCGATCTGCATGCTTTTTCTTGGCGGCCGCCCTTAGCGCAGGCTTTCAGAATGGAGGCCGGGCCGGGCCGCTTAGGAACACTGGTTGTTTCCTTTTGAAATCGAACTCGATTGCACCCCACCATCTCAGGGCTCGATCTGGGAAAAGGTCCTTTATAACTTGAACTAGGTCAACCCATGGGGGCGGCAGGTTCTAATCACAGATGGTGCCAAACAACGTTTCCCGATTAACGAACCAATGTACAATAACGGCGGTCACGGTTGAACCAAGCTGCTAAAAACCCAACCCCGAATGGTATGTATGTAGCAGTGAGCTATGTGAGTATTCATGATCTCAAGAACCTAATCAAGGTAGATCTCTCCATGCATTTCCATCACCTACTGTCACTCCATATATCTAGCAACTCGATTGTTACGAATGTAAAGCGGACGAAGTCTATTCTACTATCTAAGGAGAAGCTCTGTCCTTATATACATGAGAGCCTGGAACACCATGGATGTCCATGGAAGCTCACGATTGCAAATACCAGTGGCGGTTGCAAGTGAAAACTCGTGGATGAGTCTACGAGTCCGTAGCCTGTGAGTCAATTCGGCAATCTCAGTGTATCGGCGACTTCCTTTCAGGTCATATAGTAGTATCGATCATCGTGTACAGGTATCTGATGTACTTCCCGGGATTTATATTATGAAATTAGTCAAGCTGGTGGTTGATAATTGCTGAACTTCGCTCTGCCAGAGCGTAGTGGGCTTAAACGTCCGTCTAAAAGAGAGGGTAATCATTCATAATAGCATTATGAAAGACCCTGGGTGGGACTCAACTAGTCCCATAACTATAAGAGAGTTAGCGAACCGATCACCACTGTCATGCCTGGTCGCCGGTATGCGACAATGTAACGGCAATATGTCCTTGTCAACACCCTCTTGACTACTACCTGCCTTCACCAACAATCGTTACCGTATCTATTATTAGATCTGCATCCCTAGGCATCTGTCAGACTAAAACTGTGGTTGAAGGTCTGCTGTGCTTGTTTGTAATGCAGATCTGTCACTTCCGGAGCTGGAATACCGTTTCCGCCGATGTATAAGATACAACCCCGATCGGGTTAGGGTGCCTGAAACAGCAGTAATGAATACGGTACTTAATTTAATGTACCAAGCTCTGTGCTAGGACGTCGCGCATCACAAATACTTTCCTCGAAGAGAATTCATCGAAGAATACGCCAGTTTCTGGAAATTCTGTATAGAAAAATCCATCACAACAAAACCTCGTCCGTCCTGCTCGCTACCGTTCAGCGCATTCATCTGGGATGTCTGAAGGAAATATATTGAACCCCTGCAACGGATAGATATCGATAAGAAGGGTAGGGATCGCGACCATACATACACGGAACATCCCGCTTGTTGGAGCTTGCGCTGAATTGAAGGCCGTTTACGTTCTGACTGGCATCTCGCTCAGGACTTTCTCAGTTATCCCACAGTGCCACTACTGTCATACCGACGTACAAACAACAAGCTCTACTCGCAATGCGAGTAGTTCGTAATAATTAGGTATCCGTATCTCCGCAACAAATCGTTCTGATACAAGTGCGAGGGTAAGAATCGTCTGTACCAGCTGGCATAGGTATCGATTGTGAAGGAGGTGAATCTTGTGAATTGTTTTGTAGGTAAGTGCGGGGAACCCTGTAATTGCATCGCTGTCGCATGTTCCAAGGGTGAGACACTTCTATAACTCCATGCATGCTGAATGGTGGGATAGGTAGCATATTCATTAGTATACAGAAATTAGGCACGCAACCCAACGTCATCGTCTCTTACGAACGATCGGCGCTCCATGAAAGCAGTGTAGTGAACTGCAAGACCGAATCAATGAATTACATGGAATTTCCTGACGTCCGTATCGTACCGGTGCTTAATTCAGGGTTCTACATATGGCGGGGTATATTTGTTATCCCCAGATCCAGTCTCCTGCCTTCCCTCAACTTTTCAGCTTCTCACCACAGCACAACCGATGAGTCTCCGTCGCTGCACACTCCGCAAATCCTACCATCTCCCCGGAAAAGATCTCGACTATGCCACGCCATCGATAAAATCGTTACGCAAATCGGCAGGTCCCCAATTCACCTGTGAGGTATGCTGTCGCATGATGAGCTCTGGTGCGAAGGAAGATCACCTTTCGTCAAAACCCCACGCCGATGCTGTTAAGAAGCAAAATCATGAGCACGAACGTGAAGCACAGAAAACTACAGACGCACTACGAAAGCGAGAGAAGATAGAGATTACAGCAAAACAGGATGAGTGGACGTGTGGAGTTTGTAAACGGAGTATGAAATGGGCGTCGAGGGAGTCACACCTGGCGGGCGCTCTACACCAAGACGTGTTGGAACGAAAGGTTTCGAGAGCCGATACTCCCTGCAACTATGATGCGACCGGACCGAATACGTTTTGGACTTGCGACATCTGCATTCGTACAATGCCTAGCAGCTCGAGAAACACACATCTTTCTGGCAGACCACACGCACGGACATTTGCGGAGAAGAATAGCAAACTCAAAATACTGTCTCTAGCCCAGGCTCAAGCTCAAGGTTTCGGCCACCTTCCCCCGTCCCTTCCGTCGGCCAAATTGCTCGCCCCTACTAGCCGTCGGTCAATTCCCACCCGCCAATTCGCTTCCACTAGCCCTCAGTCAAGCTGGACCATGTATCTATTCGGTAGACGTCACGCCCGAGGCGTGAGGAAACGCGAGGTAAAGAAGGCACAGCAGCTCAAAAAACTACTGCAAAACTCGACCCATTCAAAGCAAGTCGGCGGAACCTAGCGGTATTGCAGTCGGACCATGAACTATCACTCGAAATTTTCGCCGAACCGTGTGTTGAAATACTGATTGCTAGAAGCCTTGTATATTCTAAACTACAGGAACAATCGTGTGATCTTATATACGGCATTCAGAGTATGCCTTGTACGCATGCATGCGCACTCAGCTGGCATCTCCAGTTGAGTCTGGAACGACCATGATCATGATCCCCATCAGCCCAGCTGAAGCCCATAAGCCGTACGTCAGGGAGGCGGTCCATATATGCAACGCCGTGTTGTGAATATGGAGGTGAAAGCCGTGTGCGCGTGTCTTCATGGGATATTGGAGACTGGTTGATAGACGCGAAGGTTCCACGGAGTGTGTTCAGTCGATGGGAGGAGTGCTATCTAGTCACCCAGAGTTAGCAGAGATATCATGGCCGTAGGGGCACATTAATTCCGGGTAGCGCGGGGTTGATAGTGATTTCGTACTTTATTGAAGGGACAGGGTTGTGGGTATTTTCTTCCTGTAGCGTTTCATTGCTGGTTTGGATTGACTTCGGTTTGTATCTGTCTTTCTTGCGTATAATGATTGTCGACCTTTTGGTTTTGTCCGTTTTTGCGAAAGAAGTTTCGCAGAGTGTGACAAAATCGCTTCTCGCATTCAGCGCAACTGCGCTATTTGAGATTATGTGGCTGCATTTTGTCATCCGTAGAGTATTATGGGGTGCAGATATCATGGCACTCGGATGACATCACATTAAGCAGCTTCAAAGGCCCTTCAATTGCAATATGGAGACGAGCGGATGTTTATGGCAGCCTGAAGCGACCAACTGCTAATGCTGCTTGGCAACACAGGAAACACCAAATAATATGTGATATTTGAACTGAACATTATCATTACGACCTTCTAACTTTCTGCAAAATTAAACTGATTCGAGTTCTTAAAGTCCTTCTCGCAACGGTTTGCAGGAGGTCCGGTCTTGGACTTCCCGTCCGCCGATGGGGTGATGTTGCGTGCATGTGCAAGCGCCCCAGATTGGGGATCATTTCGTACTGTGACGAGTAATCTAATCTAATGAATTTAGGCAGATACTATCCAGTTTTAGGCCACACAATAAACCCTTGTAACGGATAGATATCGATAAGAGGAAGGGTAACAATAAAGACACGGAACACCCTGCCTGTTGGCACTTGCGCCGAGTTAAAGCTCGTTTACGTGTTGGCTGGCATTTCGTTCAGGACTTTCTCCTCTTGGCTCTCCAACGGCTTATCTCACAGTGTCGCTAATGTCATAACGATGTACAACAAAGTTTTGCTGGCAATGCTGGTGGGTCATGACAATTAGGTGCCCGTGTCTCCGCAACTGGCCGTTCCGACATATGTACAGGGGCAGAACTTTCGTACTAGCCGACCAGAGGATCCTGTGAAATTGAGAAGAGTAATCTAGATCACTTTGCATGAAGAACGACGGTACGGATACGTATATACCCGGCCGCGGGTGGGGCATGGTGCACATGGCGAGCGACAAGCTCCGATAACTCGGAAGTCGATCTGCCGCTGTCGTCAGAATTATTTTAAGCGATTTCTTACCGATATCTAATCTCTGTCTTATCTACACGATAGATCATCTAGTCTCTGTCTCCCCTTTAGCTAGGCACAAAGACCAACAGCGTTTCCGAGAACATTGAAACGACCCCAAAAGGCAGATGTCAGGAGCCCTAATTGGGTTGCCGTGGTGCTTAACAGAAGACTGAATGTGAGACAGCACGGCAAAGAAACGCGCCCACTGCGCCGTATTTTACCCTGCGAGTGCATGCCTCATACAGACGTTGGGCGCTACAAATGCTTCATCGAGGAATCTGCCAATTCTTAGGAATTCTGTATAGAAAATATCTGTCACATTAAAAATCTCGTCCGACCTATCGTTCTCACTAATGTACGGCGCATTGATCAGATGTCTGCAGGAAATGCATTCAACCCTTGCAACAGATAGAAATCGGTAAAGGGGAAAGGGTAGGGATCGTAGCTATACAGTCACGGCACATCCCGCCTGTTGGAGCTTGCGCTGAATTTAAGTTCGTTTACGTTTTGACTGGCATTTCTTTTAGGATTTCTCCTTCTCCAACAGTTTACCCCACAGCGTCGCCACTGTCATATTGACATACAAAAAACAAAGCTTTGCTTGCAATGCGATTGGTTCCCAGTGTTCCTAAGCGGCCTGTAGATCAGGCCGGCCCAGCTGCAATATCTGAGGCCTCCATTTGAAAAGCCTATATCGCAAAAAGCCTGGCGGCCCGGGCCGTCATGGCCGCCTATAGATCAGGCTGGCCGCGATTTTGAAGGCCTGCCTTGGCGGCGGCTGGACCTGGCCGCTAAGGAACACTGTTGGTTCCTAATAATAGGTAGCCGTATCTCTACAACTGGCTGTTCCGACACATGTGCGGCGGCCACAATCTTCTGCAGGAGCCGACTAGAGTATCCTATGAAAGGAGGGCAGTCTTGTGGATCACTTTGTAGATGTGTGCGGGGAACCCTGCAATCGCGTCTCCATTGCGACTTCCAGACGGTGACTCACTGTCGTCATTTCAATTCCAGGAACTATGTGTTTCAGATTGGTTGGTATAACTGAATGGTAACAGGAAAGTTGCATGGTTGTGTGGAACCCCACTCACTAGCGACGAGTGATTCTATGGTGGGATAGGCCTCATGTTCATTAGTCCCTGGCAAATAATTGACACCCCGTGAGGGGTTTTTAGGGAGCTACATCACCAAATCCATGAGTTACACGGCTTTGTCTGACGTCCACATCTTGCAACAGTTACATATCGTACCTATGCTTAATTCGGAGCTCTGCAAGTGGCAGGGTATATATATAATTATCCCCGCCTCCCGCCTCCTCACAACTTTTCGCGTTTCACCACAACATAACAGATGAGTCTCCGCCGCAGCACACTCCATAAATCCTACCACCTCCCTGGCGAGGACCTCGACTATGCCACACTGTCGACCAAAGCATGGGATAAATCATCAGGCCCGCGATTCACCTGCGAGGTATGCTGCCGCATTATGAGTGCTGGCGCACGGGCGCATCACCTTATATCGAAACCTCACGCCTCTACTGTCAAGAAAAGGAAATATAAACGAGAGTGCGAGAGAAAGAAAATCATAGACGCACTACGAAAGCGAGAGACAGAAGAAGTCAGAGCAAAACGGAATGAGTGGACGTGTCCGATTTGCATACGGAGTATGAACTGGGCGTCGAGGGAATCGCACCTGGCGGGCGCTCTACACGAGGACGTGCTAAAACGAAAGCGCTCGAACGCCGGTTCTGCTTGCAACAATGATGCCACCGGACCGCATGCGTTATGGACCTGTGAAATCTGTGCTCGTACAATGTCTATTATCTCGAAAGGCACACACCTATCCGGCAGATCTCACGCCCGGTCATTTGCGGAGAAGAATAACAAGCTGAGGCAACTTGAAGATCTAGAACTCCGGCAGCTAAAGCAAGAGGTTCAGATGCACTACTGGACTTGCGACATCTGCATTGTTTCGATGGTTTGTACTTCGAGAAACGAACATCTATCTGGCAAACGTCACCGCCGAGTCGCAAGGAATCGAGAAGAAACTAGGTATAGGGGGATAATGGCGGTTCGAAAGGATGAGAGGCCGCTGCGGGGGGTGAGGGCGCTAGATGAGATGGAGCAACTTGAGAGGTGGTGGTGGTCTTGTCATGTTTGTTGCTATACGATGAACTGTGGCAACAGGGATAGGCATCTATTAGGTAAAATGCACGCCCGCAGCGTGAAAAAGCGTGAAGAAACAGTGGCTCGGGAGCTTAAACGAGAAGCACAAAATCGCAAGTGGAGAGAGGAGCAACTTAAGCGGAGAGAGGAGAAACATAATCGGGAACAACTTAACCGACAATGGGCTTGGTATACTTGCGATGTCTGCGACCTCTCCATACACAGTATCTACCAGGATGCGCATCTAATCAGTAGACGTCACACCCGTTATGTGAGGCAACGTGAGCGGCAATGGACTTGCGATGTCTGCGACCGCTCCATGGATAATACTTGCCGGGATGCGCATTTATTCGGTAAGCGTCACACCCGTAACGTGAGGGAAAGTGAGGAAGTGGTGGCTCGGGAGCTTGAACGAGAAGCACAAGATCGCAAACGGAGAGAGGAGCAGCTTGAAGGGAAATGGACTTGCGATATCTGCCATCGTACAATGGGTAGTGTCTGTCGAAATGCGCACCTTTTCGGCAAGAGCCACGCCCGAGTCGTGAGGGAACGCGAGGCAGTGGAGGTCTACAAGCTCGAACAGCTGCAAAACTCGATCCATTCAAAGCATGTCGGCGGAACCTAACGGCGTTGCGGTCGAACCATGAACTGTCACTCGAATAAATTCCACCGAACCTGGCAACATCACAAAAGAGTAACGAAAATAGTGGTGGGATGTAGGGTGAAGTGCTTCCGTTGAGTGAGGCATGCAGGTGGGACATGGCATTTTAATAAGGAGGGATATCAATTGGCGTTTGGGTTGTACCTGTTTTGGTTTGTTTTGTTTTAATCATACTGTATTCACTCTACTTAGAGTATGACGGCCCCTTAATCCCCTCCGCCTCCGGGCTGGCCGGCTAGATGGCGGAGCTCCACGTACCTATTTTGGTTCTCTGTATGTAATGTGTTTCAAAGTTTTCGGCAGTAATGGATTTTTGAATTATTTTTGTATACCTAGTTTCTATAATTGATCCAGTTTTTGCATACTGTTACGTCTAGCAATTCAAGCCTCATATAGCTTCTACCACTAGACCGGGACGCTCTCTCATACCGCGCAATTAAACAAGATGGTGCTCTACTGCAGGACGCCTACTGAGTCAACTGTCATCACGCAAAAGAATTTACAATGCAACGATTCAGCCATTACTCACGCTACAGTGGATTCTATATATCTACCAGGTCACAGTGAACTCTTCTGGAAGTTTCCGCAGATAGCATTTTCCGAACAATCGTGTGGCAAAATTGGTACACCACAAAGCCGGACCATTCTCTTTATATTTAATGTCCCTTCTTGCAGTGAAGCACAAACGCTTCTTGTGAGTTGTCTATGCGGGAAAGCATTGCCTCAACACTCCGTAATAGCTATTGTTTGCAGGTCTAGAGATGTGGAACTTTCTGGTCAACGCTGCTCAAACTCGGGGACTGATTGGTGAAGAGAAGAGCCAGGGTAAAGGGCTCGTGCACAAGGCTCTCAATACTCCGTCCCGGTGGGCAGGCGTGTGGCCTATCGCGGACTGTGAATTTTCATGCGGGGATTTCTCGGGCTAGTGGACGACCGGTGTTGCAATATGGAGAGAGAATCATATGCGTATATATAATAGTAAAGAGAGAAGAGAGAAAGCTTGACATATAGACAAGGGGGTTATGTGCCTCATGATTTACCGAGTGCCTTACAATTTGTTCAGCTAATGGTCAGCGCGGTCAGGTCTGTAACGCAACAGGTAGTGTTGAAATATGGAAGGGGAGAACCGTGTGAATAGACTTAAGATACAGAGACTGGAGAGCAGGAGAAAGACTCGAGATATATACAAGGTATTTGGGTACCTTATGCCCTACTGGCTGTGTGCCTTGACATCAGCTCAGCTGAAGCTCAGCTCGGTCAGGTTCATGCAACAGGTAGGAGTGGAATGGTACAAGTGATATATCATGCAGAAGTGTAGTGGCGACTTCAAAGAGAGTTCTAGATCCCGATCTAGACCTCGACAAATTACCAACAGCAACACCTACTTCAACTGCATGGCTGATTGATAAGCTGTGAACCAGCAATCTTGTATGAAGAGGTGCCGCTAAGCATCCTCAATATTCGGGTCATAACTTTGGTACAGACACCCATGCTCTTCCCCCTATGCTTTACGACGCCATCAAACGTGTTAGCCGTACCAGGTCTGGTTTTTGGGGAGAATTAACTCGATCGTGGTATGGAATTGCATAGTTTTGTAGGTTTCACTTCTGTTTTTCTGCCTTCGCACCCACGAACTCATCCGCCGAGCATGAAATATAATTGAAGAAACAATTGCTCCCCGCGTGACCATACATAGATACATAGTGGAGCTCCTCTCTCCAACTCCAGATAGAATATCAACGACGCCCGCAAATCCCAAACACATTCATCCGTCCGCACTACACCACACTGGAAATGTACCCCGCTCACTCCGGATCTTTCCCCGGCACCCACCAACCCCTCCCCTGTTCTCCATACCCCATTAAATAATCCACCACATCTCTAAAATCCTCCATCCCGATATCATCATAAAAAGAATATGGATCATACACCCCACGCTTCTTCTTCTCCTTCAACGCGACCATCGGGCCCCGCCACTCATGCCCCTTCCCCTTCGTAACAGCAAGCACCCCCTGGTTCACCTTCGAGCCATCAATTAGAAACGTATCACGGTGCCGGATATCAATCGTGCTCTTCAGCCTTCTGTTATCGCGCAACGCATTGACATTAACATTCAGCGGGCGTCCATTCCCGACGCGCCGGAACTGCGGCTCCAACCCGGCCGTGTCAGAGAAATAGGATTTCAAATCGACCGTCTCGGAAGGCCCGTCTTCATCCGATTCGTCGCATGTAGCCTTAACCCAGACAAACTTTACGACGGGTTCGTTCTCGGAGAAGAAGATGGCACGCCGCATCGATGGATCAGGACGGGATTGGAACGCGGGAAATTGGGCGCATAGGAGCTTGTGAACGGGCCAGTCGGTGCGCTGGCAGGTTTGGGAGCAGTAGGTTGTGCTCAAGCACTGCTTGCAGCGCTGGGAGGAGGGCTTGTTGCAGATTGTGCATGTGGTGTTCGACATTGTCGGATTCGAGATGGTAAAGGAAAGTTGGCGGGAATGCTGAAGCAACGGTTTATACTTTTGGGTGATGTAACGATTCGGTTGCCGGTCGTCATCGTGTGACTCTCTTGCATTGCTGATTTGTCTTGTTGGAGCATATTCGTTCGCCGGTCCGCCTTTGCGGCCGAATTCGGGTACCGTCGGGTGCCGGTTCTCTAGTTTTGGTTCGGTAGGAAGAAAACGTTAGTCTATTCTGGGGTTATTCGTCCGCCAATCTACACGAACCGGCCACGCGATTGTCTAGCACTTAATCCGATTGTCACGCTTCAAGGGATACCTTATTACGCGAGCCAAAATGGAAAGGACGTATAAATTTCTTTGGCGAGGTGTAAATAGGCACTTGATACTTGAGGAATGTGTCATAACTGGTCACTCAGCAACACAGCATCCGCCACTGGGGCAGTTTTATGATAGATGACCGGTGTTCGGTGGGACAGACGCCCGGTTTGATCCACATGGCCCTAAAACAACCCTGGGACGAATGTACTCATACATGCGGTGCGACCAAACATACATAAGCAGGAGCCTTAGATACGTATCCATCAGATGCCTTCGTAGCTCAGTGGTAGAGCATGAGAGAAATGTACACAACTTGTCAAGCGCGGCTCTCTGGTTGCCTCTCACTTCCAGCTCTCCTCAACGCCAACACAAACACAAACACAATCTCAAGGTCGTGGGTCCGAATCCCACCGGGGGCAGACTTCTTTTGTACCTAACTCGAGACATCCGTTCACATGCAGTACAAGAATAATTATGTGTGATCTTCTGCAGTACGTATTATGCGTATCGATCAACCACCAGGGTTATAATAATAACAGTAGTCCATCATCAAGTAATGCTGTATAATAAAAGTGTCACCAACTGATCACCAATCAGCCAGTTCTCTGCCACCTAATAGCGACTTGAAATTGCATTGCGAGAGTGTTAAAGCTTGGATGGTCTCTGGTGTCTTTTTTTACAGTTATTAACACCTTTTATTTAATTACTAGCTCTGATTCTCCTAACCTTGCGTATGCAATATTTTAGTTACCGTATAAAAATGACGAGAATGAATTTCCCGGGTGTGTGGAAAAGAAGCAGCGGAAGTATGCATAATACCGTGGAGTGTGGTCGTCCCCGATTCGCGATCGTTAGTCATACCTAGCTGGTTAGGTCACATATGCGACCTACAATGCTGTCCAAAATTATCATCTTTCAACCGCTACCCACCAATCGGCTTAATGCTAATGTGTACGACACTGAGATCAAAATATGTGTGCTTTTCCTCTGATTGGAAACACGGAACAGAGTATCCATATATGTTGCCGGTGTATGAAATTAGGCAGTAGAACATACGTCAGTTTATCATGTGGGTTAAGCAACTGAACTCGCAGAGCCATTAATGTTCCGTTCCCTTACCACAGATAGACAACCGTAGCATAAGACCTATTTGTACATAAAGTCCTCCTCAGGACGAGATACATATCCTACACTCCGGTAGGTCTCCAATTTCCCTGATCGCTTACGACTAAACACCAAAGCCAAATTACTCGGCGATCATGAACCGAGATATCGGCCGCGGCTTGTTCCTATTTCAGAGGAGCTATTTCAACTCTTTCCACACTACGCCTCGGTTCGCACAGCATCGCCCACGTATCGGATGGAATAGAGCAACGGGCACTATAGGAGAGAATAAAAATGGGCTCATAAGTTTGAAGCCCGACGAAAAGCTCATCTTCTTTAATAGTCTGTGGTTCCATTAGCAGGTTAAAAGGTTACTCATCCAATTGTTCAGGTTTACAGCCATTGTGGTTCAACCGCTTTCGAAAATACAAAGATTTACTACGAGAGATTATCGAACACCGTTGTATTCCCTCTGATCTGAAATTTGGTATTGCGCACGAAAACCAGCGGCCTATTCCGAAGAGCGAGCCTACTATCGACAAGAAACTCTGTGAACAAGAGAAGGTTGTTGATGAGGTGCCATTTTCCGTGACGGATGTGGTTCCACACTCCAGAGACGGTGGGGTATTTATCAAATACAAATCATCACAGCATGACGCTTCTCTTATGCCTAACCTCCTGCGGCTCCGTCGCAAGTCCTATGGCTCCATCGCAAGCTCCCTCTCCGCAGGTGGCTGGGCACAAGAAAATCATGACACGGCATACACAAAGATCGAAGAACACCTCAAAAATGCTTCCCTAAGATTCGGATTTTCCATCGAGCCAGTCAAAGCATTTCAAGTTCTCGGGTCCCCTTGGATTGACGATATGCCCACATTTCCGAGCAAACGATTGAAGGTGGCATTTAGCAGTGGAGATGAAAGCATGTGCCGGGAGACGATTTACGGAATGTTTAGGCGCTATGGGAAGATCAGGAGAATCGGCCCTTTCACCGCCGAACCGGAGCACTCACTTTTGTCGAGGTTCACAATTGTGCAGTTCCGGGATATACACGGCGCCACTGCAGCAAAGAATTGTATGCATGGATACTGTGTGGAATGGAAGGGAAAAACGGTTCGACTTAGAGTCTCATACGGGGCGGCACGGACGATCTACTCAATCCAAGTGCGCTGGATTTTCGATTGGATAGTCAATCATATTCGCGCGTTTGCCACGATCACTACCGGCATCTTCCTAGCACTCGTCGCCTTTCTAGGATCGGAACTGATTCAGGAAGATCTGGAACCAGGTCCTACCGAAAGCCTGTACGATAACAAGGTTTGTATCTATGATGGGATGGTGAGTGAAATTAAAGACACAGTCATGAAAGGCCGTCGATATATCCTCACTATCGATTGCAACCTTATTACTAAAGCAGAGAGCGAAAGGGATAGTATCACGGCTTTAGCTAATCAGGTTGGATACCGACCATCCTCTGCCACTTTCAAAAACCATTCCGGGACTATATATCGCTGGTACCATCAGTGGTATGTGGGTTCAGGGCCCGATAATGAGGACAAACAAGAACCTGAGCCCACGATCGATGATATCCTGGATGACACAAGTACTCGATTGAAAGAGCTAGCTGCAAAGCCCAAGCCGGTAATAGTTATCAACAACTCTTCATGGAAAGATCGGGACAATATTATTCGTGACAGGCTGTTGACTTGGTATGTTTCTCTCAGAATTATGCCCCCGACATAGCTTATGAATAATACAGGGCCGAAAGACTGTTCTCCGAGGGACATGTCGCACTAATCATCGTGACCGACAACTATACTGCCCTCTCGAAACGCTTCAAACACCGTCCCTTGTACAAAATACCCAAGGTTGCTCCAGCGGATGGGAGCTGAATTGGGGGCGCTAGAAGAGTTCGTGATGCGGTTAAAAAGACGGAAGAGATATTTGTTGGATAGAGTCGCTTACTCGCAGCGGAAGCACTATTGTTAGGATAAGACAATGAAGGAATTGTGGAAGAGGTTACTTATATGTCAGAATATTTTGTGAGACCAGACCCAGCTAGTGCAATGTACAAATCGAGAAAGTGGAAAGCGTTTGATAAGATTCATTTCGGTTAACAATTCCAACCGACTATAGCGGTTCCCGAAGGACTATAGCGGTTCCCGAATGCTTCGTGCTCGAATCTAAATCATGTGACTCACTCAGATGTCAATACACCATTGCCGGAATGTTGACGATTCAGGTGCGGCAAAATTTCTGGTTGGAATTTTTTTCCCCCACTTCATCATGCTCTACCGCACTTCCAAGCGTTTGCAACTAAAAGTAGTAACTAGTTTCGCACGTATTAGTTAATATGCTATAATTCTCCAGAATAATCATTGGCCAGTCGATCCTAGGGCCAACCTCAAGACCGGCAGTTATCAACTACTCTGTCATCACCATGCACGTCTGAGAAGAACCAAATTCTTTGCCCTCTACATCATCCTCGTCGTGAAGTAAGATTCTTACTCCCTATTATCCACACTCTGCCCAGCAACGCCGAGATCAACGGTAATACTCGCGCACTTAAAGTGTATCGTTTCTTACACACCGTCTCCTTAAACCTAGCACTGTCCAAAATTATGCTCTATATCACAGCCCTAACGGTAATTAAGTGGAATAATACTTGAAGCAAAACGACCTATGGTGTACGAGGCTAAAGGAAGAGCCGAACCTTGACCAGTAAGAAGCCGTGTCACTGGAGTCCATGGTTAGTATTGGATTTCATTAGTTTTAGTTAAAGTCAGAACGGAAGCCCTGTTGTAGAAGGATTATTGCTCGAGCGAGATTCGGTGAACCTAAAGAAGAAAATCTGGAGTTTTTGTCACCAGGCAACCGGAGTATTATTTCCAATTCAGTGTGTATGTCTGGCATTCGGAGAGTCATGCCCGAAGCCAGCGAAAAGGTATCTGACAGAGTATTGTATCTTGTGGGTCTGAGATGGGAGTTTGTGTACTGGGTACAGGGGTGGACCGTACCTGTTACTCCGGCTCAAGTGTGGAAACTCTCGGGCCCTAATACACTGCGTGATCGGGTCTTTCCGGAGATTCTCCGATCTTCCCCGATATTTCCTATGTAAAGTGAAAGTTTGTGTGAGCATAGAAAGGGAGAGGGGGGACGGTTTAGGGTTGGGTTGGCATTGAGGATGCAGTGATCTTTCAAAGTCCAAAGGTGAATAAAGTACAAGGACAGGGTTTGAATCGCTATACACAATTATGTTCAAAAGCTGAATGAGTTTGAGAAGAAGGCAGCGCTCGAAAAAGTTAACAGTTCACGAAACCCAACCGAAGAAGTTCATGGCATGGTAAACAATCAACACAAACTTAACGCACATCCATTCATATTTCGCCTCCTCATATATGACTCTTCAACTCAAAAAATGAATGTAGCTACAGTCCGTATCGCCCATATTCCATATGTGTCTCACCCCCTACTGATTGAATCCGCTGCTCTGTTGTGTCAGCCGTTGCAGTGGAATTTTCTCCAGTAACATTCATACTCCGATCTCAATTCCACTAGTTCCTGCCGAGTTGCGCTCGTACGTCCATTGCTGCCTCAGTCCCGGAACGTGTTCCCTGGCCCAACACCAAGAACGTCCACAGACTACACTCCCCAGGTCTAGTCTCATGTAGCTCGTCGCTTGGCATGATTTTCCGATCATTCACCGCCGCTCGAACGTGACTCTTACTACGTAGGTGCATATCCCGACAGGCGCTGTCCATTGTATGGTCGCAAACATCGCAGGTCCATTGCCGCTTCAGTTGCTCCTCTTTCTTCTGTTTTCTACGCCTCTGTCGTTTGCTCCCTTTCGCCTCCCGCTGCTGCCTCAACTCTTGCAGTCTCAGCTCCTCCTGTTCCTGTAGCTCAAGTTCTCGTTGCATAAGGACATCTGTGTGGGATTGATCACTGAGGTGGTCGTTTCGCGAGCTAAACGGAATCGTACAATTGCAGACGTCGCAAGTCCAGACTTTCTCGCGCTGTTGCTGTTGCCACTGTAGGTAATTGTCATCTAGTTGATTGGGTTTCCTAGTCCTCTCGCCGAGTACCCAGTTACGAGGTTTGGCGGAGCGATGTGTGCCATTGGAGGTATTATCCGTCGTCCGGGCGTCGTCGTTGCGTGCCATCGATGTTTCATGTAGTCCGATTGCATTGCCGCCGGGGGAAAAATTAGAAACTGGCTGCTGCGGCGATAGGTGCAGCTGTTTCTGATGTCGAGTGCCAGCCAGGTGTGAATCCATCGAAGAAATATGCATACTCCGAGTGCAAACCTCGCATGTCCACTCGTTCTGTTTGGCTCTGACCTCTGCCATCTCTCGCTCTCGTAGAGCTGCTGTGATTTTCTGCTCCTCCCGTTCCCGCTCACATTTCCGTTTCTTAACAGCGTCGGCGTGGGGTTTTGACTCAAGGTGTTTCACCATCGCGCCAGAGCTCATCATGCGACAGCATACCTCACAGGTGAATTGTGGGCCTGCTGATTTGCGCAACGATTTAATCGATGGTGTCGCATAATCGAGGTCCTCGCCGGGGAGGTGGTAGGATTTACGGAGTGTGCTGCGACGGAGACTCATGATAGTGCTGTTGCGAAGTAGGAAATGTTGTTGGCTAATGGGAGGGGCGGATAATTATACCCCGCCACATGCGCATCTCCAAATCGGGAACCGGTATGATATGCAAAGTGGGAATATTGGGCAAACCATGAAACGATGAACCGGGTCGGTGAGGAACTTCTTGCACGCCGGTCATGACTCTGGAAAATGACCATAAATCTCATTGGGCGTTGAGTATTTCATGGGTAGTATTACGGCATATATATTATAAAATTGATGCCCGCCTCGTCAGCTCTTGAAATTACTTGTATTAACGGAATATACAAAATCCCTAGCACTTCTGTATCATTCACTAACATCCAAGCGCAATCAACAGGTAATTTCTTAGTGATTGATGAACGTCCTCTGTTCTATCGCCCACTCTGAATATGTAAAACAGCCCTTCAATGACCGCAGTGACTCACCGTCTGCCGGGTGCATGCTGCAGCAGGGTTCCCTGCACCCACCTGGGAAGCGATCCACAAGAACTACCAGTGTTTACATGCCATAGTCATGTAGGCGGTACGGAAGATTCTTGGTCCTCGCACGGTGTTGGAACGATCAGTGCTAGACACAGGCACATTTATCATCATAAAGCACTCGCATTTAGGGCGGTGGAAGATGTCTTGTTCCCAGTGAGTGTGCAGTAATGGTCAGAAATTATCTGTTAAAATTAAGGATGAATGAAAGTGAAATGCCAACCAGTTCGAGAAAGAGGATGGTGGAGCTTGGTGGGGAGAGGATGTTGCGTAAGTGGTGATGTTTTCCCGTTGGTTCCCTGCTGGCGACTCGAATGCGAATGCAGTCGTAGTATTGAACTTGAACATTGTCAGGTGTGCCGCCGTCTAGTACAGTGTACATTAGCGGGGTAAAGCCAGATCTGCCGGTATGTGTGCGTGTACCAATGCACTCGATCGAGTTCGATGTGTTCTTACTCAATTCGGCACCGTGCCATATAAAATCCAAAGCATTCTGAATTTGACTCCATGATATAATGTGACCCTTTGTTAAAGCGGATAGGAGGGCTGCCAACCACTAACTTATTTTGCTTTCTTTTTCCGTGCAGCTGACGTCTTAGTGACGTAACGCCTTCGGTATAACTCCATTCAATGCCCAAAACTCTGCCTTGCTGTCTGTTTGTCCATCTAGTGACCCATGGACACCCAAATATTGGCTGGCGCCTACCTAATTCGCAACAAGCATCATTTCAAGGTGCTTCACATCGAGAATCCTCAGGACTCGAATCCTTTGGTAACATTACACGGTCGAGACGAGAACTTGTATCGTGACCACCAAATATGGTGGATCGAACCTATCCCTGGCGGAGAGGAGGAGAAGGAGTATTCAATCACCAATGTGCGAAACTGGAAAGCCCTGGAGCCAAACTCTGAGGGATGGGGGCGCGGTGTTGGGGCAAAGCTCATTGCTGCTGAGAACACTGGCAGCCCACGGCAAACATGGAAGATTTCGAGATTCATGGATGATACTGATGGGTAGCAATTCTCGATAAATAATATATTTTTCTGATGAAGGCTCACTGTATGATGTGTTACTGACTTTCTGCTCACGATAGGATATACTATAATATAGTCAATACCAGCGGGGGTGACGAGGTCATGCTCTATACAGGATCAGCACACCGAGGTTGTCCACTCCACACCTGGTACCCTAAATCTGTCAACGTTGCACAGCGCTGGGAATTTATAGTCCCTGTAGTCGCTATACCTGCAGGCTGGGTTCAAATCCAAAATCTGTCAACCTTCCACGTTCTTACCCACAAATATCTCTGTATCCCACCCGTTGCAATGCCACCACCCGAGCCATGCCTTCCCCACAATCGTGAGACCTGAGGCACACAGTGGTCGTTCCAGATCGCGGTAGATAGACAGAGCCATCCCACTAATCTCGGAGGTGTTTCGTGGATCATTAAAAATAGGCTGACAGAAGGCGGCTTTGTTACTACGAACACAGGGATGGATCACGGACAGTGAACGCATCGGAGAAAGAACCAGAGTACCTATATTCATATACAACCTGCTTGTGGCACCCCGAGCTTGAGTACAATGGCAACTGGTTCATAAGAAATAGAATATGTAATTGCCTACTGGAGGAGACTGAGAACGAACCGAAAACTGAACTGGCATGCAACGACAGATTGTGGAACCAGAACAAACGTCAAAATTGGATTTCTTGTATGCAATTATCCGATAAGCCCACAAACTTCTTGCTGAGGACTTTCACAGACCACCCTACCAGCACGCCATAAACGAAAGTCTGTCACCAAAGCGTGGATTGAAAGTGCTATCATCAAAACGTGGATTGATATGAACGTTGACTAATAATGTGTTAGCAGGACGACCAGAGTGAACAAGACTCAGATACCGAATCAGTCACGTCAGGCAGCGACATTCTAACACCAACCGCCAGCACCGTGACAGGTAAGTGTGCTGGGAGGGTTTAAATTGTCTTGAGTTAAGGAGACGAGAAGAGGAACGACTGTTGTGGCATTAGTAATGAAGCTGTTTATTGTGGACTCACGTGATGGTGAGGTAGTATCCTTAAAAGCCCTTCCGAGGGAAATAGAAAGACATTATCCTCAAGAAACACAACGACAGGATCTTAGAGACGTTATGGCCAACCATTGGTGTAAACAGGAAATGTTTGCCAAAAGTTTTGTGTATTACAATACAATGGTCACATTTTTTCCTAATTTGCAATATTCGAAGTTCAAAGCGTATCATATATACTAACATTAAGGAACTCATTCGATTTACTGGGCCTTTCTCAACGAAAGGCAGAGGTAATACGCCAAAAATATAAAGAGATCTTGGTATTCTGCGCCTAGGATGAGCGGGGTATTCTAGAAAACTACTAATACAATATTTATACCAGTCCAGACAGTCCCAGTCTGAGATAGGGACCAGTCGAGCTTAGTCAATAAGAGAGGTCGTACTTGACTAGACTAGACTGTGTGGACTGCAAATTTAATTGATTTTTGGTGGACGAGCCCAGTCCATCATGCAGGCCGCACCAGACTGGATTAAACCTTGACGGCTCCGGGCCGGACCAGTCCCCCCCCGGACGGGTGGAAACATTGTGCTGATGGCATAGTTAGTACGTTGCGCAAGACACATGCTAGCACGACACTAACAATATCATGTTCCTAGAACTGTGCAGGATAAATGATATCCGTACCCATGAGAAAGTGCGGTCACCACAAGGTGAGCTCTTCCGTAACATGCCAGCTTTTGTCATTTTCTACTGCTCGCCAATAATGCTACAGCGGACTGCAGTTGCATTCTATTAGCAGAATTAGCTATATTGAGGTCGCGGAGGATAGAATTGAGATAACAAAAGGATTTCGCAACTATCCTGAAGCAGAAACTACTGTACTGTACTGGCGACTGCGGTTGGGGCGGTGACGGTTGCTGACAGAAAAATTAGTATGGGACAGTCGTTGATGAAAACTTTAGCAAATGGGACAAGGGTACCTAACAACTAGTATTTACTGATGACCGGTAATGTACTCAGGCCCTGCCAGTTAGTATTTTAGCCATACTATTTAGTGAATAGATCACCCCCGAGTAATAGGCGAAGGAGAGAGACGTAGTACAAGTAAGGAAGCATAGAAACGAGCAGGAGGGGATATGGCGGAGTCTTGGAAGCATTCCAAGAACCGGGGGTGTGAAGGGTGGCCCTGCAAGGACAGCAGCCACAAGTACAGTAGATATTCGGTTTCTGTAGGACAATAAAGTCTTGCAAGTGCTGACATTGTGAGCATATGGGATAACTTCTTCTGACGTTGACCAAACCAAAATAATCCTGGGATGGACATCCGTTGCTGATTGCTGACGTCCCAACCGTAGTCGCGAGTACATAAATTTCGAGTGCTCAGTGCCGAAAAGGGTTATCAGGATGTCAACATGTGTAACCCTGAAACATACTACCGTGTTCATAGTTCGTTCTTGCGAAAACCGTAAAACTGCCTGATTCCATAACTCCCAGCATCTCAGACAACTCTCTGTGTTGGCACAATAACACCCGCTGCGTATAATCACCCAAGAGAAGAGATAATCCCTACTCTTTGTTCATCACATCTCAACCAGTAGTGATTTCGCTATCCATACGCTAGCTACACATAGAAGCTGCGAACCGGGCTTTACCGAGATCACAGCTGCTAGTTCAAAGAATACATCTCGTCACCAGAGACATCTACAACACAAGCTACTAGATACTTAGAAATTCTAAGGTTGATGATGTCACTCCGACCTTCATATTGAAAAGCTGTGTTCTCGGTTATTAATTCTTGCGTGTCCGTTACATGATTTCATGATCTACCGGGCCTATCCGTCACTCGGCTGTTGTGCTTATCTGGTTGTTCAAATAGTGATACTTAGAGAAGCTTGATTGTATATTATCTAAGAGTGCCACAAGGCCATGTATATATGAGTACAAGTGTGAATGCGTGCGTACGCATCTATGTATAGACCTTCAGGCCGGCAGCAATCTCCGGTCATACGAGACTCACCTCCGGCCATAAGATGGCAGAGACCTATCATGCAATACTGGTAATGCTTTGTTTGTCCGAACCGAGTTACCGTGCACGCGATAAATGGTATTTTTTCCAATGAAGGCTCACTGTATGATGTGTAACTAATTTTCTGCTCACGGTAGTATATACTGCAATATAGTCAATATCAGCGGGGGTGACGAAGTCGTGCTACTTACAGAGTCAGCACGCCGAGATTGTCCACTCAAGTGATGGGTGTGAGTCTGCTCGAGTCGAGCCTAGGTAAGAAGCTCGAGTGGGCTCGACTCATGGCAGCGAAGGCTCGTAAAAGCTTGAGATTTTAATGTTAATACTATTACAAATAAAAATCGAAACAAATGGCATCTCGAATATAGAAGGCCGTAGATATTATCTCATCATCGAGCTAGCAAATACCATGGCACAGTTTCCCATGGTTTTTGTTGTTGTTTATTCATACTGTATTCACTCTTGCTAGAGTATGACAGAACCTAATACCCCTTCCGCCTCCGGGCGAGCCGGCTAGATGGCGGAGCTCCCACCCACTACCCTTCGTCCCCGCTGACCAATGAAAGATAAACGATGAAAGATAGGAAGATATAAGCCCGTTGCCCGCGCTTACAAGACAAAAGAAAAGAAAAGAAGAAAAGGAGAGAGAAGGAAGGAAAGACGGAAAGACCGCCATCCCCGCACCTGAGTCCGCCCCTGCGCCCTCACCCGGATCCGCCTCTGCGCCCGCTCCATACCGTCATTCATTTGGGCGGGAACTTCCCGACGTCAGTAGCTGCTAGGAAATTCACCACCGCTTGGTCGCACTCTTCCATGGAAAACAGCTCAGAGACCTGCACGTGTCGGCATCTGCCCGCTTTCCAGCCCGTCACCTTTCCCACCGCCTTCTAGAGCGCTTTTTGCTGGTCTCTCCACCGGCTACAGTGGCGGAAGAGGTGCTCCCGCGTCTGGGCCGCTGTCCCTTCACACCACCAGCATTTGTCATCCTCTCGGTGGCTGAACCGTTTTAGGTAGACTCCAGTGGATGCATGCCCGCACTTTAGTCGGTAGAACCTGGCAGTTTCCCATGGTACTGCAGGCAGTGTTCAGATCATTAGTGACTGGGTCTGCAGATTGCCAAGCCTCACACCTGAATTTACAATATCTGATGACCCCTGGCTTGGCAAAGCTCGCGCCTAAGCTTGAGCTTCGAGATTTGGAGACTCGGGGCGACTTACTATTTTTTCTATCTCGGCACACGCTCATTACTAGCCCACTTCACACCTGGTACCCTAAATCTATCAACTGCCCACGTTGTTACCCACAAATATCTCTCAGTTCCATCCGTTGCACATTACAACAGGATCGCCAGGATTTTAATGTGTGGGGAGTATGTAGTCAAAGAACCCACGTTCTAAGCCTGCTTAGGCTTCTTTCACATGTTATGCCATCCATGCTGCCGGGGACAGAGGACTGCATCGGCACTGGTAGATTTTCTTCTCTGGTGATAATGTTGTAAGCATCAATTCACATAAATATTTAGCACACCTTATCTCTCCAGACGGGGTAGTTTGTCTCGGTCAACATTGGGATGCTGTGGTAATCAGTCTTGAAATTATTAACAGACATAGTGAGGGTAGAGATGTCCTATGAAAGTAGTGGTATTGAGTTTTATTCTATGCAGTTGTCACTGCTGCAACGATCAGGGATAGTTGCAGATAGTTTAGGGTTATTGAAGCTCTTAGCATATTGTAAAATAAAGTGTATGGTAATAATAGATTCGACGGCAGCCTATTGATACCGATGTGCAAAAATTCAAAACTCAAAGCGACAACAACCACAACCACAATAAGCAACAGCAATAATGGGGGTAAGCTCTTGGGCTTCCTATTGCTTAATACAGGTTCTTGTTAAATAATTAATTAAATTTGTGGTGTTGAATTACTGTTGATAAATTTTGTGTGCCAGTGTATTCTGGACAGGGGTGGGGAGGGGTTACCCGGCTGAGCCGGTTGCCTGATGCGGCGATAACTGAGCACAATCTGACCCACAAGCGGAGTCGTCACTCATGATTCAAAATTTCCGCCACATTACTGTGTCATTATTATTGCTATCAATATAATCAATAAAAGCAATGTCATACATTCCTATATTTGAACTCTACTAGTACAGAGACTATGTTGCAGTGCATCTGAAATATCCAACAAAAAAGTAGTTAAAAATCCACGCCAGCACTTGTGCAAGCAGCAAGCTGGTAACCTGCATAATGCAGCTACCTTCTAGTGCATAGAACATGTATATACAGCTATTTCACTACAAAGAGGAGTTATATCCGGGGGTTATACAGACTAACATAGAATCATGATGCTTTGAGGGGTTCCTGCAAATTCACCTTCATATTGTAGATTAACTAGGGTAAAAGTTAAATAGGCAGCGCATTTCACAACTTGTATTCCACATCAACCTTCTCGCATCCGCTGACAGCAAAATCTATTCTCCCCAGGTTTTACAACTGCTTTTTCCATAACATCACTACCTGAATTCTGCTGCATCCACCTTATCATTCAATATATATCATGTCATTTTGTGTTGCTGTTCCCGAGTTCAACCACAACGCGGTGCCAGTCACACAGTCCACTTGTCCTTACTGTGGGATACATCTGCGCCATGTACAGCAATCCGCAAGTTCTTCCAAAGTCATCGGAAATATTGCTGCCTACACAGCATCCTCTGCATATGTTTCGCCACGGCAACCATCTCCAGTTCACTATGTTGTCATCGATTCTGAAAATGATCTCACCGAGGCACCTTCTGCTGCTATTCGTCCTGCTCCCACGTCAATCGCTCAGATCTCCGCACTTCAGAAGGAGAAAAACAGATTCTCTATCTTCGATAAGAACAGAAAAGCAGTGGATACAACC
>Ga0307515_10000369_pt1 | contig 110972 bp, 54 predicted proteins | sample 17_EM_MG_FD_194513 | JGI IMG/M metagenome (GOLD analysis project Ga0307515, IMG submission 194513) | Populus trichocarpa ectomycorrhiza microbial communities from riparian zone in the Pacific Northwest, United States - 17_EM | ecosystem: Host-associated > Plants > Roots > Unclassified | place...
TTTTAATTTTTTAGATTTGATCTCTATTATTTTGATTATTATTTATTTTATTTAAGATAATTTATGAAATTATATTTTTTTTCAATTTCATTCTCATTCAACTTTTTAATTTGTAAGATTTGTTCCTCATTATTTTAATAAACTTGAGAAAAATAAAACATTAATAAGTTATTTTCCAGCTCATTTTCCATGACATAACCAAACATTGGAAAGTGTTTTCCAACTTATTTTCCATTACACTACCAAACATCAGAAAATAATTCATTTTTCCGGAATTCACTTTCCAAAAAGAAACTACTTTCCAGCAAACAAACGGGGTCTAAGCGTCGATTTAATTGAATCAACACTTGATTAACCCATAGTCCAACCACCAAAAAATTTTAATTTCTAAGCATTTGGATTTTGGAACATCATCACCTATCTCGCAATTTGGATGGATTATAATTTATAAATATGTAAGTTTGGTGTTTTGACACTTAAAATTGAATGCCTTGTGAATAGGAAACAACTTCCCTAAAAGCATATGAGATTTTACCATTCCTAATTATGTTTTAATTTCTTGAAATTACTTTTGTTTTTGTGCCATGAATTAAAAAGGTAGGTGTAGTTATAAGTAATAACTTCTCAACCACATTCATATGAGGAAAAGTTTGATGTGATACTCGAATAGCTCGTAAGTGTATGTATTAAGCTTAGCTAATGTAGAGAATGAATTTGTCTTTATTTGGAGGTGGTTATAATTTGGATCCTAGAGGTTCTTTGTTTTTTTTTTTTTTAAGATTTCATGTTTTGGTGCATCAAGAAACATTGAGGAGTTATTATGCCTAAATGCCATTAGTAGAGGTGCATCAACATAATGAAATACATTGTATTACCAAAATCATGCTAATGAAATAGGAAAAGCCATTTGCTTATATGCCTCATGTTATGATTGTTAAGCATGATTTATACGTTTATAAAATATACAGGTAAGCACAGAACTGTTTTTTGGATTAACTTGTTAACCATGAATTCATCTAGGAGTGAATGCCACCTTATAGAGCTGTTTGGTATTATGGTTATAGCTATGTTTTACCAACCCACAATACCAAAACCTGTTTGGTAACTTTCTGAAATGTGGTTTAGCAATGGGCTTCACTATAAAAATTGAGTTCAAAATTATATTTTTTCCTGAGTTTCAAAAGCAGCAAATTATAGATTTTTCATATACGAGAAATATGCTTCTCATTACCGTTATATCCCACTAAGAAATTTGAAAAAAAATACCCTCATCTCCCCTAAATCAGGATCAACAGCAATCCCCAAATCACAGAACGCATTATAACTGCTAGTATTGTAGTTTGTCAATGAGATATATAATAAAAAAAGAAATATACTAGAAGTCATCTAGTTGTTAAAGAAAAAAAAATGTCCATGTAGCTCATAATAATAAAAGCTAATAAAGAGTATTGCTCCACCTAAGTCATAATCTTTTGCATGACTGCTACCAAAGATTTCCACCCCTTTTAAAGAGTGTTGCTCACAAGAATAGTTTTCATTTTAGACTTTAGTATACAAGGTAATAATTTATCTCTAATTACATATAGTAGTGAATCCCAAATTTTGTTGGTCACTTTGAAAAAAGCTGAAAAGAAATGGAAAAGGTTTTATGATCTTGTTAATTTTGGTTTTAAGGACTGACGATTCCCTCCTTTTGAGATGAAGAACTGATGCTTACTTGTATCATTTTTCATTGTATGTGTGTTTATAAATATTATTTGCAATTGCTCTTTTGGATCCTTAACTCATTCATATATGCCATTGGTATCTTAAGGACATATAACAAAATAACATGTGTATTAAGTTCCAGCCTTGAATATATAATCAACCTAACAATACAATTGTATGAAACAAGTGTAAACAAATATCTGGGTAGTAAGTTTTTATGTTATTTTTAGCCAAAGAAGGTAATTGAGGCTTCTTCCAACTCTAAAGTGTTTTAAATATAGGAAAATGGATAATAGGAGAGAGATTGCAGTGAAGAGATTGTCTTATAACTAAAATCAATGGAAAAAAGAATTCATGAATGAGGTCATGCTAAACTATTGGCGTGTTTTTGCTAATAAAACAGGAATCCACTTTACCTCATGGTTTTATTTGTCATATATTTACTTTTAAAAGCATTATAAGTACAAATGGACATCACATGAGAATTCTATTTGATTCACTACTTAATTCTAATGAATTTTTTTCCTTATTATAGAAAATATAGAGATTGCAATTAAAACAGCTAAGAAACCATTTTCTTTCTAATGAAGCATAAGTTAGTCATTTTTTATTAAAAATTTTTATTGTAAATATATCAATACATCTTTCTATATTAGCCATTGAACTTTCATACTTGTCTTGGTTTCAACTCCTTTGTATCTTTGTTTATGTGCAGTATCAAAGAGGAATAATAATTGACAAAATTATTAGAATCTTAATGGTTTGAATTGTTTTTCTTTTTGCCATAAACTCCAATAATCACATAAATATTTTTTTAGAATGTTAACAATTCTTAGAATAACTATTATCTTCTTCATAAATACACTATAATTGGAATTTTTTTTATTAGAGTTTACCTTATTAAAACAAGGATTTAAGTCGGTCAAGCAGCAATGAAGCCATTAATTATATCTTTAAGACATTTTTCTCCTTCCTCTTTAAAAAGTAATAGTAGCTAGAAACGAAAATGTGATGACTATGCTTTAATTTATCATTATGAAGTGGTGTTGAGCACCAAAATATTAAGCAGTCTATCTTTATTGAACTTGTTGTGTGGATAGCCAATGATTAGATTTATAAGTAAAAACGGTCTATCTTTTTTTTAGGGCCTTTTTAGGAGTGTGGTAGAGATTGATTTTCAAAATGTTTTTCACTTGGAAATGCATCAAAATAATATTTTTTTTATTTTAAAAATTTATTTTTGATAACTGCACATCAAAAAAATCCAAAAACACCAAAAATAATTAATTTGAAGCTAAGAAAATCTCAAAAGTTTTCAAAAGCATATTTGGACCGTAATGTCAAACATGACCTAAACAAATGAGAAATAAAACGAAGTTAGCGTTAGCATACAACAAGGTGCCATTATGATTATGTGCTTAGTTTTATCTTGGTTGTCAATAAATACATGATTTCTTATGGGTTATATAATGTTCATATTAGAAGCAAAAGTAGAGAAATAAAGTTAAACAATGTTAAATAATAGTGCTAGTATGTGTGTGTGTGTGTTTATATATATATATATATATATATATATATATATATATATATATATATAACAAAAAAAAGGATAAAAAGGATTGTCAATTGAATTGATTAGACCAAATGAAGTTTTCCAAAGAAGTAGAGAGTTTAAGATAAGATTTAATCAATCACTCTAATTTTATTAGTATCATCAACTTCTCCTAAGCTAAATTCTCGTTAAAAATGATAATATGGCATCCCAACATAATCACCTCCCAATTACAACACTTTGTCACTTTTCACTTTGAGGAGCTTCTGTCTCTTATTTTTACCCTTAACTATAGTCTATATGGAGAAACTTTGTTCTGTAGTAATATAGCACAATAATTTTTTGATGCCAAAAAGTTCATAACTACCCTAAATACACTAGGGGTGAGAAAAAAAACCCGAAAAACTGATTAAACCGAGAAAGCCGGAAAAAAAAACTGAAAAAACCGAACCTTGAAAAAAACTAATTAAACCGATTAGAAAATCACAAAATATTTTCGGTTCAGTTCGGTTTCGGTTTTCAAAGTCTGAAACCGATTGAACCGAATCGAACCGGCCCGGTTCAACTAAGCTATCTCTTGAAAAAAACAAGTATAAATAGCATATTTTCTAACCCTAAACTTATCTCACCATTCTCACTTTCTCAGCCGCCCCCTCTCCCTGTCGTCTCATCTCTCAAATCTGTCTTCTTCTCCCTGCTCTCTGTCTCTGCCTCTCATCTCTTAAATCTGTCTTCTCCTCCATACTCTCTGCCTCTCATCTCTCAAATCTGTCTTAGGGTATCACAGATCCAACTGAAAGAATATGATATTCGAGCTCTGTCTGAGCTGAGTTGTGTTCTTGATAAAGAGGTACAAGATGCAGTTATATGCAACCTATTACATTCAGTTGAACAACCTGCAATACTTGTGATGCTCAGTTATGGCACAGATGTTTGTCACTGTCTACCATTTTACAGGGAGGATTTGCTTTTCTTTGGTCTATGATTTAATTCTGCAACACTTCCGGTTCTGGCTCAATGTTCCTTCCATTTTCAGACTGTCCTCATTATTGTCTTTTGGGATTTGGATTGTAAATTACATGCTACCGATTTGAAAGCAAGTACAGAAACAAAAATGCTGAAAAATGTGGTCAATAAAAAGCCCAAAAAAAACTCAACCGGAATAATTTCGGTTTGAATCGGTTTGGAAGGTAAACAAACCGAACCAAACCGAACTGAAATTAATCGGTTTGAACCGGTTTTCGGTTCCAAAACTAAAAAAAAATAAAATCGGTTTGGTTGTTTATTTTGGTCCAAAACGGACCGGACCAAAAATGCTCAGCCCTAAAATACACTATTGAACTCCTGTTTTTCATTTAACTCGACCATACTAGTCCTATCTGATTTCTTTTGGCTCCAAAACTTCTTTTTTTTTTCTTGTTTTATCTATGAATGTATTTTCAAATTTATTTTCACTTTCTTATAAATTAGTTTTTTCGATTGAAACTATAAATGATACCAACAGAGCTTATCAATAAAACTATACATGTATTTAAAAACTTTTTTTTACGAATTACATTGTTTTTTTCTTCTTTTTTTTATAAAAGAAAAGGTATATTCCATATTTTATGAACCTTTTATTATCTAATAATAGCTCAAAATTTTGTAGCTACATATAATTATAAATTATACCAGTTGAAAAGAATTAGGGACTTGTTGGTTAATTACATTTTTATCAAATTTTCATAACTTTTACATATGAAGATTGTATCCTTCTTTGATCATGTTCAAGAAATGGTATGAGAAACTTCTCTCTCTTTTTTTTTCCTTAAAACTTTTGAAAAGCAAATCTAAAATTATAATATAGAAACAAAATTTAATTACTATCCATCAATAAAGATTAATGACAATAGCATGTCATGTTTTTTTCATAATAAAAATTATCATTACTTAATGTAAAAATAGACATAACATAACAAATGGTTGTGTATCTATAACTTCTTTCAATAAAGAAAATTAAAGTCTCCATCATTTTATACATATTTGTTTTTTATTATTGTACTCAATCATTCTAATTTTTTATTTTTATTAATTAGAAGTAGTTTTCTATTATATACTTCCAAATCCATCTTACACTTAATAAAAAAAAAGGAATAAAAAGAGAATGATTATTTGACAAATAAATAGCTAAACTAAGTACTCACAATATATCACAACATTAACATAAGTAGTTTATCTATTTTTTGTTTTTACAAATATAAATTAGATTAGAAGAAATACTTATAGTCCTATTATCAAGGAAATCTAAAGAAAAAACCCACGAATAAACCAATATCAGAAACAAGCAGGCTGCACACTTTAATTAAAGATTTGTTTTTTAAAAATAGCACAGTTAATTAAAAATATTAGCAAAATAACACATTTTAAAGCATAATTAGTGAAATAGTATAGTATGTACATGTCACAATTTAGAAACGCGACTTTTATAACTTGTCACTATTTAGAATAGCAAAATCCAATAAAAAAAATATTATACGCGACTTTCTACTTGTTACTATTTAGAAAAGCAAAATCCAATTAAAAAATATTAAATGGGCAGTGAGAGGAGAAAGGAGAGAGAAAAAGAAAAAAAAAGGAAAGAAAAAGATCTTGGAAACATGCTGAAACTTTGATTACTATAAAACTGACACCATCGAAAAGATCTCAAGGAGACAAATCCAATGACATCAAGGAAGCTCACCAATGGTGACATGAGTTGACCACACTTGTCGCTTAAAGATGGAGGGTAGCTCACTTGTTTTTGGTGGAAAATATAACCCACTTGAGTCACCATTGGTAACCTTTCTTAGTGTTGTTGGATTCATCTTGTCGAGATCTTTTGGATGGTACCGGTAGTGTTATAATCGGAGTTTTAGTGTATCTCTAGTGTAACATCCCCAAATTTTATCCTGAATATTTGGTAATTTAATAACTAGTTTATCCATTACAAGTAAAAAACCAACAATTGTTTTTCAATTGTCCTTCAGACTTACATTCCATACCTAGTAACCCTTCCTAATAATTCGAAATCATTTTCTCTTAATCTAATATTTTCGAGATCTTTAAGAATTTCAGTAGAGTTTCCTCTATCTGAATCACTAAATATTTCTTCTTTCCTAAGGCCACACAACTAGCTTGTTACCATTCGAACAATTTAGAATAACGTATATTTACATTTTAGACTTATAAACATAACTAACAAATAAATACTTAATTTATACTTACATGTATCTCAAAATAAAATTATTTTCATTACATGCCAAAAAATTCAAATTTAGTTCTATACAATCCCAAAATATATATGATACGACGTTATTATACATAATCATTTTCTAAGTTGTAGAAGATATTGCATTAATAATTTGCTACTCCTTTTTGGTTTGTGATGAGCTTGAAATTAATTAAATAGCATTATAAGAATCTAGATACTATTACGAATATTAGAACTCAAGCAGCATCACCATAATGACTATGTTTTTTATTTTCTAAAAAATGGAATGTTCAATTCATCTTTTTCATGTGACTACTATCCAAAATCAGTCCTCGTTATTTGGCCTAATTTAATCTCAGGCATCTCACATAAATATCAAAATTTCCAGGACATCCCCTACAGATGATCATGACTCTAGCTAAACCCTTATGGTTTTTTCTTACCTCCGGCAAACCCTCATGCTTGCCGATGAACTCCGGCAAACCCTCATGCTTGCCATTAACTTATAAATCTTTCAATATTTTTCTTGTCTCTTCATTTTTATGATCAAACAACCAACATTTCAATCTCTTACATTTAAGTAATTTGCATTAACATGATTTTAAGAATTTAATAAAAATAAGACGACAAACACCTACATACTCCTCTTGTAGGTCTAACTCCTCTCGCCTGTAGTCTTACTCCTGAAACCTTGCTTGTATCAATAAGATGCATTTCATTAATAAGTCATTCCATTCATTGAATTAAAAAACTCTCACTTTAATTCTTTTTTTAGCTTTTTTACCTAATAGTATTCTTTGTCATCATTCTTTAAGTTTCGACACCACATATATATGTTCACAAAACACATTTAAACCACAATTTTATACTTCTCGAACACTCATTTATTTTTAACACCTTAAACATTAAAATCACTATATGCATATTTGGTACATGTGCACGTTCACAATTATACATATTAATATTTTCCATCCATACGAATCATCATCCCTCATCATTTATTCAATTTAAATCTATTTTATTCTTAAGCCCTTCTTAAAAGTATACTAAAAATTTCTCAATTCCTACTAAGTTCTAAAATCATTCCCATATATTATTTCCTCCCTTTACATGCTAACATATTCAATTCATGCAAATCTCCAATCAATCAACCAAAACCCCCTTAAAGTTCTTAGTCCAAGTCATTGGAAGTTCTCACCCTTTCCCATTTTCCTTTTAATGTGGTTGGCCACTATTTAGAATTATTTACATCATATTTCATCCCAATAACATCACACTATCACAATTTCACATTTCCCCCCAATTTATCATGTAAGAACCCTTATTTAAAATTGAAGAATGTTGCCTAAAATTTGTTAATCTCCACTTAACTTGTACAAACAAGTTTATAGCTTTTTACCCAACAATTTTATGAACTTTAAATGCTAACCAATCAATTTTTTTTGCCCCTTCTTTTCTTCTTCTTATGTCGTGAGCTTTCTCTTTCTATTCTCTTTCTCTCACTTAATTCTTCTCTTAAATCTTTGTGTTAGGTGTGTTTAAACACTTATTTCTTTATCTATCTTACCCTAATTATTGGTTTCTCTCAAGGATTTTTAATGGTGGAAGCTCGATTTTTTTTCTTCCTCCCTTATTTTCTAGCTCTAGTCAATAGTTTAAAGGAAAAGAAGAAGCTGAAATTTCCAACTTATCCAACTTATTTACATAAATGTCATTAATAACCCCATATGTTTTTTTTTCAGACTTTTGACATTCTTGTATGGTTTTTCTGGACTTTGATTGCCTTAAAATTTTAATATAAGATAAAAAAAAAATGTTAGGAGACTCCTTGTAAAATCTAAGCTTGATCTGAAGTTCGGATTGTAAATTATGTTTGATAGTGTAAAACTAGTTGGTAGGTGATTTTACATCAAAGTTCGAATTTTCTTGTGTCATTATTGTATGGATCTAATAAGTTATTTCATTAAATTCTGGAGATCATTTCCTTATTTTAAAATTTATTTATTTATTTTTTCATCATTTAATTTATTTATTGACTTATTATTATTTCACAGTAACGTTATCAATTTTTAATAGGGTTTACATCACCACTTTTTCATGCTACTTTTTTTTTAAACTCATTTTAATTTTAATTTTAATTTACTTATTTCTTTTTATTTTATTTTAGATTTCTAGAGTAACACATATGAGATTTTTTTTTCTTTTCTCTTGTTCATTTAATATTTTTTTTATTAAATATCATTATTCTAAATATAAAAAATTATAATAGTTGCATTTTTAATTACAATAGGTAAAACTGTGCTATTCTGTTAAATTTTTTTAATTATTTATTATTTCTTCAATATTTTTTTAAGAATATGCTAAATAAAAAAATAAGCGGAAATTTAAAGAAAAAACCCACGCCAAAATCGGAAACAAGCAGGCAGCACACTTTAACAGCTATAAATAGCCGACCTTTCTTTATACAACGAAGCTCCTTCTCCTTCTCTCTCTCTCTCTCTCCCTCCCCCTACCACCGCGCCATCTACCGGAAGTTCCTTCACTTTTTCTCCATTTCCCCTTTACATACGAATAAAATACACTCACTCAATCACTCCCTAGTCCTTTCAGCTTCTCTCGACTCCGATCCCATTAACAATATATAAAAAGAATTCCAAACAAAACACCAACCTCCTTTCCCTTTCCCCTTTTTTCTTTATCAAAACCAACCCATTTCTACTCTTTATCCCAAACTATACAACAATGGTAGACGTGGACCGGAGAATGACCGGCCTTAACCCGGCCCATATTGCCGGTTTACGCCGTCTCTCTGCTCGAGCCGCTGCCCCATCAACTACAACAACACTCCCAGCTCGCAACAGCCTCCTTTCTTTCTCTTCATTAGCTGATAAAGTAATAACCCATTTGCGCAATTCTGGTATCCAAGTCCAGCCCGGTCTTACCGATTCTGAATTCGCTCGATCCGAAGCTGAGTTCGGCTTCGCTTTCCCACCTGACCTCCACGCCGTCCTCTCTGCTGGCCTCCCTGTCGGCGCAGGGTTCCCCGACTGGCGTTCTGCAGGTGCACGACTCCACCTGCGCGCCTCTCTAGACCTTCCTATCGCCGCTATATGCTTCCAAATTGCACGAAACACTTTATGGTCGAAATCTTGGGGCCCGAGACCTTCCGACCCGGAAAAAGCCTTGCGGATCGCTAGAAATTCGCTTAAAAGAGCCCCTCTTTTGATTCCCATTTTTAACCATTGTTACATTCCTTGTCAGCCATCATTAGCGGGTAACCCGATTTTCTTTGTCGATGAAAATCGGATCTTTTGTTGCGGGTTGGACCTATCAGACTTTTTTGACCGTGAATATCTTTTCCGGAGCTCGAAATCTGACCCGATTATTATAAAAAAGCAAAAGTCTGTTAGTGAGAAATCTACTGGTTTATCCAATAATCCCTCGCGGAAGAGTTTGGATACGGGTCTGGTAAACGGGTCGAGGACACCCAGATGGGTAGAGTTTTGGAGTGACGCGGTGGTGGACAGGAGAAGGAGGAATTCAGCATCGTCTTCGTCGGGATCTTCGTCGCCGGAACGGTTTTTTGAGATGCCAAGATCCGAAATACCGAGATGGGTGGGGGATTATATACAGCAAATCGGGTCGGTTTTGAGAGAAGGCGGGTGGAGGGAGTCCGACATCGATGAAATGGTTCAAGTATCAGCTTCGGGTTTCTTTGAGGGTGAAATGGTAATTTTAGATAATCAAGCAATCCTAGATGCTTTGCTTTTGAAAGTGGATCGGTTTTCGGACTCGCTCCGCAAAGCTGGGTGGAGCTCCGAGGAAGTATCGGATGCTTTGGGGTTTGATTTTAGAGCAGAGAAGGAGAGGAAACCGGTGAAAACATTGTCGCCTGAACTTGTTGAGAAAATTGGGAAATTGGCTGAGTCGGTTTCCCGGTGATGATTAAAGTGACATCACAAATATATGAGTGTGTGTTTTATATGTTTTATTTTTTTCAAGGGTTTCTCGGGGTTGGGTTTTTTTTTTTCAGATAGAAATGGGAAACTTGAGAAATTTATGTATATGGGGAAACGAGTTGTACTATGAATCGAAGCGAATGAAAGACTTGAAAGGGAGAAAAGAAAAGGAGAAGTTCAAATTTCTATATCATCCATGTTGTATAAATAATTAAATGAATATATATATATATATATATATATATATATAGCTGTTTTCTTGTTGTTCAATTTATGTTCTCTTTTCTTTGTTGTTATGGAGTAATATATGCAACTATTTTGGTTAGAGTAAAAAAACAATTTATTAAAAAAATATTTTTAATATCAATACATTAAAATAATTTAAAATAAAAAAAATCTCATTTTTTTTAAAATATAAAAACAATTAAGCTATAAGCTTTGTTAATTTGTCAAATGGAATCTAAAAACAAGTGGGTGCTCATAATGCGTGTGCTGTTAATTTTTAAAATATTTTTTAATTAAAAATATATAAAAATAATATATATATTTTATAAAAATATTATTTTTAACATCAGTATTTCCGAAAATAAAAAAATAATTTAAAGTAAAATATTAAAAAATCCCAATTTTTTCAAAAACAACTTGAAAAAAAAAATTAGGATTCTATTAAAAATATGGATATTGAATAAAGAGCTTGTGCTATATAATGGAGCTTAACCGGCTCAACTCTCTAAATCGGCATCAAGGGCACGTGTGCTCTTTATATTTTTATAGAAAGAGAGACGTTACTGGGACCCATCCCTCTGTATTATATATATATATATATATATATATATATACGCAGTCTGTGTTTGGGAGGTGTGAGTGGGAACAAGCAGGCCTCTAGTGGGAAAATGTTAGCCGTTGCCTGGTGCCTTATTTACTGTTAGAACTTATCATTATCAAGGCAAACCCAGGTGTCATACTCCGGCGTCGTTTAGCCACACAAAATGTCGTTTTTGTTTTTGTTTCTGTCTGTGTCTGTGGTTTACTGTTAGCTTTTGCTTTCATATTTTTCTTTTCCAGGTTAGGAATTTCTTGGGAAAGAAAAAAAAAAGAAAAGAAAAGAGAAAAAGGAAGAGAGTGGCATACAAAAATCTTGTTTGATTTTGATACAAACCAGCAAAGGCTACCACGCGAGGGGTAAATTAGAGTAGTTTCCACTTCTTTTAAGAAGGATACAAATTTTGAGTTTTGACAGAGAGAAATTGGATGCTAGTGGTAGCATTATTTTTGCTTCTCTTGGAATTTGCGATAAAGATATTGGGTTTTCAGAGGAATTGTTTTTGCATTTTAAAAAAGTATCTTTTAAAAATAATAATTTATTTATATATTTTTAGTACTATTAAAAATATATTTTTTAAAATAAAAAAATATTATTTTAATATATTTATAAAAAAAATATATTTTTAAAAATAACTTCTATAATGTAAACGCCCGCACCATGAGCTTTCAAAGGTGCTTGGAAGTGTAGTTACAATAGTTTTTTAAAGTACTTTTTACTCGGAAATGTATTAGAATATTATTTTTTTATTTTTAAAAAATTATTTTTGATATTAACGCATTAAAATGATTTAAAAATATTAATTTAAAGAAAAAAATATAAAAAAATTATTTTTTATAAATATAAAAATAAATAGAGTTAAAGAAGCACAGAAACGACAGAGATTGTTTTTACTTTTTACTGTCCGTGTGTGTGTATTTTATGGGTGGAAAATTGGGATGTGAAAGAAATTGGCAACCTGATTTGGAAGGTAGCAGCCAGTAAAGAAATATCTAGAGTGGGGGCCACATGATGCGTGTGGGGTCCTCAAGAAGGCCCTGAGATGGGATAGTTAAGGAGGAAGCCAAAGGTGGTCTTTCACAGTTTTCACACCCCCTTGTTTTTTTTTTTTTTGCTTTTGGGGAAGGAGATGAGAGTGGTACCATAACGTGTTGTTTTCTTTTTGTCAATGATCAATTTGTAAACACTCGGGGAAGCATCTAATCCAGGGCGGTTGTGGGTCCACATGTGGAGGAGCGTCAAGACTGGTACGGTCTCCGGCAGAGTTTTGGATTTCTAGGTCATATAATTTTGAAACTTGAGGTCGGGCAATGGGAATAGTGGCTTGAACTTTTAAGCCCTTTTTCTGTACTAAGTTGGGCCACATTTCACCTACTAGAGGTTTTCTAACTTTCATGTTGTATTTGCGTTGTGTTTAATGGCTTCCCTTTTGAGGTGAAAGTGAATTTCATTGCAATCACGAATCATTGAGCTCAAAAGTCGGTTTTGTTGTGTGAATTTATGGCATATTTTCTACTAGCCTTTTCAATACTAATAATATGGTTTACTAACTTGGTCAAATTTCCATCCAAAATTATTGGGAATGCTTTCTACTTTCTTTTACTACTCTTTGTGGCTTAGTTGTGTAGCATCCAATGATCATGGAGAGGGCCATCTCTTCTTGCACTTCTAACTCCCAAATTGTTTCTATGGGATGCCGTCTGTGATGTTTCATGACCCAAATCTCAACCGATTTTGTGTTTATTCTCATTAGGTGATGCTAATGATATGATTATTGGTACTACCAAAATTGAGAATTGATAAGAAATATAGTAAAGACAAACCATGGCCTCCCATCATTAAGCTTAGAGTGGCTGTTCTCTCCAATTATGTGCCAAATGAAATGAACATGCAAGACACTTATGGGAGTTTTAATGATTGTGGTTGATATATCTAGAGTTGTTTAGAGTTTATATAAAGATTACCTGAATATCATATGTTTTTTTTTTTTTTGCTTCAACGTTGAATTGTCACATATTACAAGTCGTCCAAGTGTCCAGCCTCTAACGGTAATCTACACCAACCACTAGTAAGAAATCTCCTAAACCCTTTTAGAAGAAAGAGATTGATATACTTTAGAGTGCTAGCTTTTTTGTGTGTGTGTGTTTTATGTGTTTCTGTATTGTACTCTACTTAGTTTAGAAAATAAGAGGTATAACATTCTATTTGTAAAGAAACCTAAAAACTCTATAAATGATAAAATATCAATTTACACCTTAAATAATATTACATATATTATATTAGGATAATTTTAGAAATTTACTCAATCAAATCCCTACTTGATTTTTTCTAAGTCTAGAATTGTAATCCACTGTATTAATTACATTTTAGTCCTCAATTTCAAAAAATTATTTACAATCAAGTCACACTTAATTAATCATTCTATTTTAATTTCTGATTAGTGGCTTTTATATAACTGACCCATTAGGTTTCCTAACAAGTTGGTCCAAATACAAATTATAATTCTAAATAAAATATAATTAAATAATTTAATTTATTATCAGTTCAATAATTAATTAATTAATTTATATTTTAAGATCATGTACAATGCCTAGCAACCTATCATGATTCTCTAAATATTAAAAAAGTATAAATGATTTAACTTAACCTTTCAATGATCAATTTCTCAATGCACTTATTATCATTTTATCAAGAATGTTTTGATTTAGATATTATAGCATGGAGTATGTCTGCTTTGTTAAATTATTTTAGTTCTCAACACTGTAAACATTAATTTTTTGAATAAGATTTGAATTTTTTTTTTCAAATTTCATTCCACTTTGAATAAGAATTTCACAATCAATAATATTTGAGAACATATGAAATATATTTTTTAATTCATCTAGGGTGATGAATCCTCTCTTGATTGCTTACATATCTTCATATAGTTTATGTTATACCTAATATTTACTTGTTTGTTACCCTTGATTAGGATAACATGTGATCAGGATCAAATCATAACACTTCTCATATAAGATAACTTAGTGATTTCAAGTCTAAGGATCACTTACATAATTATCACGTGAGCCTTTCCATAAGTATAGGTAATCTCTCCATAAAAATTCTCTTACAATTCAGTTTAAAATACATGTTATCTGACAAGCACCTGTATTTGAGGACAAAGGAAAGTGAGGAAGATGTTGATTAATATAGTAAAAAAATATATGCATACATGATGGAAAGAGAATAGGAGTTTTAAGTAGGAACTTGGAATTGGAAGAGCAATGTTACATTTGATTATTGAAGTAGGTACTTGGTAACTTATAGAAATCCTTTTTTGCCATTATTTGGTTACTTTTAATTGTGTGGTAGTTCGTATGTGAAATACAGAAGCTGATATGAGTTACTTATATAGAAAAAATGTATATCGAAATGATTGATTGGTATACATCAAGGAATACTAGATTATTGGCTTTCAAATGGAAAAGCCGGATTGACTGGTAATCAAGATGAGTTCATCGAATTGATTGATATTTGTTAAGAAAAACTGCATTATTGCCTTCCTAATATGAAGGCCAGATTGATTGGCAACCAAGATGGCTTCATCGGATTGATTGATATTCTTTAAATAATACTAGATTATTGACTTCCAAAGAAGAATGCCGAATAAAATGGTAATCAAGTTGGACTACTAGAGTAATTGATATTCATGATGAGATACCAGATTGTTGGATTTTATACGAAAATGTTGAGATGATTTGTTTTGTCATGAGTATTAGAAGATTTGCTTGAGATTATATGAATAAATTTAATGAGGGATTATTAAATGGTTATAAGGAATGGTTGTAATATGTTCTAGATAAAAAAATTTGGAATTTCTTAAAGTTTGAATAAATTATCAGCTATGAGACTTAATAAGAAATGTTAATTTTATTTCAGGTACCTCACAGACTCGCTAGGAGTAGTCTTTAGTTGTTATTTTTTTAGACTTAGATAATTATGGATTAGTGGGATGTATGATCAAAATTTTATGTTGTAACTATAGACATCTTATTTTTCTATGTATCCAAGAGGTTTTCAAGTTAAATTAACTAGAATTATTGATTAGCTATGATGATTTAAAAGTGCATGTTTCTTGAAACTTTGTAAAACTAAAGTCTTAAATATATATTATGCATGTAGTAGTATTTTGTGTAGAATCAATATAATTAGTTTCATACCATATAAACATATTTAATGTTAGTTGTTATAAGGTTTGTTATTAATTATTCTAATGTTTTATTATTGTAGTATCATTGTTATTGTGTAAACAATAGAAGTTAGAAATGTTACAGATTATTAAGAATGAATAAGGGAATGTGGAATATAATAAGATGTGATCCATGATGATTGGATTGAAATTATGTAATGAATTTGTATGGATTTGAGAATAAGGATTGTATTTGATTTTGATTGAATTGATGTCAACACTTGAGATGTTCAAGATACAAAGGACACCCTGTTGAAATTTTAACATAATTTTAAAAAATATTTTCTTAAGTTTAAAACTCAATGAAGCTAGTTTACATGTAGAATTATAGGGTGTTACATGCATGGTTAATTATATATCATAAACAATGCTAACTTATATTAAGAAAACAAATAAATGGCATGGATAAATTCAATTGTTTAAATAAATAGTTAAACATGTTAATATTTTGTTTTAATCATTTGATAACATGTTTGTTATGTAACTCAATTGATTTACTTGTGACGTTAATTTGTCAAAGGTCACGAGTTCGAGAATGATGTGAACATTATTCTCTTTTATTTATTTAAATTTTAGAAAAAGCACATACAACCCTTATAAAAAGAAAAACAATGCTGGCCTAGGAGCACGATATACTCAAGCCCACGCGTCAAAGCTATTTTATAACAGGCTCACATGTCTGGGTTTTTTTTTATTGGCCCTTTGGATTTCTTTGACATTTTTTTATATTGTTTTCTTTCAATCTCATTCTTTAATATTGAGTTTTTATTGAATTTTATCATTTAGTATTGAGTTGATTACAAATCAGTTTTTGTATTTTTTTTATTATATAATAACATAGAAAAATTAATTCAACTTAGTAGTGTTTATAACTTGGGTCGCGAATTTGGTAGGTTGACTAGGTTGAATTGAGCTTGTTTCCTTTTCTTTTTTAGCTTTGATTTGTTTTTTTGGACTTACTCAATCGACAATCTCACATTGAGACAACTTCCATACAATTTAATTTAAGACTCGGACTAAGTAAAGAATCGGGTCATGATTTTTAAGTTTGAACTGTTATACTAAATTTAATGAAAATGCTGAAAAAATTCTTACAATCTAGATATTATTTCTTCTATATTTCAAAATTTTATCCGAGAAACAATGTAGTAAATGTGCTTTATGTACATAATAGAGTGTCCGTTTGGCTATGCGTTAGCGTCTGTATTTAACCATAATTTTATTCGGAAAATATAATTTTTATTTTTGGACCCCACCAATAAATAAGTTTTGAACTCAGTTTTTGAGAAGCCACTTCAACATGATTTTGCTACGCTTTTCCTTTACTTTTCATTGAGTTGCATTTTATTATCGTTGAATTTGCTACCCATAAGACAAGAATAACCTCACGCTCCTTTGCACTAATCAAAATTTCAATGCTGGGCAGTTTTTGCATAAGTTAAAAATTTGACGAGACTCAAGTTTTCGTATTTGTAAATTATAAAAATATACATATGTTTTAATTCTCACCGATTATTTACATAATTTGATCCCCATCTCGAGTTTATTTCTGAAAAAATTTTTAATCAATGTGGTTCCATATTCATAACCTTATGAAAACTAGAGGCCTTCCTGTGTAGATTATGTTCGTAATGGCATTGCAATAAGTTTAATGAGATAGTAAAATCAGTATTGTAATTCACATGGTTGTTTTTACAATGAATTAATAATGAAACGCACATTAATATAATTGCAAAATAAAAAATTAATACATGTCATTTTAGATTATTTTATTACCAATATCAATTTCAACAATTATTCTAACCAAATAATTTAGATATATTTTTTATTGAATAATTACTTCAACCATAATTTTAACTAAACACGTATTTTAATCAAAACAACAACATTTAAAAATGATTTTTTAAAACTTATTTTTTTCCGATTACAATCACAAAAGTTATGATAACACTAAACACACTTAGAGTCTTGCTGTGAACAAGCTTTCATGGTGGCTGGTCAAATTTATATTATCCTTTCTTTACCTTAATATTTACAAGTCTGGGGTTTTTTGCCATATATTTTTTTTTACTCTTATATTAGTTTAGTTTGGGGACGCCAAATGAAAACTCCCTAGTTTTTATGTCCTGACACATTAAAAACTACTCAAGACTGCTAGTTTGTAATGCACAGGCTGATTTGAAGAGCGAATGTGCTATGCTGTTGTTCTCATGGGACCATGGCCCCCAGGTTTAGCATCGTTTTATAAAGACTCCCAACCAGGTTCCTCTCAAATGGTTGCTTCTTACAATTATGGTCCATCTTACTTTGCTTTATTCCTAGTCTTATTCATGCATGTTCCTCGCCTTGGTTCCCCTCCCCCAGCCGCTCCCCAGATCTATATATATATAAGTTGACAAAGTCTTGTAAGATTGGAAGTAATTACGTTAAAAACTATATTTTAAAATATTATTTTGCTTAAAAATATGTCAAAATAGTACATATAAATGATACAGTAATTTAAAACTAAATGAAATTCAAATTTTTTTAGAAATAAGGTTGGATGATAATCCACTTCACGGATTCTTTTCCTTCATTACCACATGGGGAATTCCATTTTTAACAACTAATAATTAAATTCAAACCTGACAAAACTACTACTATACGAAAGGGCCAAAGCAAGAAAGCACACAGCATCCCAAGCACAGGCAATTAATGCACCCCCAACGGTCACTGCCCCTGCCACCGCCTCCGACACCACCACCACCTCTTCTTGGAAACCCTTAATACTATATGACTTGGAGCACATGTGAACATCTTCTTTACAGAAACCAATGGTAAACGTACGAAGTTACATGGGCCCTCCTTCATGGATCTCAAAAAGAGCATGGGCTTATGTCTTCACTAGTAGTCATGTCTCTAGATCCAAAGACAACATATAGATTGAGGGATTGTTGTAATTGCTAACAGGGTATGCTTCTATTATTGATTTTTTTTTAATTTATTGAGTTTTTTCTGAATATAAAATCATTTAAGGAAATGATTTAATCTCCATTGAGGCTTCAAGATGTATATTAGGAAGAAGAAAACAGTAATTAAGTAACTGTATGTCCAGTGGGAAGGGGATGGTGGAGGCCTATCTTGTCCTTGGAAGAGTACCTCAAATTGGCGATGGATTGTTGCCTCTGTCATCCAGAGGGAGACAGGAGCACCTTTGATTCAAAGATCTCCAGTCCAGAGATATGGTAAGAGGGAAAGAAAAGGGGGGATAGTGACCACTCGTTGACATGGAGGGGGGAGGGTGCCTTGGACTATAGTGAAATTGTGGCTGTTACTAGCTAGACATTACTAGCTTTACATCTTGCGCAATATTGCGGGAGAATCTTTAATTATATAATATGATCAAAATAAGTATTGGGAAGAGTTTGTAAGATTTAAATCTTGAAAGAGAAAATGCATTTTTCAAGTCTAAGCCTCAATTCCTTATTTATGTTTTTTTTTTATGAAAAATATCTTTTTTTTTAATCAACAACATTGTTTCATGAAAACCATATAAACGAAACAAATATATAATTGCTTAAAATAATCAAAGAATGACTAATTCATGAAAACCATATAAATGTAACAATTAAAAGACTAATTAATTCTCATTGAATATTGGACAATTTTTTACAATTTATTGCATATTAGATTTATATATAATTGCTTAAAAAGTGATTGTAAATATAAGAAAAAAAGGTATAATTTCATTTTAAAAGTATCATATATTAGATGATTTGTTAAATAGCATTGAAATTGTTATTTTAAATAAATATTTGTTTTAAATTAAATACAAAAGTTTTATGGGTTGAGGAGGCCAAGCCCACATGCATGACCTTAGAAGGGAAAAGGGCAAGTGCAAGTGAACCTAGACTAAGCTCGTGCCCCTATACCCATTTACATTAAGCGGTCGACATGTCATTTGTTATAACAGTTTTCCTGCTACTTCCGGTGGTTGAAAATCTATTCGATGATTTTTATCCTTAAAGCTCATTTTCATCTTATTTTGACTAAAAAAAACCCTCTAAAACATTCTAGAAACTTAAATTATCTCATTTGAAACTCCAAAACTCCAGAAAATAACTCTAAATATAAAAAATCAATCTAGATCTAAAAAATATTTACGGGCTCTGACCTACTTTTTTAGCATGGTTGAGGGGCAAAACCACCACCTTTGAACTTTCCTCTCCAAAACAAACTTATTGACATCAATTTTAACCTCTTTTTAGTCAAAATGTAGTCTATCAATTTTTTTCTCTTTATTCTCAAAACATATGAACTGAAAGTAAGGAAAATAAAGTTAGAAGACTTAAGAAAAAAATTTAAGGACCAAGTTGTGAGAAAACAAAAACATAAGGGATAAAATTTAGCTCTTCCACATCAATATAGCACTACGGAGACGTGAACGGTGCTACTATGTCTAGAGGCACAATAAAACATCATTTTGATTTGGTATATTTACTAAATAAGTGACTCGTGCCACGCTTTAGACTGGACCTATTTTTTTTTCGACTTAAAAAAAAATGCCAAGTCGAAGTAAATGTTCTTAAAAAAAATCTAGTCATTTACTTGATTGGGTTTAAAAAGCTCAATTAATTCAATAATATGATTAGATAAGAAGATATTAACAACAAATAAAGAGAAAGAAAATATACAATAATGATTCAATACAATAGATGAATGTTAGTCAGTATTATAAAAATATATCCTTATAATATTCTTAAAAGGTCTTCAATGACTTTATTTGTTAACAAAATACAAATTAAATGAGGACGACATAATCACATAGAAATAAAAAAAAAATAAAAGAAATTCTGAATCTCAATTCCAAGCAAATAAATTGTTAAATGACGAAACTAAAAAGAAAATAATTTTAAAAAGCAAAAAATAAATTGACTCGAGTTTATCTGAGTTAGCACGCCAAATCCGTAACCTAGTTATCAAATTAGAATAACCTCGTGGGAAGAAAATTAAATAAGATTATGAAATTGAATTTGTAAACCAACCTAATATTAAGGAGAAAAACTGAAAAAATAAAATAAAAAGCAACGCAAAATAAAAGACCCAAGTCAACCTTGGTGAACTTGTTGAATTTATGACCCGAGATATGAAATTGGGATAACCTAATAGAAAAACAAATGTCAATCTCCAACCAACCTAATGTTGATGGATGAAATTAAAAAAATATATAATTTTAAAAAATGATCTAGAAAGACCAAAGTCAACTCGGTCTTATTTTCCTAACCCATGATACGAGTCATGAGACTGGATTACACCATAAAAAGTAAACCTAAAAAAAATAGTTATGTCAAATTCCCAACCAACCAAAATAATTAGGGATAAAAAAAATTCAACAAAAAAGAATGGAAAAGGAAAAAAAAAAAAGGATCACCATAATAGGGGTGACAAGACGCATCTGGAAGGCTTGACAACGCTGCACACACCATTTATTTGTTGGGGCTTACATGGCACACGCCACTCATTTTTCTATTTAAATTATATTTTTTATATATTAAAAGATTTAATTATTCTTGATCCCACATGGAAATTACAAAAAAAAAAAAAGCTAGAATAAAATGACAAAAACACCCCTATAAGTAAACCCAACAAAGTTTAATTACAAGGGTTATTTAAGTCATTGGAACATGTAAAACAATTTAAAATTAAAAAAAAAAAAAAAACCCCTTTACCTAAGGTTTTTTTTTTTTTTAGATTTATGGGCTGTGTGAAAACTTTTTTTTTGTTGATAATTTAGAATGTCCGGACTAGTTTACGCATACCATAACTAATCTCCAAACCCACTAAACACCCTGAATATTTATTTGCAGATGAGGTGGACAAAAGTTTGCCTTGACCTGAACATTTATGAAGCTATGTGTCTCCCAAAAATGCTTTGATGTGCAGCACATCCGCTCTTTCCTTACACATGTCCACCATGTCACCACACAAGTATTTTTCCTTATCTTGATCACACATAATTACCTATAATATAAAACGTGTGCCTATTTTACTGTATATATTTTTACTGTTTCTTCTCTCAGATTTCACTGTAATTTGTAATGGTAAGATTTTTGAAAATTTTTAATTTGATTCTTGAACTTTGTTACGGCGCAATTGAGCCCAAATTATAGCCTAATTGAATATTTTTTTGTGGTTGAGGACTGAATTGAATGTCAAGAAACTAAAGTGTAAATTAAGAGTTGGGTGGTGTGTTTAAATTTATTTGTAAAGTACATTTTTGTTTCACATATATATATTTTTTTGGCTATAAAGTAACCAGTCCTTTGCATTTTTAACAATTGGATTTCAATACTAAATTTTATTTTCATTACCTTTTAGTCCAGTGAAGAGAGAGAGAGAGATATCGAGATCGATCCAGCCTAGAGAGATAAATGTCATTTCTTCTATTCCGGCCACCAAAATGTTAAATATTTGTTCTAAATAGTTTTATATAATGAGGGAAGTTTGACTTAAGTGTTTTTTTTTTTTTACATTGAAAGTGTCTAGAAAAACCATATCTGAGGTCGTGAAGAAATTAGTTTTCGAGTTGATTTTAAATTTTAGATCAATTTTTTACACTTTTAAAGATTAAGAATTAGTTTAAAAATGTTATTAGAGTGATTTTTAGATGTTTTGTTAACACTAAAAGAGGTAGATCTTTAGAGGTAGATCAACTTGGTGCATGAATACAAGTTCATGGCCACAAAGCAGCCAGAGAATCTCGTGTTATTTTAGTAATACAATAATTAATGGTGATTATGGTTGCTGAAAAGGGAAAAAAATAAAAATAATTGCCAACTATCTTGTATTGTTTATTCTTTAAAATCGTGGAGGATTGGCATTACAAGTATTTCCTATTGTTAAAATATATAGCTTATATATGAGGTAGTTAAAGAAAATTTTATTTCATGTTAAAAAAGTAAAAATTTTTGTTAATCAAATCGATAGATTTAGATGTTGGAGAGAAAATCAAAATTATATCTATTAATACTTGGGCATTTGATATTATATAACATAAATGATTATTATTATTTTTAAAAAATTAATTAAATTTTCAGAATTAATTAGTCTAATAATTTTATATAACACCTCTTCTCAAGTTCAAATATTTTGAATGAAAAGTTATCTTTTAAACTCTACAGACTAAAGAGATGTGCCTCCAAATTTTACAGATATATTAATCTAAAACTATTTTTTTTTTAAATACTAGTTTGATGTTGATAGAAATTAACTAGAAACAATTTTCTTTTCTCCTTAATTTTTCTCTACAAAATCTTTGTTTATTATGTCTATCATAAACAAGACATAACTTCTTAATAAACTTATAGAATTTATTGTCTATAAGTTTAAGACTTTGTTGTATCCTGAAGGTATATTACTTTAACCCTACAGCAAATATAGTGAGGGCAATTAATATATTAAACATAGTGATTTTCATGCCTCAAAGCCTATTTGCTATACTCTCTGACATTACACTTCTAGCCGTTTTCTTCTCTATACTTTGGTTTTTTAGCATAATAATAATAATAGTGTTAGAGAATAATATCAATTATATTTTAAAATTTTATTTAAAAAATTCAACTTTTAAACTGAAATAGTTCCTTGACATGATGTCAGAACTTTTATGACTAAATGATTATGAGTTCAAATCTCATAATTCTCATTCTCTCTTCTAGTTAAAATCTAATTAATAGCATAAAGCAAACCTATATAAATTTCAAACTCAAAAAGCCTATATATAAGAGAATAATATACATCATTTCTTAATATTTATACCCAGAAAATAATATAACATGCATGGATTTCCCAAATCTTGTATAAAGCTCTATACTGTAAAAGAAGCAGAATTCACTGCTCGCTGCTCCAAATAATGGCTGTACAAACTCCTGTGCAAATAAAATCCGACCATGTTCAGAATCTTATACCGAACGAAGAACTTGGCTTTCTTCCTTCTTTTCTGAAATCTTCGGAGGAGACCTCATCACCTTAACACGAAATGTTGCCTGCACATGGAAGCTCACTATGTTTTGTCACATAGAATTTATTTGGAAACACATTCTATTGCAGGGGACGTGCTAGGACCAGCATATGGTGGTTCTGATTCCTAGATTGCATTTGGAATATGGATTTAATCTGATTTCAGAAGAAAAGCTATGAACAGGGCAGGGATTATTTGTCACCTTCTTGTCCGAGCCAAACTCAATCATATCTGATGGATGGAATCGGGCAGGAAAGTTCGGAGTTGCCCTATACCGTCTCCCCTCATTACTGCATATGTACAAGATTTCAATCTTACAGAATAACTCCATGATAATATATGAAATACAGGAAGATGTATCTTGATTTCCTCAACTTACTCTGTGATAAAGGTACCATGCTCACTCCGCAAATCAATTAGGTAAAATGCACCATTTTTACAAGAGATACGAGCATGCATTTCTGAAACCTGACATTAAAAATTACAGAAAGGAACAGTTTTTTTTTTCAACTTCAATGGAAAAGAACCTTACAGCTACACTTTTGCTATTCATATCGAAATAAGTTTTCCAAGGTAATCTAAGAACTCTGTAGGCATATCAGGCCTGTATTACCTCAGGTGCGGGTATCACTATGGACATTCCCGGAAAATCATCATGTGACACACTCCTGCAACCACAACACAGCATCAAAAGAAGTGTCATGTGCTGATGATCGCGGACTGATGATGAAGCCATCCACAGAGTTGAAATTGGTCTTTTGTGATTAAATTAAATTGAAATGCATACCCAACCACACAGGGTTTGTTCTCATCCCTACTTAAACCAATAGGTTGTGAAGCAACAGCCTCATTTCCACATGGTAAAAGAAACCACCTACAGAACAAGGAAGATTGATAATGAAAAAGTGGTTGCTTCATTAGATTATCAGCCAAAAAGAAGATTCAAGGCGTTATGTTCCAAGAAGAAGATTGACAAGGCGCATAATACGTACTCTCCATCAAGAGCACGCTCTAGAGCATCATCATCTTCAAACCATCTTCGCAACTGGTCACTGGCCTAACAAAATGAACAATCACACATTAGATTCCATCACATATCAGAATCTTCTAATTTCAAGAATAAGATACTATGAGCAACACTTGAAAATAGATTTCATGCTGCTAAGGCAACATACTTTGTCTGAGAGTCGGCAACTTAGAGACCTGCCTTCAAGTTTGGAACTGCAAAAGAAAATCAGATTTCCAGTTGAGTTAAAAGAGAGTAACATAAGAAAAGGTACAATAAATGAGAAGATTATTCTTACAGAAGGAAAGAATTCTTCATTTTTTCTCAATTCTAACAACCATACGGATTTATTTTAACACTTGTTTTTCTAGAATCCCTCATCTGTGTGATATCTCTTTCTCACTCCCAATGCTTAAAGATATCTTTTAGGATCATGAACTACCCATTAGCCCATAGCTCTAAAACGCTAACCACGTAAATGCTTTAAATTTTCAGTCCAAAACAGAGTAAAATAGCATGCCAAAGCTCTTCATTGTGAAAACCGAATTACAGATGAGAGACAACATATGACCTCTAATATGCTATAAGCTTCTACAATCACAAGAAAATCACGTGAACCAATAATTTATCATCTAATTGGGTTTTCAATAGATTAAGTTTTCTGAAACAAATGTATATAATAAATATCTGAGAACAAAATTGACTAACTAGAAAAGACTGAGTTTTCAAGTTTGAACCTATTTCCGCCCAAGACCCAATTGAGCATCACAGGCATTGCTATGTCAACGAAAAATCTGCCACCAACTCTTCCTGGGTGAGGTATCCGAAACTTTGTCAAGAACTGAAAACCAGGTCAAAAGGCATCATGGTTTTGGACGAAAAATTCAGACTGCTGTTTTAGGTTTTCTAACATGTAATCAACAAAGACACCTACCGACAGTGGACCAAGCCCTACACCCAGATACGCCTTGTATGTTGAAGCCATAATTGCCGCCATTCTTGCCATTCCATGGATAATGGCAACTCGAAGTCTTCTAGCATTCTCATAGCTGTGGAAAGAAGTAAGTGTGAGTGAACTAAATAAAGCCATTGGTTAAAAAAAACCCATCATATATATTTATACACACAAAACACCGTGTCAGTCAGAATCTGAATATAGATCAATCCATGCTAACAAGTGTCCTAAATTCTAATGTACTAAATAGCATGCAACATCCTGCAAACTATTCAAATTAGAGGATCTTCCATGGTGAGTGGCAACATCATAATCTAAGAAAGAGAGACGCAAAAAATGGCAGGGAAAATAGTTTATAAATGCATAGTTTTTGTCAGTTAACATTGTTTACCCATGATACATCATAGTCTGTTCACACAAAGCTTTGCATACTTTTACACTGAAGATACTTTCCAGAAAACTAGAATAGGAATTTCCTGAAGATTAAGATTCAAATATAATCGGATGATTTCTTTCAGCAAATTGTTCCCTAGATAAAGTCTGTTTTTTGATGAGATGACTACCAAATAATACAGATCTGTTGCATGCACAGGTACACAGATACACTCAACATACTTATTTTTTAAGTGGATTTTTCCGTGGTCACTACTTAAGGGGAACAAAACTCGAGACTATTTTGAACAAAGCCTTAAGCTCAAAATTCTGAGATGCATTCCAAATGTCCACAGGAATGATTTCCACTTCATCTCCAATTCTCATATCAGGACATTATCACAGCCTCGAAATTTAAGCATTTTCAAATTATTTTAAAAATAACTAACATGTTACCTCCTTAGTGATGAAATAACGTCAACAGAGGTTCCTGATTCAACACTTTGTTTCCATGCTTTATCAAGCTCCAATGCAAGTTGGTAGCTATCCTGCCATATTGAAATATGGAGTTCATTTAGGTGTATTTTTGAGATTGTTCATTTGACTCATTTATTTATGTGAGAAAAGAAAATTGTGATGTCTAGAGGATGTAGAGCGATAAATGTTTTTCAGCAAAGAAGACACATACCAAAATTCTGGAAGCATTAGAGAATTACACAGGAGGCCAATGTTAATATGTGATACAATCCTTGGCACTGTTTACATATTTGAAGGTAAAAACTACAAGTGAAAGCATCGGTCCAGATTCACAAGTAGGATCGAACAAAGAGAAATTAAGGTATACCTCAATGGCCATGCACCCCCCTTGACCCATATTCGGTTGCATGGCATGGACAGAATCCCCAAGCAAGGTCACACGACCCCTTCCCCAAGTAAGAATGGGTTCCCTGTCATATATATCACGTCGAAGAATGGCATCTTCATCTGTGGCCAGTATCAAATCTATCACATTATCACACCAACCCTCAAAAATTTTCAACAACCGATCCTTTTTACCTGCCGAAATATCAATCAGCAAGATAACATTGGAAACTGACATTAGAAAATGATAAAAAACTTTCACCACAGTGACCAGTAAAAGGACAAATACTTGAAATATAACTTGAGCAACATACAACAAAAATATTATTTATTTCCCAAAACCCTCTTTTACAAAAGGAAGGCCTTCCTGTTGTAAATTTACCAGGCAGTTAGCATCTTCATAACAGACCACATTCCACAATCATTTTTGCTAACAACACAAGTTGCTATAGTATGACAAGCATATTTTAGCCTTATTGCTTTAAGTTTATGACTTCTCAGTTGAATGCATAGACTTTTGTCAGATGCAACCATTTGTGTTTTTTAAAAGGATTTATATGAATTTGAATGATCAATTGTGTTGTCATGCCAAACACAAATATGTTGCATGAAATTAATTTTATTTCTACTGAACACTAAAAGCTGATGTTTCAACTGTATAAATTTGTCAATAAAATTTCCTGTTCAGAGCATGCTTATAATGGATCTGGAGCATCAGAAATGTATCTACCACGGGGGCCATCCATGCCACCAGGTTGTTCCTTGTGAAATGCATACCACTGCATCTTTCCAGCACCCACATCTGAAGACACGAAGTATTGTTTGTGACCCAAAAATACACGATACCTTCAGGGAAAAACTCAAAGTAAGCATCTAGACCACACACAATTCAACTAATACAAAATGTGCACTCCACTAAATCCTAACTAGGTAAACTGTGACAGAAAAAAAGCGGCGTTTGGTGGAAAGTTGGTATGCAATGAAATGAAACATACCCAACAGTCTCGATATCGACAGGCACAAAATCTGCTATACCAGTATAACATGTATAGCCTGAGTACACTGCCTCCTTGGGTCCAAATAAGTTCTTCCTCACCTGTGCACAAGACAAACATAAGAAATTCAAAATCACACTGAAGTGCATAGCTCCAGAACGCTAGAGACTGCACGTGTAACAGAACTTTCATACACTCTACTTCAATTGTGGCAGTTGGCTGGTAGCATTGGTTGAGATCATTCAAAAGAGAATTTTTATCTTTTATAAAATCTGGTTTCAAAGGGATAATGAAAGTACTTGACATAGTAATACCTTTGACCATATTCCATCAGCACCCACTAGGAGATCACCTTCAAATTGTTGTCCATTCTCGAGCACCACAGTGATCTAAACTTGTAAATTTTAAAAGAACAATTAAATGAATGTGCAAATTCAAGAAGCAGACAAGATGCTTTTATGAATATTTGGTTGAGCAAGAAACGAAAACCAGAAAGAACTCTCATTGAGGGAAGATTTTGCCAAAAGGACAATCTTCAACAAATCCGCAGTTCATACTACCTTATTCCCTTCATCCTGAAAACTAACAACATTACTATCATTAAGAATCACATCATCTCCAACTGCACGAGCTAGGATCTGTTGCAAAGTCATTCGGCTAATAACTCTCGTGACAGGAAGCCCTCTTTCTGCTGCTGGAGTGAAGGTATCAAACTTGACATACCTGATACCATTCTTCATTCAATGTCAATTGAAGCTAACACTTACATCAGACAGGGCATCCAAAAACAATAAATTTCTGAAACGGCAATTTTTGTTAATAACACAAGACTTTTCTTCAATTCTATAAACTGCAAGTGGTCCATGTCTACCAATAATCATTTTTTTAATAGCACAAGACTTTGCTTAGAAATTCACATCGTCAGTTGACGCCAAAATACGATGATCACATAAGTATTATTGGCAAACTTCCCTAGCGTACCAAAGAAAGAAAAAGAATTTTCAGTTTCAGAAGCATTAAGCTGGAAATAAAATAAAGGTTGGATTGTTTTTTTAAGCTAACTATCCAATTCTAGTTGATTAAAAGGAAATTCATAACACCAAAACAAATACAAACAGAACAAGCTTGGGATATAGCCAAATCAATCTCAATAGTTTGTGTATCAGTAAATGAAATTCATTCACTATCACTGTTTTTGGATTATGTGAGCGTGAATAATCATATCTTTCAACCTTCACGATTATCTAAAATCCGCATACAAGTGAAATTGTGAGTCAAAAGATGCAAAATTCATCCTCATATATCAGTTTCACATTTTTGAAGTGTTCAAAACTTAACTTGCTAATCGCCATGCCCATAAACTTCAACTGCAACTATAAAACAATGCCAGCAGCAAGAAAAACAAACCAAGTAATTTCATCAAATTCCATCACCATGGATGCAGCAAACCATAACTACCAAGGTTCAATTTCTTTAAACATAACCAAAAGGACCATAAACGTAAGATTGAGAGGGCCAACCACAAAGCTATAAACTAAAAATGAAAACAAATACCAAATGAAGGGAAAACAAGCAAGGACATGCATATAGGATTAAAGGTTGGAAACAACATACCAAGTACCAGAAACCCCATCAACAAGTCCATTAATCCTATCACCCGTGATACAGCCAGCTCTCATAACCTCTTCAGCAACCTCTAAATCAATAGCTTCCAAAGCAGCTAATGCATTGCTCTGTATCTGAATTGGACCTCTATATTGCCCTTCTCCTCTTACCGCACTCAAATCCTTCTCAAAAACCATCACCTCAAACCCTTTCCTTTTTGCTGCCAACGCAAAAACCAGCCCTCCAATTCCACCTCCAGCAACAAGAACCTTTAACTTCCTTTGTTCTGACTGTTTCCCTCTTGATTCACTCACAGCAGGTGCCTCGGTCACTACAGCATTCACATGTTTCAATTTCTTAGCACTACCTGTCTTGGTTTTGAAGTTGTAGTTATAGTGCGTGGAAGACGAGAATTCTACGGATGAGTTGCTAAAGATTGGAACTGGAAACTGGGTTCTTGAGAAAACAGCCGTTGGAGTGTTGCAAAACAAAGTTGAAGATGCCATTTTTCCTAAGTCTTTCTTGTTCTGTATTTACCGGGAATGTTCAAAACAAAGATTAAAATGTGTACGGACACTAATCTCTGCAAGGAAAATGGATGTTATGCTATTACTCTTTTTGATGCCAGTAGCTTGCCTTTGAGAAGGGAAGTGTTTTTTTTTTTTTTTTTTTTTTCTTGTTAAAAATTGGTGGGGTTCGAGAGATTATGAGACAATCCATGATGTTTGAAGCAACAAATATGGAACACCAATCCCATAGATTGTTAAGCCATGTGTCACTTCCATGTAGTTTATCTTTGACAATGAAATTAGATACAGCTCAAACTAAGCGTAAACTTTATGAGCTGGAGCTCCTGCAACTTATTTTTTTTTAAAAAAAAAAAACAAATTGTTTTGAGTACAGATTTTTTACTATTTATAACAAAAAAAACGTATCAATGTAATAAATGATTCAATATATTTGGCATGTAAAAAACGTATTTAGGAGTAGCAGTACAAATTTGGTTATGTTGTTATTATGAAGACAATATTGATTGGACTACATTAGTCATGACAACTCAACTTGTATTGTATTTGATATGCATTGAACTGGAATGCACTGGACAATTTTTTTTGTTTTATGCTTTTTAGACAATGGATGGGACGATCAACTCTGGACTTGGATCACTTTGGGTTTAAAAAAAAAAAAAAAAGTTAATTTGATTTGACCCGATTAAAAATATGGGTTAACTTGCGATCCAATCAACCCGAGATAAATATGAGTAAAAATTTTATTGACTTTTTTTTTTATCAAAACGAGGTTGTTTAAATTTTTTTATTTGGGTCAACTTGAGTTGACTCTCTCGACTCATGATCTAGGTCTTGTCCTAGATCGATTTCCAAGCCAAGTTTTTAAACTATGATAATAACTACTTTTGTATATACATTGACTTGGCTAAACCCGGGTTGACCTTCTTGATCGGCGACCCAAGTCTGGCCCTAGGTCAATTCTCAAGTTGGGTTTTAAAACTATAATAATAACTGTTTTTATCCTTACATTGACATAGGTCAATAGCCAACTTGAATTGTGACCCGAGTCTTGCCCTAAGTTGACTCTCGAGTCAGGTTTTAAAATTATAATAATAATCACTTATATCCTTAAGTTTACCTGGATTAATAGTCAACTCGACCTGTGACCTGGGCCTTACCCAGGTTAACCCTTAACTTAGATTTTAAAAACTATGATAATAATCATTTTTGTTCTTATACTGACATAAATCAATCGGGTTAATCCTCGTGAAGAGAAGTGGTCAAGCTTGTCCTACCCCTTTTTATAGAACAAAAAATTCCTTACTAGAATATCCTTAGACACGACACAAATAGATAGTTATATTATTCAAAGATGCACCAAACAACTTCACAAAAAAATTATCATGTCCAATCTATCTTTGTCCACCATACGAAATATTATCTAAGAGAATGTTTTTTGGGTAGTATCTGGTTACTAGCTAGGACAAAAGATATAAAGACAATGTAGATATAAATGTGTTTGGTTAAAGAATTAGAGATAATAAATATAAAAATAAATATGTTCCTAAAATAATTTTAAAGTGAATTTTTATACTTTCAAAACAGGAAATACAAAAGAGACATGTCTCTAAAGATAATATTTTTTTAATTTTTATCCATAAAATATCATCATAAAATCTCTTAATCCCAAAAATTATATAACTGAAGCATATAAATATAAAAAATAATTATTATTATAGTTTTTAAAGCCGACTCAGGATAAGGCCTAGGTCATAGGGTTGAGAGGGTCAATTTGAGTTGATCCATTTTTTTTAAATGATCAAAATGACATCATTTTGAACAATTTTTTTTTAAAAAAAAAAAGTCTACAAGTTTTTGATTTGAGATTTGACCTGGGTCACCTATGTAGTGGGTCGACTTGGGTTTTTGAGCCGGTCACACCGAGTCAATCATTTCTCCATTTTTTTTTAAACTCGAATTGGTCGAAGCCCTGGATTAGATTTTATAACTATGATTATTATATTATTATTAATTTTAATACTTAATATGAATTAAAATAAAATAAATTATATGTAATTATTTTTAAAAAATATATAAGTTTGACGGCAATATATATTATGAATAAATATTTTTAATTATTTATTCTGTTTTTTTCATCATCAAATAAATATCTAAAGATAATTATTTTGTTTTAAAAATCACTACTAAACAATTTTATTTTTATTTTTATTTTTTCTTATCTTGAAATACTAAAGCCATGAAAAATGAATAATATGTTAACGTGCTGCATTTGGTCACTTGAAAGAAATATCAACTAAAAGAATTAATTAAGCATAGAATAGCATATGCCATACAATGTTTTATAATAATAATAATAATTATTATTATTATTATTATTATTATTAATATGAAAGTATGATATTTTCGTGAATAAAATAATCGGACATGACGAGTCAATTAAGTCTAGTTGGTTGACCGAATGAACAAAAAGGCCTGAACTAACCAATTAGACTTAGACCTATTTTATTTGTGGTAGAAACCAGTGATTGCATTCACAAAATGATGGTGGGCGGCGGTGCACATACAATGTTTTTAATATATTTTAATATTAACAGACTCAACCCTGTTTAAAATAAAATATATGAGCAATTAAAGTGTATTTAAAAGTATGGTAACGGTTATTTTTCAGAAAATTTTTTATTTTAAAATACATTAAAAAATTATTTTTTATTTTAAAAAAATTATTTTAACATTAATACATTAAAATAATAAAAATATTAAAAACATATTAATTTAAAAAATATATATATATTTTAAATATTTTCAAAAATATTTTCCAAACACAACGTGAACACTGCTTAAGGAAGCAGATGCTACTGGTCCTTCAACGGTGGTGGAAACCTGTGACCAAGAGCCTGCAGTGGCCTACCCTCCCCAGTCCCCACCTCATTGCTTGATGCTGGTATCAATATCAAGAGTGAGTCCGCAAGTGTTTTTCTTTTTTTAATTAGGTTTATGTGAAGATAAGTAGGCGCGATATTATTTGTAAAATAATATCTCTACCATAAAATAATCCGACATGACAGAATCAATTATGCTTATATAATAGTCATTGGAGGCTTATATAGTCGTTAACTTCAGGGCATGTAGGTTAGTCGAGGTGCACGCAAGCTGGACCAGACACCCACGTTAAACTAAAAAATAAAAACAAAAAAAAAATATAGTTGGGCTGACCGAATGAACAAAAAGGCCTAAACTAATTAATTAGATTTAGACTTCTTGTTTTTTTTTTTGTTTTTCCGTTGAAACCAGTAATAGCATTCACATAATGATAGTGGGCGGCGGTGAATTGAGATTGTACTCTAAGTTATTTAAAATATAATATAATATATTACAATAATATATTTTTTTATTTTTTAAAAACTATTTTTTATATCATCATCATCTAAAAATATATATAAAAATTCATTTTAAAAAATTCAAATTTTGCCCAACCCAGTTTGAAACAATAATTATTAAACCCGGCCCAGCCCGGCATTGTGTTCCGAACAGAAATTAGCTAAATTTTGAAAATTTTCTCTTTCTTTTGTTTAAAATTATTTTTTTATATTTTTGGATCATTTTGATATGTTTATATCAAAATAATTTTTTAAAATTAAAAAAATATTATTTTAATATATTTTTAAATAAAAAAACACCTTAAAAAATAACTACTATCCCACTCTCAAAAACATCCAAGCAATTGCTACGGATCCTTCTTTGGTGGTGGAAATGAACAAGGGCATGCAATTTTTTGTTTTTTTTTTTTAATTAGGTTTCGGTGAAGATAAGTAGGTGCGATATTATTTGTAAATACATAATTAAATTTTTTAGGTTATTACTTAGCTTTTAACCCCGCTCGTTGGCAGGGAGTAATTTTTATTAACGATTAAGACTTGTTCTGTTCACCATATTTATACTAGTATAGCTTTCCATGCTGTAAAACTTTCTTTTTTTCCTTTTCCTTTCCACAGCTGCATAGCGACTAAAGTCAAGCGATAACCATTAATAACATTTTAAATTGCTTGATGATTTAAGTATGGCATATGCTAATGTCTTGTGTGAACTATAAAGGAAAAAAAAAAAAAACAAAGAAAGATTCATAAAAGGTGTTTTATGTTCACACTCACTCCTTCACTCACATTGAATCCCAATAATAATAATAATAATTACAAATTGTTTTGAGCCTAATCATAGCATTCAAAAATATTATATGGAAACTAAGAAATAATTACTAGTGATTATGGTGTAGTATTCCTGGTTGATAGATAACTATTGAATGTTATAGGCTTTGAAGATGTGAAAATCAAGTTGCCAAATGGTTCTATATGAGATTTGCAGCAAATGAGACATGTTTTTTAATTGAAAAAAAAATCTAATTTTCTAGGATAACTTGATGGGTATAAGCTAACAAAACTAGTATTTTATATATAATCTAGGGATAAAAAATATCATTACTATTATTGAAGTTGAAAATCAAGCAGAATTATATCATTATAGACTCAACTATATAAGTTAGAAGGGTACAAGTTATTTTGTCAATAGGGAATCTACCAAAGCTCAAATTAGTTTTATGTACATGTGTGAAAGCTATATTATAGAAAAGTAGAAGAAATTCAACTTTATGAAAGGCGATAAAGACTTGAGATTAAGAAAGATGGAACTGGTACATAAAGGTTTATGGGGGCAATCTCTAGTGGCATCTTGTAGAGGCTTTTGGTATTATATTACCCTTATCAATGACTTCAATAGAAAGGTACGACTTCTTGAGAAATAAATATGATGTGTCTGATACATTAAAAAAAAATGAAAAGCCATGGTTAAAATAATAACAAACTTTAAGTTAAAATTCTTGTGGTCTAATAATAAAAGCCTTAAATAATACTAAGCTACTAATGGTATTAGGATAAAGAAGACCATTCCAGACACACTATAATATAATGGTGTTATCTAGTGCATGAACATGACCATCAATGAACATGCCAAAAGTATGCGGTTATATTTTAGGTTACCTCCAATATTCTAGGCTGATGTAGTTATAGTCTACTTGATCAATTATGGACTATCAATTCCGTTAGAATATAAATTACTTGAGAAAATATGGAGAGGAAAAGATGTAAACCTTTTTCACCTAAAGTTCTTTATGTGTTTTTCTTATGTTTAGGTCAATTTTGATTCTCACAATAAACTTGATGTTAAATCTAAGAAATGTTTCTTTATTGCTTATTGTGATAAGTCATTTAAATTTTGGTTTCGAAATGATTAGAATAAGAAAATAATAAAAAATAGAAATGTGATGTTTAATAATAAAGCTTTATATAAAGATAAAATTAGTGTAGAAACATATGCAACTAATACAAATCTATAAAAGTTTGAGTTATAAGTTAGGATGTTCTTCATGAGATAACAGTGGAAAGTAAAAACTAGAATGATCTATAGGAAGAATCAAGCACATTTTAACCTATTTTTCCAATAGTATATGCAAGATTATATGAACATGTTGTTTATGCTCATAGGTTTTCTACAATAGTAAAACCTGTATAATAACTCATACTCTCTCTAAATTATATTTTGCTAACTGATATTTCTAAACCATAAACATATAAAGAAACCTTGCAAGATGAAGATTCAAGTAAGTGGGAGTTAGCTATGAAATATGAGATAGATTCATTGTTAAGAAATCAAACATAGGAGGTAATTGAACTACCTGCAAGAAAGAACGCTTTGCACAATAAATGAGTGTACAAGGTGAAGACCAAACATGACGACAATAAATGGTTCAAGACTAAACTTATTGTGGAAAAAGTATTAAAAAAAGGTATCAATTACTCTAATATATTTTCTCTAGTTGTGAAGCTTACATAACTCAGACTAGTTCTAAGGATAATGGTTGGAAAAAACTTGCATCTTTAATAGCAGATGACAAAAAAATATTCCTTCATGGTGATTTTGAGAGAAAAAAAACATCTATATGCATCAATAAAAGGGATTCAAAGTAAAAGGAAAGGAGAGTCTTATTTGTAAACAAAAAAAAAATCTATAGAATTTGAAGCAATTTCTAAAATAGTTGTACAAGAAGTTTGACAACTTCATATGTCATTCTAGGTTACTAGATGTTAGAAAAATCACTATTATTGTGTCAAGCATTTTAACAATTCTGATATCATCCTATTATTATATATGGATGATATGGTTAATATAGGTTAAGAATTAAAAAGATTAACAACATGAACAAATAATTTTCAAAGTAGTTTAGGATTAAGAATTTGAGAGCTGCAAATGAAATTCTTAGCACAAAAATTATTTGGGAAAGAGTTGAAGGCATAGTAAAGCTTTCATTAAAAAACTATATAAAAAAGGTTCGTAACATGTTTAATATAAATAATTCTAAACTTGTGAGTACACCTCTAGAAAGTCATTTAAGACTCACTAAGGATTAGTCATCGTAAACTAAACAAGAATGTGACTATATGGCTAAGGTCCTTTTTACCTCAATTATTGGTTCTCTAATGTATACTATGGTTTGTACCAAAGTAGACATCTCCCATGTAGTAGGAATTATGAGCTGATACATGAGCAACCCAAGAAGACAACATTGAAAGATGATGAAATAGATTATGACATACTTTAAAGGTTCCTTTGATACTTGTCTTAGTTTCACAACTAGTTAATGTTAATAGTAGAAAGAGTACTACATGGTTTATGTACACTTTAGGTGGTATGACTGTCTCCTAGAGTTCTACTTTATAGAAGACTATTTCCTTTTCAATCATAAAAGCTGAGTATATTGTAGTATCATAATATATAAAAGAGATAATATGGTTATATAGTTTCTTGAAAGAATTGTGTAAAGATAATGAGAAGATTACTCTTTACAATGATAATTAAAGTGTAATTTTCTTGATAAAAATCCTGCATTCCACTCCAGAACTAAGCATATTCAAATTATATATCACTTTATCAAAAATCTTCATAATGATGAATAATTGATGCTTGGAAAGTTTTATGAAAGCAAAAATCTAGCAAACATGTTAAATAAAAGAATTATACTTTACAAACTAAAGTTATGTAAAACTTTAGTAGGTTTTTAAGGTTAAAAGATAAACATGGTGTGGTTTGTCTCCAAGTGAGAGATTGCTGTGTATGGAGGAAAAAAGAAGCACATCAATCTACAAATCAAGTTAGAAAAGAAAGGAAGATTTTAGTGCTGCAAATTAGGATGGAAATGAGGGAAGATTTTTTATGGTTTGTTTTTCAAATTACTAGGAGAAGTCACAGATGAAAACAGGATGAGTGTTATAAATAGAGATTTATAAGAGTAGAAAATCACATAACAATAATACACTTAAAGTAAGAGAGAAGTGAGGAATTACAAAAATCTTAATGTTCAGTTCAGAGAGGTCTTCTTTTTCTTCTTCATTGTTATAAATTATAGTTTTTTTCTCTATCTAGTAAAAATATTAGCTTTGTGAACATAGATAACTCTCCAACCATGTTAATAATCATGTTCTTGATTTAGAGGATCAATCTCATGTCATAATATATGGTTGCTACCTAAGAATTTTATTTTGACATCCATTGCAACAAGCAACCGAAAATAAAATGTCACTCTATTTGAAATACATGCCATTTGCAGGGAAAACTCTCTTATGTACTACATCAAACTTCCTAAAGATCTATTATGGTCTTATAATCAAAGGAATAACTTCTCATGTCCCAATGCATCTAGTGGTAAAACCAGTACTTAACCACCTAAGAATTGATTAGAGATAGTTCAACAAAGGTGGGACAAAATAGGAGAAACAATACAAAAGGGAGTTGCTCCAAAATTTCCTTTGAAGATTTTTTTCATTTAGTAAAATTGATTAATTAGTAATCCTAGCTTAAAAGCGGGCTCAAAGAATCAACCTTAGTGAATTTTCACTATCATATGTATATTACTGTAATGCTACCGAGCAATTGAGTAAAAATATAAATAAGTTGATGGTTAGGAATACTAAAATACATAAAAGATTAGTAATAGAATTATTCAAAATAAAAGAATATAAATAAATATTATCATTAATAGTTTTTATTTAATTTAGGAATTCCTATATTAACTATATAATTATTTATTAAGATTTTTTTTTTCTTTTTAAGGATTATGATTTTGACCTATTACTATTAAAAATAGGTACACGAGACCATTTAGAGTTTTTCTCAGACGCTTTCTGTTTAGCCCTTTCTGACAATCATGAATGCCTACTGACTTACTATGTTTGATATTAATATCCATTACCACATAGTTAGTCTTCTACCTTATTGAAGTTACTATAAATATTAATAACTCAGGCAATAACTTAGCCAATTTATTCATCAAACCTAGTAATATTTCCACTCAGATTTATTACACCAACAACCTTTGTCCACGTATCCCATCTGATTCAGTGAGCGTTTGGAAACGCGGTTGTACCCGCGTTTCCAAAATATTTTAATTTTTTTTTTGTTAAAAAATAAATTTTTTTTTTGTATTTTGAATCGTTTTGATACGCTAATCTCAAAAATTATTTTTAAAAAATAAAAAAATATTATTTTGATACATTTTAATATAATAAATACTTTAAAAAACAACCGTAACCATATTTTCTTATCAAAACAACTTTGTATATTTAGAGTTTCTGAAGTATAAGGGAAATGATACAAATGTTTCCCAAAATTCTATGACACGATGTATCGTGACCATTGATTTTTGTTTTTTGTTTTTTTTTTCTAGCTTATCATGTCTTTTTGTTATGTTTTTATTTTTAATCACAGGCTCTAAGTATTAAATATTATACTATAATTCTTTTTATTTCTACAGGTAAACCTGATCTATTAACTAGATCTATGATCCTTGTATGTAAGCTATGCTTAATACACTGTTCATTTTCAATTTTACAGAGGAGCATGTTTTCTTTAGGATTCTAAATTTGATAACTATATTTATAAAGATTCGGAGTGTCATGTTGCCTTCAACAATAAATGTTTCTTTTCCTTTGAATTCTCTCCAATGTTTTATTTTGTTTATTAACTCAATTGTTAATGTTCTTATGCTTGTAAAATTTATATTATAATTTTGTAATGTCTTTCAATTACTTTTTTAAAAAAAATTATCGATTTTATTTAGTACTCTAATTAACAAATTTACAGGTTTTTGTTTTTTTTTTATCTCAGCTAGACTGTGCATTATATGTTCAAATCTAGATAATTTACGAGAGATAATATAGTCCTTGTTGGCTAACACAACTTTATTTTTCGGGATATCTACTTGTTTTTTCAGTATGATCAATCACACTATAATTAAAAGATGAAAATATAGTTTTTTCATTTTGTGTGTTGCAAATCTATGTTACGAGCATAATTATCAAACTCGGTCTTGCTCGATGGCCTATCCAGTTATCTACTGATCTAGATCATAGTTCGATCGAGTTTGTTTTTGAAGTGTATTAAAAGTTGATTTAGTCAAATTCAAGTGATCCGATTAAAATCTGGAAGCTCGGTCAACAATTAATTTTTTTTGTTTTAAATGACATTATTTTTTGAAAAAAAAACTCAATAAGCTCAAGTCAATTCATCAATTCAAGGGTTAAAACATGAGAACTCAATTAATAATTTAAATTTTTTTATTCAAAACAACATAATATATTTAAAAAATAAAAAACTTAATAGACTCATGGCCGAGGCAACCCAACTTGGAGCCTATTCTTGTAACAATTGTTATGAGAACAAGATACGGTCGCTTTTTCGTAAAAATAACTATGACAATCACCAATTTGAACTATGAGGTACCAAATCTTTGAAACAACATGAAAGTTAAACGAAAAAAATAAACTAGATTGCCGAAACTTTAACTAGACATCAATGTCCTTCCATTTGTGGGGGGATTGTCGATCACGTGATCTATGCATTAAAGATGAAACACAACATGTTCAGAAGTTCAGATGTTTTTGGAATGAACCCTAACTCATCCATCAGAACTTCCTAAACTTTGAGGCCCCCATCAGAAGAAACGGATAAATTAGCATACGGTGCATATGCAATAATGCCACATTACCATACCAACCAATAAATAGTATAGCTCTAGTCAAGTCTTTTTTGTTCTTTTTTCCTTTGCCCTATGTGTGGATGACGTTGATGTCTAAAATTTAGCAATAATGGAAAACTTGAAATGGATCTCACTTTCTTTGCTCTAGTCAATTTTCACATTGTACATTTGTTTGTGTCAAGGATATCAAAGGAAATCAATTATTGTACTATATTTACTCGCGCTTCACTGCATATCAGATTTTTTTTTTTCTAAACTTAAAAAAATATTGAACATGAAGATTTTTTTGACAATATCATTAAATTCAATTAAGCATTTCGATCTTGAAACCTACCAATCCGACTCCTTACCAAATCGAGTTTCAAATTAAATTGCGTAAGAGCTGATCCAAAGTGAATTATTTAATTTAATAGTTGTCAAACCCAAGTCGCATGGATCTGACATGGTTACCAGATCCAAGTAGCTTGGGTATGGCAACCATGCCAAATCCATGCACCATGAGTTTGGCATTCTCAAGCGCCATGGGTGTTGCATACCCAAGTACCTTGGGTCTGGCGCGGTTGCCAGACTCATGGCTATTAAGTCAGATATGGTTGTCAAATTCAAAACACTTAGTTTTTGTAAGGTTGTCGAACCCAATTATCTTGGATCTGACGCGGTTACCAGACTCAAGTAGCTTGAGTTTGACGTGGTTGTCACGTTTTAAAAGCGCAATATTTAATGGATGTCGTGCATTTAACACGCAACAAGGTCAACCATATTATTTTACTAAATCTTTTTCAAATCATGTCACTCCTCTAAAGTTTCTAAGTTTATGGTTCTACAGCTAATGCTGAATGACGATCAACTACTCCCATAAATCTCATTATACTAGCTATTGACTAGTGTAAAGGCGACATGGAACTAACTCCGAAACAATGAGATCAAAATAATAGTACCAATTACATATAAGTTTAGCCACTTATGTTGCACTTTAGCATCCTATGCTCTACAACTGGGTAATTCAAATCTCATCATAGGTAACTATAAAACGACGGGCTAGCTAATTGTTCATGTATTCTTCCCTTTTATTTTAAGTTTTGAGTTCATATATAATTGTAGACAAGAAGAACAAAAGGAAAGAGCTTATAATCCCTTTGTAAGGTTTAGTACAATGATTAATCCAAAAGGTAATTAATTTTCTATGAACATACTGTAATGGCATGGAGGGTGCAAATGGGATTTAGTTATGACTGAGCCGATCATATAAATTTATTAAATTACAAAGAAAATATAAAAAATAAAAAATATATATGCCCTTATAATCACTTTATATATATATAAAACCCGTACGTGTGGGTTGTGGTTTGGTGAGTGAGAGAGATTTGATTTATGGAACTAAAAGATAACGCATAAAACGATAAACTTTTGTCAATCTGTTCAACAAAGATCTCGAATCAAATCATCATTAAGACAAACTTCGTCCTCATCGTAGCAATTATTCCCAGATCCAACCCCATTAGATGGCACTTCTTGAAAACATATGCCTACTTCTTTAACTCAAGTCTTGTCCACATTGTTGAAACGGTAAAAGCAAGAACAAAGTACAGCTATTATGTGGATATCCAAGACAAAATCCTACACAGTAACATCTGCTGTAAATGTAACAGAGCATGTAGTGTCTGTGATTGCGGTGACGACCGGTTTCTGAAGTGTTTCTTTTTTTTAGGAATATATTAAAATATTTTATTTTTAAATTTAATTTTAATATAAACACATCAAAAATTAATTTAAAATTTTTACAAATACTTTTTTAAAGTAAAAACAAACGCCCTCGAATTCATCCATGCTTAGGAAACACTTGTAATAACAAGCCATCTAGCCCCTAATTAACAGTCAAACACCCACTTCACAATTGGTGCTTCAACTTAGAAGCATGAAGCAGAATCTAATATCTTCCCAGAGTTTAGGGGCATTTCCTAGTCCGGGAGGTGCCAGATATCAAGAAAATAAAGGATGGAGTTCAGAGAGGATTCCACACCCTTCATCAGGCAGCGGCAGGAGGCATATAAGTGCTTTGACTCCGTTTTATAGTGGCCGGGCTTTGCCTTCTAAATGGGAAGATGCAGAGAGGTGGATATGTAGTCCAGTTTTGGGCTATGGTGTTGCTAAAAGTTCTCAGTGCCATCCTTTAAGGCGTGCCAAGTCAAAAAGTGGGCCTATTAATCTGCCTCCTGGGATTGGTTACTATCATAATTGTTCACCGTCAATGGGGGTTATTGATGGTGGGATTGGGAGGAATTTCATGGTGAATTCTCCGTTTTCAACTGGAGTCTTGATGCCTAATGGGGTTGGTGCTCATTGTAGTGGAAGTGGAGGTGGAGGTGGGCAAGGTCATGTGGAACGCTTGGCTAGTGCTCTTAGTCGGTCTGATTTGGCGAGCGAACCTTCATCTTCCAGCTCTCAAGGTATGGCATTAATTGTGCTTTTGTGCATTCGAAAAGTAGATTTTGACAATTTACAATGATAATCATGAATCCATTGAAGGAATGTCACATAATTATCACTACCCCTATCGAACAAGGAACTGAGACATTAAGAATTTACAATAAGCTAGGTCTTCCAAGACCACTGGATTCTGGTTTAAGACCCATATTAATGCTGGTGGTACGATCACACATCGACAAATAACTTGCAGCACTGTATAATTACTTCTTTGATGACTCTGGTTAGACCTTGTTGTATTGGTTTTCAAAAGGAAATGTTATGGGCAGCAAACTGCTTCTAGAATATTTGATTTACCTTGTTATCTGAGTTGGTTGTCTATGTTGAAATGAAAATTGGGTTGGGATGAATAATTGCCGTTTTCTGGTTCTGACTTACATTTGAGAAGAAAATAATAGGCCAAGATGACCAGGTGGAAATGGTTTCTTGTATCTGTTAAGTGCAAAGAGAAAAAAAAAAATTGCAGATACAGACAGGCTAAATACTACTGAATAAGAATGCATCTGCCAGATGTCTGGAAATCTAATCAGTTGTCTGTGTATATAGTGATATAGCAAACATGTCATTTGAAAAACTCTTGCCATGCATTTTGTCTGAGGAACAGTTATAGGAAAAACCAATGTGCTTGTTCAGAGGCTATCTTGTGCAGAACGTTCTCATGGTTGCTATATTCCTGTGGTGTTGAGATGTTGCATGATTGTCTCCTCACATACTACTTTTCTGATTAAATGTTCAGATGAGAGACCTGAAGGCGTTGATGATGGAAACAACACAGTTGATCGTATCATTTCAAGAAGGGATATGGCAACACAAATGAGCCCTGAGGGGAGCACCCACTCTTCTTGTAGAGGAAGGTCCTCTTCTCCTCCCTCTACAGATCCTGTACTGGAGCCACAAAGTGACCACCCTGCTAAATTGGAAATCAGGGAAGTCCAGGTAGATAAAAGAGCCACTGTGATTAGGTGGTCCAAAAGGCCTGGTTCTCGCAGAATTAAGAGGGGACAGCCAGATGTCGAGGAATTCAATCCAAATGCTGCTGACGCTCACTCCTCATCTTGGGATATTTCAGAGGAAGTATCAGACTTTTCAAAGTACGTTCCATTTGCATCATTTTGTTTTGTATATGGGCGGGAAACATAAATCTTGAAATCACACCACTGCTAGCTCATTCTGGTTTAGAAGCCTTAATCTGACTCCCAACATATATTTTGTACAAAAACAAGTGATTACAAAATTAGATTGGCTGTCGGCTTTACTGCCTAGTGAAAATATGTCATGAAATGTATAGGATTGTTGGAGATCAGGTGAAGTTGACCATGGAAGCTGTGTTTTTTAAGATATCTAAAGAATTTTCCAAGCAACATATGCACATTTTTGAGCTTTCGATGGCTGTCATTTTCCCTGAAGCTTGCAGTTAAAGGCAAGCATGTTTTCTTTATCCTATTATACCTTTCCAAATACCAACTGTTCTTGATGCAGGTTGCAAAGAGAGGAAGCCAAGATCACTGCATGGGAGAACTTGCAGAAAGCAAGAGCAGAGGCTGCAATAAGAAAACTCGAGGTTATATAATTTGAAGTGGTCAACATAACTTGTCATAAATCATCAAGAATAATTAGGGAACTCTTCAGCACAGATTTTTCATTTAATTTCGTCATATGGTGCTAACTAATTACAACTCGTTCCTTCAGATGAAACTGGAAAAGAAGAGATCATCATCAATGGATAAAATAATGAACAAGCTAAGAATTGCTCAGATGAAAGCTGAAGAAATGAGAAGCTCGATGTCAATCAGGCAGGACCAACAAGTTTCCCAGAAATCCCACAAGATCAAGCTCTTTCATAAGCGTGCTCGTTTGACTTCCTTGGGTAGTTGCTTTACCTGCCATGCTTTTTAAATTTCTAGCACTGTTTCCAGTAGTGATGCATCCCTTTGTGCCAGGAAGCTCTTCCAGGAGTTTCCCAGTTCAAATTTTGTAAACCTATTTCTATCTTCCTTTTTACAAATGATGTAGAAACTAGAAACTTGCAGACTTTCAAGTTCTTTTATCTGAAATTCCAGAAAGCGGACAGTACCAGAGACCTAATATGCCTGTTGGAACTAAGGATGGGATAACATTCTTCAACCTATGTTTAATTAGTCACCCCACACCGGCTATTTGATTTCTTTAAAATCCACCATAATTCAGCTCATAAATTGACGGCAGCAACTTCATATCATGGGATCTCTATCACACAACTCTAGCCTTTCCTCAACGATTTTGGAAAGGATTCTCGCGTAGGAACCAATTGGACCTTTGATTTACATTTCAAAATTCTAGTCAAACCAGAGAGACATACAAGGTTTCTTGTAGCAGTTACAACACAGCCGACAAAATGACTGCAAATAATTGAGACTAGGTAGATGGCTCGTATTTTGCCACGAGCTGGATAATTTTTCTACAACGCAAACAAAAAAATTACTCAAGTTCAAGAACACAAAAAAAAACCCAGATATCATAAAACAAACTAAAAATAATAATAATTATCAATCGTCAATCCTCAGGAGACAATAAAATAAAATGATGAAATAAAAAAAATCAATAAAAAAAATACTAAAAAATAAAACACCAACAAAATCAAGTGAAGATGTCAAAATCTACGAAAAAGATCATACAGATAGGATAATCAAATATAAGGCAAAAAAGAGAGTTTAATTTTAAAAAGAATTAAATTTTGATGGACCAAATAAAAAAAAGATAAAAAAGCAACTCCAAAAGAAACCTAGGCCACCCGAATAAATGAAGCTTCTTTTTTAAAACTAACAACTTCAAAATTGGCCCAACCCGACAGTTTGACTAAACCAGAAGCATCGTATTTGAAAAGTAAATATTTTAAAACGTGGCTCGACCCGACAGTTTGACCCATGACTGGGTTGAGTTTCAAAAAAAAAATAGAGGGAAAATTGATCGAGTGTTTAGCTTGAGGAAAATCCAATCAAAACATGTTGACTATTTATTCTGTTTTTTTTTTTTTTCAAAATGATATTATTTTGATTTTTTTATAAACAAAAAGATTTGGTTGGCTTAAGTTAACTCGAGTTAACTTACTCGACCCGTGAAATCATTGTCCATGATTGACTCATGGGTAGAACTTATAAACAATAGGAAGAATCTAGTAGACCAAATCCCAATAATTAAAATGTCGAATGATGAAATAAAAATAATTAAATGATAAAAAAATAGCAATTAAGAGAATAAGGACCTCACTTGGAAAAAAAATTGAGGATAAGAAAAAATCTTGAATTGAAGGGAAAAATTAAAAACAAACTCAATGATGATGGATGAAATTTTAAAAAAATAATGAAAAATAACTGAAGCCAACCCAATTCAACCTTTAAAATTTTGTAACACATATTATGAGATCGGATCACAACACAAAAATCTAACCTGAAAAAATAACAGTGTAAAATTTATAACCAACCAAAATAATTAGGGATAAACTTGAAAAAATAAATTAAAAAAGAAAGTGATTTAAAAAAATGTAGATTTAAAAAGGAACCAAATTTGACACAAAAATAAAATAAAACAAAATTATAAGGGATGAAATTGAAAAACAATTGCAATATAGAAAAGGATAAGAACAACTAAAAATAACAATCCAAAGAATGACAACCATATTTGCTATAAAAATAAAATGTCAAGAGATAAAATTCAAAGACAAATTAAATCAATAAAAAATTCTAGACAAAAAACATCACAATTAAGAATGAAGACCATATCTAATATAAAAACCAGGTACAAAGGGATGAATTTGAAAAAAAAAACTTGATAAATAATTCAAGATACATTACAATTAAAAGAATGAGGACCGAATTTGACATAAAAATCAATTGTGAAGGGATGAAATTGAAAAAAATTAATTCAATAAATGATTCAAGATCAAATACATTGCAATCAAAAGAATGAGAACCTAATTTAACTTAACAAACAAATAATTAGACCTTCTTATTTTTTTGCAATGGGCATCACGATTTTCTAGGAGGAGAGAGGGGAAAGAGGAAGGGAGGGAAACCCCCCTTGCCGAAGCTCTTCCGTATGCCATCTCGGCACATGCACCTTGCCACCATGCTTGGGGTGGCGAGGAGCAGCGAACGCCGCCTTGGAAGACGCGGTTTAGTGCTGTTTTGGCGCCACACGTGCCACCCGATTAACGCAAGTGGCGCCTCATGTCATGCATTTTTTAATAGAAATATATATACACACTCAATTATCCATGACTCCACCTAAAATATACAACAAAACTATATTATAGTAACGAAAACACCCCTACATACAACCTTATCTTTTCAAAATCCAAGGGTAATCTTGTATTTTCATTGTTTTTTTTAAAAGACAAAAAAGCCTTTCAATACATGTATATTTTTTTCCCTCCCAAGAGCATGACGACAGTTAAAAAAAACAAATAAACCATATTCTTTCAATGACAAATATAACCCATAAAAAAAGCAATCCTGCCCTCAATTATATGCTAAGCTAGTTTTTTTTGGCAATGTTCAATAAAATATTGGGCTGATTTAGTTTTTTTTTTTTTTTAATGTTAGGAGTTAAAACAATTGTTTTCCAAATGTTAGACCAGCAATGTTATAATAATAATAATAATAATAATAATAATAATGACAATAAAGAACAGGATTGTCACAAGGAGAATTCCCATTCTTTACTACACGGCGCACAAATCCCACATCTTGTGGATTCCTTGCTACATCCTATTTAAGTACTTGCCAGCAGAATTAACATATAAAACAGTTCGGCACTTGATTCAAAAGTTCCGGATTCTCAGTAGCAGGAAAAAATGTCAACAATAAACAACTATACTATTATTTGAACAAACTTCAATCCACAAGAAACACAACTAGCTTATGGGCAATCCTAGTTTTCCTGGGCCACAATTCTGTCTAGTAAGGCCTGTACCTCCAATCTGCTCTTGAAGGCCTTGCACTCCCCATACCATAACCCCACTGCAAAAAGAATGTTTCGTAAATTGCTAGCGCTAAAAGAAACTCAGCTATCAAGCATTTTAATTCTTATGGGTATAGAGCACCATAAAAGGATTCAACAATCTTCAGACTTACTTTAGAAGGAACCATATATGCACCCGCATCATCATAATCCAGGGTTCCATACATCCTGCCAAAGTTGCGCATGGGACCACCATAACCCCCAAAAGGTTCAGGAGCGCTCATCATGAAATTTCCACTTGGACCAGCATCATCAATAGGTGTGGCTGAATCTATTGCAACCTGCTCAGGAAATTACAGTCAAAAAGTCATGCTATGCAAGAGTTGAAGCCTCAGCTTTCTCCACAGGGACAAATGTCCTTATTACCAAAGGTTTTACATGCAGGCAAGTGTACATCACATAGTGTCATGCCTAAAGATCAGAATCAAACACCACAACACACATCCATGTATCAATTATTCAAGAATCATGCTCCAAGATGTAATAAGCAAGACTCTTGATGCGTGCTGTTAGTGATAATTTGTTCTTTCAGGTATTAATAACAATAATTGGTTGACTGGTGTACAAAATACAACAGTCGTGAAATCTAGCTTGCAAATTTCTTATTTCTTTAACATACTAAAACCACTCTTCAGCATCTCACAAATCCAAAAATGTCAGTACCACCTCCAACATAGAGAGCATAAAACCCTTCGTTTGACTTATTAAGCATCAGAAATGCTTTCCCAATTCACACTTCATTAAAAAACCTCCGGATTAAGAGCCCTTTCTGCTTACATCTCCTTTTATTCTGAATGAAAAATCAATTATTAACAAACACTCTAGGTAAAGGGAATGTTCCAAGTAATACCTGATGTCCACAAATCTCATGAGATCTTCGAGATACACGATCCGCAACACCATCTTCAGCAAAGGTTACAAATCCAAAACCTCTATGGCCAGTTCTCTTGGGATCCTGCATCCAATAAGCATGCAAAGGTGGAATAATTGGATGAAATTCGCTCTGAACTGTGCTACAAAAAATATCCTTATCTTACCTTAGGAACATATACATCTATTATGTGGCCAAATCTACCAAAATACTGGCGCAAATCTTCGGTGCTTGCTTCCTGAGGAAGCCTTCCAACAAAGATCTTTTTGCCCATTCCTCTAGATGATTCCCCTCCTAATCCAGCAGGGAAAAAAATACTGCATGATTAAAGAGTACTTGCTAATTTGCAAAAATTACCAATTTCCATTGGTACTTACTTCCATAGAATGGTCCAGGATGATCATACAAGGTGGGAGCACCAAGAGCTGCATATCTGGTAGCTGCAGAAATATAAGCATTGTATGCACCATATCCTCCAGGTGCTGTTCTTGCTATAGGCCTAAAGTCATCTTCCTGATAATATAACATTACACTGTTGATATTAACTGCATATCTATTTATTTCAATTTAAAACATTCTTAAAATGTATTGCAAATGAGATATCCTCTGAGACTACAGGTGACAGTAATTGCAAGTCAAAAAAAAAAAAAAATTCCTTTCCACCCACAAGACAAAGTCAAGCCTTGTTTAAAGAGAAAAAAGATAGCACTGCTGAAACTTGCCTTAGGCGTTGCTCGATCTACAACTACAGTAGAGCCTCCCAATTCATGAGTTTCAGCCATCAAGCTGTCCACAGAATCTGTAGCAACAGACGAGATCCATTTCAGTATTTTGCATTAAAGAAATATTCTTCAACATCCATCACATCTCCATGAAGTGTTAGGAATCATTATGGACACATTTGCTAGACAAACCACAAAAGATGAAAATCTCCATAAAGTAAACAAGTTCAATAGTTTGACAGATCACTACCCCACATAATCATACAAGTTTCTGGTGTAACATAGTAACAAAATTAAATGCAATGTACAGAGTCTTGATAGTACAAGAAAAAATAATCCTAAGGCACATTAATAGTATGACCTGCACTTGCATATGTGATGAACCCAATTCCCCGATGTGCTTTCGAGCTATGATCCTGCACAACATATTGATTGACAAAAATATAATGTTTCTAACCAGAGGAACAATTGCAAAAATATAATTCTGAAGACACAAAATGGCATGAATCAGAGTGTGGTCATTAGCACACACATATGCACACATGCAGAGACGCATGTAAATATGTTTGCTACATGCAATAATACATAAAGAGAGAGCTTACTTTTGGCATGTATAGGTCAATTATCTCCCCATATTTCTCAAAGTGACTGCAAAAGGAAAAACATATCATGGCCTGCGATCAATTCCATATCAAACTTCAGGAATTGTGTTTAGCGTTGAAAGGAAACAAGTACACTGACCACCATCACACATATTTACCTTCGAAAAGTAGTTTCTGTCACAGATGGTGGAATCCTGGCCACAAATATCCTTGTGGCTTTTTTTGTTGGTGCTCGCATCTCCTCCTGCCAAAACAAAACACAAGACGTGTTATCATGTGAGAAAACATGTACCGGTAGAGTGTGCCTATATTACAATCATATATATTAAGCAAAACAAAGGGAAATATCTCAAAACTTTTAATTAACAAGACAAATCGTTCGAGATTTTTACAGCCAACCTTTGGAGTAGCCACTTTAATTTCCAGCATTCTTTTACCAAGAAAGTGTTCACCTGATAGTACAGCCTGCAGCCAACAAGATTTCAGCACACAGACAATCTTAAGCGGCAAAGAATTGAACAGAAATAAAGTCATATGAAATACCTTAGCATCTTCAGCGGATACAAAAGTCACATATCCAAAACCACGAGATCGACCTGATGACCGCTCCTAAACATGGAAAAGTATAAAAGAACCACTGTCAATAATGAAAATATACTTACCAAATTGTGCACTCTCAGACATTGATAGAAAATAAGCTGATATGAGAAAAAACACTGCATAATGCACATTGCAGAACAAACTTGAAGAAGTCTCGATGTCCAAAAATCATGCTAAGTGTCTATTTTCATCTCTCCCTTTCTCCCATCTACAGCTTCTAATTGTAGCAAACAATTACTAATGGTATTTGATATTCATTCATGATAAGCTACACCTTAGGAAAACAAGAAGAGCACTAAATACAGATAAAGAGTAATCTATCCAATCCAAAACAGTAGTTTGACCTCAGATACTGTAGAAAGGTTTTAAAATATGCCCACTGGTCCAATGCGATGCCACAAAGTTTGTATAACTAGATTGAAACTAGAAGCTACCCCCACCTTCCTACACTATATGAACAGACAAAACTCTCTCTACGGCTAATGTACATGATCAGATTAGTCCGCACTTCTGTTGTGCATTCTAACACTGTGCCAGCCTTAGCATGTTAGCTTGCTAGTGATACTGATAGAATAGATTAGGGGCTTCTTGCAAGGCTAGGAAAGCCATGTAGGATGAAATCCTAGTCCTCCTAAAAGAAATAGGATTTTGACAAAATATACCCTGTCTTTCCATCATAGTGGTCCTATGCATAGTCGGTACTAAAGCCCCAATCATGGCTACTAATAAAAATAAGACTAGGAACCAAAAACCAGATGAAATAATAGGTATAACGCGAATTTTCCAATGTTTCCAAATTAGTCCAACTTTGTACATTTCCTACCATAAACTGGATATTTTAGATAAGTCATCTTTCTTTGGGTTGGAATTCACTCATTATCCAAAATGAAATGCATACAGAAAATTGCTAGTATATAGACACAGCAAAGTCACACAAGGCATGTGGCCCATAAAGTGAAAATCAACAGACAAATTTCCACCCATAGCATCCAGCCATCCAAAAAAATAAAGTTTAGCAAACCTTTTAATACTAGTAGGATTGGATAAAATCGAACTTAAATTACAAACCTTTTAATACTAGTATGATTACATAAAATCAGATAAGAGAATGACAAAGCCAGTAATAATTACAGCCCAAAATATAAGATTAGCCACGGATTCAGAAGAGAGAAAGGAAAAGAAAAGAAAAAGAAAAGAGAGAAGCATAAGCATACAGCTTGTATATTTGGGTGGGAAAAAAAGGGGCTAACCTTCATAACAATACAATCCTCTAATTCACCAAACTTGCTCATGTATTGTCTCAGACCCTCGGTATCAATTTCCCATGGAATACCCAGAATCTACATCTCCAATCAGACACATAATAATAATAATAATAATAATAATAATAATAACAACTTATTATTATTATTATTAATAAGATTCAAACTTTATAAATTTGCATGACTTAAAACAATTAACTAACCACAAGCTTTTGGCTCATTTGAAACGAGTCGAAAGAAGAATCCCTTTGTTGCAGTTTGGTGAAGAAAAGGAAGGAAAAAAGAGAAACCCGAAAATTGAAACTGATAATCTTAGCTCTCTCTCACAGCTCTCTTAGAAGACTCAAAAGAAACAGAAGAAGGAAATCTTAGCTCTCTATCTCTCCTCTCGCAGTCGTGGGTGGTCGCTCCTGCACATAACAAGCACACAATAACCTCTTTCTCACAATTAAACATCACCATTTCCTCTGCTGCTAAAACAACCATAAATTTTCCACATAAAAAATAAAAAAGAAAATCAAGAGAATTTACACGCTCACTGACCTGGGTCTTGATTCTCAAAACCCTAATATTTCAGATCTCCTCTCCTCTCCTCTTTCCCTCCCTAAGTGACCCTCCTCTCTTCCTCTCTCTATACTTGGCTCTCTCGCACGCGCCTAAAGATTCCACAGCTTTCGGATCGAATAATAATAATAATAAACCCTTATTCTTTTATTTCTTGATTGGATATTGATTATTCATGGGAGTGGAGGTGAAGCTTCAGTTTAATTGCGTGGACCGAGTTATGGGCTAACTATATTTGCTTACGATAGTGTTTAGTGAGTCCATGAGCCGAAACCCATGACCCAATATGATATGTATAGGCTAAAGAAAAAGAAATAAGCTTCCTTTTTTACATTTTGGCATGACTTTTTAACTATGATTGTTAATAATTTAAAATTTATTTTTTATAAAAAATAAGTTAAAATAATTTTAATTTACAAGCATTTCTGGTTAAAACTAACTTTTTCTTCTTTTGTTGCATTTTCCCCTTCCCCTTCTCCTCCTCCTTCTTCTGCTGCTGCATTTGTCTGCACTGTTCAGGGGCTGGACCGGGTCTGGCCTAAACCTAAATGTATTGGATCGGGTCTGACCCAGTAAAATAAAAAAAATCTAAATAAAATTTCTAAGATATTGTGTTTTATTCGAAAAACTAATGTTTAACATTATTCAATGGCACTACATAATTACATTAGAAGGAGATTGCATGATGACGTAGCATTTGCAGAATTTGATCGCAATCTCAATTTTGTTCCTGATGATATTTTACTTGATGTTGTTGCACGCTCAGGAAGCCATGAAAATTGTAGTCCCTGTCGAATGGATTTTGTACATGATGAAATTGCAGATAGTTTAATGGAACAATAAAAAATACTTTATATAAAGTATTGTTTATTTCTTGATGTAATAACAGTAGTTAATTCTACAATATTTCAATTAAAAACCATCAATATTAATATGTCTTTTTTTAGTTATTTTATAACCTCAATTTAAAAGCATTCTTAACCAACACATTAAACTACTTTTTGTTCATCTTAATTTCAACAACAATTTTAACCAAACATATATTTTACCAAACCAACCTCAATTAAAAGTGCTTTTTATAAAACAACTTTTTTCAAATTACAACCACAAAAGCTACCACAATACCAAACACACGTTCCCTTTTGGTAACGTGGCTACGGGTGAGGTTCACCCGCAACCACACTAAAAACATTTGGTTAAGAAGAAAAAACTGCTTCTAGCTGGTAGGACCCACTATGTTATCGTAGGTTTTGGAGAAGCAGCATTTTGCTGCTTCTCGTGGGGGACGAACCATAACAGTGGAGCATGACTCCATTGTCGCACTGTTCACGTGAACAATTTTTTTTTATTTCAAAAAACTAGTGTGAGTGAATTAATTCACTCGCACTGTTCACATGAAAAGTTTAGTTTTTTTATATTATATTTCAAAAAACAGTGCGAGTGAATTAATTCACTCGCACTGTTCACGTGAACGTGAACAATATTTTTTTTTGTTTTTTTTAAAAATTAGTTTAAGGTGAATTAAATTTACTCATACTGTAATCTCAATTTTATTCCTGATAATATTTTACCTAATTTTATTGCATGCGTAAAAAATCATGGAAACTGTAGTTCTTGTCGAATGAATTTTGTACGTAATGAAATTGTAATTTTTTTTAAAAAAAATTGAGTTTTACTCGAAAAATTAGTATTTAATATTATTTCATAACACTACATAAATTAGAAGGATATCGCATGATGACGTAACATTTGTGGAATTTGATGGCAATTCCAATTATGTTCTTGCCGGGTCCGACCCAGTTAAAAAAAAATTTAGTTTTTATTTTTATTTTTATTGTGTTTTATTCAAAAAAATTAGAAGGAGATCGCTTGATGACGTAACAAAAAATTCAGTTTTTGTTGTTGCATGCTTAAGAAACCATGGAAAATATAGTCATTGTTGGATAGATTTCGTATGTGATGACATTGCATATAGTTTAATGGAATAATAAAAAAAATTTGATATCAATATTATTTATTTCATGATGTAATAACAGTAGTTAAATCTATAATATTTAAATTAAACATATTTTTTAATTATTTTATAACCTCAATTTGAAAAACATTTTTTTAACCAAACACATTAAACTACTTTTTGTTCAACATCAATTTCAACCACAGTTTTAACCAAACATATATTTTTCCAAACCAACCTCAACTAAAAGTACTTTTTATAAAACAGTTTTTTTAAAACCACAACCACAACAGCAACCTCAATATAAATCTGATACAATATGAAGGTTGTGCATCTAACATAACTTTTTAGGCTGATGACGAGTAAATGACAAGAAGCTTGTCTATAGAATCCAACCTTAAAAAACTAGAAATAAAAATAAAAATAATTAAAAATAAAAGGAATTAGGTTTCATTATGCACCAAGATACAATTTATTATTGATTGAAATAATAAAATTATCTTTTTACCCTTCTCAACCAAAATAATTTAACAAACTATTAAGGGCAAAATGATTACTTTTATGGGGTCATTTTGTATTTTGTTTACACAACGAAATGATTTAAATATTTTCTAAAATGCGAAAAATCTAAAGTTATAATTCAAGGGTTTTTTGGTCTTTTAACTTTTTGGATGTTCAGTTAAATGACTACGTTAACTTTAAAAGCTAAAAAAAATAAAACCTGACATCCAGAGGCTTTTCACCTTTTTATCATGGGTTTTTAGTTATTATCAATTTGATTGAGGGGCACTTTAGATTTTTAACAAATTAGATATATTTTAAAAAACAAAACGTTTGAGTGGTAAGCGTGCATGCTATTTGGACGGCACGAGCGCCGCCTCCTGGTGGTCAAAAGTCATTTTTCATAATGATGTTGAAAGAGACACACTTTCCTTTTCCCAATAATTAGGTGTTTGTGCTTGACGGAGCAACGATTAGGCTCTAATGAACTATTTTCTTTTCTCCATCTTTTCCCTTTCATAGCCTTGAATTTCCACCAACACTTCTAGAAATCAATTGTGTCCTCCAGTTTTATATTAATTTTGATACTCATTCTTTTGATTACTATTTGTTTTGCTTTTAATGTTTTTTGAAGTTTTTTTTTTTTCAATTTCATCCCTATGCATTTTATTTCATTTAATGTTTTTATCCAATTTGATCCTCATTCTGTTGATTGCTATTTTTTTTATCGTTTTCTTAATTTATTTTATTTTCAATTTAGTTTCCTCATTATTTTCTTTCATTTAGCTTTTATACTAGATTTGGTTTTCATTGTTTTGATTGCTATTTGTTTTTTTATTTTATTTTAATTTTTGATGATTAGAAATTTTGCTTTGTGGTTTTTTTATGTTTTCTTTCTATGAGGTAATCTCGGTCTCATGACCCAGATTACTAGTTTTGAAAATTAACTCGATTTAACTTCCGTCTTTTTTAAAAATTAATTTTTTTTAATCAATTTCATTCTTCGAAACTAGGTTATTGGGCTTTGAGTTTCGTTATTTTTTCTACTTTATTTTCTATGAGGTTATCCCGATCTTATAACCCGGGTTGGATCAGATTTTTCTTCTTAACATTTATTTTTTAAAATTGATTTTTTTATTCCATCTTTCTATATTAGGTTATTAGGCTATGAGTTTTGTGTTTTTGTTTCTCTTTTCTTTTTACGAAGTTATCCCAATCTCATATTTCAAGTTGCGGGTTAGTCAAGTTAACATGGGTTGACTCAATTTTTTTTCTCTAAATTTTGCCTTTCATTATTTAGTTTACTTAAGTGTTAAACTTTATTGTTTTATTCAATTTCTTTTATACGAGGTTATCATAGTTTTAAGACAAAGCCACTAATATAGCATACTGACTCGAGTTTTTACATTTTTTTTTTGTCATTTTTACATTTTTTTCCCGTTTGTCCTGCAATATTTGATTTATTAGTAAATGAGCTTCAAATTTTATTCACTTTTCTCTTTATGAGGTTATCTCATTCTCATTCAATTTTTTCTTTGTTATCAAATAAGATTGATGAGACCTCTTTAGAATATTTATAGGGCATCTTTTCATAATATTGACAAGTGTTTATTTTTTTTAATGGTCATTAGATTTTTTTTTGTTGTTTGCTTTTTTTAATCATGTTATTAAATTGATCGAGATTATCATACTCATTTTAATCAATGACTTGGATCCTAAATTTTTCTTGCTTCTTTAAAAATATTATCATCGCCTTAACACCATTTTTTACATTAGAAAAAATTTGATCCAGCCCATAATGTAGTGTGGGCCACATATCTAGTTAAGCCTATAATCAGTAGTATTTATAATATACATCTAATTTTGCACCACTAAGGTGAATAGTTATGGAAGAAGTAAACTTGGCTAAAGTTGAAGGTAAGTCTTCAACTTGTTTTCTATTAATATCATCTTTATTTTTCAAATCTTCTAATGATGATGAATAACTAGCAATATAACATAATGATTCATTTACTTGTGTTAATCTATCATATTTTTCAAGCAAATCATTATTTTTATTTTTCAGATTTTCTTGAATCTTTTTTATGAACTATATATAGAACCTAACTTTTAAAATTCATAATATAAAGATTTAAAAGCATCATACAACTCACTATAAGAAAGGATGTATTCATCATCCAAAGATTGTATCTCCTTTTTTGCTTTTAATGGCCATAAAACACATGTTTGCCATATGCTTTTCTTCATCACTAGGGTTAGAAGTAATTTAGAAGTTCCTTGCTTGAATATTTTTTATTCTCTCTTTCTTGAAATTTGGGAATCTTTTACCTCTTTATTTCTTCTTTAGGATGTCTCATAATTGTCCAATGATTAGTGAAATATCCTCCTCAATCTCTTCATCATCATCATCATCATCTTCTTCATGGTTTTTAACATGATGTATAGTTTTGAATGCCAAATTTTCTTTGGCTTTTCTTTTTGTTCATGTTTTTCCATTGTAATTTCATGTGTCATCAAATAACCGATGAGTTCCTCCAATGAAAGTTTGGTGAGATATTTGGCTTCTCGAATTGCCGTCACCTTAGTTTCCCAAGTTTTTGGCAATGACATAAATATTTTGCTTATGATATCGGCACTAGTGCAAGTCCTACCAAGAGCATCCAAAGTATTAGTAATAGTAGTCATTTTAGTAAAAGTACTAGTAGTAGATTCATTTGGAAACATTTTAAATAACTCATATTGATGTACATGCATATCTATTTTATATTCTTTAACTAGATTTGTACCTTCATGACTAATATCTAAAGCATGCAAAATGTCCATAATATTTTTACAAGATGATATCCTATTGAACTCCTTTATATTCAAAGCACAATATAGAGTGTTCATAGCTGTGGCATTTATGGAGAATAACTTTTTATCTCCATTGGTATAATACTCACTCCTAGTCTTAGGAACTTCGATGCCATCCTTAATCTTTATGGGTCTATGAGGTCCATTTTTTATAGATAGCCATAAATTATAATCAGTGAAGGTAAATAATCATCCTAATCTTTCAATAAACATTATCACTTCCATCAAATAAAAGTGACCTAAAAATAGATGATTTTTTAGGATGAACATTATAGCTAGTGATTATCATTTTACACAAGTCTAAACCACTAAAAAATAATATAAATATACACTTTTCTCCTACACTTTGGCAAGTCAAACCCAGCCACCCATCTTCCCCAAGTGTTCTCTCAATCTCTCACATCTCCCCTTCTCTGGTTTCTATCTTTTCTTAGTCTTTTCCAGTTTTAATGTTCAAAGTCTCGAGAAAAAACAAAGGTATCTAGCAATCTTTTAAGGTATATATTTCTTTATTTTGGTTAATTCCATTCCTAAATCTCCATTTCCCGTTTGGCCAATCTCATGGGAACACCTTGTTTAAAGCTATGAAACCTATCAAATTGAAGCTATCAAGCTTTTTTTCCATGGCTATCCACTCTGCCGGTCTGGTCACTCTTCTTTTCTACCAGTGTTTTATTTATTTATTTATCAGCGTGCGTGCGTGCGTGTGTGTGTGTGTATTATAAATGGGTGCCCTATTTCAAAAGATCAGATTCATTCACTTTGTTTCCTTACAAAGCCTATTGAAGAAACTTACGCTTCCATCGGAAGAAAATATATATTTTTTTTATGCTATTACTCCTATTATTTAGGTTGGGGATAATATGCTATTTATGGATTAGAATGAAGTGATTCGCCGCAGGGAATCTAACACTCAATAGTTTCATTAAATAGGTTTTCTCCGGTTCTTAACTTTAATTAACCGAAATCGATCTGTTTGAATTTATTTTAATTTTTAATTTAAAAATAAAAAAATTTAGTTTATTTATTAATAAAAATCAAACCAAATAAAAAAAAAATTTCACTAGCTGAGCTATTGTATTGTAGAGAGGATAGGTCAAAGCGTGTCCGTTATATCGGTTATACATAATAAGGCTTTTGTCTACTGCAAAGGGCTCAAGTCTTCATAAAAAATGCGAGATATATATATATATGCTTGTGTCTTAGCCTATACCATGTCATAAATTAACTTCAATCTTTTGAAGATGTTAAAATTTATTATCATAGCACCTGTAATTTTAAAGAGATTGAAGAAAAACTGCTAGAACCTCTATTCAATAATTTTATAAAGAATCAAAGATAAGGATATTACAAATTTGTCGTCATAAATACAAACTAATGCAGACTTTTGTTTTAATCATATGAAGATATTACAAATATATTGTCATAAATACAAACTAATTTACAATTCATATCTTGAAAAGAATGTGTATATGAAAAACGATTACGATTTCTTGCAATCAACTTAATTCTCTGAAGTAATAAACCGTCAGCCATGATCAATCTTTTGTTGCATCCGAATTAGAGACACTTCCAAATTTTGGGTCTTGAAGACGGTGGTATATTGTGTCAGGTCCCAACCGTGTTAAATTAACGTAATCTTGTGGAGTGTGAGCTGACAAACCTGGGAGTATCAGTCCATACCATCTAAGCAGTATCAGCAACCAAGGTTCTTTATAATCGGCCCCCTTTCTGTAGGGTAAAATGAAGCCTCTTACTAGCTCCCATAATGCATTTAGAAACCTCGGTATAGCAGCAAATACCGATATATAGTTCTTGTGTGGTTCCTCTGAAACTATCTGCATTGAAAGGACTCACGTTCATGAACATTTCAAGGCAGCACAACAAGGATGAATTCTAACAGTATTACCAAGTTTCATTGCAAATTATTATTGGTGGATGCCACATTTGTGTAATTCTTTTTTGAGCTTACTGTTGGTAAAATTGTTGAAGCATAAATGACGGTAATGCTGGCATGGAATGCCATTAAACACGAACAGCAATATGACAATTTCTCGAAAAGACATCGTGCCCTATGTTTAGAGTGATATTTCTTCTTCTTAAAGGGAAAAAAAGCAGCTACAACATTCAAAATAATGCTAAAAATCAATCTTGTTATAGCTGGTGTAGTGGCATGCATAATTGTGTATATATTGATGCTTTTGCATGAAGAGGTTTCGGCATTTTACCTTCCCATAATAACAGCTATTATAGTAGACGCATGTACCAAAATGCTTGAAAAGAAATGTCGAATCATCTATGGGCAACCTGGTAATCACATCATTACAATAAACGAATCTCACGTACTTAAACTTGTGCTTTTGCATCTGGCTCTCCATGAACCTCTTGAATTCCCCATCTCCAACTCTTGGCTGACCAAATGTATACACGCCTTCCAGCCTCTCTAATAACCATGTCTCTTTATGCATTGCTAGAACAGCTGGGAAGAGAGTTGCAATTGCGCCACCCATGCTGTGACCAGTCAATATAAATTTTGTCTTTTTATTTTGTTTAAGAAGTTGTTTCAATTTCTCTCTTATAGTGTAGTAAGCTATCGGTTGGCCATCGGCGCCTTGTCTAAATTCCGGAGGCCAGCCTTGACGCATTGATAAACCTAATGCTTTCATAAAGCCACCATGAATTTTTCCTATGCCAGGAAACTCATACCAGGAGATATCAAAATCAGAACACCAATCATCCGCATCAAAGGCTTCCGTACCTCTAAAGGCCACGACAATTATGTCAGGGTCTGCATTTTTATCATGAAACATGAAGCCTTGTGTTGTACGTTTTTGTTGAAAATCTGCGGACACACCATTGATCGTTGTTATCTAGTGACTTGCGATGAGAAAAAAAAAATGAAGGTTTTGTCTACATTTGATCAAGGTTAATGGAGAGAACGGAAGTTCAAAGATGCAGGAGGAAAGGAAGATGATGATGAAGAAAGTTTTGGACAGTCATCAGTGAAAATGCGATCAGGTGATCATGGATCTTGTCCACTTATGGAAGTTCTCACAAGGAATGGACAGGTAATTAAGATCACATATACACGCATGTATGACTGTCGAAATAATTTTCCCAATAAGATTGTTTCTTACCATTCCAAAAATCATAGTATCCAATTAACTCCATCTGCAAAAACAATTGTAAGCATTAATTAATTCATGGATTGACGGGTCTGTATAAGGAGTTGCAGCATAAAATTTAAGACTTTTCACACCATTTACCTTCCAGTGATTTCTAACTGCATTTTCGACAAAGGCTTTGTTCTCATAAGCTACCTTTGCAGCCATTACAGAGAGTGCACTGTAGTATCTGCTATCACCATGCTTGATATTCTTGTCTAAATCCACACGCTTGTCTAAATGTCCAGCAAATGATAAGAAAGTTTTTGATTCCTTAACTGGTCTTTCCACCCTACCTGCACATGATTATCAAATTCAGGTTAATAAACACATAATTTTCTTCTTCTTTTTTATGATGAATCAAGTACATAACATATTTGAACCTGGAAAACGAGGACTAATTAAGTGACATTTATAGTTGGGGACTAACCTCGTAAATAATTTATGAAGAGCACAAAAATATTACGGTTACATGATATAAGGTTTAGCCACATCTCAACTCTTGATCCAAACGATGCCATTGGCCTGGCTATAGATTGCAGGATTTTTTGTGATAGCAGAGAGAGAAATATAAGCCATCGACGATGGAGATTCTCCTCCTTTCCATCTGGGAAGTCCACAAATGCTTTTTTCTCGATGTCGTCGTTCCATAGTATACGAAACACATTCAGATAACTCACTTCTTGAGGTCGCAACACCAAATAATTGCCAGGAAAATTTGCAGAAGTCATTGACATATAATATATATTTTATACGCTCAGAAGCATGAATCTGCCCAAAAGACTTTATTTTCAATCCTTTCAAGGGAATATATATTTATAGCAACTGTTTCTGATTACTTATCTCTAATTGAGTATTTAACTTTGTTGAAGACAAAAGTTATTAACAATGGAAGTAAATGTGAAGTCTCTACTACTTTATTAATAATATTTGTTATTGACTAAGAATTGATTAAACATCAATATAGGTACCAGTACTGTCTTCTGCACAATATTATTATCATTGAGTTATTTATGAGAGTAGGTTGAAGCCAAAAGAACAATCTTCACATGGCAGAGGTTCTTTGTTACAGTACTCCGCTCAAGGGAAGAATATTTTTCTAATTTGGCGTAGGACAGATGCCATTTGCCAATTGCTTGGACGTGCAGAGTTGGAGATTCTAGTTCTGAATTTTTTATAAAGTCTCTTCTTTTCGCCACAAAAATGGAATAAGATCCCATGAGTGTCTCTGAGGTAAATCATATGGTTCCAAGACTACACCTTTCATGATGCACGTTTATTCTATATAAGAAATTAATAATAAATAAATACCTCAATAAAATCGGTTATATTATATAATATTATTTCATGATGCATGCTTGAAACCAAATATTATATAATACAAATTTGAGCAATATATATATATATATAATTTGCAATCATATTGCATCGTATTCTAACATGGAAAATTTTAGGTTTCAAACACCAATATTGTTGAAAATAAATTAAATTTATAATTATTTTAAAAAACAAATGAATTGCTCGACTGATTGAATTAAAAGAACTAGTCTACTTGTTGAGAATTAGTCGACAGATTAAGTTGACATAATTACTTTTATTATTTAGAATAAGTTTTTCTTTTTGATTGTTTAAGATTTTAGGTTTATAAACATATTTGTAATCAGAAGTATATATATATAAACACTTAATAAAACATTTTTTTTCTCAAATTCCTTTTTATTCTTTAGCTTTGCAATTTAGCATTTCTATCCATATTAAACTACTACACTAATTTTCTTCCAACAAGAACAGCAAGCGTACGCATCAAAAGGTTCTGCACCTCTAAAGGCCAAAGCAATTGTATATATCATGGTCATCTGTTTTATCACGAAGTAAGAAGGCTTGCGTGTGGCCTTATCTTGATAATCTGCAGCAGTACAGCAACAGCGATAATATCTTAATAATAGTTCCCAAAGAAATCGATGAACTGAATTTAGCAATGATGGAACTAATTATCAATCATTTTGCAAATATTCAAGGGCAAAATTCAGAATATAAGGCTAATCATCAAATATAAGATTATATTGTCCCTCCCAGTGATCCTGGACAATAGATTCGAGGTAGGCGTGGTTCTCATAAGATGCTTTAGAGAAGCCATAATGGAAAGTTCTGTTCAATTCTGTTCGCAAATCGTAATCTCCAGTAAAAGATACAAAAGCTGCTGATGTTTTCTCCGGAATATTATCTATATATATTGTTAATTTGTTTTTTTAGTTTAACGTGGGTATCCGGACTAACTTGCACGTATCTCGACTAATCCCACGGGTCCTGAAGTTAACGACCATGTAAGTTTCCAGTAGCTATCATATGAGCAACCACAGGATTCGAACCTGAGACCACAGAAAGAGCAAATCTCTTGATTCCAAGTTCTTACCACTAGATCACCACTTAGATGGTTATATATTGTTAATTTATTTCATATGGTATTGGTAGTTCTAACACTCCTCTCTTGTAATCTGTCGTTTAAGGTATGTCTAAGTATACCGGGCTCAATTATTATATTGAATTTGATATTAATTATTCTAACACTCCTCGTCACGTGTAACCTTTCAAGTTTGTCAAGTAGATTAGGCTCCAGGATCTTTACTAGGTCATTAGGCTTAAATATAGCTTCACTAGTATATTGAATTCATAATTGAGTTTGTTTCCATCTAAAAACTTAAACATTACGGTAGGTTTTTCATTTTCAACTTTATATATTACTTTTATATTAACTATTTATTGTGTGTGGGATTGGTGATATTTTATAAGTAGTTAAGTGAAACTTAAATATTTATGATACTATTGGAAAAAAAAGTGAGTCATAGGTTGTTAGCCAATCAATTTACATACTGATATCCTCTTGGTTGTTATATATTTAAAGGAATTGCCTCTTTCCACTATTAATTAGAAGAATCGACCAAACTAGAAAAGTTTAATGAGTAGTTAACAAAAGTCATGATATATCAAAAGAGAACGAATAATCAATAGTATTTGAATAAACACATAACTAGAGGGAAAAAGTCCTAGTCGGAGAAGAAGTTCTCTATAAAATAAATAATAGGTAGGAGATTAAAGTATAATTCATCCATGTATCAATAAAAGGGTAATTTAGCTTGTATTAGAATATAATAAATATTTTTATCTGATACTAACATATGCATAAGATTAGAATTACTTATATAAGTTTGATTCAAACTCTGTAATATTATAAATAGAATCAAATGCTACTATAAACTAAGGTCAGCCCAACATTTTCAAATTTTTGCAATTTATATTCTATCTTTTCCTAAACGGTTTTATTTCTTTAGATTTATTTATTACTTTATTTATTGTCTACACCTAAGATAATTGCAAGCTTTTCTCCCTTAAGTCTTATGTGTTTTATTTCATAATGGTATTTTAGAATAGATAGCCTTTACTAATGGTCCAAGATCTAAAATCCTCATTTCTTTTAATTAGGGGTAGTTACTGTCTTATTACAGGTTCAATTCTAAAAATATTTAATTAGCAACATAATAAATTTGTATGCCAATGGAAAAATGATTTAAAATATGTTTCAAAAGTCATTAAAATATGCTAAAAAAAGGTAAACTCATTTTTATTGTATTGGACAAATAGTAAGTACAAACAATAGAGAAAGATCAGCCTAAAAATCTACCATCTTCCTAGATTTTAATAGATCAACTATTGGAAGACATGTCTAGAGATAGGTATTCAATGTCTAACTCACAACTACAACACAAATTATATTTAAAAACAACTCTAGTGCCATTAAACAATCTTTTATATTCTCATCAGTTTTAATAGGGTCATCACCACCAACCATGAATAAACATGTTCATGCATCATCACTTCATACACAATTATACATGTATATATTGTATAGATTATGCAACGTTTTATGATGGTCACAACAATCTATGATAAATTTTAGCCAACCAACCATGATTGTTCCTGAATGAGCATTTTACTATCAATGTATAAATATCTTTAATATTAATATATGAGCTCTTTAGATGGAGATGACGAGCACAAGTAACATAACATATCACAATAACATAATGGTGGTCAACTAAAACATGTAAGCCATATCTAATCACTTAAATATGATATAACACAAGCTTAATCATAATAGGCCTAGTAAAATATGAATGTATTGTTAGTGTATATGCTCTGTATGCAATTAGTTAGTTACACGTGACATTTAGTTTATATATGTGAATGAATCTAATATTTGATTAATATATATAGAGGAAAGATAAAGTTATTCGGATAAAAATACTTTGCAAATAAAATTATAAAATTGTTATAATTATGAGATTCATATTCTATCAAAATATTATTCCTAAATGTTCCTTGTTGATACTCTATTAAGACTAGATATTAATTGGAACCGTTGAGACTTGTATATATTATGTTATTTTCCTTACAAAAGAAAGTAATTGTTCTCATAAGTTGAGACATTAGAAATACTTGAAACTAATATGTAGGTGTATATTACATGAAATATACATTGAATTAACCTGCATTGGGATTTCATATGTAAAGATTACATGTATGAAAATGCTCAAGAAGTGATCCTTAGACTTAATATCACTAAGTTATATTATATAAGAAATGTTATACTTTAATCTTGACTGTATATTGTCCTGATCAAGGGTAATAAATGAGCAAATATTAGGTATAACATGAACTATATGAAGGTATTTGAGGGATTAAGAAAGGATTTAACATCCTAGATGAATTAGAAAAAATATTCCACATGTTCTCAAATATTATTGATTGTGAAATCTTTGTGCCAAATAGAATTAAATTTGAAAAGAATTTTAATTCTTATTCAAATTATTAATGACTATAATGTTGAAAACATATATAATTTAATAGGGCAAACACATTTCATACTATAATATCTAAATTAAAATATTCTTAATGAAAAGATAATAATTATTCTAAACAATTACTCATTAAAAGGTTAAGTCAAACCACACATGACTTTCCTAACATTTAGGAGATCATGACATTCTTGATGAAAAAATAATAATTATTCTAAAAAATTACTCATTAAAAAGTTAAGTCAAATCACACATGACTTTTCTAAGATTTAGGAGATCATGACACGTTGATAAACAGTGCATTTGATCTATAAATGTAGATCAATAATTATTGTATTAATAAATAAATTATTGAATTTATTTAAACCTAATTTATTTAGGATTATGATTTTTATATGGGCTAACTTATTAGAAACCTAATAAGTCGTACATATTAAACACTATTAATCAAAAATTAAATTGAAATAATTAATCAAGTGTGACATGATTATGAATTAAGTTTTAGAGTTTGAGGACTAAAATGTAATTAATACAAGGGATTATAATTCTAAACCTAGAAAAATCAAGTAAGGACTTAGTTGAATAAATTTTAAAAATTATCCTAAAATAATATATATTATATTATTTAAGGAGCAAAGTGATATTTTTCCATGGTTATTAAGTTTTTTCTATGAATAGAATGTTATGTCTAATGTTTTGTATGTATAATGTATTGTACACACTCCACCTATACTAACATTCAGAGTAGAGAAAAGACAAGGCTAGCACTTAAGGCACATAGATCTCTCATTTCTAAAAAGGTTTTAGGATGTTTCTTATTAATGGTTCATGTAAATTATTATTAGAGGCCAGACACTTCGATAACTTATGACATGCGATATCCTAGCCTTGAAGAAGTTGATATATCAAACCTTAGAAAGAAGATTTGATCTTAAAGTAATTTTTTCTCAAATCATAAATATTCCTAGATTATCTAATTGGATTATTCGAACTTTAAAAAAATTAAATTATTGTCTAACTAGATCATTGGGACTTTAAAAAAAATTTAAATTACCATTTTTGTTGCATCTAAGAGTTTTAGAAAACCCAACATGTATACATTTAAGGGACAAATCCTAGGAAAATCTACAATAATAAGCATTTTAGTAAAGATGTTTAGAATGTTTATACCTTCCACAATATGATATTTTTTTGTGTATTAGATGTAGCAATAATCACAACCCAATCTGAACATGATAACTTGTAACACTCTACATACTCCTCAAGTAAAGAAATAACCACAAGTTAATTGGCTTCATAAATTTTTTATTCCATACCATAATCTACTATTGAGCAATGTTATGCCTCACGAGAATATTATTTAGATGCTTAGGACTATAAGAAGCCATATTGGTCATGTTTGAGGTTCATGAAAGGTTTTGTGGAGCTAACCAATCTATAATTAAGATAGGGGTGGCTTATCATAAACAATGACTTTTATTGGCCATTCACAGCCAAGGATTGCATTAGTTATGCAAAAACAATGCTAAGAATGTTTATAGTTTTGTCAAATCCAACATACACTTTATAATAAACCTAATATAGTGGTCAAAACATAGCTATTCAAAGGGAGGAAAATAGACATAATTGGCAAGATATATCCTTAATATTCAAGAGGACATAACTACATTATAGTAGTCATGAATTACTTCATCAAAAGGGTGGAATATATTCTTTATCGATCGATCAATCAAGAAAAAATGATCAAATTCATTAAGGAGAATATCATACATAAATTTGGTTTCTGATAAACAATCACAACTAACCAAGGGTCAGTATGAACTAGAAAGGATATGAAGTGATTTGAATAGGATTATGGACTTAAAATAGTCTATTTTACTACTTACAAATGAGGAAAAAAACTACCCAACAAAACTCTTACCCTCAACATTAAAAAAGTAGTCATAAATAATCCTGAAGTATGGTATGGTGACCATATAAGGCTTAACAAAGACTATTTTAAGAACCTTACCATTTATTATAACATATGGTCATGATGTCATGTTAACTAGGGAGTTTAAATTATAATTCCTCAAAAGGGTTTTCTAATATAATATGGATAGCTTAGATTATCAATCAACTATATTAGCTTATATAAAGGACTTGGATGAGGTAACACTTTATATTTTAGATTATTTTCTAGAATATAAGATAAAGGTAAAGAAAGGCACATAATAAATGTAATAAATGTGTTCAGTTGAAATATTTCTTAGAAAGTGATTTGGAATAAAAGGCTATATTCCTAATTGTCTATGAGAATTAAAAAATATAACAAATAGTCACTTAACTAGAAGGGACTAAACTTTACTTCCAATGCTCTTAAAGGAGGTTCCTATCACGTAGCTAACCAAGATAGAAAAATACATTATTGATTAATCAATGATTGTTATTTGAAGAAATATTATCCCTACTAGAATACTAAGCTAAAAAATGGTGTTCTTGAAGGAAGTAAGGGGATTGAAATGGAAATAACAACCATAAGATTACTATAAGATTATTGTTGTTGCATCTCAAGTATAATTAGTTATGCTTGAGTTTATAAATTGGTTCAAATTTGAGTTTCTCTTCAAATCATGAATTAAAATTGTTAAAAAATCATTTAATATAAAAAAAATAAAATTATTTTTCAAATAAGATCAAGAATAAATTATGGTTGTATTTCATAAAAGATCAGTGCATGAACATTATTCAATTGTGAAATAACTAATGATTATATCTTTATAAGATTTCCTAGATGAATGAGCCCTATCAAGGTCATTCGATGCCTTCTTTCGTGATGGTCTTTGTTGTTTGAAAAGAGTAGAGGTAGTGTTGACAGACTTTTAAAGAAATTTATTTTTCTACATGAATAATGACTTTAGTCTCTCTAAAGGTTAGATCAGACTTAGCCTCGAAAAGCTCCCTAACCAATTTTTCCCTTATATGAGCCACCTTGGCTTCTTGAGACTAGACTTGTAAGGAAGTATTTTTAAATGATTGGCTAACCTATTGGATAGTTGAATACATAGCCTCTCATGATTATGTTTTAAGCTCTAAAAAATATTAGATAGTTTCATAGTCCTATAATACTTTTGTTGCAATATCTCTAATACTAATAAAAGAATTAATACCCTTTTGTAGTTGTACCAAGACTTTATTTACACTTTGACCAAATAAATCTTTGCGCTTTAGGGAGATTGTCCTTCATAAACTACTTCAAACCATCAATAAAAGGTTTATTACCTAAAACACTTTCCTCTAGGGCAAGAATGACTAGTAATAACTCTTACAATTGGTTTTTTTTAGAGTTTATTTTAAGATGTGAAATGTCTACTAATAGAGGAGCATAAATTTAAAAGAGTTGGACATCTAAGTTTCTTTGATATAAAAAGAAAAATTTTCATTTACGATTAGAAATATTGAAATTAATTAAAAGTTAAATAACAACATGGACTTACATGCCAACTTTGTGGAGTCATTACAAAAAATTAAAATAACACCATGATTTTTTTCCTCTTCAACAAGAGATGCAAAAGCATCAGTGCATTGGCCTCTTAAAGATATTATCCCTTGGATCAATCACTAGTGTTAATCATTCACCTTGATTATTCTCAATTTGATCACCCATTTCTTTGTTAGAAGGTATAGCTTTTAAGGCGACTATAATAATACTCTTGGTGTGTTTTTTCCTTCATAGAATGAATAACCAAGTTGTAACTAATACTCATGCTTCTACAAAAACAACTTCCAAAGGTCAAGACACACTTTTAACTTGGAAAGAGGGTACCTTGTGAGGTTCCGTCACCAAGGTTGAGCTTATATTAGAACTTGAAAACATGCTAAGTTTTTTCTGGTACTTTGACAGGATCACATTGCTAGGTAAAAGTAATTCAAGTTGATGGCACTTCACAAGTAAATAAGAGAGGAACTTCAATAGCTTGGGTGAGTGAGACATCATGGCTTTAAATAGCAGTAGTAGAGGGTATAATTTCTAGAAGAGATAGAGTCACTAGTTTATTTAATAAACACTAAGAGTATGATCAATCTTATGTCATGAGACTGTATATAGAAAAGTTATTAGAATGTAAATAAACAACAAACTATAATAAAAATAAGTTTGAAATAAATGTTACTATCAAAGCCTTTAGGAGTATACCTTTTACTCGATGTAGTTGGAAGGTTAGTTGTAATTCTTATCTTGCTCTTTTTCTTGAGAGGTTGATCATCAAAATAGAACTTTGTTATTATATCTTTTAGAAAACATTATATAACAATTCTAAGGTGGTAATAATTGAGATGGTATTTTTATAACTTCCCTTACGTGGTCCATAATGTCAAATACTAGTCTATTTGGACCTCCCTTATCCACTCCATGTAGTATGAAAAAGAGAATTCCTTAGAGGAATCCTAATTGCTTAACCACTAAGTGAGGGTTATAAGGATCATAAGAATATGATTTGTCCTTTGGGATAAGGTTTTCAATCTTCTTTGTACCTTGCCTTAGTTAATTCCAATAGAGATATAATTATGTCGCTTACACTAGTGAGGTTCAGGAAGAATTGTACATATTCTCCAAAAACAAAATGAAGGTTATATGATCTCTTATAAAGGATGTTTTTCTCTTCTTTCTCTTTTTATAAGTCTTATAAATTCTACTTCACCTTTTACTAAATCCTCCAAAGAACTGGTATTAATTTTGTAGTTGTATAGATCTCTTTACTAATTTAGTGAAGGCTATTAATTATGACCAATTCATAAATAGTAATGGTCTCTAACCATACTTGAATATGAAAATGTGTACCAAAATAATATTGCATGTTGTCGAGCTATCTAGTGTCATTACCAGAAAATCGATAAATACAAACAGAAATATCAAGGGGATATTTCTATCGGTAAATTTCTGAGGGATTTTACCAACGGAAATAATCCCTCGGTATATACCCAGGGAATTATAGTGAGAAAAAATTAAAACAAAGCAAAAAAAATGATGAGGTGTCATTTTTACCAATGAAATTACCGACGGAAAATTTCGTCGGTAAAATTGTTGGTAAACTATGAACATTGTTCATTATGTCAATTACAAAGGGAATCACCGATGGAAAATTCCGTCGATATTTTCCAGAGAGCTCCAGAACTGTTCACTTTCCAATTGCACTGTTAATTGTTGTTATTTACGGATAAAATCACTAACGGATTAAAAAGTCGTCGGTGTTATTTGACGGTTTTCTAAAAAAATTCAATTAATTTAAAATTTTCATTTGCCACGTTACATTCCCCTAAACACACCTTTACTTTATCTAACGTTCTTCACGTTCCTCATATTACCAAACCATTGCTATCTGTTCAATTTTTTTTTCATGATAATAATGTTTATTTTGAATTTCATGCCTCTGTGTTTTATGTAAAGGATCTCACCACCAAAGCAATACTCCTTTCTGGTCAGAGCAATGAAGGTCTGTACGTTTTTTCTGAGTCTTCTGCCACTGTCATTCCTCAAGCATATTGGTCTCCTTGCGTTTCTGCGACTACTAATATATGGCATCGTCGATTGGGTCACCCTACTTCCTGTATTTTCAATTTGTTACTTTCTAAAAATAAAATAATGTGTACTTCTAGGCGCTCTCTTGTTCAATGTCAAGCTTGTCCGCTTGGCAAGTCTTCGCATTTGTCTTTACGACTGACAGGTCATAAAACTTCTGCTCCACTTGATTTAATATTTAGTGATGTTTGGGGCCCTGCTCCTATGTTTTCATCTGATGGTTTTCGTTACTTTATTATCTTTATCGATGTGCATACAAAATATATCTGGTATTATCCTCTTGTTTCCAAATCAGATGTGTTTTCTATATTTCAACGTTTCCAATTGCTTGTTGAGCGTCAGTTTTTATGATGATCATTATGGAGGCACAAGTTCTTCTCCTTCAAAGTTGCATATTTTCAAGTCTGCTACTACCGTCATCACATATTCTGCAGCAGGCTCTTCTTGATCTGCTGTTGCGGACACAGGTTCTTTGACAGATCCCTTTACAAGTTTGTAACTCTTTATTGATCTCTTATCCTATCCGCTTCGGCAGCTTCCCCAATCAGAGTCCTCTCCCCCTCAATCTGCATCATCTAATGGTTCTTCACCCACGATTGCCAAAACCTACACTTCTCACAACGTCTGTAGCCCCCTCCTACCTTTGAGCTCATTGCCTTCTCTGATGCTGACATGATAAAGCATCGTGTGGATGGCAATATTAAGCGATATAAGGCACACTTGGTTGCTAGAGGCTTTACTCAGCAAGAAGGCATTGACTACTCTGAAACTTTCAGTCTAGTTGTTAAGCAAGAGATCGTCAAATTAGTCTTCTCCAATGCGGTCTCGCGTAATTGAAAGATCCATCAACTTGATATTCATAATGCATTCCTTAATGATGTTCTTGCCGAAGAGGTCTACATGAAATAACCTCCAGGTTTTGTTGATTCTGCTCTTCCTTCTCATGTGTGCTGGTTGCATCTTTCTATGGTTTAAAACAGGCTCCACGGGCATGGAACACTCATCTGAGTGACTTTCTGTTGGGTTTCATACTTCCAAGGTTGACACATCCTTATTTATCTTGTCTGTTGGTGTCGATATCTTCTATCTTCTGGTTTATGTTGATGACATTCTGCTTATGAGTAGCAACTCTACTGTACTTCACCGCCTAATACAGTTACTCAACTCAGAGTTCAAGCTTCGTGACTTAGGTGTTGCTCATTATTTTTTGGGCATTGGGGTTCACTCCACTGCTATGGGCCTAATGTTACGACAACATAAGTATATCCTTGACATCCTCACTCGGGCTGATATGACTTTCTACAAACCAGTTGATACGCCTATCTCTACTTCCAAAGCCACCATAATGTCGGATCCTTTGTTTCCTAATCCTACACTGTTTTGTCAGATTGTGGGTGCTCTTTAATATCTCACCTTATTAGACTTGATATCTGCTTTGCGGTTAACAGAGTTTGTCAGTTTATGCATGCTCCTATAGACTCTTATTGGGGTGTTGTTAAACGCATTCTGCATTATCTACGAGGTACAGCTACCTATGACTTACATATCACTCGCAGTTCCTCATTTGATCTACATGGCTTTATAAATGCTGATTGGAAAGGTAGTACTGATGATCGAAAATCCATAGGTGGTTATCTTGTCTTCTTTGGTCAGACATCGATTTCATGAAAATTAAGCAAGCAACGCACCGTTGCTCGCTCCTCCACCAAGGCTGAGTATAAAGCATTGGCAGATGACACTACTGAGGTTATTTGGCTTCATTATCTATTGAGTGATCTGCATATTCGTTATGCTTCTGCTCTTACTATTTAGTGTGATAATCTTGGGGCTATTTATTTATCTGCAAATTCTATCTTTCATGCTCGTACTAAACACGTTGATGTTAACTATCATTTTGTACGAGACAGAGTTGCGAAGAAAGAAATTCAGATTCGCTTTATCTCCTCTCATGATCAACTTGTCGATGTTCTTACTAAACCACTTCCTACTGCTCCGTTTACTGCTTTTCGATTCAAGCTTCAGGTCGATCCTCTATCCTAAGCTTGAGGGGGCATATTATAGAATGCACCTATATAAGAAATATTGTATATAGAAAATATTGTAGTCATACTCTTGTGTGGTAATCTCCACCATTGCTATTGTATATTACCCTACACACACACACACACACATATATATATAAAGTGCTGGTTAACCATTAAGTTAAGCCTCCCAATTATTCTCAACTACCTTAACATAGCCTAGATAATCTCAACCCACCTTCAACTTGAATCATTAATTTAGCATAAAGATTTGAATTAGATTTTCGTCGTGGGATCAATTCTTTGTTTGCTATATACTATCTTATTTGTTTAAGTTAGGGTAATTAATATATGTGACCATGACATCCCAACATTATTGGATGGTTATTTTATTGGTAACACTCACTTATCAAGCCTATCATTATCCATGAACAAAGCTTAGTGTCCGGTGAAGTTTTCTCAGCTTCATCAATATCTTTTCCTGTGAATGTAATAAAAAAAATAAAAAAAAGCTAGAGAGTTTTAGGTGAGAAGAGATATACCCTCACACGATTTTTTTTAAAAAAACCTTTATTCTTAATATTAAAGAATATTTCTTGAAGAGTGGAATATTATTTTGACTTGTGTAGTTAAAACAAATAGCAGGTTATTCTTTTGAACAATTTAGTTTCAATCCCGATAAATTTTATATGAACATGAAAGGTATGCTTCTGCTTATGAAGATATTGTATTCTAATAAGACTTGGACTTGTGATTATAATTCTTTTGCAGACTTTAATTAAGAGTGCGGGATATTCCATAAAAATTTTGAATTAAGGAGGTAGCCATGCATTAGAATCCTTTAACCCAATTACAACACACAAACAAGATAACAAGAAAATCATGACTAATTACAAAACCCAAAAAAAGTACTATTGACTTGTACAGAAAAAAGACAATTGCCCAGCTAATCCTATCTCTCATCTAAGCATCTGCATTGTGCCCTCCGTATTAGCAGCAGGGTCGAAATTCTTTACCAAAGAAGAATAACCAACACTAGGCATTGTAACTCCGGTGATGCCAAAACCACCCATTGGCCTATTAGCACCAGTTTGTTCTAAAGATTTCACTTGCATCTTCAAGAATTTCACATAATGTATAGCCTCATCTAACATAGAAGCCGTGTCCATTTTGGTGCCTCCTGGAACTAATCTCTGGAGAATCCTTATCCTCTCACTTATTCTTTCCCTTCTATGCCTCGCAGCTACACTTTGTGGATCCTTAGATATCTTGACATTCCTTCTTTTTGGAGGCTTTACCGATTCCGGGTCTATATGTGCTGGTTGCATTGCTGCTATGCGAAAGATCATCTCTCTAATTGTTATAGTTGAGTTTTTCTTCTCTATTGAAGATAAGAAAGAGTTTGCACTTGAGAATGGAGTACCATATTCGAATTTTTTGGCCATCATGTCGTGTTGAAGAGATGGTGTCACTGGTTCTTGGATTGGAGTGCCCATAAATGGCATGGAGCAAGGTGGATTTATCAGTGGTGGTGAAGATGCATGTGGATTATGCCAGATAGGTGGCGAAGCTACAGTATTAGCTGTAGGATTCCCGTTGGAGAATTGGATTTCTTGTAGTAGTGTTGAAGTGTTAGTAGTGTTGTAAAAAGGCTCGCTGCAAAAATCAGGAAGCTTTTCCATCTGCATCATCATTGTTATCATATCCATATGTTCCTCTCCTGATGATGATTTCATCATGTCCACATCCATTGATTCTAACAATCTTGGAAACTGCCCCCCCAAGGTATCAGGAAAAAAAAAACAGAAAGTGTGTGTTAAGTGTATGTAGAAGAGCTAGGGAGGGACGGGGGAGGGAATGGGTTGATAACTGGGATATATTCACAGACTGAACAACTGAGCAACAGAGGTATGGAGGAGCAGATAGAAGAGAGGCTTAAGAGGGAGATTTTAAGGGCTTTGTTGCTTGATAAATATTGCAGAGATAAAGGAGAAAGAAAATATTATAAAAACAATTGTGTAAGATTATTTCAGAAACCCATCACCATTTCAGTAGGGTTACAGGAAGTGGAAGGCTTTATATGGCAACTTGTATATATGGTATATTTTATTCATGCAAAGTTGACAGAGAGACCGCCCATGATGCAGGACTAACCAGAAGATAATATACTCACAGCTGTCTCATCTTTACTTGTGACAAAAATGTCAACTGCAACTATAAAAGATCAATGGTAAATAGACCTTACATGGATTGAGGCCCACAAAGTAGAGGGCTAGGATTAAAGGGATCTGGTGCATGAACCACTTAATTTGAAACTCTCTTTTAGGACCCTTTTTAAGTGCATTGCTTTGCTTTGCCTAGAAATTTTACATTTTTGCGATTAATAATGACCCGTGAAACCCCACCATTCACATGACATATGTCAGAAGATCAACCAACCAGACCATCCCTTTCATTTGGGATGGATGACCGCCCGGCAGCCGGTGAAGAATTCCGGTGTGTCAGTGGCTGTAGTATGTACACTGACTCAAATTACTGATGCTGGTCTCACGCTGCTTCCTCTGTGGCACACTTTCCAAAGTGGATTAAGAGATGGATGCTGATGCTGACCCCTAGTGCAAGTACACAAACTGATCATTTTCTGTGATGTAATTTCTAGCATGTAATTGCCTTTACTTCTGTATAAAGTAGCTTTCAGTTTTCATGGAATTGTAAATTTAGCTAGGATTTGAACAGAGATTGTAAAATTTAATTTAATGCAGAGAATAGACATATAGTGGTTCCCTACTTCGAATTTTAACCCCATGCCGTTCGAGATGCCAGAAGTCGATTTTAATTACACCTTGTATATGCATGATTAAGGAAAATGAAAATATTTTTTTCAGCATTAAAGATATCTTCTCATACATTGAATTTGAGTCCCTTCCATTGTCCACAACCAAATTGTTGGTGCATGCATAAAAAATTATTTTCTTGCAAATCCTTTAAAGATTTTATATCTTGAAATATGATAAATTGATGAAAAATCCATGACAACAACTAAATCAAGTCTTTAGACGTGTAGGAAAAATGATATTCATGACATTAAAAGGCATTTGATTCATACATTAATAGGTTTTAGTTTCAGTACACTTCAAAAAAAGAAAATTACCTAGAAATATATGTGAGGAAATGGAACATATGGCTTGTGTACATTATATATATATATATAATCTTACAGCAAGCAAGCAATCATTAAGGGAAAACTAAAATTGATCTATATATGATCCACAATTAATATAATTATTGATGATTACGATTGCTATTAATTTAATTTATTTGTGATTTAATGAGGAATTGATAAGAGAACATGTTCTGTCTTAAAAGTGCCCAACTAGACATAGAGAGTATCTAATTAGATATGAAAAGTATGTATAGGTTGTTCTTCCTATACTCTTAAATTATTATCATGGAAAAAGAAAAGCCTTATCTTCACAGCATAAAGCTTTAAGAGATGCACGCGCAGGACCTCTGCTCGAATGGAAATATATAAAACTCACTAGAAATTGAAGATCATGCCCATTGTTCAATATTCGAGCCTGATTTCTTTTTTCTTTTACTTGGGGGTAAACTCAATATGATCACTGTATCTTGTACGATCTGAATATTGCAATTAAGTAAGTAATTAATGTTAATTATGCTCATATATATATGTGTGTGTGTGTGTGTGTGTGTTTGATGGTGATATAATTTTGAACCAATGCAGAATAAGCAAAAGCAATGCATGATAGAGCTTATCCTGCATGAAGCTAAAACTATTGCGGGGGTGAAGCAAAATTGAGGGAGTCCAAGAGGAATCTGCTGTGTGAGAGAGATCCATATCGTAGAGAAATTGCAAGAGCAAAAACTAATATATTTGGAGTGCACCGATCGTTTCATTGATAATTTTATAGAAGTTAAAAAAACATACGCAATGTTCTATTTAGCAACAAAAAAAAATCATCACAAAATGTATGTATGCTATTAATTAACAAAAAGATGCCACAACAATCTAAAAAGAGCAGCAGTGCATTGCAAGGGAGCCAAGCAAAATGTTGATGGGGTACTCCAGAGGGGCATGCAACAGTGACAAGAAAACAGGCTGTGCAGGTGTTGCATACACATAAAGCATGTGTGATCCTGTTGATGGAGAAACCATTCAAATGAGAAGGGAAAATCGGTAGTGCTAAGGATTAAATGTAAGTGACCTTGCATGGATAAAAATGGCTTTCTTCATTAAAATTGCGTCTTAATTATATCCCTTGTCTAGACTGTTTTTCTGTTCTGCTTATTTATTTATTTATTTATTTGTCTAATAATTAATGGTTGCGGAATTAATTATTCATTACATCTATATATAACCATTAAATTCTGCTCCCTCTCAAGCATCGATCCTTTGCTACCTTCATATGGGCTTAAGTAAGGAAGCATTCTCATGGTTTGACAATTATAATTTACTCCCGTTAACTTCTCTTTTTCCGACTCCAACCACTCTTCAACTTTCCATGTTTTTCCAGTTTAACTCTGTTGGATTTTACAGTAACAGCACCACCTGGGTTAATCTTTCCAACATGTTCCTTCAAAGCATTCTGAAATCACCCTTCTTCTCTACCCACAATCATATATTATTGAAGGAAAAACATCTTTTTTTTTCTAACTTATTCAGCAACTTTGTGCCCTTACTTTTCTTTCTCACACCTTGTGGAACGTAACTAAATGCATATGCCTATTATCATAAGCCACCATGCACTTAAAAAACTAAAATCAGCACTCCGATTCTAAGCTTAACAATAGCCTCAAATGGAGGGACTTTCTAAGGGGTTTTACTGTCTAAATGTCAGAAAATTGCAAAATTATATCGGGATTGTTTAGGGACAGGTGGTGTTTGGCTTGAAGAAATCAAACTCAATTTTTCAATTAAAATGACATTCTCAATACAATTCAAAATATAGATTTTGGGAACTCTGAGGGGTATAGCTCAACTGGTCAGGTTCTAGGTTTACTTTCTAGAGGTCACCAGTTCAAGTTTCACAAACCTCAGGGTTACTGGAGACTTACATAATCGTTAACTTCAAGGTATGTGAGATTAGTCGAGATGCGCACAAGCTCTCACACACACACACACACATATAGATTTTGGGTTTTTAGCTGTGTGGACTTTAGGGAATGGAAGAAGTCTTGAAATCCCATAAACATATGTATATACGAAGGTGTTTATTGAAAAGCAATTAATTGTCTTTTTATAGAAGAGTTAGGGAAGGTAGGTGTCCTAGCAGGGGCGGAACCAGAAAAAAGAATTAAAGGGGGCCAAAATATTAATTGTTTTATTATTTAGGCTAAATATATTAATATTATCAAGAGAGGGGCTGGAAAAAAAATTGCTTGCAGGGGCCCCGGCCCCTGCCAGCCTCCCCCTGTCTCCGCCCCTGTGTCCTAGCACGTGTTAACAAAGCAATTTCAGCAAAACATGAGAGTAAGTTTAGTAAAGTAAAGCAAGAGAATACTTGCCTAATGATGTGATACTAGATATCAAATGATCTATTAGTAGTGTTTATTGATCCTATTTTAAGGTCTAAAGTCTATTTTAAGACCTAAAACAAAGTGGATCAAAGAGAAGTTCAATTGACTAATTCAAAAGACTTGGGTTAAAAAGGTTCAAATCTGACATTCTAGACCTTTGTCTAATTTTTGGGTCATAAATAGAGCTACATGAGAATTTTGGATGTGATTCCACTTGAGTTAGAAACTAAATATTTGTACCTTTTTAACGATATAAGTTAAGTTCTCTAATTTATCTGGACAAGAAAGAATGACATGTTTGAAGTTGAGCCTAGAATCTATTAGCAAAGTGCAAAAACATAGAAGACAATGTTTCTTTAAGAGTTATGGATTCTATTCACTACAAGGAGTCCTTAATAGTATTGAGAACTTATGTGACAAAATTTGACTTACTTATTTTACAAGGATTTCATATCAAATAAGAAGAATTAATTGGTCAGAAATTAATTCTTAATTTACAAGGCATCAGGCTTTTGTTTAATGAGGATTTTTTAATAATTATTTCTCTTAGATATTTTTTACTATTATTTACAGCAAAGGGTGAGAAATAATCTTAGACTATTGATATATTTATTTTTATTATTTTAAACCTTATTTTAATTAGTTTGGGCTTTATTTAAATTGAGTGTACATCTGACCCATTAGTTTTAGAGTTTACACATAAATACTCTTATGTAAGGATTTTTATTCAGTTGATGATTTTTTATCTACAAGTTACCGCATAATGTGTGTCTATTTCTCTTTAAGTGGTTGAGTGATTTCCATACTAAGTTCTTGATTGAACTTGTAAACTCTTCGAAGGATTAATTAACTTCGTTATGATTTATATTTCTCGTCCGTGTGTCATTATAGACGTACGGTGGGGGTGATCAATTGCATATAACTCGGCTCTCCAAGGAAAGGTTCTTATTGGGTAAAGTTTCAAACTTTTCTTCAAACCTCAAATTAGCAATTTAAGGGACAATTCTACATCACTTAATCATGGTCTAGTTTAGAGGGACATTGTCGTTTATTTGGTGGATCATTTGTTTCAAAGATGGAAGATGCATCATGTCAAATGATTCAGATTCACATAAAGGATTAGTTGCAACAACCAATTGAGAGCTATTAATTAAAAGAACGACATTAGTTAGGTATTTGCCACGTATAAAAGTAAAGGAAAGAACTGTCATTGTTGAAAATGAAAGCCAACATCTCTTAAATGAAAGAAATGAGATTGCTGAAACCTTTGAAGAGGTGTCTCCTCTTAAAAGAGTAATTGTCTTTTTACTTGTAATGGCAAAGGATTAATGACAGCTAGTTTGGTGAGAGATGCAACTGTTGTGAAAAAGCAGCATTAGCTCTAGATGGTGAAATGGTCGTAAGAATTGTTTGGTCCAATGAATAAGTAGCTTTAGAGGATGATGGAGTTGTTGTATCAACAAGCGTAAATGCAACAATATACAAGTTCGCTTGAGTAGGTAGGTGTGGATCTTCATCAATCATATTGTCATAAAAAGATTGGTAATAATGATGTCATAGTGGTTGACAACTAACCAAAATATCCTAAACCTAAGCTAAAAAATCTTAATCTTGTTTAATTTGTCAATCATAGGAGGTGAAATGCAATTAACAAACTCTTTCTCATACAGATGGTAGTGGGCAGCAGAGCTAAAAATATTTTTAGCAGTTTTCCCAACCATTATAAAGGTGGCAAATCATTGCCATCAATTACTACATAGTCAACTCTAATAAACTTGAGGAAATGTTTAAATGTGAGATGAATAAACAAAAGGCATGGTTGAAATAATGCAAAAACAAAATGTATAATTCAGTGTAAGATGTGGAAAACAATCAAAAAGATATTATAACCATGGAATCAGTGTTATTTCATTGTGCTCAATACATCTAAACATAATGCTTTTTTTAGACAATGATTTTATACATTGGTGAAACTTTGATTGTGCCAACCTCTATGAAGATCATAGTCAGCTATTAAAGCTATGCAAGTAAATTTTTTGTTCTACACATTATTAAAACAGATGATAGTTAATTATGTATACATAAAGAACCCAACAAATATTGAAAGAAACACAAAGCATAGAAAGAACAATGGACTTTATTGTTGACATACTTTGTGCTGATATGGATCCTTGCAAAGAATTTCTTTAATTATTTTTATGTTTTTATTTATTTGTTTTTCAATAGATCTAAAACTGTTCATGGAAGTATGGAGTTGTTGGACCTCAACGAGCAGTTAGTCATAGCTAACAATTAAAGTTTATTGGACTTAGCCAACCAAACAATGTCATCAACAACTTCTACTTTCACATTTGGTTATAAGCACCACATTGTTAACATAAAAAAAATCAAATGAAAACCAATAAAAAATATAATTCATTTATGGGCAAGTAAAAAGCAATCTAGTTCATGAGCAAAACTAACAAAACCGGTTTAATTTGGCTAATTAATTCTATAAAGAAAAACTCCAATTAAAATGAAATTTAAATCTTTGTCTAGTCTACCATGCACTTTTCATTTATCCTTTCCCATGGTAGACAAACAATTGTTTTTTTCTTATCAATTAAACAAAGCAAACTTGTATACTGCAACATAAATTAATCATGAAAAGAAAGGGAAATTAAAACCACAAACCATAAAGCTGATGAGAATTAAAAGGAAAGAAAACAAATAGCAGACAAACTTAAAAGCAAACAGTTAGTGGGCAATGTCATTGTTAGCACAACCAAAGCTAAAGCCAAAAAAAGGGCAAGGAGTAGAGCATAAGAAAGTAAGAGCAAAACAAATTGAAGCTTCTAAAGATCATAAGAAAAATTTATAAACCATAAATACAACCAAGCAAGCAACACAAAGCCACTAAGAAAATTTCAAAGGAAAAGCAACTTACAAAGAGCAATAGAAAAAGACATCCCATTTGCAAACTTAAGACAGAAGCAGAAGCAGCTAACCAAAAGATGAGAAGCTCGGAAGGGCATGACAAAACTGTTAAAAAAAAGATGCATAACACAAATCATGGTTAAAATGCAATGAACAAAAAACAAAGAACAAACTCCTAAATGTCAAAACTAAGAGGGCAACAAAAAAAAGCCAAAGCATAATAGAATATTGGAAAAGAGAATAACACCTCGTGAAAATAACTTGAAAACACACCCCCTTGTCAAAAACTAAAAAGCATTGGATACCCTACAAATGCTGTGAAATAATGAAAGAAAGCAAGGAGCATGTTGAATAAGAAAAAAAAAAGAAAAAACCACCACAAAGGGCATTATAAAAAGAAAATAGCAATGCAAAATCCACCACTATTAATCCTGGAAAAGAGATGCAAAGAAAAAAAGACTGGAAAAGAAGACAAAAGCCGAAGTTGAGCAAGAAATGCAAACAACTAGGCAGGCTAGCAATCTTAAGAAAATGAAAATCCCAACAAAAAACTACATCCCCTTCTCAATCTTGGAGAAAGGACTAACGTAAGAGTAAGGGATGTGCATAATGCATAATGATGGTGATGCTTAAAACAACCAAGCAAAAGACTGGAAGAAAGCTCAGCAAAAGCAACACACTAAAAGCAACAAAGGACAACAAGTTTAATGCAAACAATGACACATGTATAACATCGAAGGTTGAGAGCGCCTAAAGAAAGCAACGGAAAGAAAACTATAAAAAGAATCACAACAAAAAAAGATGACAAAAGAGGCAAGGAAAAAAAAAGACTAAATTGAAGGTGCAACAACAAATGGCTAAAAAGCAAGGTCAACTCATGAAAATAACAAAAAGAGAAAAATGAAAAAGAAACCTCATAATTCAATCCTAGGGAAAAACCTTGTTACAAAGGCCCTTAAAAAACTGATATATGATAACGTAAGAAACCATAGATAAAAAATACTGAAAACACCCTTTGAAAGGCCTGTTACATGCATGGTGAAGTGACAAATAAAGAAAAAAAAATCTCTTGTCAAACAAAGAGAAATAATAGGAAAAAAAGAATTATAGTTACACCCAAACAAGAGCAATACCTAAGGAAGAATCAGAGCAAAGGTCGAAAGTGCAACTCCTTGTCTCAAACAAAGTAGATGTTATTTCCCGAACAAATGACAACAACTCTTCTAAAGTTGGAGAGAGACCCAAGATGAGGGAAAAAAAGTATGCATAATAATGTTATTGTCTCATTCATTTAATGCATAATGGTTCTCGATCCATAGTAGAAGTGGAGCCACAACCAAAAAGCAGCTCTTCCAGGGCCTAGTAAGCTAACAAAAACAACAGAAGAAAGACCACAAAGGTCATCCAAGCCAACCCTCGCACATGATAGAAACACCATAAAAGAAGTTAAGTTAATCTCCACTAAGCCCAAGAGACAACAATGAACAACTAACCCAATAAAAGAAGCAAACTAGCATAGCATAAAAAGGCATATCCCATGAAAAAAAAACAATACCTCATGATCAAGAACTAAACCAATCGAAATCCCAATAGAAAAAAATTCCAAAAAAAAAAATCATCCTAGACACACAAATTAGTACAAAATAATAAAGGAGCCTATGAAATACCAAACTCAACCATGTCTCATGATGAAGAACAAAAAGAAAAGAAGCAATGCCCCATGATGAAGAAACAAATCCCAAAGATTAAATAACCCATCGAGCCATGCAAGTGAGAAGAAATCTTGCGCTGAGAAGAAAGAATGCTCAAGGGACTGTTTAGTTCCACAACCGTATAAAAACCCAACCATATGCCATGATTTGAAACCAAAGCAAGCCAACCCAGTGGCATTCCACAATAAAAACTCAAATCAAGCCATTTCCCATGATCATAAAATGAAAGCCATTGTTGTAGTAACCTACCCAGGCACACGAGGTATAAGAAATATTACGCCAACCCAGCCACATCCCACAATCAAAACCTAAACAAAGCCAAACTAAAGCCCAAATCAAGCCAATCAAGCAACATCCCGTAATGATTAAACAAAACCCAAGCTACAACAACCGACCTAGCCATGCAAAGTTAAAGAAACCATGCACCCAAAAGATAACATGTTTAAGGGACTGTTCCAATCCATAATCACATTAGTCTTAATGAATATGGTTTTTACTGCATGTTTTAGCTTTTCTCTATAATACTTGTAACCATGCATACAATTTCATTTTTCAGACTGTGGCCCCTCTGTCTCTTTTTCTCTCAATTTTTCAATTAACACCTCAAAATGGGCAAACCAATAGCCACTTAAAAATTACATCTTTTCAGTTTGTCTAACTTTAATTTCTATATATTATCATCATAGACTATCGTCTAAGAACCTTTTCATACCCCCATAAAAATATGAAAGAAGCACGTATAAAAGCTTATGGCTAGTGGGGGTTATGGACCACGGTCTGAGGCCTATAACTGTAGTATCCTTGTGTGCTTCAATGAATATCGATGAAGAACGCAGTTTCCATATTTAATTAAACTCTATGAGGAATAAAGTAATAATAGTTGCTTTCATAATAAATGCAGTCTTGTGTCAAACCCTGCAAATTTTTATGTACATTAAAGATGCCTTTCATCTAAACGTTGTATAGGCAGACTTATTATTACACGCACCACGCTTTAGTGGGCCAAGTGTACTAAAGAGATGATGTTAGAAGTTGAATGTTGATCGAATTACAACTCATTCATTTGAGATGGATCGTCTTCTATATATTATGGCAACATCTTGTGACTTTTTCCTCTGCCAATTTAGCCCATTTTTGCAACGATAGGGAATCTGTACGTGGTAATTAAAAAACAAATAAATTAAAAAACAGACCACAAATAGCTAGCTACTTAAATTGGCATGCTCGGCCATGATTGAGAGTTTATCATACTATGTTGTCATGGTTTCTGATAAATGATCCGATACTAATAAAGCATAAATGTTCAAGATATCAATACAGTAAGCACAGAAGCAGATATTGTCCAATGCCATGAAAGAATCCAAGCCAAATAAGTTTTGGTCTTGGACTCATCAAAACGTCGAAGAGCATTGAAATTACACTAAACTTTAACCTTAAACCCGGAAAAAAAAAAAAAAAAACTAGTCACAATTGACGATAAGCTAGTCACTCATCCAAATTTTAATGATAAGCTAGTCACAGTTGACCATGGCGCAATTACTACCTCCGGAAAAATATAGATTTGAAGACTTAGAGGGGCCAATAGGTTTTTGTTTCCCCTTATGAAAGTAGAGATATCTTTTTTCGAGATAAAAAAGCATAAGTTATTTTTTAGGGATTAGGCCAGCTTCTTTTAAGAAATAAGGACAAATGCATATCTCTACGAGGGAGAGGAAGCATTCTGGTCTTAAAGAACTAAATATATTAAGAAATGTTTTGTAAGGGAAAAGAGAACAACGTTGTTTTTTTCTTATGGATGCAATTGAAATTTCCAGAAAATAAGAATACAAGGATGATTTTTCAATTCTGGCGGCTTGGACACACTCCAAGCAACCCTCTAGTTTCATCCTTTGTCAAATCTTATAACCCATTTAGAATTGCGATACAACCTGTTTTTTATTAAAATTTAAAATTAATTTGTTTCAAATTAATTTTTTTATTGTTTATAGATCATTTTGATGTAAAAAAATAAAAAACATATTTTAATATATTTCCAAGTGAAAAGCATTTTGAAAACCAACATCTACCACACTCTCAAACACTCACTTAGTGTTATTCTAGTCAGTTGACCCTACTTCAACATGGGGTTGGACAAAAAACAATTAATGAAAAAAATAAATATTTAATTTTTTTCAAAGTGTTTTTTATATTAAAAAAATATTGTGAATCAAAGAGCTAATTTATACATTCAATAAAATAAATCTAGAATTATATATAGCAATAAATATTAAAAAGAGTTTTTAATGTCACACCATAGGTAGGATCTCAAGTTAATTTCTAACATTGTAGCGTGTGTCCAGCGTCGTAGTGATCATCTTTCAATATCAGGATTTTCAAGGTGGTGGAAAGAAAAAGGAGTTTTAGTTCTTTTTATGGATTAAAAGGTTTTGAGTCATCACCTAGTATTTTGGGGAAATTTCAATTGCATCCATAAGAAAAATCATCCCTAGTACAGGATCTTTCAAAGATTATCCACTAAGTTTCCCTAATTTGAAAGATCAAATCACCTAGTATTTTCAATACACAACTAAAACCCTAATTGATCTTTCAAATTCTAGGTAAGGGGATTAGTTGTGTATAGGAAAGACACATCACCCCTAGTACACCCTACCTAAGGTAAGCTACGTACATTGTTCATTTGTTTGATTATTACTAAAGTTTTGTTGTATTTTTCTAACTATTGATTTGTCTAATGGTTAAAGCAGGTCCACACCAGTAAAGTAGACAATGGCTTTATGAGTGAAGCCTATCCATTCTAAAGCAAAAATATTTTTTTGCATTTGTTTCTTATAATATCAAGAATACGTCTTATATATAAGTTTATAATCATTGATATTAAAATAAATAAATTGATATTTTTTGGTGTTTTTGAAATTTAAGCCGAGTCCCCATAGCTATAATAAACTTGTTATTAAATCCATGATGCATAAAAAATATAAAAACTATTTTTTTATCTTTTAGTATGTTAAATCATGCAATATTTGTTTGTATTTTCTTTTTCTTTTTCTTTTTTTATTAAAATGCCAACATGATTTATTGTTTTTTAGAAACTTGACCATATGCAATTTAAAACATATATATATATATATATATTGAAAGAAGGATTTTTGTTGTTTTTTTACTTAAAAAAATTAGTTTATTTAATATTAGAAAAACGCCTTACGTATAAGTTAACAATCCTAAATATTAAATATAAAAGGTTAAAAATAATGTGGAATACCTAAGATTGATTAAAATTTTGTAATTAAATAAAAATTTGACTCAGGAGGCATTTGGTGAAACATAAAAAAAAAAAAATTACAAGGCTGAAACCAAAATGTTAGGGTGTGTTTTCAAAGACATTCGTAGCTAAAAAAACATGCTTGAAATTCTCCTTAAAGACGGGTTTGCCAAACATGCCTTAAGGACCCAAAAACACCTTTTTAAAAAAAAAACTTTTGTTTTGCCAAACATGCCTTTAAGCCTTAAAGGGCTCGACTCGGCCACATGGACTGGGCTTCTTAATCTAGCCTACATCCCAAAAACATGACCAGTGCTCTAAAAAGAAAAATCGAAGATCAAATGGTTGTTTTCAGTAGAATTTTCTCAAGAATATAAAGAACACGATAACAACAAATAAATCAAATCGAAGTTACAAACTTAATTACATCAAATCATAGGCACACATAGATGAAACATGGAAGATTAAAGCATAATAATACCTCAAATGATAAAAATAAGTTGTAAATTGCATGAATCATGTAAACCCCGAGATAAATAAAATAAAAATAATAAATAATAAAATCATTGGAATTATTATGTACTGGTATGAAAACAAATGATGAAAAGAATAAATTTGAAAAAGAAGTGTTAAGAAGATGGAAGAAGAAAACGTTTTTGGTTGAAAATGTCAAATTTTGCAGTAGCAAAAATGGTCGAGCCATTTTGAGAAACTGTTAGATTGATTTGCTGAATCAGTTGGACCGTCTCCTAAAACAGTTAAACTGTTTTTACCTTTTTTATTTTTTTGTTGTAAAACTAACAAGGTGCTATTTTGGGAGAAGATACCATTTTTAATTTTCTTCTATTCATACATCTTTAAAGGCTAAAGAGTGAAATTATGAGTGAAAAGAGAGTGTTTTTTAAGAGATAAAAACACTTCCACTCTTGGAATTAAGAAATATCAAAGAGAAACCCTGAGAGGTGTAGCTCAACTGGTCAGACCCTAAGTTTGCTCCGTAAAAGGTCACCAGCTCGAGTCTCACAAACTTCAAGGCCACTGGAGGCTTACACGGTCGTTAACTTCAAGGCTCATAGGATTAGTCAAGGTGCGCACAAGCTGGCCCAGACACCCACATTAATAAAAAAAAATATATATATATTAAAGAGAGAACCCTGAGGGGTGTAACTCAACTAGTCAGGCCTTAAGTTTGCTCCCTAGAGGTCACTAATTCGAGTCCCACAAACATCAGGGCCACTAGAGGCTTACATGGTAGTTAACTTCATTGCCCATGGGATTAGTCGAAGGGCGCGTAAGTTGGGCCGGACACCCATGTTAATAATAATAAAAAAAGAAATATCAAAGAGAGAAAACATTGAGTTAGAGAGAGAAGGTGAAGAAAAATAAGGAAAAAAATAAAAAAATAAAAAAATTTATATAAAAATGATGAATAAAACCATGGGAGTCTTAATGGCCAGCCAATGAGGGGTTACGTTGCATAAAGTAGAATTATATGTAGTTAAGTGATATTGTAGTAGATTAATGTATTGATTATGAAGAAAATGATTTTAAAGAGCTTCATTATGTAACGTAGATTGACTTAAGCGATTACATTGTTGAAATTGAGAAATTTAGAGAGAATTATTGAACCTAAAGATGAATGTTATTGTTAATGTGTTTGACTTCTCATGCAAAGGAAGGATACATCGAAAAATTGATGTAAATGTGATAATGTTTGTGTAATATAATACGTGTATGACTATGATCATATGAATGCAAAACTATATATGTTGATAACATTGTCATTGAGTTTTGTTAGAATATTTTATATGTGTTGGAAGAATGTGTTAAAGAATAAATGAATTATGTATGGCTAATTGGAAGAAATTTTTGTGCCTAGTTACTTGTTTAATTGTAGTTGTCCTTGATGTGAGATTTCAATAAAAAAAATGATTATAAAAATATAGTTTGAGAAGATATGTGTGTATACGAGTTATAAGAGTTTCTTTTGTTGAGATAACTAAGAAAATGGATTTAAGAAAAAAAATGAAAATTCAATAAGGATTGAATGAGAAATGAAGGTTAAGATGAAAGAAATTGATTTATAATACTAATATGGAGAATGTATATGGAATGAAAAATAATATGGTATAAATGTTGATACAAGAGAAGCCACAGGAGTTGTACAGCCACATAGAGGTACCATTAGAGCTTCTACAGCAGATAGATATTGTACACTTCAACCTTTTTTATTTTTACTTAGTTTATTACAATAATTTTGATAATACAGTGATATTCTACGTTAGAATTGTAACTTAAGACATTAAGTATGAATACAAGTATTTTGTTTTTCAAAGGATGTTACAATTTGTATCAGAGCCATGGCATGGATTCATAAACTATCATAAAAATTTATGTATATGGAATTATTGTAGTATGGTACATATGAGACATGGCATGAGGACATATCCCTCTTCAGTAAAGAGGAGGGATTGGGATATAGATATTGAGGAAAGTCAAGGGGAGGATCCCCTAGCTGATACTGTCTCTCTTACACCATCACTAGTGGCACTTATGAAAGCCCCCGCTCTATATGTTGAACCTACTCTTATTGCTCAATTAGTGAGAGTAGTTATAGAGAATATACGTGATGCCCCGGCCTCTACACCTACAACAGCCCTGGCAATGCCACCAGCTCTAGTGATCACCACACCAATAGATATTGCGATGTCGCAGTCGCACAAATTAATTATCCTAGCTTAAAACACATAAGATAGTATAGAGCAAGCAAGGGGTCGATGCCACGAGGAAGGTTTAGTTCAGATTTTTATGTTATACGTTATGCAATTGGGGGGTTTTGATTTGTAATGATTTAAACTATGGCAGAAATTAAATTAGCAAACAAAATCAATTAAAACTGAAATTTATCAAGAAAACAAACCTTGGTCGCAAGCACACATCCACCTACAAAAATCAGAACCGATCCATGAAACGAAAATCCAGTTTATATTCTGAATTTTTATCTTTTCTTAACGTTGGTTAATTAACGGATTTGCCGTATAACTAACCCTAACCAACAAACAATCACAGTGCCCGCACTAATAATTTAATCCAATGGCAGCCTTAAGATCTTGATAAATTCATTAATCTTAACAACCAAGTTGTCTGCTTGTGTTGCTTTGATCGAATGTTCTCCCTAAGTTTAATAACGTAGTTCCACTACAATTATCAAGCTTAGTTGCTTCACAAGTTTATATACAACAACTCCGGTTTTGATATCAAACTTAGCAATAAATTGTTAACAATAATAACTTAGAGTCTACTCTAGCAATTAAGATAAACAACCATAGGAAATATGCATACGAAAACAAACATACTCATTCATAATACAAACTGAAAATAAATGAAAGAATAAATCTCACAGTTCTTGAAATCTGAAGATGTTTACGTCCTTGCAACCAAGAAAACAAGTTTAGCCTTGCATATCTATTGAACAACTACTCCTAAAGATGGAAGAATACATGATTTCTGATTTGTAGAGGGGAGAGTGTGTTTCTTCTCTTATGGCTGCCACCCCTCTTTCTTTTGTTCTACTGCACTCTCTCTCCCTCTCTCTTTTGGCTCTCTTAATAGCATAAACTTAGCTGCTTATTCATACACAAATTGTAAGTAAGAAAAATCAAAGTTCAAGTGTGAACTTCAATAGATGGTGGTAGTGTGAAGGTGGCTGACGGCTGACGGCTGGGGGCTGGTTTGAGGTTGGTAGTTTGAGGTTGGTGGTTGCCTTCCTTGACCTTCTGGATTGATTTACTAGAGGAGCTAAATTGCTAAAATAAAAACTTGGATGTCGGTTTGGATGCTTCAGGATGTAATTTGGATTCGTTTCTTCATGAAACCTGTTTGCTAGCAGAATTCAATTATCATCTTTGAAAACTCATATCTCTCTCATATGAAATCATTTTTTGCTAAAATTTGGAGCGTTTATAGGCCTTTGAGTCAAAAATCCAAAATTGAGTTTGCATAAATTAGACTTTTGAAGCTCCAGATATTGAATTTTGAATGACCAAAGGTCAACACTGGTAGAATGCAAGATTTGACTTTGAAGGATGTGATTTCCATGCTCTGTCTTTTTATTTTTCTTGACTTAGATTTACCAAAAGGTATGTATGTTTGCTTTCTAATGCCACTAGAATCACTTCATTTCAACTTCTAGAACTCATGCTCTGCACAAAACATCGACTGAACATCAAATCTGTCAATTACCTCCAATTTACTCCTTTTTTGCATCTTTCATCTAAAAGTGCCTTCAAAACATAAAATAAAGAATATCAAGGCATTTTATATAAATAACATAGGCAAAACACTAGTTAAATGTAGGTGAAACTATTGAATAATATGGTTACATCAATAGACAACATGGTTGCCTTAGTACGGATTGTAAAGAGCATGAGAGAGATGGGCTATAAGCCTTTACTAGCGGATCAGGATGCAGAAGTTGATGACAGATAGATCAGAAAAATAGAGAAAATCGTAATTCATATAAAGGTGCTAGATGAACTGAGGGTAGACTGTGCCACTCAACAATTGACCAATAGAGCATAGTCATAGTGACAAATAGTGCAGTCAATGAAAGCCATATAGTTATGGATGTGGGGATATTTTTTAGTTGAATTTGAGAATTAGTATATGTTGGAATATGAGTTCACCATAAAATGAAGGAATATGAGTTCTTAGCATTGAGGCAGGGAGATATGTCTATGTTGGAATATGAGAGGAGGTTCAATGACCTCTTAATGTTTGCCCTACACCATGTGCCTACTAAGCAGCACATGATAGAGAAATTTAGAAATCGACTCGGACAAGAACTAAAATAGAGATTGATAGCCATACAATTCGGGATGAAGAAGGATTTGACAAAGGCAACATAGGTTTTAGAGGCATGCATTGTTGAGGGTCAAAAGGACTTATCAGGAGAGGTGGAAAAAGAAAGAAGGTTGACTATTCCGTAGGTAAACCTTATAGGCCTTCCTTTTTTAATAAGGGGAAAAATAGACAGTGTAATCAATTTAAGAAGAGAGGAACACCATTCAAAGTAGATCAGCTGCTGGATTTTATTAGAGTATAGGTGGAGGGTCAACTAATGGACAATCAAATGTTAGGGATAGTTATGCTGAAGGAGTTTCAGAGCAAAAAACCATAACTCATCCTCTTTGTGTCAAGTGTGAGCAGCAATATCCTAGAGATTGCTCTGCATTACCAAGGCGATATTATATTAAGAGGCAGGATAAGCATAGATGGCAGGACTGCCCCTAATTAGGTCGAGGATGCTACTACTATGGTGGGTAGGGACACTTAAAAAAGGATTATCCTAGGAGAACTAAGTATGTTTAGGGAAAGAGATAGCAAACACAAAGTTATCAACAATCAGTCATTGTGGATAGACATGCTAGACCAGTGTAGTCTGGGACTAGTAAAAATCAAGGTCGGCCTCAAGGACAAGGGGAGAAGACCAAAGGCAAATTGTTTCACATGACCTAGAAAGATGTACAGACTTCCACAGATGTAGTAGCAGGTACTTTATTATTAGAAAATTAGTTTATTCATGTTTTGATAGATGTTGGTGCTACACATTCTTTTGTGGCAAAAATAATTGAAAATAAACAGAAAAAGCCACCAACTAAGTTAGAAAATTTGATTAGCATATCTTTAAGGGATGCAGTGTATGTAGAACATTTGTATAACGAAGTTAAAATTTCTATTGGGGAATATAATATGGAAGTAAATGTGATGCCAATAGAATTACATCATTTTGACTTAATATTAGGAATGGATTGGTTGAGTAATAATAGAGCTAAAATGGATTTCTTTTCAAAAACAGTGACTTTACAAAGATTAGATAAGGAAGGATAACTTTTAAGGAGAGAGAAATGTCATGCAAAATTGTGTGATTTCAACCATGACAGCTAGTAAGCTTATAATAAAAAAAGGTGTGTGGCTTATTTAGCTTACATAATTGATTTTAAAAAAGGCAGGGTAGAGTTGAATAATCTTCTCATCGTGAAAGAGTTTTCATATATGTTTCTAGAAGAATTGTCAAGGCTACCCCAAGAAAGGAAAGTGAATTCTCGATCGATATATTGTCAGGCATCACTATTATAGCTCAAGCATTGTATAGAATGGCACCAGCAAAACTGGTTGACTTGAAAGTTCAATTGCAAGAATTACTATAAAGAGGTTTATACACCCGAGTAATTCACCCTATAGAGCTTCAATCCTATTTGTGAAAAGGAAGGATGGGATATTTAGGCTTTACATATACTATAGACAATTAAATAAGGTAATAATGAAGAATGAGTATCCATTTTCACGGATAGATGCCTTGTTTGACCGGTTAAAAGGGGCCAGTATATTTTAAAAAATAGATCTAAAAGCAGGGTACTACCAATTAAGGATCAAGGAGTGGGATGTACCAAAAACTGCCTCCAAGACTCGTTATGATCACTATGAGTTCATGGTAATGCCTTTTGGATTGATAAATGCATCAGCGGTGTTTATGAACTTGATGAATCAGGTCTTCTAACCTTATTTGGATAAGTTTAAGGTGATGTTTATAGACAATGTTTTATTCTAGCTCTTACATAGAGCATGAACAACACTCAAGACAAGTGCTATAGAGATCACCAGTTGTATGCCAGATTAAGTAAATATGAATTTTGGATGAAAAATGTGCTTTTTACAGGGTACGTTATATCTATAAAGGGAATATTTGTAGACCCAAGAAAGGTTTGAGTACTAAAATGGGAAAAACCTACAAATGTAACAGAAATCTGCAATTTCTTGGGATTGGAAGGATGTTATAGGAGGTTTATTGAGGGTTTTTTTTACTATAGCAACTCCATTGACATGGTTGAATAGAAAAGAGATAAAATGAGACAAGGAAGTGTGAAGAAAGTTTTCAAGAATTGAAGAGAAGAACTATTGCCCTAGTATTGACACTTCCTTTGAAAACTGAGAGATTTGTGGTTTATAGTGATGCATCTAAAAAAGAGCTTGATTGTGTTTCAATGCAACATGGAAAGGTCATCTTTTATGCCTCAAGACAATTAAAGTCTCATGAAGTCAATTATCTCGTTGTATGGATCTCGAGTTCAGACCCTTACAAACTATAAAAGTTTGAGGTATTTAATGATATAGAAGGAGTTAAATATGTGATAGAGGAGATGAATAGAGTTAATTAAAGACTTTGATTGTGTAATAGATTATCACTAGGAGAAAGCTAAATGTGTAATATATATATAGCCAAATGTGGAGTTTGCCAGTAAGTAAAGGTGGAGCATAAAAAACTAGTTGGACCTCTTCAATCATTGTTGATACTAAAATGGGAATGAGAAAACATCATTATAGAATTCATATCATGTTTACCATAGGGAGAAAAGGTAATGATGCAATTTAGGTGATAGTAGATCGGTTGACAAAGTCAACACTTTTCTTGCCCAAGAAAATAACATATTCGGTAAATAAGTTAGCCAAATTGTATGTGAATTAAGTGGGGAGACTACATAGGGTACCAGTATTGATTATTTATGATCGAGCCCCTAGATTACTTCACGATTATGGTTCAATATTCAACGTGCTCTAAGGACAAAGATAAATTTGAGCACAGCCTTTCATCCATAGTTGGATGGGAAATCAGAAAGAACAATCCAGACTCTAAAGGATTTACTAGGAGCCTGCATATTGGAATTTAGGGGTAATTGGAAACAACACCTACCACTAGTGGAATTTAACTATAAAAGACAGAATGAAGGCGGCCTAAGACAGATAGAATAGTTATACAAGTGTCAAAAGAACACCTCTTGAATTTAAAGTTAAAGATATGGAATATTTGAAGGTCGCTCCTTGAAAACATATGTTGCGATTTTGCATAAAGGGAAAAATAACGTCAAGGTATATTTTGCCTTTCGAAGTGTTGAAGAGAATTGGACCGGTAGCATAAATGTTAGCTTTGCCTCCACATCTTGCCAAGATACATGATGTATTCCATGTTTTGTTATTACAAAAACATGAGTTTTTAAATTGATAGTCTGTTACCAGCAACTTACTTTAGGTAAATTTTCTTTTCAAATTTTGGGCAAATGGCATTCTGGTTACACTACCAAACACCCTCATGGACTATCAAAACGTAAAAATTTATCCCTAATACATTTATATATTAGAAAATTTTTATCATGTATGTTTATATCATAGAAGAAAAATAAATACAAAAACAAGAGAATTATGTCGTGTTTTATATAAAAAAAATGATAAGAATCCTCTCTTGTTATTTTATTTTTATTTTTCCTTCCGTGTTTCTCTCTTCTTTATGTATATCTTTTTTATATGTTGCAAGTATTTAGTAATTACAATATAAGTACCATAACATTTATCAGTTATGTAAAAGGTGCTCAAATAAGCTTCTCATCTTACTTATTTTGTTGTTATAACATGTACTAAGGTTGTCTTTCTCTTTCTCTCTCTAAATATTTCATTATTATCCATGTATTCCATATTTCAAAGCAACTTACTTTAGGTTATTTCTTTCAACGTGAGTTTTTATCTTCCCTTTAGCATAATCAACTCTTTACCTGGAACTTCTAAAAGACTAGTTAAGGTTCCTAGTTACTATATAAATAGATGGTGACTCCTTTCTTTTGTTTTACCCCTATCAATTTTAATAGCTTGCCGAGAAGTCCCTATTGAATGGGACATCTCAGTGAGCTAGTTAAAATTAATAGGGGTAACGTAGAAAAAAAGAGTTGTCATCTAGTTTTATGATAACTAGTAACCCTAACTAGTTTTTTAGAAATTCTATGTAAAGAGTTAGTTATCATAAAGGGAAGATGAAAATCACATTGAAACATCTTACCTAAAGTAAGTTGCTTCGTATTTGTTTTAATGATAAAGTACACATATTGTGCTTCTATGTTAAGAGTTTGCCTAACAAGTATATATATATTTGTTGTTGAAGGTAACAGACTATCAAGAATTAAAATAGTGATTCGAGATCCAAGCCTAACAATAGGGTCTAATCTTCACTTTCAAAGTATGGGTTTAGGCAATGTCACTTTGACTCAACCCAAATCCTCTCATAAGATCCAAATATTCTCACATTAAAATAATAAAAAAAAAAAACAAAGTGGTATTTACAATCTTATATTAGAAAGAAAATATTTACATGATTTATATTTAAGAAGAAAAAAACAAAGACTCTACTTCTAAAGGACGAATCCCTTTTAAGGATCTTACCACCCACAAGTTAGTTCTTTGATAAAAAATAGTGGGAAAAAGATTTTATCCCTTAGAAAAAACTAGAAAGTCTCCACTTTTATAGGACAAGACCCTTTTATGGATCTTATCGCTCACTAGTTGATTCTTTAGTATAGGCAACAATTAACATAAAACCACACCAAGAACATTGAAAACATATATGACACATTGTTTTAATAAAGGAAAATCAACATATAGTTCTAAAAAGAAAAAAAAACACATATAATCACACCATATGAATTCAAAAGTACTTTAAATATGAAAATCACTCAAATAAGTATTTAAAAAATAAAACATAAGAATAAATAGCATTTTTATCATTAGAGGTGTCGTAACCCAATTTCGATCCCTAAAAATTATTTTATGCAAAATACTTCTTATTCAAGAATCCAAAAAAATCAGAAATTTAAAATTCCAAAATATTTTTTAGATAGAAAGAGATAAACTTTTGAGCTACTATAGACCAAGATGCTAGAAGAATAGCTAGATTTGGGTATTTTGGCAAGATGGGAAGAAGAAAAAAAAACAAAGTTTAAGGTTGAAATCTGATTCAACCAAAATTAGAAGAATTAATTAAGTTTAAAGACATAATTAAACTTCAAATAGGTTTAATTGATTTAATTAAGGACTTAATTGAAGCAAATTAAATCTAAAAGTCAATTTGAGCCCAAAATTGAAAGAATTAATTAAGTTCAAGGACTTCATTAAATTTCTAATGGTTTTTAAGGATTCAATCAAAAACTCAATTAAAGAAAAATCAAGTTTTGAGGCCTAATTTGAATCAATTTGCAAAGAGTAGAAGATTATGATACAATTGAAAATTTAGAAGGCCAAATTGGTGCACTTTGAGGTTCAATTGTAAGAAAATTAAAGTTTGCAGGCTAATTAAGGGTCAAATTAAAAAAAAATTCAAGATCAAGGACCTTTCTGCAAAAAAAACACATAACATTGGAGGTTATACCGAACCTTTCCAAGACTAGATTGAAGAAAATCAAAGTTTAAAACTTACTAGGAGACTAAATTGAACAAACTGGAAATCAAATGCTTCTTTGTAAAAGGTGCCAAACTTGAAAGATCTCAATTGATTTTTGGTAGGGGATTCATTGCATAATATTAGTCAAATTTTGTCTCAATTAAGGACGTTTGAACTTAAATTGAAACAACAATGACCAAATTAAAGTTTTTCTTATCCCAATTAGAAAACCCTAATTTTTAGGGTTTAAGCAGACGATATTTCACTCACTTTTAATGAAGAAATTGAGTGGCACATCATTTATCTCTATTTTATTATCTTTTCTAACTGAGAAGGCTAATTGGGATGTCACCTTCAAGTGAATGAATGTGGCATCTTCAACCATCTCAGGAGCTTTAACCACCACCAATAGATTAAGATCATCTCCTCTACATGGATGAGCCACTCTCATCAAATGCTTACACCCTATTTGTTTCAACAAATCAGATAGCACATTATCCCTAGTCAGCCACTCTATATTAACATATTAAAGTTGATCAATGGTCAATCTTCCAATCAATGAATGTGGAGTTTTTACCTCTAAATCGAATGTGGTTTGTTTCTAAGGGTAGATATACATCCCCTCTACATGGTTCAAGTATACCAATGATATGATTATCTTCCAATTGTCACGATGACCTTGTCAAAGTAGCACACTTAGTCAACCATGACTGAAGAAGAAAAACTCCCTTAATTGACTAACTTTATGGTTGCCTTCTCTTGATCAAATTGAACCCACATGATTACAAAATGAACCAGAACCCTTTTTTCTAGGGAGGTTAGGAAATGATGAGCATGAATCTTCCCTAAGCCACCTAATTTTGTGTAAAACTATCTTGGTTTTGCAATGGCTTTTTTTGGATTTTGTTATATATAGAAAAAACTACTCTTAGAAGAATAAAGGAGTCTTAAAAAGAAAAGGGAGAGAACAAAGGAAGAAAATACCTAAAAATTTGATAAAGAAATACTATAAGTGATTCAGAGAAGCTAGAGAAATAGTGCATCAAATTGAGAAAGAAGGAATGAACAGAATTCAAACTAGTTAGAGGTAAAAAAAAAAAGGTGAAAATCAAAGAGAAAAAAACCAAGGATCAAGAGGAAAAAGTGATATCTTTTTCATAAGGTGTACCTTTAAGCTTTAATCAGGGTATAACTCATAGAGCACACACACACCCCCCCCCCTCTTTTTCATTATGCTAGTTAAATGTTGGTATCAAAGATTCATTATGCATTATCTTTTTAGCTGCTTGTTAAATTTGATACATTTGATGCTTTATTTACCCCTTTTTAAATGGTTAGTTAAAACATGATTTAGTGTATACGTGTTTAGTTTGAAGTTTAGTTGAATGATTAAGTTTGTTCATTGAAGTGTCAAATGTTAGTATAGAGTAATGTTTTACATACTTGGATGTTAATATAATCATTTTTTAATTTATGGCGTGTTTTAAGTTTTGAAGTTGTTATTGTTTAAGTTGTTTTAACATATAACTTGTTGGGCTTGTTAAAGTTGTGTGCATGTTGTTTAAGCATCAGAACATTGAATTTATCCAATAGAACAATGATTTTACCTAAGGAAATGTTATTTTTAGCTCATTGTTTTACTTGATATTACTTACTGTTTCTGCTATTGATTTTTGTTTCTTGTTTGTTTTGAAGATTCAAATAGGTTGTATAAAGAATGCTTAAGCTATGTTTGCTAGGCTTAGTTGTTATTCTGAATTATATTGTGTTTTTCCTAGGTTTAAGTTTTGTTGCAGGGTTTTTGGGTTAACAAACTTTCAGGGTTGATGTTCTTGCCATAAACTTTGCCTTAGGTCCTTGATTTTAGTATCATTTTCGTTGATTATTAGTTCTTACATATGTGTGCATACTTATTGGTCATTAATCTAAGGTTTTCATGGCTTAAAAAATTGTTTACATGGCTTTTAATCTTTGTTTCCGCCTTTTTATTTTTTGCATAAAATCAAATAATCATAGCTTCTATTGGATTATTGTGATGATCTAGCCCTAAAATCTTGTATAAATTATGTTTGTGCATGATTTTATGCCTTCAAATTTGTGCAATTTGATCTGAAATTGAATTTATGTTTTCCAGGTTTATTTCTTGTTGTTCTTCGTGTTCATCAAATTCAAGCAAAAAAACCCATTTGATCTTCAATGTTTCTTTCTTGTTTATAGCCCTTGTTTCTGGCGTTGGGCCTTTGGGCTAGGAAGCCTAGCTCACATGGCAGGAATAAGCCCATCTTTTTAATAAGGCAGTGTTTAGCGAGTTAAGTTTTTACTAAAGGAAAAGTGCATTTTTTGTCCTTAAGACATGTTTCTCAAATATAGCCTTAAGGTATTTTTTTAGCCTCTGATTTTTAGTTAAAGGCGTGTTTAGAAAACACGCCCTCCTGATTTTCCAGCATTGTTTATTTTTTATTTTTTGTTCTTTTGCCAAATAAACCCCAAATAATTTCTAAAAAATCTTTTAAAAAAAATCAAAGACCATTTTAAAATTATTTTTGGATCTCTTGTGTCTTTTCCAACCATTTTATTTAATATTTGGGTTGTAGACATATATTGTAAGATACTAACCTTGTATTAAATATACTTGATTTTCTTCCAAAATTTTAAAAAATTATAGAATAATCAAAATTCTCTTATTCAAAGAAAAATACAAAAATATGTTTTTATTTATGTGCATATGGCCAATAGTTATAAAACACAATAATACTTTAGTTTCTATAAGATAAATAAACAATGCAGCTTACCCTAGGTAAGGTGTACTACGAGTGATATGTCATCATTATACACAATAAGTCTTCTTATCCAGACTCTAAGACCAGTTAGGGTTCCTAGTAATTAAAATACTAGTTGGCGACTTCATCCCTTTTTTACTGATAAAGATGAAGAATTTCTTGTTCTTTTCACCCATCATCACAAAGATCCTTCTCCGGGAGGATGATTGTTGTGACACAACACACATATGACAGGAGGAACGTAGAAAAAACACTAGAAATAGTGGCAGCATATATATTACACCTACATGGCAAACAGTGGCAGTAGCGGCGCATGTCATGCATGCACTAAGAGTGAGGCAAGCTATGTGGCGATGGCATTACACGTTCTTATGAGCAGAGGGCACCTGACCTACTAGATCACGTACACCTTTTCTTCTTCTACCTCCCTATGCTAGTGATGTGCTTCACCAATGTTCGAAATGGGAGTTATTGTTATAATTGGTTTTGATTATAGTTGTGTTATAGTTGTCGCTGCTACACTTGTATTTCAGTGGAGTAAAGGGTGGAGACTAATTTAACATCTTCAAGAAGTTTTTTCTATTTTTTTTGTCCTTTTTTTTTTTTTGTCTTTTCTAGTGTTTTCTCCTCTTTTTTTCTTGATGTGGGAGTGATTTTTACAAAGAGGATTTTTTGGTCTTTTTATGTAGATTATTTTTGTGTTTGTCAACGTATCTACTAGTGTAGTTTGATCTCCTCTCTGTTTATATTATTAGGTGTTTATATTATTAGGGTTCACGTCAGAACAAGAAAATCAAACATAGAAAGATTTTTACATTATTTCCTTCTTTAATGAGGATCATTCTCTATTATTATTTTTTAATCATGTTTGAATCTCTATTTATTTTTTAGCATTTATATGATCTTCTAGAATTTTTGATCGTCCATAATCGTGATCCCTTTTTCCTTCCTTTCCTATTGTTTCGCTTCCTAATCTTTTTTTTTTGTCATTTTTATTATTTTTTTAAAAATACATATTGAAAAAACAAGGGGTGAAAAATGATGTTAAAAAAACAAAGAGTCAAAAATAGGTTATGACATCTTTTGAAATACAATGAACTTTAGTGAAAATAAAAATGAACTTTAGTGATTAAGTAGTTTATAGTAGTACTTGTTTGATAATATTATTCTTTTGAAATATGCAAATATTATGTAATTTTAGAAAGGATTATTGTTTTGAAAAATTTATTAGTCTTTGTTGTCTTTACTTTCAAGTCCACTCCACCTAGGGAGTGATCCTATCATTCAACCAAAGTATTTTGTTTTAGAGTGCATATAAAGGTGAAGCAATTATAATTTAAGACTTGATAGTCAGCTCGCACTATAATGCAAATTATATTTAATTTTTTAATATAAAAAATATTCAAATATTTTTAATATATTTTCTAGTATTTATATAATGTTTTGTTTAAACCGATGTGACTCGATCAATTTGACAGGTCTAGAAACAATATGAATGCCCATTAAAAACATAATTTGACTAAAAAACATTTCAAGATAACATCTTTTTTTAAAAAAAATATTAAGATGGAAACATATTGGATCAACCCGGGTTAACTTGTCAAATTCAAGATCTGGATCATGAGACCAAGATAACTGTATAGAAAGAAAATCAAAACAAGTTATAGGGATGAAATTGAAAAAATATCATTAAAAAAGACAAAAACCCCGAGTCAACCCGGGTTAATCAATCAAACTCATGACCTAGATAAGAAGATCGGGATAAACTTATAGAAAGTAAACAAAAAAAATGAAACATAATTTCAAATCAACCAAATATTAAATGATGAAATTAGAAGAAAAAAAATCAACTAAAAAAAGAAAAAAAAACTTAAATTAACTCATCAAACCTGTGAACCGGATCATGAGATTGAGATAAGAAATCTCAATATTAAATGATAAAATTAAAAAAGACAAACAAAACCTCATAAAAACAAAAAACAAAGAAAAAAATAACACTATTCAAGTTAGCAGTGCTTTGTGAGGAGGGAAACATTGAATTCCCCTCGTGAATTAGTTCACATGAATTATATTTTTATTTATAGTTTTGAATTTAAATTATTCTAGTATATTTAGTTATTAAATAACAAAAGAGATTTAATGACTACTCTTATCAATGGTGATCATTTTTTGTTCGATTCAGTTTTTATCAAAAAAAAGTAACCAAACCAAATTTTTTTAAAAAAAACCGAAACCGGTTTAAACCGGCCGGTTTCGGTTCGGTTTGGTTTGTTTTTTAGGACAAAAACCGATTTGGTTACTTTTTTTCGATTTGGCTTGGTTTTGGCTCGGTTTGTTTCCGGTTTGGCTTGGTTTTTTCTGGTTTTTTTCGGTTTGGGTTCGGTTCGATTCGGTTTTTTCAAAATTTTAATCAGTTTTCTCGGTTTTTTTTCACGGTTCGTTTTTTTGGTTATTTTTTTTCCAGTTTTCTCGGTTTTTCAGTTTTTTTTCTCACCCCTAACTCTTATTGTATATCTTAATGTCCAACAAATTCTTGATTAATCAGGAAAAAAAAAATTAATGTGATTATTTCTACAAAAGAAGAAAAATATTGGACGTCATTACACTTTTTATAAGTCATCATTCCCCTTCAGTCCTCTTTATCAATTCCATCGAGCACCTTTATTTTTGCTATTATGTTCATTTTCTTATCCCATTTATATAAAACATCGACAAACGGTTATACTATTTATCTTGGTTGTAATCTTGTTTCTTGAAAATCTAGTAAGCAGCAAATTGTTGCACATTTTTCCACCCATTGCTGGGTTGAAATGGATGTGCTTTCTTTATACTGACCTAGGTGTTTTAATTTCTTCTTCTCCTTTACTGTGGTGTTATGTACTTAACAACTAGTCTAGTTTTCCACGTGAGAATGAAATATGTTGAGATTGACTATTATTTTGTTCATGAAGTGGTTGCTCAGAAGGAACTTAAGCGTGATAAGTTCACATTTAGACATGTATTAATTAAACCAATTTATGAAATTACACCTGCGGCCTGCAGCTGAACAGAGTTTCTTATAACGCAGCAGCTAGTGAAGCAAGAGAAAATCCATTTACCAAACAGTAAGAAAAAGATGCCCATCTTTTCAGCTTTGTTGGAGTAAAATAAAACCGAACCTTTTTCTCAATCTATGCAGTCACCATTTTTGTTCACATCTCCTAACACTGTGCCATAAGATGTCCGACAAGCCGCGTCTTTTAAGACAATCCGCCGTATGTGCCGCATGTCTCATGCGTCACCCCAGCTCCAATTAGCGACCGAAACAGTCCATGGAAGTTTTCCTCTGCATCCCAGCAAACTTCATTATCACATCATAGCAACTACGTTTTATACACGTGTCATGTACCCCACTGAAAAGTGAAAAACCTAATCATAAAGTCCATCCACCGAAATCTAACAATAAACCTGAGACCACCTAATTATTTTCTCTATACAAGGACAAAGAAAAGGGCACCAAAGCAATCGAGACGCGTTTACGGCTGCATTGATGAGTAATAGCTGTAACCCAAACAACTATCATCGCCAAAAACCCGCATGTGACTCTACGTCCCCACAACCCCCACCAATGTCCCTTCCCTCCCTCGCTACTCAAAACCAAGAAACCGAACCGATGTTATAGCTTACGCCTTTGCAGCTAGTTCTACTTCCAAGTGTTTGTGTTTTCTCACCATGGCAGCTTCTACATTGCAATACTATTTCGCCTTCTTCATCTTCTTTCTCGTAATTGCTTCTTTCAGTCCAAGAATCCAAGCTCAAGTTGATGAAACAAGCTTGAAGGCAATGAGAGATGCACTAGAATGGCCAATGTCCATGTATTATGATGAAAGTAGCGGTCTCAATGATGGGTTAGTGGGTTTTGACGATGGAGTTGTTGACGATGAAGAAAGTAGTCGTAGATCTTTGTTTTGGAGGAGAACGCATTATTATATCTCGTATGGAGCTTTGTCTGCTAATAGAATTCCTTGTCCAGCGAGGTCCGGGCGATCCTACTACAGCCACAATTGCTTCGCGTCTAGAGCTCCAGTGAATCCCTATTCCAGAGGGTGTTCTAGGATCGCTCGTTGCAGGAGATGAGAGGCAGGTTTTATTGAATTTGTGCTTGATTTAGTGCTAAATGCTATTTAGTAGATTGTGGTGATATGTATGTATGCGTGTTTGTTAAGGTGCGATTGTTCATGGGCTTGGATCATTTTCTGGCATTATGCTTAAAATGCATTTGGAGTATTTGTAATGGTATTTCTGTATGTGCTCGAATAGTGTTTATATTATAGTAATTAAATTACTACTACGTAATTGTTGGATCTACTTTTCCTTACTCGATTTGCGCAAGAACGAAGCTGCTTATTGATGGGAAACATCATATTGTTTAGTTTGTATTTTCCGAAATCTGGTAAATGTTAGCCTTTGATTATGCTTCATTTTGGTGGGTTGGGAGTTGTATTGTGTTTTCCAGTTGGGTGAATTTGTGGTGTCATGTGGCACTAGCCTTGCACAACTAATTTTTGTTATTGCCATTGAATGTTATTTCTAGAAATAATGTTTTTTGTTTTTATTTTATTTTATTTTATTTTATTTTAAATTAATATTTTTCTGAATAAAAAATATTTTAAAAAACAATACTTCCAAACATCCTTTTAAACTCAATAAAATTGCTATTTTCCTCGGTCCAAGACTATTTTAGAGTAGGTCCGTGAAAAAAAGGGAGAGGGAGTGGTAGCCTCACTGGCCTGAAGTTCCCAACCACCCTGAAAACTTCACTTGACTCCACAACCATAACGGGGGAGATCATTCAATGGCAGAACTATATATACTTGGTAATTAAGCCAGCGTACATGCTGCCTTTTTTAGCTTGAGACTATGAGCGTGTTTGGCAGTGTAGTTGCGGGTGTTTTTCAAATAACTTTTCGTGTCAAAATACATGTTAATGATGTTTTTTCATTTTTTAAAAAATCATTTTTGACATCAGCACATCAAAATGATCCAAAACATACAAACTATATTAAATTTTAATAAAAAAAAATTAATTTTTTTAAAAACACAACCGCAGCTACGTTACCAAATGTTTTCTATAGGTTAACTAGCATTTCCCAAGTGCTTTTTGTAAGGATATCCATGATTACAAGCACATTGATAAGAATCAAACTGAAATGGTTTGGAACTGAGAAATATGATATATATCAAATCACGAGCGTTCAGTACATACCAATCAACCATCGATCAATGACTTCTTTAAGCTGAGGGGTCCATGGAAAAGTGTTTGTTTGAAACGTAAATAAAAACATAATGCAGGCATATATGAACAATTAATTCACAATGAGTCGAATAGGTAAATTTATTGGAAAATTTTATTAAGACAAAATACATTGTTCTTTCTTATATATGGAAACGAAGAAGAGTGATTCTATTTTTTTTAAATATAGAGTAATATTTGGTTATTGTGCTGAGATAAAAAAAAAATATCAAAATAATAAATATATAAATATATTTAGTTAAAGAAACAGAAACATAAAAATAAAAATAAATTCGTCTCTTGAACCATTTTAAAGTGAATTTTTGTATTTCTAAAACAAGAGCTACAGAGGGAATAGGTCTCCAAAGATAATATTATTTTATTTTTTATCCCTAAAATATTATTGTAAAAAACTTTTAATTTTAAAATTGTTCAACTAAGATATATAATGATAAAATAGTTATTATCATAATTTTAAAAATCAACTCATGGCTTAATTTGAGGCATAGTCTGGGTCATGAGTTGTGTTGACTTGAGTCAACGTAAGAATAAAAGTGATTATTATCATAGTTTTGAAACTTGATTCGGTGATCAACTCGGGGCAAGATCCAGGTCACGAGAGGGGTTGACTGTTGACCTCAGTAAACATAAGGACAAAAGTGGTTATTATTGTAGTTTTAAAAACCAGCTCGAGAGTCGACCCAGGGTAAAGTCCGAGTCACGTGTCAGGAGGGTCAACATAAAATAAAAGGTGATTATTATCATAATTTTACAACTTAATTTGAGGGTTAACTCGGGGTAATGTTAGGGTCACAGATCAAGAGGGTCAACTTGGGTTGACTCGAGTCAATCTAAGGATAAAAGTTGTTATTAATATTGTTTTAAAACCCGAGTAGAGGATCAATCGGGTCAAGGATAAGGTCACAAGTCGGGGGGGTTAACATGGGTTGACTCAAGTTAATATATGATAAAAATTATTATTATCATAGTTTTAAAATCCAACTAAAGAGTTAACCCGAGACAAGGTTCAAGTCACAAGTCGAGAGAGTCAACTCATCAAGTCGATCCTCATTTTATAACTAGGATTATTATAATATTATTAATTTCAACACTCAATATAAACTAAAATGAAAACAAATCTAATTATTATTTAAAATATAAAAGTTTGACAACAATACATATTAAAGGATTTTATTGTCTTGTCCACTATAACCAAACATGATATAGAGATAATCATTTTATCTTGTACATCATTACCAAACACAATTTTTTTTCTGTTTTTTTTTTCTGTCTTGTCTCTTCTGTCTTCATTGTCTTTATCTTTTTTGTCCCGAGATAGTAACAAAACGCTACCATAGAAGTGCTTTATGTTTTTTTTATGAATATTTACCATTTGAAATTGTCAAACCAAACCGTGTGAAACCTGTTTATTGATTTGATTTAATTTAGTTTGTTCTTTTTTTAATTAACATTGGATATGTACTTGAACTAATTTATATTTTCTATGTTATGATTATGATGAAATTTTCGGATTTAAAGAGAAAATTACATGGTTTTTTCTTTAATGAACCAAATCACCGTTGCTTCAAATTGAACAAAACCGTATTTTTACCATTCAAACCAAACCATAATTGTATCTGGACTTTCTTTTTCCAAACGTAATCAATTTTCTTTGACATTGATAAGAACATAAGCATCCCCCAAGTGAGAAATTGATTGAGAACTGAATAATAGAGAGCCATAGTAGCTGTTTCATGAGGGTGAGAGCCTCCATTATAGCTCAGTGTACTTACATTTCTAGCAAGACTCCCCCACGCTGCCTATTTGGTATATACATGATCAAAGCTTATTCTTAATACTCCGAAAATTAGAGGATGCCAACTCTATTGCTTGTTTATTTCTTCACCCAATCTGTGTCCCAAAAAAGATGATTTTCAAAAGAAAAGAAAAAGGTCACAGGCCTAAGCTAGATAGCACAAGCATGAGTGTGTTGGGCCTCGTACAAGGCCTAGGCGCTACTGAGTTGGTCTGCCCAGCCTAATTCTCTTAAAAGAAAAAACAAACTAAATTGTCCGAGATCGGACACATGTAAATACATTTTCACATCCATATCCTGACAAACAAATAGACACGCACATTACCCTGGCCTCGCCTCACAAAAAGTAAGAGCAAAATGGTAGAAAAGCAACATTGCCCACATTGTCATGTATCTACAACCACCGTTTATACGTGCCACTACACCATGATTGGCGGCCATTAATGGTGCTAGCTCCATCCATGGTAGTAAATGGGTGGAGTCTAATAATTATTATTTTTTAAATTATTTTTATATTGAAGATTAGATTTCGCTTTCCATTTTGAATCTTATATCATTATTTTAGGATATGATAATCTTTTATATTCAACAATAAATATACATATACTAGTGTCACATGTGTACTCGTGATATTGACAAGATCGAGGATCAAAGAATTGTTATCTAGTTGTTTGGTTCATGTTATTAAAAAATCTAGATGGATTGATCTTATATGAAATTATATTTTATATTAGATAAATGATTTTTATTTTTATAAATACATCATAAAAATATAATTTATTTATAACAAATATAAAAAAAATTTAAAAGATAAATCTCAATAATCTCTTAGAAATATAATAATAATAATAATAATAATAATAATTATTCAAAAAAGGCACTAAAAACCTTTAAAAATTAGAAAGAGAGCATATTAATTAAAATTTAAATAAAAATGAATACAAAGTAAAAAATACATAAAAAATAGGAAAGGTATTAATTGAAATTTTGTTGAAAATAATTAAAATAAAAAAAAGTTCAAGCATGTCTAGCCCGCACTTGGGTTTTGTTTGAAAGAAGTGAACAATGCATCTTTCGGTTCTTTTTCTTTCAATTGGACAATTGGTCGCTTGCAATGGCAAGTGACATGTCGCCTACTAAGCTGCTACTTAAAATCTAATAATTATTGTGGTAGCTAGTAAATCAAAGGATGTTGGTCTAAAAATTCATTTTTCTATTCATTTTCACCTAAAAACATCTCAAAAACATCATAAGAATCTTTAAAAACTACATACCAACCCCAAGCACCCCTACATCACTCAAAAAAAAAAATCAAATCATAAAAATCTAAATGAATTCCAATCTACTTTTTTAAACATGTTTACAAGAACAAATCACTACCATCAAATTCTTTATGTAGAATGTAACCTTTTAACATTAAGAACAATTTTTTTTATTGCTAAAATATAACCAACTAATCATTTTATTTTTCATTCATCATTTTCGGGTAACTTTCTCATTCATCTTTCAAATCGAGAAAGTTACCCGCATGGTTGAAAGACTAGATAAATGAGATGGATCACATGTAAAGTAGCTTGAAGCGCTAGTTAGATTGAAACGTAGACCGAGTTTGGATTTCCCTGCTTCTAATAACTATGAGAAAGGAATCTTTATATTCAATAAGGACTGTGTCTCCAGCAAACTTTGTTTAATATGCTTCTGTTGACTGTGGAAAAGGAGAAAAAAAAAAAAAAAGGATTGATGCGGCATAAGGTTATAAAATCCAGTTTCAGACCCAGAACCTGAGGCATACAATTAGTCAGAGCACTGAAAATCAAATCCAGAACTATGGACATGATCCATCCCTTCTTGCTTTTCTAATTTTCTTGAGAATTCTTTCAAACTTGAGCTCAACCCACGAGTGGCTGCATATATTATAGTCAATAATACTACAGAAAGACCCCATGATTGATGGATCAAATCCACTTTGTATGAGCCAGACTTGCCTCCGTTCAATTTAAATAATCACCGTTTGGGCCCATTTAAGCACCATGCTCCATCAGTCAAAACAAAACGAAAACCCTATCGATAATTTGTAAATGCAGCCAAACCCTAGAGCAAGAGGTAACCTTTGGTGATGAGCAAGGGAGAGGAAGACCAGAGGAAGTGCAGTGTTGGGAGTCAAATCAAAGACGGCTGGCTAGTGGGTCACAGGCGCGTATTACGCCACTCGAAGGCTGAAGAAAATCACGTAAACATAAAGGAGAACCTTAAAAAAGGGCACAGATATGGGAAATTGACTGCTGTAGCATCACAGTCCTCATTTGGTGGCCTTCGAATTTGCAATGTCTGGTGGGTTTGGCTACTTTATTTTGGATTTTTACACCCATTCATTCATCCATGAGTTTGACCTGCACAACGAGGTCACACCGTCGGCTTAACCAACGGTTCAATGTATCTGATCAGCTCATGTGACTAATCCATTAAACCGACAAACAGAATCCCACCATTTCTCCTCGATTTCCCAAAGCTAAAATTGACATTTTGGCGGCGATTCATATTTTCTTTTTGGCTCAACTGCTAAAATCTTTTCATGTTTCCATGTACGAACTCAGTGTTTAGCTCAGGCTCGGGAGGACGCAAAAATCGTTTTGTGTTGTTTCGGGCATATTATCACCATCCAACATGTATTAGCAAGATTTTTGTGAAATATGTATTTTTTATTTTTTTTTATATCTTCTTATTAAATCTAAAATAAATTCAAAATTTCTCGAGAATTTACTTTCTTTTCAGGTAGAAATATATATATGTTATTTAAACAAACAGGATATCTACAAAAAAAAAAAAGATATTTCTTTTTCATTGTTGTTAGCACATATATAATTAAGAACTATTATTATAGTTATAAAAGAAACTAAAAAGTTTGGGTTTTCAGTTCTTGATTTAGCGTGCATTTTCTTACATTTTACTCTTCAAGTCGCTAGTCATAGTTAATTTTTTCCTTTCTAGGTACTTGAAAGTTTTCATTAATTTTATCATTGACGATGGTTTTCTAAGTTAAGATCCATTTCTATTTACATGATCTTGTATATTTGATGTGTTATGGAATCTTATGATGTTAAATTACAGTTTTATTGAATTGAATTTTGGTTATTCTCAAAATTAACAAAACTAAAATAAAATAAAAAATTGTTTATAAAGAAACTTTAACACTGCAATATTATGTAATGCAACACACAATTTCTTATTCATCTGTTGTAACATTTATACAATCTAGGAACCTTAATTGCAGGAGTTCAAATATGTGTAACGAAAAGATAATTACAATCAGAATTAATAACAATATTTCAAACTAATTCTATGATTACGAAGAGCACAAAATCTGACACTTATCATGGTAACAACTGCGGTTGAATTGGCAAAGAGTTAATCTCATCAGATTCCTTGATACGCCCCCGCAAGAACGGGCTACCATCGGATAGGCCGATCCTGTCACGTAAGAATTCTGTTCGTTGCCGGAGAGAGGCTTAGTAAGCAGATCCGCTAGCTGATCAGTCGTGTGAACATGTTGAACATTAAGAATTGTTTTCACAACCAAATCTCTCACAAAGTGAATATCAATCTGTATATGTTTCATCCTGGAGTGCTCAAGGTCAAGTCTTCCTTAAGCTGCATCACACGCGTTCTGGATTTGCATGCATACAAACGGGTAAGTGTTGTCCAGGCCTCATTTGATGTTTTGTAGGCAGAGAGGAGAGGGGTAATAATGGTGGAGGTGGAGGCAAGAATAGCATGTAGAATAAGCTTATCTTGGCGAATCCAGTGGGAATTCGCAGCTTTGGATGCAGTGAAGTTTTGTGCATCAACAGCAGGACATTTGTGTGTACCTGTTACAAAATCAATAAGATCATAGCCAATGAGCAAGGCTTCAAATTGAGCACGCCACTGAGGAAAGGTAGAGGGAATGAGTTTTTCATTGATGGTTGTGGCAGCATTGATTGTGATAATGAGTGAATGTGTTGAATCGGTGGAAGGTGCAGTGGTAGTTGCCATTTGCAGGACGCAGTAGAAGGGATGAATACTCGTTAGAGATTTTTCAGCTCTGATACCATAAAGAAACTTTAACACTGTAATATTATGTAATGTAACACACAATTTCTTATTCATCTGTTGTAACATTTATACAGTCTAGGAACCTTAATTGCAGGAGTTCAAATATGTGCAACGGAAAGATGATTACAATCAGAATTAATAGCAATATTTCAAACTAATCCTATGATTAGGAAGAGCACAAAATCTGGCACTTATCATGGTAACAGCTGCGGTTGAATTGGCAAAGAGTTAATCTCATCAGATTCCTTGATAGTTTATTTCTAAAAGATGTGGAAATCTTTAATTTCATCCCTCAAGTTTTAAACAATACATATATGGCTCTTGTTTTTATAGATTTATATGTTTCGGTCCAAAACTCCATCTTCTCGCGATGTAGTCTCTACTCTCTAGATCTTGAGGGGAAAAAGAGAAAATCGTTGAAAAA